>Ga0208623_100384_pt1 | contig 32420 bp, 27 predicted proteins | sample HotLakConsUCCL28_FD_184737 | JGI IMG/M metagenome (GOLD analysis project Ga0208623, IMG submission 184737) | Hypersaline microbial mat communities from Hot Lake, Washington, USA - Hot Lake Consortium UCC-L28 (SPAdes) (version 2) ...
GCGGACTCGTCGAGCAACTGCTGCCGGGAACCCCCATCACCCTCCGCATGGACGGCATCTGCATCACCCTCGCCGAAGTCTGGAAGGGCGCCGCTCAGGGCGAGACGAACGTCATGGGCATGATCGTCTCGACCGGTGTCGGCGGCGGGCTCATGCTGGGCGGACGGGTCATCGCGGGCCCCACCGGCAACGCCGGGCACATGGGCCACGTCGCCGTGAGCGGCTTCGACGATCGCTGCGCGTGCGGCGCTCGCGGGTGCCTCGAGGCAATCGCCTCCGGCCCTCGGTCGGTGCTGTGGGCGCGCGAGCAGGGCTGGACGGGGTCGACGGGTGAGGATCTCGCCTCGTCGGCGCAGGCGGGCGACCCGATCGCGCGCGCCGCGGTCGAGCGCTCGGCGACCGCCGTAGGGCGTGCCATTGCCTCCGCCAGCGCTCTCGTCGATCTCGATGTCGTCGCCATTGGGGGCGGCTTCAGTCACGTGAGTGACGACTATATTGCGCTCATCGGCCGCGCGGTCGCCGAGCACAGCGACTTTGGCTTCGTCACCAAGACGCGCGTCGTCGCCTCAACTCTCAGCGGCGAGGGGCCCCTCATCGGGGCGGCCGCGCTCGTGCACCTCAGCGAGCTCGTTCCCTAAAGCTCCTCTTCGACAACACCTCGCGCACCGAGCATCGGTATGGCGACGACTGTCAGCGCGATCGTGACGAGCAGCACGATCAGGCTCGGCGCCCAGGACCCGGTGATCTCGTGCAGGGCGCCCAGTGCCAGGGGGGCGACCGCCGCGACGGCGTAGCCGACAGTCTGCACGAAGCCGCTGACGCTCGCCGCCGACTGCGCCGACTGCGTGCGCATCGACATGAGGGTGAGGCACATGGGGAACGTCACCTGCCCGAGGCCGATGCTGAGCACCCACACGAACACGAGCGGCTGCGGGGCTAGCAGGAGGCCACCGTAGCCGAGCAGAAACAGCAGCATCGAGGCCACGAGGATCACGGTCGGCCTGGGCAGTCGGGCCGTGAGCACGGGCGCGACGAACGCGAGCGGCAGACCGCTGATGGCGAAGACCGCGAGCAGCGACCCGGCCTCCGACGCGGTGACACCCGCGACATCCTGAAGAATCACCGGCAGCAGGGCGAACGTGACATACGCCGAAATGCTCGAGATCGTGAACGGAATCGTGATGCCCCACACGGTGCGCGACCGGGCCAGGGTCACGAAGCGGTGCGGGCCTGGCTCGGGGATGCCCGCATCCGGCTCGCTCAGGCGATCGCGAGCCCGCGCACGGGCCGCGCGCACGGCCAGCAGCAGCCACGGCACCAGTGCCGCGGTCACGAGGATCGCCCACGAGGCGAGCGAGAAACGCCAGTCGACCGCCTCACCGAGCGGCACCGCAAAGGTCGGCGGCACCGCTGACCCCGCCGCCATGATCATCGCGTAGGCCGCCGTCATGGGTCCGATCGCGAACGGGGCGAAACGCTTCACCGCACTCGGCATCAGCACGTTGCCGAAGCCCGCCCCGAGCAGCACGATGAAACTGCCCAGCACAAGCACGAGGTAGTCGCTCGCGAGAGCCCGGCTGACGTGCCCGAGAATCATCACGATGACCGCGAGCAGGAGCGTTGTCTCGAGACCCAGCCGACGCGCGACGAGCGGCGCGACGAGCCCTGAGAGGGCGAAGCCAATCGGCGGCATCATGCCGAGCACTCCCAGCGCGGCGGCGGAGAGCGGAATGTCGAGAGCGATCTGCTCCGCGAGCGGCGACAAGGCCCCCACCGGCAAGCGCAGCGTCGCCGCGATGAGCAGGATGCCCGCGATCCCCAGAAGGGATGCCCCCCGGCGGGAGACTGCGGGGGCTGAGATCACCGCACAATCCTAGGAGAGTGCGGCTGGCTCTCCGCGTACAGTGGAGCCGTGACCGACTGGGCCCGCTACCTGCCGATGAGCAACCGTGGCCGTGACGGAGACGCCGCGGTCTCCCGCACGTGGTCCCGCCCGGCGAGCGGCCTCCTTCTCTCACTCGCCAGCCTGCTCGAGTCGCACCCGGAGGCCCTCACCAGGCAGACCCTGCGCCCCGGCGTCACGGTCGAGGCCGCCGTGCGCGAACTGCTCACTCAGCGACGATGGAATCGTTGGCAGCGCTTCGCCTCAGCGATCGGCGCGCAGGAGTCGCCAAGCCCCGAGGTCGCCGCGATCGACGCAGACCGGCTGGCCCCCGTCGTGCGCGAGGACGCGGTTGCGCTCTCCGGTGCCCGCGCACGATGCTCGATCCGCGAATTCGGCGAGATCCTCGTCGCGGCACTCGACCTCGGCACGGCGCTCGACGTTGACCTCGGTGTCGACCCCTTCGCCAGCGGCGCCGTGGCGATCGACCTCGCCGTGCGCGCGCCCGCGCCGCGCCGCAGCGTTCTCACGGCACGCACCCTCGTGGCGGTGGACAGCGAGTGGCAGGTGGGCACGGGCCCCGCGCTGCCAGCGACAGCAGCCTCGATCGTGCTGTTCCTCGCCGGGCGCGGCGGGGTTCCGCCGCGTATCGACGGAACCGATCAGGAGTCGTCGGAGGGCAACCCCAGCACCTGACGGATGCGCAGCTCGTCGAGGCCCATCTGTGTCGCGAGCGCCTCACCCGACTCGAACTTACGCATCGAGCGGATGAACTCGACGAACTCGAGCTCGACCGTCGAACCGTACAGGTCGAGCTGCACGTCGATCGCGTGCGCCTCGACGGTCTTGTCGGGCACGTCGCCGAAGGTGGGGTTGTTGCCGATCGACACGGCCGCGCCGTATCGTGCGCCGTCGACGTGCAGCCAGCAGGCGTAGACCCCGTCGGCGGGAATGTAGCCCTCGGCGCCCGCCGCGAGGTTGGCGGTCGGGTAGCCGAGATCGCGACCCCGCTGGTGGCCGGGCACGACGAGCGACCGGATGCGCGGGGCGCGCCCCAGAGCTTCCGTCGCTTCGGCGATGCGGCCGGCTTCGAGAGCCGCACGGATGCCCGTCGAGGAGACCCGCCGACCGTCGGACTCGCACACGTCGTCGACGAGCGCCACGGTGAAACCGTCGCGCTCCCCCGAAGCGCGCAGCGTCTCGACCGTGCCGACGCCGCCCGCTCCAAAGCGGAAGTCTGCCCCCACGAGCACCTCGGCGGCTCCGAGACCGGTGACGAGCACGCGCTCGACGAAGTCATCCGCGCTGAGCGCGGCGAATTCGGGGGTGAAGTCGATCACGACGACGAGGTCGACCCCTGCGCTGGCGAGCGCCTCCGTCTTTTGGTCGACGCTCAACAGGGGTGGCGGTGCGGCCTCCGGTCGCAGAACCGACAACGGGTGGCGGTCGAAGGTAACAACGACCGTGCGGCGACCGGCTGCGGCATCCCTCAAACGGTCGATGACCGTGCGGTGCCCGCGATGCACGCCGTCGAATTTGCCGATCGTGACGATCGAGGGCACCGTCGGCTGCGGCACAGCGTCCAACCCGTGCACGATCGCCCCCGTCACAGCGCGGCCTCCCGTCGCCGGCTGAGCGCCACGCGGCGCAACCACACGAGCCCGAGCACGGGCAGCACGAGGGGCACGAAGGCGTAGCCGCGGCCGAACACCGACCACACGGTGTCGGCGGGGAACAGTTCGGGGTCGAGCAGGCTCAGCGTCCCCACGACGAGAACACCGGCAAGCTCGAAGACGATCGCGACGACGGCGACGCGATACCAGGTCTGACCGCGGGCGATGAGGGCGATCGTCGCGAGCACGTACACGAGGGCGGCGAGAGCCGACAGGCTGTAGGCGAGGGGCGCCACCTCAAACTTGGTGACGATCTGATAGCTCGACCGACCGAGCGCGGCGATCGCGAGCACGGCGTACACGGCCACGAGCACACGCCCGACACCGCTACCGGTCGGCCGCGGCTCACCGATGCGCTGAGGGGGTTCGCTGATCATCTCGATCAGAGTATGTCAGCGTTCCTGAGCGGACAGCGGCACCGCGAGGGCGCGGATGAACCGCCGGGCGATCAGCGTGCGCGCCAGCAGCAGGCCGGGCAGCAGCAGCCAAGCCCACCACGCGGCCGGACGCGCGAAGCTGCGCACGGTGAGCCACACGGAGCCGTTCTCCTCCCGCTCGAGCGTGAACGACTCCTCGCCCGAGAAGGCGTGCCCCGGCAGCGTGCCGACGGCATACATGACGCGGGTCTCGTCCTGCTCGAGCAGCACGACGCGGCCCGGCAGGGGCAGCCACAGGCGCGACCCGACCTGGCGACCGACGACGATGATGTCGCCCGGCCGCAGGTGTCGAGCACCCTCGGCGGTAAAGACTTCCTCGACGGCGCCGACCTCAGCGGCCTCGACGGGCTCGCCCTGCTCGTCGAACTCGACCGGCTGGTAGACACGCTCCGCCTCGATCGCGTCGACCGGGCTCATGCGCACGCCCAAGCCCGCGCCGCGGTACACCCCGCCCGTCAGCAGGGCATCCACCGCCCACTCCCACCGCTCATCGCCGTGACCGACACGGCCGCGCTGCTCCAGCGGCCGGTAGCCCTCCGGCGGGTAGCGCAGCAGCTCGGGCGCCTGGCTCGCGCCGACGGCGCCGTAGGTGACCGGCTGCGCGTGGCGCGCGGCGTCGCGGTCGGTACCCATGCCTACTTCTTGTCTTTCTTGCTCTCCACGTCACCCGAGAGGGCGGCGATGAACGCCTCTTGCGGAACCTCGACGCGGCCCACCATCTTCATGCGCTTCTTGCCCTCCTTCTGCTTCTCGAGCAGCTTGCGCTTACGGGTGATGTCACCGCCGTAGCACTTGGCGAGCACGTCTTTGCGCATCGCGCTAATCGACTCGCGCGCGATGATGCGGGCACCGATCGCGGCCTGGATGGGCACCTCGAACTGCTGGCGCGGGATGAGCTTCTTGAGGCGCTCGGTCATGAGCACGCCGTAGGCGTAGGCCTTCTCACGGTGCACGATCGCGCTGAAGGCGTCGACCGCCTCGCCCTGCAACAGAATGTCGACCTTCACCAGGTCGGCCGCCTGGTCGCCGCTGGGCTCATAGTCGAGGCTCGCGTAACCAGCGGTCTTACTCTTCAGGTGGTCGAAGAAGTCGAACACGATCTCGCCGAGCGGCATCGTGTACTTAATCTCGACCCTGTCCTCACCGAGGTACTCCATGCCGATGAGCTGGCCGCGGCGGCTCTGGCACAATTCCATGATCGTACCCACGTAATCCTTGGGGGCGAGAATGCCCGCCGCGACCATCGGCTCGGTGACGCTCGCGATCTTCGTGCCGGTCGGGAACTCGCTCGGGTTCGTGACCGTGATCTCCTTGCCGTCCTCCGTGACCACCTCGTAGGTCACGCTCGGCGCCGTGGAGATGAGGTCGATGCCGAACTCTCGCTCGAGCCGCTCGGTGATGATCTCGAGGTGCAGCAGCCCCAAGAACCCGCAGCGGAACCCGAACCCGAGCGCCACCGAGGTCTCCGGCTCGTAGTTGAGGCTCGCGTCGGAGAGTTTGAGCTTGTCGAGCGCCTCCCGCAGCACCGGGTAGTCGCTGCCGTCGATCGGGTACAGGCCCGAGAACACCATGGGCTTCGGGTCGGTGTAGCCGGGCAGGGGGTCAGTCGAGGGCTTCTGCGCGGTGGTGATCGTGTCGCCCACCTTCGACAGCCGCACATCCTTCACACCGGTGATGAGGTAGCCGACCTCGCCCACCCCGAGCCCCTTACTGGGTGTCGGTTCGGGAGCGCTCACGCCGATTTCCAGCAACTCGTGCGTCGCGCGCGTCGACATCATCTGGATGCGCTCGCGCGGGCTCAGATGCCCATCCACCATGCGCACATAGGTGATGACGCCGCGATACGCGTCATACACGGAGTCGAAGATCATGGCGCGAGCGGGAGCCTCGGCGTCGCCGGTGGGCGGCGGGATACGCTCCACGACGCGGTCGAGCAGCTCTTCGACGCCCTGCCCGGTCTTGCCGCTCACGCGCAGCACGTCCTCGGGCGACCCGCCGATGAGGCTCGCGAGCTCGCGCGCGTACTTCTCCGGGTCGGCCGCCGGCAGGTCGATCTTGTTGAGCACGGGGATGATCGTGAGGTCGTTTTCGAGCGCGAGGTACAGGTTCGCGAGCGTTTGCGCCTCAATGCCCTGCGCGGCATCCACGAGCAGGATCGCGCCCTCGCAGGCCGCCAGGCTACGGCTCACCTCGTAGGTGAAGTCGACGTGACCGGGGGTGTCGATCATGTTCAGGGCATAGGTCTGAGGCTTCCCGCCCTCGGCGGCAGGCACGGCCCAGGGCATCCGGACAGCCTGCGATTTGATCGTGATGCCGCGCTCGCGTTCGATGTCCATGCGGTCGAGGTACTGCTCGCGGGCTTGGCGGTCGCTCACGATACCCGTGATGCCGAGCATGCGGTCGGCAAGGGTCGACTTGCCGTGATCGATGTGCGCGATGATGCAGAAATTGCGGATCAGCGTCGGGTCGGTCGCGGCGGGGGCGAGGGTCGTGGAAGCGCGAGGAGACATTGTGGGCCATTCTCCCACGCACCGGCGGGCCCGACGAACCGGCTGATTGTCGCCCAGCGCCGCGCCCTGGTAATGTTGCCTGTTGGCTTGCGTGTCAGAAAGCCCTCTCTCTTTCGACACGGAATGCGGCTGGGTCAGTTCGCCACGAAGCACCACGCTTCGCGGGCACCCCCACCCCGGCCGCGTCACACATCAACCACACCTCACACGAAAGTCGATACATGGCGAACATCAAGTCGCAGATCAAGCGCATCAAGACCAACCTGAAGGCTCAGGAGCGCAACAAGGCCATCAAGAGCGAGCTCAAGACCGCGATCCGCCGCACGCACGCGGCCATCGCGACGGGCGACAAGGCTGCCGCCTCGGAGGCTCTCGTCGTCGCGACGAAGAAGCTCGACAAGGCCGCCAGCAAGGGCGTCATCCACGAGAACCAGGCCGCGAACCGCAAGTCGGCCATCGCCAAGCAGGTCGCCGCGCTCTAGCACCTCCGCCACGCGCGTTCCGCGTCGCACACAGCGCACGTACGCCCCGCCGCACCCAGTAAGGGTCGGCGGGGCGTCGTCGTTTCTGCGGATGCTCGGCTCGCGTGGGGCGGCTGGGCTAGTGGCCCTGGCCGCGGGTGGCGACGATGCGCACGAGGGTTTCGAGGGCGAAGACGGGGTCGCGGCCCGCGCCCTTGACCTGCGCGTCGCACTCGGCGGCGGCGAGGATCGCGCGACCGAGCCCGGCTTCCTCCCAGCCCTGCAGATCGCGGCGGGCGCGGTCGACCTGCCAGGGGGCGAGGCCCAGCTGCGAGGCAACCTGACCGCCTCCCCCGCGCGTGCCGCCGACCTTTGCCATCGTGCGCAACTTCATCGCGAACGCCGCGACCATGGGTACGGGGTCGGCTCCGGTGTCGAGCGCGTGCCGCAGCAGCCCCAGGGCTTCGCCGTGACGCCCGGCGATCGCGGCGTCGGCGACCGCGAAGGCGTTGGTCTCGACGCGGCCGCCGTAGTACTTGGTCACCGTCTGTTCGGTGATCTCACCCTCGGTGTCGGCGAGCAACTGCTGGCAGGCGCTCGCGAGCTCACCCAGGTCGTCGCCGAACGCGCTCACGAGGGCGCGCAGGGCGAGCGGCGCGATCGGCCGACCCGCGTGGCGGAACTCGGCGGCCGCGAAGTCGGCCCGGTCGCTGTCGCGCTTGAGCTCGGCGCAGATGACCTCGATGCCGCCGCCCGTGCCGCTGCGGATCGCGTCGAGCAGCTTCTTGCCGCGGACTCCCCCACCGTGGCGCAGCAGCACGACCGTGTCGTCGGCCGGCTGCTCGAGGAACGCCAGCGCGTCCTCCAGGAACGCGTCGGTGCACTTCTCGACCGTGTTGACGCGGATCAGCCGCGGCTCCCCGAACAGGGAGGGGCTCGCGAGGGTGAGCAGCTCGCCGGGCGCATACGTATCAGCCCCCAGGTCGTGCACCTCGAGGCTGGGGTCGTGCGCGCGCAGGGCATCCCGCAGCATCGTCGACGCGCGGTCGGCGAGGAAGGATTCGGGGCCCGTGACGAGGACGACGGGCGCTGGCCTGATGTCGTGCCAGGCCACCTGCGGGATGCTCGCCTTGGCACGCGCTGAGCCCGACGACCTCTTCGTGGCGGCCATCACGCTCCTTTGGCGCTCGAGTTCGGGTGAGTGCCGGCATGCGGCTCCCTCAGCCTAGTCAGCGCCACCGACCGCAGCGCCGCCGAGCCCGTGCCCCGGCTGTGCGGGCGGCGAGCCCGCAGAGACCGTGCCGCGCTGCGCCCACAGCAGCCAGCCCGCCTCCTCCCCTGGAGCGACGAGCACCGTCCCGTGCGCGTCCGACCGCGCGACGACGGCACCCGCCGCGCTCGCTGCCTCGAGCGCCTCGAGAGTGGGATGCCCGTACCCGTTGTCGGCGCCGACCCCGATGAGGGCAAGGGCGGGGTCGGCGCGCGCGTAGAACTCGGCATACTGATCGCCCGCACCGTGGTGGGCGACAACGATGACGTCGACGGGCCGCACGGCATCGAGCAGTAACCGTTGCCCGGAGGCCCCGATGTCTCCGAGGCTCAGCAGGCTCGGGCAGCGGCCGCACGACGACCCGCCACGCCACTCGGTCACGAGGCTCGCGTCGTTGCCGGGCACGACGCCTCGATGCGCGGCCGGGGCGAGCACACGCCACCGATACCCGCCGAGCGCACCCTCCCAGCCCTGCGAGACCGTCTGAACGGATGCCCCGCTCGCGCTCAGCGCCGCCACCACCGCCTCGTCCGCGGGTCGCCCCACGGGCCCGACGAGCACCGTATCGACGCGCCCCTCGACGACCTCCACGGCTCCCACGTGGTCGTCATCGAAGTGGGTGAGCACGAGCAGGTCGAGCCGCTGCACGCCGAGGGTGTCGAGGCAGCGCCGCAGCAGCTCGGCATCGCGCCCCGTGTCGATGAGCGCCGTCTGCCCGCCGTCGCGCACGAGCACGGCATCCCCCTGCCCGACGTCGCACTGGGCGATGCGCCAGTCGGCGGGGCGCTGCAGCAGCGTGAGCGCGTGGGCGCCCGCGGTCGCCCCCGCGATGACGACGACCATGCTCACGCCCACGACGGTGAGTCGCCGGCGCACACGATCAGACCCCAGCCGCGCCGGTACCCCGACGGCGAGCAGAGCCACCACGGTCAGCAGCCCGAGCAACACGGCGCCGAGGCCACCCTCCGGCCACGGCAGCACCGAGCCCGGCAACCCCGAGGAGACGGTGGCAATACCCGCGATCCACGAGGAGGGCAACCACGCGATGGCCGCGGCGACGGTGGCGAGCGGAGGTGCGACGGGGGCCAGCACGCACGCGATCATCCCGATGATCGTCGCTACGGGCGCGGCAGGCGCCGCGAGCACGTTCGCGATGACGCCCGTGAGCGGCACCTCAGGCGCGAGAAGGATCAGCACGGGCTGGCACACGAGCTGCGCGGCGAGGGGCACAGCGATCCACAGGGCGAGACCCGCGGGTAGCAGGGTGCGCAGGCGCTCGGCGAGCGGCCCGGCGAGCACGAGCAGCGCGGAGGTCGCGAGCACCGAGAGCACGAAGCCGTAGGCGCGCGCGATCCACGGGTCGAGTACGAGGATGCCCAGCACGGCGAGGGCGAGCACGGGCAGCCCCTGCGCGGGTCGGCCGCTCGCGAGAGCGAGCAGCACAACGGCCGCCATGATGGCGGCGCGAATAACACTCGGCTCGGGCGTCACGAGCAGCACGAAGCCGCCGAGGGCGGTGAGGGCGACGCTGATGCGCACGATGCGCGGCCAGCGTAGTAGCGCCCCGAGGCCCATGATGAGCCCGACGACGACCGCGCAGTTGGCCCCCGAGACGGCGGTCAAGTGGCTGAGCGCGCTGCGCTTCATCGCGGCGTCGAGTTCGTCAGAGACAGCGCTGGTGTCACCAATTGCGAGCCCCGGCAGCAGCGCGGCGCCCTCACCGGCGAACGGCTCCATGAGCTCGAGGAATCGCTCGCGCAGGTCGTCGGCCGCCCCCAAGAGCGGCGGCGAGGCCCCGACCGGAGTGAGTTCACCGCGCATGCGGGCCAGGGCGACCCGATCGTCGCCCGCATCAACCGCGACGAGCGTCACGGCACCCTCGAGGCGCGTGCCGAGCGGCCAGCGCCCGACCGGCTGCACCCCGAGCAGGCGCACCGGCACCGTCACCGCATAGCCGGTGCCGTCGCGATCGATAATGCGCTCAAGGCGCGCATTAACGGATGCCCCGCGCCAGTCACCCGCCCCAGTAGCCTCGACGCCCGCAGTGCCGCCGTCTGAAGAGCTACCGATCGTCTGCTCGAGCGACAGCACGACCTCGATGCGCTCCCCCGACGCGAGGGCTTCGCGCACGGGCGGTGGCTCGCGCGGTCCCGCGGCGAGCGCGACCGCGGTGCCGAGCACCGCCACAACCAGAAGGGAGGGCAGCGCGAGCTCGGTAGCGCGACGGGCGGCAGCGGCCCGCTCAAGCGAGTCGCGTCTGCCCACGACCCACAACACCAGGCCCACGAGCAGTGCCCCGCCCGTCACGCCCATACCCCACGCGACAGGGTGCGGCGTGCCGATGAGCAGCATGACGACGACCCAGCCGATCCCGACCGGCAGGGCGAGCCGCGCGTCGGTCACACGGTCACCTGGTCGCGGAACCCCGCGAGGGTCTTCTCGCCGATACCCGAGACGGCGAGCAGCTCGTCGACGGAGCGAAAGCCTCCGTTGGCCTCACGCCAGGCGATGATGCGGCTCGCGAGCGCGGGCCCGATGCCCGGCAGTGACTCGAGCGCGACCGCATCCGCCGTGTTGATGTTGACGAGACCGCCGCCCGGCCCCGCGCCCGGCTCACCGCCCGCGCTCGGCGGCGGCGCCTCACCCACGCGCGGCAGGTAGAGCTGCTCGCCGTCGGCGACGAGTCGCGCGAGGTTGACGGCGCCGAGGTCGGCGTCGTCGGTGGGCCCGCGCGCGGCGGCGATCGCGTCGACGACGCGCGCACCGGCGGCTAACTCGACGAGGCCGGGCTCGACGACCGCACCGTGCACGTGCAGCACGAGCCGCGCGGCGGCCGGATCATGGGCGGGGATGCCCGCGCCCTCGCCCGACGACGGCCCAGCATCCTCACCGTCGAGCGTGCCAGCCTCGCCGCCCGCGCCCGCAGACGCGTCCTCCACCACGACCGCCTCGCCGCCCGGCGTCACGATCGCGGCAACGACGGCGGCACTAACCCCGAGCAGGGCGAGCACGACAACTCCCGTCGCGGCCGCCCGCACGCGCACACCGCGCCGGGGCGGCCCGCCAGGCTGCGCGGGGGCAAGGTCGCTCACGCACGGAGGCTAGGCGCACCCCCGACACTCACGAGCGCGGCGCCGACAACCGGGGAGAGCCCTACTTCTTGGTCGCGATGTTGACGACTCGTGGGGCCCGCGCGATGACCTGCGCGATTTCTTTATCGCCGATCGCCCGCTGCACGGCTGCGGAGGCCCGCGCGAGCGATTCGAGCTCGTCGTTGCCGATCTTGGGGCTCACTTCGAGCCGGTCGCGCACCTTGCCGTCGACCTGCACGACCGCGGTGACCTGCTCGTCGACGAGCAGCAGCGGGTCGGCCTTGCGCCAGCCCGCGAACGCCACAAGCGTCTCCTTCGTGCCGTCGAAGTGGCCGAGCCGCTGCCACATGTCGTCCGCCGTGTGCGGCGCGTAGAGCGACAGCCCAATGGCGACGACCTCGACAGCTTCGCGCACCGCGGGGTCGCCCGCGCCGGGCCCCGTGTCGATGGCCTTGCGGATCGCGTTGACGAGTTCCATGGTGCGCGCGACGCCCACGTTGAACTTGAAGGCCTCGATGAGCCCGGGCACCTCTGAGAGGTAGCGGTGAGTGACGCGGCGCAGTGCCTGGTCGCCGGTGTCGGGGTCGGCGCCGACAGGCGCGGTGACCTCGCCCGAGAGTCGCCAGGCGCGCGCGAGAAACTTCTGCGAACCCGTGACCGACACATCACGCCAGTCGATGTCGTCCTCCGGCGGGCCGGCGAAGGCCATCGTCAGGCGCACGGCGTCGACGCCGAACTGGTCGAGCTCCTCGGTGAAGTACACGAGGTTGCCCTTCGATTTCGACATTTTGGCGCCGTCGAGGATGACCATGCCCTGGTTGAGCAGAGCACTGAACGGTTCGGTGAAGCTCACGTAGCCGAGGTCGAAGAGCACCTTCGTGATGAAGCGCGCGTACAGCAGGTGCAGAATCGCGTGCTCGACGCCGCCCACGTACTGGTCGACGGGGGCCCACTTCTCAGCCTCGGCCGGGTCAAAGGCCTGTGTCGGGTCGGTCGGGTTGAGGAAGCGCAGGAAGTACCACGACGAGTCGACGAAGGTGTCCATCGTGTCGGTGTCGCGGCGCGCGGGGCGACCGTCGGGCGTGGTCGTCACGACCCACTCCTCGACGCCGCCGAGGGGCGACGTACCCTTCGGCTTCATGTCGATGCCGTCGGAGGGCGGCAGCACGAGCGGCAGAGCATCCTGCTGCAGCGGTATTTCTTCGCCGTCTTCCGTATACATGATGGGAATCGGCGTGCCCCAATAGCGCTGACGGCTGATGAGCCAGTCGCGCAGGCGATAGGTCTTGGATGCCCGGCCCGTGCCGCGCTCCTGCAGCAGCTCGATCGCCCGCTTGATGGCGTTCGACTTGCTGAGGCCGTCGAGGGGCCCCGAGTTGATCATGCGCCCGTCGCCGACGAGCGCCTCCCCCGTGATGGCGGGGTCAATGGTCGGCGGTTCCTCGTTGAGCATCTCTTCGGTGATGACGGGAATCGTGCCCGTCATGGGCGCGAGCGTGTCGAGCACCATGCGCACGGGCAGGTCGTACGTTCGCGCGAAGTCGAGGTCGCGTTGGTCGTGAGCGGGCACGGCCATGATCGCGCCGGTGCCGTAGTCCGCGAGCACGTAGTCGGCCGCCCAGACGGGAATCCGCTCACCGCTGACGGGGTTGATCGCCCAGCGGCCGAGGGGCACGCCTGTCTTCTCGCGCGTGGCATCCTGCCGGTCGATCTCGCTCTTCTTCTGGGTCGACTCGAGGTATGCCTGGAAGGCGGCGCGCACCTCGGAGCTGGAGCCCGCGACGAGCTCGGCCGCGAGGTCGCTCTCGGGCGCGACGACCATGAAGGTCGCCCCGAACAGCGTGTCGGGGCGGGTCGTGAAGACCGTCACGGGCTGCTCGCGCCCCTCGATGACGAAGTCGACGTCGGCGCCGACCGAGCGGCCGATCCAGTTGCGCTGCATCGCGAGCACCTTCGACGGCCACGAGCCCTCGAGCTGGTTGAGGTCGTCGAGCAGGCGATCGGCGTACTTCGTGATCGCGAAGTACCACTGCGTGAGCTTCTTCTTGACCACGACCGCACCCGAGCGGTCGGAGGTACCGTCGGGCAGCACCTGCTCGTTGGCGAGCACCGTCTGGTCGACCGGATCCCAGTTGACCCAGCTGTCTTTGCGGTAGGCGAGACCCTTCTTGTACATCTCCAGGAACAGCCACTGGTTCCAGCGGTAGTACTCGGGGTCGGAGGTGTGCAGCACGCGATCCCAGTCAAAGCTCGCAGCGTAGCGCTTCATCGACGCTTTCTGCTGCTCGATGTTCTGGTACGTCCACTGCCGCGGGTCAGCCCCGCGCTTGATCGCGGCATTCTCGGCGGGAAGGCCAAACGAATCCCAGCCGATGGGGTGCAGCACGGTGAAGCCGCGCTGGCGCCAGTAGCGGGCGACGATGTCGCCGAGCGCGTAGACCTCGGCGTGCCCCATGTGGAGGTCACCGGAGGGGTACGGGAACATGTCGAGGATGTACTTGCGCGGCTTGGCATCGGTCGCGTCCGACGTCGAGAACGGCGCAAGCTCCTCCCACACGGGCGCCCAGTGCGCCTCGATGCGGCGGAAGTCGTAGTCGTTCTCGTCGTGCTTGTCGTGGTGGCTCACGCTGCTCACAGTTCTCTCACTCGCGATGCTGCAGGGGGTGGGTGCTCGCGCGAGCGCAGGCGGCGATGGCCGCGCCCGGCACGAACTCTCAGGGTACCGGCTGAGCCTCCACGCCCAGCACTCCCAGCAGCGCCCGCGCCTTGAGATGCATCTCGGCCCTCTCCGCATCCGGATCACTCAGCGCGGTCACGCCACCGCCGGCGCCGACGGTCACCGTGGCCGGTTCACCACCCTTGTTCTCGAGAAGGATGCTGCGGATCACCATCGCGAGATCTGCCGAGCCGTCCACACCGAGGTAGCCGAAGGTGCCCGAGTAGACGCCGCGCGGGGCTGACTCAAGCTCGGCGAGCAGCTCGATCGCACGCCGCTTCGGGGCGCCGGTCATCGACCCGGCGGGCAGGCAGGCGGCGACCGCGTCGAGTGCGTCGAGACCATCACGCAGTCGGCCCTGCACGGTGGAGACGAGCTGGTGCACGTGAGCGTAGCTCTCCACCTCCAGCAGGCCGGTGACGGCGACGGTGCCCACCTCGCTCACCCGCGAGAGGTCGTTGCGCATGAGGTCGACGATCATGAGGTTCTCGGCCTGCTCCTTGTCGCTCGCCGACAGCTCGGCGGCGAGCGCCGCATCCCGCACCGGGTCGTGGTGCCGCGCGCGGGTGCCCTTGATGGGTCGAGTGCTCACGACTCGGTCGGTCACCCGCAGGAACGTCTCGGGACTCGCGCTGAGCAGCGTGCTGCCACCGATGCGCAGCAGGGCGCCGTGATGGGCGGGGCTGCCCCGTCGCAGCCTCCGGTACACCGCGATCGGGTCGTGCCGCCCGGTCACGGTGGCCTGCGTCGTGAGGCACAACTGGTACGCCTCACCCTCACGAATCGCCTCCTGGCACTGCCGCACCTGCTGCGCATACTCGGCGTCGTCGACACGCCACGCAGCACTCGCGGGCGGGGGCTCGTCAAGGGGCGGCGGGGATGCTGTGCTCACGCCAGCGATGAGCCCGAGCATCCGGTGCCGCCAGTCGGCGAGGTCGCCGATCCAGTCTCCGCTGCCGTGCGCGTCGAGCGCGATGAGTCGCAGCGTGCCCGTCTCGTGGTCGAGCAGCACGCCGCGGTCGACGCGCAGCCAAGCCGCGCGGTGGTGGCCCGGCACGGGCGGAGTGGGCATACCCATCGTCTCGCCCCGCAGTTCGTAGCCGAACCAGCCGACGAGCCCCAGCGGCACCACCTCGGCGGCCGCGGCGAGAGCGGGCAGGTCGGCGAGCGCCGCGCGCAGGGCTGGCAGCACGGGCTGCGTGTCGTCGAGCCGCACACGCTCCCCCACCGCGAGCAGGCTCACGCCCGTGCGCGCGCCCATCCCACTGTCGAGCCAGACGAGCCCGTCGGCGCCCGGGTGGGCGGCGTCGAGCGCGAGCAGGAGTGCTTCGGCCGCCTCGGAGAGGTCACCCGTCAGCGCGAGCTGGGGTGCCGCAGACTCGACGAGCAGACCGGCACGCATAAGCTGAATCTTATGAGTGAAGGCCTGCACGTCTGGCGTGGCACGACCGCGCCCGGCGGGCCGTGGCAGCCGGTCGACTGGTGCGACCCGCAGGCGGGGTCGGTGCTCGTCGCCGACTCGTGGCGCGTCATCGACGGTGCGGTGGCGGGGCTCGACCACCACCGCGACCGGTTTCTGGCCAGCGCCGCCACGCTGCTTGGCGAGCCGACGGAGGCGCAGGCGTTCTGGGCGGCCGCTGTCGAACTCGTCCCGCCCGCGGGCGACTGGTTCCCCCGTGTCGAACTGCGCGCACGCGGCGACGGTGCACAGCTCTCGTTGCGGGTGCGCCCGACACCCGCAACGGGCACCGAGGTCGTCGTCGCCACCGCGCCGCACGACCCGCGCCTGCAGCCCCGCGTCAAGGGCCCCGACCTCGACGCGCTGCAGGGTCTGCGCACCCGCGTGCAGCCCGCCGGCGCGGGCGAGGCGATCATCCTCAGCCCGACCGCCGAGATCGTCGAAGGCGCGTACAGCTCGCTTGTGTGGTGGCGGGAGGGCGTGCTGCACCGCGTCGAGCAGGCTGTGCCGCGCATCCCGAGCGTCACCGAATACCTTGTCGTCGCGGCGGCGAACGCGCACGGCATCCCCGTGCGCGAGGTGCGCGCCCACCCGCGCGACCTTGACGGTGCCGAGCTGTGGGTGCTCAGCGCGCTGCACGGTGTGCGCCTTGCGACGCAGTGGGTCGCGACCGCGGCCGGCATCGGGCCACGGCTCATCGCCGAGCCGGGTCGGGTTGAGCGGGGCCGCGCGTGGCTCGCGCTCGCACGTCGACACCCCCAGACGGGGGACACCACCGCTGGGGGATGATGCATACTCCCTGACGGGGCGTCAGGCCCGTACACTGGCGGTGCCGGTGACACCGTGCCGGCGCACAAGGGGGAACGATAATCGTGGCGGAAGACGACTACGGTCGCGTGCCGGCGGGATGGTATCCCGACCCGCTCGGGCTGCCGCAACTGCGCTGGTGGGACAACAACGCGTGGACGGAGCATGTCTCCGACGCACGCCAGCCGATGGTGCCCGCCGACGGCGCACCGCCCGCTCCCACGATCTTCGCTGATGATGAGGAGCTTCCCCGTCGTCGCCGCGACCTGCGTAGCGCGTCCACGCCCGAGGAAGCACCGCTCGACCAGCCCACGGCCAACGTTCTCAAGCAGCTGGCGCCACCGACCACCAACACCGTGCCCCAGCACGTGGAGCCGCAGAACGACCAGCCCGGCCCCGCCCGGTCGGCGCCGCCCGCGCCCGGGCAGCCCGCGAACTCCGCCGCCGAGGCCTTCGCCGCCGCCGCGTTCGCCGACCTCAGCCCCCAGTCAGCTCTCAAGCCACCGCAGAGCGCCGAGCAGGTCGGGTCGCCGTGGGTTCCGCTGCGGCGCGACGGTGGGTCGGCACAGGGCTCGGCCCCCGGGTCGACGCCGGGTTCCACGCCCTCCCAGCAGGGTTCAGCACCGCAGTACGGCTCGGCACCTCCTTACGGCAGCGCCCCGCAGTACGGATCTGCGCCCCGATACGGTTCTGCTCCGCAGTACGGCAACTCCCCCGGCTACGGGTCGGCGCCGGGCTCCGCTCCCGGCTTCGCGTCGGCGCCCGGCGCCCCGCAGTACTCGCCTTACTCGCCTTACTCGCAAGAGTCACCGCTCTCCGCCGCCGAGATGCGCCGCAGTGGCACCCATCAGACCCTCGGCGCCCCCAGCAGCAACGTGCAGACCGTCGAAGCGTGGGCGATCGCGCTCATCCCGATGATGCAGCTGCTCCTCAGCCTGCTCGTTGTCGCCGCGTTCACGACCGGCCCCAGCATCGCGTTCATGGCGGCCATCTGGGTTCTGCCGTATCCGATCGTCGCCCTCCTCGCTTACTTCGACGCTCGCGGGCTCAAGCGCCGCGGGGTCGATGCCCCCGCGAGCTGGTTGTGGGCTCTCGGCACAGCACCGGTCTACCTCGCCGCGCGCGCCGTGCAGCTGAGCCGCATCTCGAGTGCCGGCTTCGGCCCCGTCGCCGTCTGGCTGCTGCTCACCGGGCTGGTCGGGGCCTCCGTGCTCGCTGTGCCGGGTCTCGTCGTCGCGGCACTGCCGGGTGTCTTCGCCGACCAGGCCTCGGAAACGATCGAAGCCAACGCACGCTCGATTGGTACCCCGCTCGACGTCAACTGCCCGGCCTCCCCACCGCTGTTCATCGGCCAGCAGTTGCGGTGCCCCGCCACCAACACGAATTCCGAAGAGGACCTCGTTGTCACGGTGAGCCTCCAGCGTGCCAACGGCTGGATCGCCTGGCAGGTCGACGACTGGGGGGTCTTTACCTTCGTTCGCTAGGCGACCGCGTTGTCTGCACGCCCGGCAAGATCTTGAGATGCTCACTGTGCGTGATCAGCCACTCGCAGCACACCACAACCGACGACCGAACCACCGTCGTGGGGAACCCGAAGATCTTCGCGACACACTCCCGGCACCGAACGTCGACGAGTGAGGCACGGCACACCGGCATCACACTGCGTACATCCTCCAGCGCGACGTAGGGTCGGGGGGTGAGCACTGCAGACCGACCGCGCGGCGCAAGCCTGGAGGTGCTGCGCGCCGAAGCTCACGACGAGTTGCAGACCGTCATCATGGCCCGCTGCCGCGACGGTGAAGACCCGTGGGATTTCATGACCGAGCTACCCACGGTGGATGAACTGGTCGTCTGGATGCTGCGGGCCGACACGATCCGCGCCGACGGCGGGCGCGCACCGAGCTCCTCGCGCGACTACCGCGTGCTGCGCCAGATCGCGCTGGACCACCCCGACCTCACCACCACCGTGTGGCGGCTACTCGGCGATCTGGATCGTGCCGCCGGCTGAGTTCGTGGTGCACCGGGCGAACGCGTCCGTTGACGGAAACAGATCCAGTTCCCCGTCGTGGGGCTGGGGCGGGATTCGACGTCACCACCCAGGGCGCGCAGAACTCTACGACCAGAGTGGTGTCACCCCCGCCGCGCAGCTCGCCCACGCGTTCCGTGGGCACGACCGCCCTCTCGGCTTGGATGCTCGCCTTCACTCCCCTCGTCGCCGTCATCGCGCAGCTCGCCGCCCCGGTCCTCACCGGGCTGGACTCGACACCCGTGTTCTGGATCGTCGCGTCGGCACTGGTGAGCCTCGACCTGTTCTCGCCCGCGCTGTTCGCAGTCCCGGGGGCTACAGCCGCCGCAACCCCTCCACGCTCACGACCGCCTCACCGCGCTCGGCACTCGCCGCGAGGTCGACGGTCGCGTGGATGCCCCAGTCGTGGTCGCCGGCCGGGTCGTCGATGACCTGGCGCACGCTCCAGAAGCCGGGCCCAGCATCCGGATCGTTCTCGGAAATCTGAATCAGGGATGCTGAGCGCGCGCCGCCCGCCGTACCCACGGTCTCGTGCTCGGCGTAGTAGGCGTCGAGCGCCTCGGGCCAGCCCGCCTCGGGGTCGAGCTCGACGAGGTCGTCGTCGCGCTGCAGCGCCGCGAGCTGCACGCGGCGGAACAGCTCGTTGCGCACGAGCACCGTGAAGGCGCGGCGGTTCGTCGTGACGTCGGGCGGGGGCGGCGGCAGGATCGGCTCGCCTTCCACAACGTCGGAAGGGGGCGCGCTCAGCTGCGCCCACTCGTCCTGCAGGCTCGAGTCGACCTGCCGCACGAGCTCGCGCAGCCACTCGATGATGTCGAGCACGTCGGGCGTCTTCGCATCGTCGGGGATCGTCTGGCGGAACGCGCGGTCGGCGTCGCTCAGGTAGCGCAGCAGCAGGCCCTCGCTGCGGGCCAGCTGGTAGTGGCTCACATACTCGGTGAAGCTCATGGCCTTCTCGAACATGTCGCGCACGACGGCCTTCGGGCGCAGTTCGACGTCGCGGATCCACGGCTGGGTGGCCGCGTAGGTCTCGAACATGGCCTCGAGCAGGGCTGCGAGCGGGCGCGGGTAGGTGATGTCGTCGAGCGCCTCCATGCGCTCGTCGTACTCCATGCCCTGCGCTTTCATGCGGCCGATCGCCTCGCCGCGCGCCTTGTGCTCCTGCTGGCGCAGCACCGGGCGCGGGTCGTCGAGCGTGGCCTCGATGACGCTCACGACGTCGAGCGCGTAGTGCGGGGCGGCCTCAGGCTCGGCACCCGGGCCTGTGTGCTCGTCGTCGGCGCCCGGGTCGGGCGGCGCGGGCGTCGTGGTGTCGTCCTCCGGGTCTAGCGACTCGATGACCGCGAGCGCGAAGGGGCTGAGCGGCTGATTGAGTGCGAAGTTCGGCTGCAGGTCGACAGTGAGTGTGATGCGGTCGCCCGGCTCGATGACGACGACACCCGCGCGCACGAGGGTCTTCGCGATGCCGAGCGCGCGGCGCACGAGCTCGCGCTGCCGCGCCGGCGGCTCGTGGTTCTGCGTGAGCAGCGCTCGGGCGTTGCCGAACACGTCGCCCCCGCGCGCGATGAGGTTGATGAGCATCGCCGCCGACACCTGCATGCGGCTCTCGAGCGGTTCGGGCGCCCCTCCGATGAGCCGCTCGAAGCTCGTCTCGCTCCACGTCACGAAGCCGGCTGGTGCCGACTTGCGCACGATCTTCTTCTTCTTTTTCGGGTCGCTGCCCGCCTTGGTGGTCGCGGCGTGGTTCTCGACCTCGTGATCGGGAGCCTGCACGACGACGAGCCCCGCCGTGTCGTACCCGGCGCGACCAGCGCGCCCCGCGATCTGGTGAAATTCGCGCGCCGTTAGCTGCCGCATCTTCTCGCCGTCGAACTTGCTGAGCGCCGTCAGCAGCACGGTGCGAATGGGCACGTTGATGCCGACCCCGAGCGTGTCGGTGCCGCAGATGACGCGCAGCAGCCCGCGCTGCGCGAGCACCTCCACGAGCCGGCGGTACTTGGGCAGCATGCCGGCGTGGTGCACGCCGATGCCGCTGCGCACGAGGCGGCTGAGCGTCGTGCCGAACCCGGTGGTGAAGCGGAAGTCGCCGATCGCGTCGGCGATCTCGTCGCGCTGCTCCCGCGTGATGATCCGGATGCTCGACAGAGCCTGCGCGCGCTCCATCGCGGCCGCCTGGCTGAAGTGCACGACGTAGATCGGCGCCTGCCCGTCATCGAGCAGCGTCTGCACGGTCTCGTGCACGGGAGTCTTCACGTAGTCGAAGGTCAGCGGAATCGGCCGCTCGGCGTGCGTCACCTCGCTCACGGGGTGGCCCGTGCGGCGTTCGAGGTCTTCGGCGATGGGCGTGACGTCGCCGAGGGTCGCACTCATGAGCAGGAACCGCGCGTTGGGCAGTTCGAGCAGCGGCACCTGCCACGCCCACCCCCGCTCGGGGTCGGCGTAGTAGTGGAACTCGTCCATGACGACGAGCCCCGCCTCGACCTCAGACCCGTGGCGCAGAGCCTGATTCGCGAGAATCTCGGCCGTGCAGCAAAGAATAGGCGCATCCCCGTTAACGCTGCTGTCACCCGTGACCATGCCGACGTTCTCCGCGCCGAAGATCTCCACGAGCGCGAAGAACTTCTCGCTCACGAGCGCCTTGATGGGGGCGGTGTAGTAGCTGCGCTGGCCCTGCGCGAGGGCGATCGCGTGCGCGGCGACGGCGACGAGGCTCTTGCCGCTGCCGGTCGGGGTGGCGAGGATGACGTGCGCGCCGGCGACGAGCTCGAAGATCGCCTCCTCTTGCGCGGGGTAGAGCGTGAGCCCCTCGTCGGTGGCCCAGTTCTCGATCGCGTCGAAGGCAGCACCGGCCTCGTAGGGGGCGGGCATGCGGTCGAGGAGGGTCACCCCTCGAGTCTGCCCCACCCGGCCGTCTCCACAATTCAGGACTGCCAGCTCGCGGGCAGCGTCTCCACAATTCAGGACTGCCTGCTCAGAAACGGCGGTTCGGGATGCTCGCACGGCGTGTCGACAGGGTGCGAGCATCCCGAACTCCTGAATTGTGGAGATCGACGCAGGGGCGCTCGGCCGTGAGGCGAACTTCGCACGGTCCGTTGCGCCGCGGGCGCGCCGTGGTGCACTGTGAGTGCATGGAACCTGACAGTGTCTCGAGCCGGTGGTGGCGACGCCTGCGTTCGGCGGGCGTCGTGCCCGCGGTCGCCGTTCTGATTCTTGCGGGATGCGCCGCCCCCGACACCGCGTCGGCACCCGCCGATGACGCCCCGCCGGCCGACACGAGCACCGGCACCAGTAGCGACGACGAGTCCACCGCGGAATCGGTTGAGCCGGCCGACGACGGCGAAGTCGTCGTCGAGGGCGAGGAGCTCGTGGAGGACTCGCTCATCGTCATCACGGCCGAGACCTACGCGTCGGGCCGCACTCCGCAGCCGCGCGTGACCTTCACCGCCCCGCTGGAGGTGACGTTCACCTACCCGGGCACGCTCGAGGCGACGACGCAGATCGCCGACTGCGCGATCGCTTTCGGTGTGCTCGACCCTCTCGGTGTGGTGGTCACATTCGTGGACGACGCGGGCACCTTCGACTGCTCGGCGGAATACGGCAGCTAGCGAGACCCGCCCCGCGCGGCTACGAGCCGGGCGCGGGGATGAGGAAGAAGGGGAAGACGCCCGGGTTGTGGGCGTGCACGATCGCGAGGAACACCACGAGGTCGAACAGCAGGTGCACGATGATGACGTAGGTGAGCGACTTGGTGCGGTGGAAGATCCAGCCCTGCAGCATCGCGAAGGGGATCGTCATGAGCGGCCCCCACTCCTGGTACCCGAGCTCCCACAGGAACGACACGAAGATGATCGACTGCAGGATGTTGGCGAACAGCACGGGAAAGTGCCGCAGCAGCAGCACGTAGCAGGTGCAGATGAAGAAGAGTTCGTCCCAGATGCCGACGGCGTTGACGCCGACGAACAGCCGCGCCACTTCGCTCGTCTCCGAGACGGCGGGCCAGTTCTGGTACGCGCCCGAACTGATGAAGTAAAACGGCAGGATGAGCCAGCCGAGGAACGGCACGGCGAACAGGTACGACTTCTCCCACGGCTGCCATCTCTGGCCGCTGCGCCACGGGAACCGAATGACCCTGCGCTTGTAGATGAACCGGTCGATGACGAAGGGCACGGCGACGGCGGCACTGAGCACGAAGCCGAGCAGAAAGAAGTTGGGCCACGAGATGTCGGCCTTGACGCTCACGGTGCTGACCACGAGCAGCCCGGCCGCGATGATGACGAGGTCGCGCAGCAACTCTCGGTCGACGAAGTAGGCGATGATCAGGCCGACGGCGAGCCACGGGTAGCCGACGAGGCGCTCTTCGAACCCGTACAGCGGAATCGCGCTCGTGGCGACGATGGTTGCGGGCAGCAGCTTCCAGCTGAAGTAGGCCTTCGGGGCAGCGATCTCGGGGCTGGCGTCAGCGAGGGGCATGCAGTCATCCTCTCAGGTGCAAGCCCGATGTCGACCCGTGGGTTGGGCCGCGCCACCGGTGCCGCCCGGTCAGGGCAGGCGGCGCTCGATCTCGTCGATGACGGCGGGCAGGCCGAGCACGCGAAAGTGCCCGACCTGGTCGAGCACGACGTTCTCGGCGCCGGCCAGGCGGGTGACCCCGGCCGGCAGGTACTGGTCGACGGCGCTCACGAGTGACGTGATGCGGTCGTTCACCTCGGGTTGGGCATCCAGTGCACGGATGATGGCCGCCTCGGGGCGGAACTCCCGCCACGGGCCGAGCCCCCAGCGCGCGACGGGCGTGCCGGCGAAGGGCGTGTTGACGGTGATGAGGCGCGTGAGCCGACGCCGCTGCGGAGCCGCGACAGCGTCAACCCCGGCGGCGGCGTCGTCAGCAAGGAGCATGGCTTTGCCGATGAGCCCACCCTTGGAGTGGCTGACGAGCACGACGTCGCGCAGGTCGTGCTCGTGCACGTACTGCTCGAGCAGCGCGGCAGCGTGCTCGATCGGGCGGTGGTTGAGGCCGAGCGCGGCGACCCGGTGCACGGGGTGGCCGCGGGCGGTGAGCCGCTCGCCGATGGCGCGCAGGTAGTGCCACGATTCGAAGACGCCCGGAATGAGCAGGATCGGCGGTCGCGGCGCCTCGTGTGACGGGTCGCGTGGCGGGTCGAGGGCCTGCGGCGGCAGCATCCCGAGGCGCAGCGGGCTCAGGCGGGCTCGCACAATGTAGCCGAGGTCGGCGGCGAGACCGGCGACGGTGCGCGCGAACCCGGGGCGGGGCGGCGCGGGCGGGTCGGCGCGGGCGGTCATGTCGCTTCGACCGTAGCGCGTGTGCGGGTCGGGGTCGGCACAGCCCTCGCTGTGCTCTCGTTCGCGCCCGAGCTGCTGCAGTGGGCCCAACAGCTGGGCGAGCTGGAGCTCAGCGGCAGGCGATGAGATCGTCGGGCACCTCGAGGTCGAACTGAATGTCGAGCAGCTCGACTTGCTCGAGCGAGTCGACGAGGGTGGCCGAGCCGCTGACGCGACCGTCGGCGAGTTGAACATCCGCGCCGTCTGGGCCGCCGAAGACACCTTCGGGGCCGGACCATGAGACGTCGTTGAAGGGTGCGCCGCCGATGTCTTGAATGTAGACGTCGATCTGCACGCCCTCGCCGGTGTCGCTCTGGCCGAGCCCCTGCAATTCGAGCTCGACGTCGATTCCCTCGATCTCGAACGGCTCGCAGTTGCGCAACTCGGTGATGACGTAGCTGGTGCCGCCGGCGGTGACGGTGCCGCGCGCGACCGCGTCGGGCTGGGCGTCGTCGGGGGCGTCCTCGGCGGGGGTGTCCTCGGCGGGGGTGTCCTCGGCGGGGGCGGGGTCGCTGGGCTCGGCAGGGTCGCTGAGCTCGCCGGGGTCGGCCGCGCATCCGGTGAGGATGAGGGCGGCGGCGAGGGCTGCGGGGGCGAGACCGCGCAGGAGACGACGGGTGCCGGCGGGGGCATCGTGGACGGTGGGAGGCTCGAGCAAGTCAGTCATCGGTGTCTTTTACGTCGGTGTCTTTTACGTCGGTGTCTCTTACGTCGGTGTCTGTTCCGTCGGTGTCGTGTGACGGTCGGTGCGGTGCTCTAGCCTCTCTCGGGTCGTGGAGTGGCCGCAACCTGACGCGCCGGGTGCGCGACGCGCACAGTGCGGCCCGCACCGTTCAATGCCAGTCGTCGGGGGTGCGCAGGGTGACGCCGTCGAGGCCGAGGGTGGCGGTGTGGAGCCAGGCGCGCATGAGCAGGGCTGCCTCGGCCGTGTTCCAGAGGTCGCTGCGGCGTGCCTGCACCTGGGTGCTGGCGGAAGTGTTCAGCGTGTGGGGGCGGTCGAGGTCAGCGGTGGCGCCCGCGGGTGATGGCGTCGAGCTGTCGGGGGTACGGCTGTCGGGCAGCCCGAGTTCGACGACGAGTGCGTGGGCGTACCCGATGGCTTGCGCCCATCGTTCAACGCCGTCGGTGCGTTCGACGATGAGGAAGGAGCAGTCGGGTGTCATGCCGACGAGGCTGAGCAGGTCGCTCAGCTGCGGCCAGCTGGTGAGCGACTGGGGCGCGCGCCCGTTGATGAGGTACGCATACGGGAACGGCTCGGGCTGAGCGTGCAGCAGCTGGTCAGTGGAGGTGTCAAGTCGGGTGGCCACGTCAGCAGTGTGACGTCGACCACCGACAGCGCCCTTGTCGCGGCGTTGATCGCGTCTGACCGTTCGATGCTGGAGCGCCTGGGACTGGCGCACCGGCTGTCCACACCGGACTACTGTGCGCGGGCGGCAGTCCCGAGGTCATGGGAGGAATGGTGCTTCATCACTATTCCTCGCGCTCAGACACCAGCGTCGGCCGTGGGCTCGCTGCGGCTACAGCCTCACGCGGAGGAGGGGTAGGTCGTGCTCACGGCGCCTGTCGATCGGGCCGCTCTTCGGTGAGGCGGATGAAGGCGCTCAGCTCGGCCACACCGCCAGGCGTGGCGGGTAGCGAGTCGAGGAGCCCGGGCGAGTGGACGAGGTACGCGGCCCATTGGGCGCGCGAGATGGCGACGTTGAGTCGGTTGCGGTTGAGCAGAAACTCCATGCCGCGGGGTGCGTCGCGCGAGCTGGAGGCGGCGAGGGACACGATCGCGACCGCTGCTTCTTGGCCTTGGAACTTGTCGACCGTGCCGACGCGCGTGCCGCTGAGCCCGGCGGCGTCGAGCCGTTCGCGGATGGTGTGCTGCTGCGCGTTGTAGGGGGTGACGACGATGACGTCGTCGTCTCCGAGCGGCCGCGGCGCAGCATCCGGCCCTGGGGTCCATTTGCTGCCGATGAGGCGCCGGATGATCGCGACCACTTCGTCGGCCTCTTCGACCGACTCGGTGGCGTTGCCGTGGTGTTCAACGGGCACGGGGTGCAGCCCGGGTGCGACGCCGTCGAGCCCGCGCAGGGAGCTACTGGGGTGCGCGTGCAGTTGCCCTTCGTAGCTGAGCCGAGAGACGGGTTCGGCGAGGGCGGGGTGCAGTCGGCGGGTTTCGGCGAGGAAGTAGCCGAGTTCGGCGGGCAGCACGTCGTGCCCCGCGCTGAGGTAGCCGAGGGCACTGCCGTCGATGGGTTCCGGGTGGCTGCCCTGGCTGACTTGGGGCAACTGCTGCGGGTCGCCAAGCAGAGCCAAGTTCTTGGCGCTCACACTGGCGGCGATGGTGGCGGCGAGCGAGAACTGGCCGGCTTCGTCGATCACCAAGAGGTCGAGGTTGCGGCGGCCGACGCGCCTGGGGTGGGCGAAATCCCACGCGGTTCCGCCGATGACGTGGCCTTCGGGTCGGTCGTGGGTGAAAGTGGCGAGCTGGTCGGCTTTGCCGAGCACTGTCCAGCGCGCGGTCGCGTAGTCGGCCTGCTCGGCGCTCGATTTGGGCGCCTTGCCGACGAGCCGCCCGCTGAGGCCGGCCTCGACGATCCCGTCAAGCACGTGCTCCACCGTGGTGTGGCTCTGGGCGACGACGCCGACCTTCCAGCCGTGGTCGCGCACGAGGGTCGCGATGACGTGCGAGCCGAGGTAGGTCTTGCCGGTGCCGGGCGGGCCTTGCACAGCGAGGTAGGAGCGGTCGAGGTCGAGCAGGCTGGAGACGACGGCTGCCACGCGATCTGGTTCACCATCAGCGTCGAGCGTGACCGGCGCGAGGGCGTCGCCGCTGAGGGTGCGCGGCGGCCTACGCCGCAGGAGGTCGCCGACGGGTTCCCGCGGCCAATCGGGGTGCTCGTCGACGAGCGCAGCACCCCACTCTTCGATGGCGGGCTTCTGCTGACCAGCCGGCGGCGGGGGCGAGGGCGTCAGCGCGACCGGCAGGTCGTCGTACTCGTCGACCCCGTCGGCGAGCGTCTCGGTAACGACGACGTGGTCGTCGGCTACGGCCGCGATGGAGACGCTGCGGGTGGAGCGCGCGAGCCGGTCGCGGTTGTTGGAGGGCATCGGCGCAGGCTGGTCGTACACGGCGAACGGGCCACTCATGCCGCCGACGGTCGGGCGTGAGCCGGGGGCCCAGGTTCCGTAGAGCGTGAGCGTGCGGCGCAGCGACCTCTGTTTGCCGGTCTTGCCCCACGGGGTGGACTCGTGGGGAGCATCCCGATCGACGGTGAAGACGTCGCGCACGTCGGCCCAGTCATCGAGGGGGGCGACGAGGCGGTCGAAGTGTTCCCACCAGAAGGTCTTGTGTTCGCGGCGGTGGTAGTCGATCGCGGCGGCGGCGTAGGCGTAGGCGCGCTGTTCTGCGGTGCGGTCAGGCTCGGTCGAAGGAGTGCCGTCGTCGTTCGCGGCAAGCTCGAGTAGGGCGGTGCGCAGGGGCGAGTCGTCGATGTCGGGCCCGTCATCCCCGTTGTCTTCCTCCGAGTCATCGAACAGAGCAGAGACCGGCGACGGATGCTCCGCCGCGAGCCCCCGCAGCCACGAGGCGAGCCGCAGGGTGCTGACGCAGTCGACGCGGTTGTAGTCGCCGATGTCGTCGAGTATCTGCTGCGCGGCATCTACGTCACCCGCGGCCCGCAGCTCGCGCGACCGCACGTACTCGGCGACGGAGTCGTCGCCCCGCGCGACGGCCGCCCCTTCGCGCGCCTCGGGCCAGTAGATGGGCTCGAGGTACTTGATGGAGTAGCTGGGGCTGCCCACCCGCAGCGCTGTGCGCACGACCGGGTACAGGTCGACGAGCAGGCCGCTGCGGAGCCACTCATCCACGATGTCCTCCCCCACCCCGTGCCGGGCGCTGAGCGACCGCAGGTGGGTGCGCTCGTAGGCGGCGTAGTGGTACACGTGCAGGTCGGGGTGGCGGGTGCGGCGGGCTTCGACGTCGGCGAGGAAGGCGAGCAGGGCATCCCGTTCGTCGGCGAAGCTGTGCGCCCAATACGCGGTGAAGGCGCTGTCGGTGTCGTCTGAACCCGCGTCGACCATGCCGAACAGGTAGTCGAGGCCCCAGCGGGCCGGGTCGTGCTCGGTGTAGAGCGGGTCGCCTTCGAAGTCGAAGTAGAGGTCGCCGGGGCTGGGTGCCGGTAGTGCGTGCAGCACGGCGGCCTCGCGCACGCGCACGGGCGGCGGGGTGTCAGCGGGGGCCGACGAGGCTTGGTGCTGCAGGGCGGCTTGCAAGCGCAGTGTGGCCAGCGTGCTCGCGGCGATACCGTCGACCGCACCGGTGGAGCCGGCGAGCTCGCCGAGGGTGGTGATGCCGGCGGCGCCGAGCTTGGTCCACTGGGCGCCGGTGAGCCCGGCGACCTGGCTGACGTCGTCGTGCGCGGCGATCTCGTGCTCGCACCAGGCGCACGAGCGGCAGTAGGTGACGCTGGGGTCTCGCCACTCGATGGGTGCGCCGGCGGTGTACCGGTCGCGCAGCAGCTCGTGCAGGCGGGCGCGGCGGGCGCGCAGCACGGGCGCGATGTCGTCGAGGCGGTGGATGCTCAGCTCACGATTGCCGAGGATCAACTCGACCTGCGGGTCGACGGGGATGCCGAGCCGCTCGAGCTGCGCGGCGTAGGCGGCCAGTTGCAGGAGCGCGGTGACTTTCGCGCGGCGGGCGAGTTTGCTGTCTTGCACGCGGTACGCGCCGCCGGGCATCCGGATCAGAAAGTCGGCGTAGCCCACGAAGGCGATCGGCACCTCACCGGATTCCCCGCGGTCGAAGTCGCGGTCGAGGAAGGTGGCCTGCACGATGACGGGCGCACCGGCCCGCAGTGCCTCGAGCGTCTGGGCGGCGTAGGGCGCGATGGCGTCGAGGCCGGCCGAGCCTGCACGGGCGATCTCGACGACCGCACCCTGCGCGCGAAAGTCGGCGATGATTGCCTCTTCGTGCGCGTCGCCGAGCGCCGAGGTGCGGGCGAGCATGTCATCGACGGGCTGTTCCACCGCGGGCAGGCGACCGAGGCGCGCGTCGAGGTCGCGCGCGATGGCGAACTCACACTCGGCGGCGCGGTTGAGGTCGCTCGCGGAGGTGACGAGCAACTGCTCGCCGGCCTCGTCGGTGGTCAGGTACACGGGGCTCGCTTTCGGTCGGTTGCTGCCAGGCTACGGGCGACCACCGACAGCCATGAGGACGGCTCGCTCAACCCCACAGCAGGGCAAGGCCCGGCAGGCCGACGAACGCCGTGTCTCCCGAGACGAGTTCGAACCCCTCACTCATGGCTTGGGCGGCGAGCATCCGATCGAAGGGGTCTCGGTGTGACCACTCGAGCGAGCCGGCGGTGATGGCGTGACTCGCCTGCATCGGGATCACGGAAGCGTCGAGCCGTGCAACCTGCTGCTCGAAACCGTGCACGAGCCCCGCAGCCTCCGGCAGTCGACCCAGGCGGTGCTTGGTAGCGATCTCGAATGCGCTGGCTGCCGACACGGCGAGGTGCTGCTGACGATCGACCAGCCGAGCGCGCACCGGCGCGGGAAGCCGGTCAGGGGCACCCAGCGCCCAGATCAGCACGTGCGTGTCGAGAAGAAGGGTCACGCCGATCGCTCCCCCGTTGCCGAGCCCGCGCCGTTACCCCCGCCCTCCCAGGCGGCAAGCTCTGACTCGGGCAGCGGTTCGAAGAACGCGTCGGGCGTGTCGAGCCCGGGCAAGAACCCCAGCTCACGCTCGGTGGGCGACTCAAACGCCACGAGTCGCGCAATGGGTGTGCCCCCGCGCGCGATGACCACCTCGTCACCACGCTCGACCCGTGCCAGCAGCTCTGACAGCCGCGTCTTCGCCTCGTGCACGTTCACCTGGTCTACCATGTGAACTAAGTGTAGTGAACTAAGCATGGTCGCGCGCGACCCCTGCCGCCAACCCGCTCAGCGTCGGCGCGGGCAGTGCGTGCTCGCGCACTCCGCGGGCGTGGCTGATGAGCACGGAGCGCAGGCGCACGCCGGCGCGGTCGGCAGCGTCAGCCGTGGCGAGCATCCACTCGCGATCGAGGCGGCTGGGCTCAGGGCCGCCGCGCCGTTCGAGACCCAGGATCAGTTCGTCGGCGGGTGCGCGATCGACGACTGCGCTGATCACGGTACGGAGCACGTCGGCCGCCTCAGCAGGCGCGCGCCGCGGGAGGTCGTCGCACGGCATGGCGGCACCCTCGAACCCGGCCGCGTTAGGCGGGAAGAACAGCCACAGCTGCCATCTTCTCGCCGGCCCGAGCGCGTAGGCGAGCTTCGCCTCCGGGGTCTCGAGGTCGTCGTCAGAGAGGGGGCGGTAGGTGCGAAAGGCTCCGGTCATGCAGGGCAGTATGCCCGGCTCGCGCCGCCCGCAACCCTGTGTTGCCCGGTCAGGTGCGCACCGGTCAGAGCTTCGTCGCTGGGGAGGAGCCGCAAGGTTGGCGACCGGCACGATGCGCGTCGTCGTCATCGCACTCGATGCGCACCCCCGGTACCGCCAGCGCGGTGCGACTGGTCGTTCGGGCTGTGTGCCTCGCGCGGCACATGCCACGCCGGGCACACTCAGCGCGGAGCACACTCAGCGCGGAGCACACTCAGCGCAGGGCACACGCAGCGCGCGATGACGTCGCGTTCAGCCCTCACACTGCGGCACGTAACGATGCGACCCCCGTGTCGATCGCCTCAGCGATGCGCTCGATCTCGCGTTCGAGCGCGCCGGACGCCTGAGCCGCTTCACGCCACTGACTCACAACGTCGGCAACGCGAACGCAGTGCGCCCGCGCTTCGTCGGTCGAGACGTCGAACGCTGCCGCCTGTTCGATCAGCTGCTCAGCCATCCCCCGGGAATCATCACGGCCCCCCAGCGCTGTGGCGTGCCGCGTCGCTGCGACCGGCTCAGGGTTGATGTCGAACGCGGGGGCAAGAACCCAGCCCGCTTTGGCTCGCAGGAAGCCGTGATTGCGCAGGTGGTCATCGGTGTTGTGCAGCGCGACGCCCACCGCGATGCGCAGCCACAGTTGACGCAGGTCGCTCGCAACCTGGGCACCGTGGGCGGCCAGCTCGTCGGCGATGGTCAGGTAGTCGCCGAGCTCACCGTCGCGACCCTGCGTCAGTGTGAGTGCGCTGATGTAGCCGATGCGGCGAGAGCCCAAGCGATCAAATCGCTGCAGCACGAGCACCTGGCGGCCGTCGATCGGCAGAATCTGCCACGCGGGCACCTGCACCCCACACCGCGAGGCGAGCTCGAGGGCTATCGACTCCCACAGCATGACGTTCCACTCATCGCCCGGGCGCGGAAACTTGGCGATGTGCAAGGTGTCGCCGTCGCGAACGGAGGCCTTGGGTCGGGCGCCGCCGAGTGACGCGGTGCCAGCATCCAGCAGCGCCTTCACCGCGGCGAAATCGTCGTTATCGCGCACGACCGCATCTGAGGCTCGCAGCAGTCGGGGCAGCTCGACGAGCGGCGGCACCGACGTGGCCTCGGCAACGAACTGCGCGTCACCATCGCGGCGAAACCGCAAGGCGCCTTGCCGGGTGAGATCCGAAACTGCCAGCAGGTAGTCGCGGTCGTCGTGCGCGCGATCGCCGGCACCGGATGCTGATGCCCGCCATCGTCGTTCGATCAGCGTGCGCCCCCACCGGTCTGGGGCCGCATCGGCCCAACTGCGCGGCAGCACCGCGTCGAGCGGCTGGGCGGCGAGAGTCAGCGGCAGCGCGGGCTCGAGCGCGTAGGCTCCGTCAGCGGCGAGGTAATCGTCGGAGTAGCGATAGCTCGACGTGACGGTGCGCCGACGAACTTGTGAGTAGAGCGTCGCGACCTCGATGGGTGCTGCACCCTCGTCGAGTTGCAGTGCGGCACTGATCGTCGTCATGACCTCACCCGTTGCGGCAGCCGCTCATCTGCTCGCGCGCGCCCCAGGTCAGTGTCAAGCGGGTCGAGCGCGTCTTCGAGACGCTCCAACACCCCCAGCGCTCGGGCGACACGAAGGATGACATCGAACCCGACGCTGCTGTCGCCGTTCTCGAGCTTCGAGAGCGTCGACCGCGAAACGCCAGCGCGCTCAGCCAGCTGCTGGGCGGTGAGTCGCTGCAGCTTGCGCCACGTGGCGAGGTGCTGGCCGATCTCGCGCGCCGTCGATTCGACGACGAAAGGCAGCGGTCGGGCTAGGTTGCTCATAATGTAGTCAATCCTAGACACTAAAGCCTTTTATGTCGAGATTACGCGACACAAAGGGACACTTTTCGGAGCCAAGCGCCTTAGGCAGCGTAGCTCGCGAGTGCTTCGCGGATCACTTCAGAACGACTCTTGCCTTCCCGCTCGGCACGCGCATCAACCATGGCGATCTCATCAGCGGTCAGACGAAGGGCAACAACCTGCGATGGCTCAGCGCCACGACCCGGTCTGCCACGCCCGCGCTTCTTGAGCGCCGCAACGTCGTAGCCCGCTTCGGCCTCAGCGGCCCACGCGGCAATCTGCTCTGAAGTGACCGGCTTGCCGTTGATGGTTTCGTCCTTTGCCATACCCATTATTGTATAACGAAATTCCGACCAAAGCAGTAGGAGTTCACTCCGACCCCGACTCACCCGACTCAGCAAACTTCGCCACCACGGTGGGGTGAATCCCCCCGGCGTGTCCGGAGACGTGATTCCTTGGAAGGATCAGTCTCATGGCACGTCCCAACACCTACCCGCGCGAGCTTCGTGAGCGCGCAGTCCGCATGGTCGCCGAGCTGCGAGGCGAC
>Ga0208623_100389_pt1 | contig 31897 bp, 28 predicted proteins | sample HotLakConsUCCL28_FD_184737 | JGI IMG/M metagenome (GOLD analysis project Ga0208623, IMG submission 184737) | Hypersaline microbial mat communities from Hot Lake, Washington, USA - Hot Lake Consortium UCC-L28 (SPAdes) (version 2) ...
AAGGCGGCTGCGCTGCGCTGCCGGGTGCGCTACTTCACGGACGGGGCGGTCCTCGGGACGCGGGAGTTCGTCGGGGGCTTCGCCGCGGACTGGTCGGCCGACCGCGGCCGCAAGCGGCCGCCCAAGCCCCGCGCGCTGAAGGGCGCCGACTGGGGCGACCTGGCCGTCGTCCGCGGGCTGCGCAGTCGGGTCTTCGGCTGAGGGCAAAAGCGGTCCGGATCGTTGTGCGGCATGCGAGTGTTTCGGCCCGGATCAAGCATTTAAATTAAGCCGCTCAAGTATTCGGAAGGGCCTCTCGTCAACCGAACGAGCGCCCGTGGGGCGCAGGTTCCTTGTCGGGAAGAACGGTCTATGTTAAAAGGTAAAGGAGGGGCGTTTCGTGGATTGCATTTTCCATAGGCTCTCGTAGTTGGTCCTTATGTCCGCTCAATCCACTTCCCGCCGCAATTTTATCAAGGGGGCCGGCCTTGTCGGGGCCGCTTCATTAGTCAAGGGGCCCGAGGCATTGGCCGCGGAAGTCGCCGCGCCCTCGAAGGGGGCGGCCAAGAACCTGATCTTTCTGGTCGCCGACGGCATGGGGACGGGAACGCTCTCCCTGGCCCATTTCTGGCAGTTGCGCCATAAATCGGAGCCCCTGAACTGGTCGCAGATTTTTTTGCGCCCGGGCGTGTTCACGACCTTGCAAGATACCGCATCCGCGAGTTCCGTAGTCACTGATTCCGCGGCGGCGGCGAGTGCTTGGGGATGCGGTCAGAGGGTGATGAACCGTTCCATCAATGTGACGCCGTCCGGCGAGTCGCCGACGCCGATTTGGGTGCATGCGAAAGAGCGGGGCAAGGCCACCGGCTTGGTCTCGACCTGCCGCGTCACCCACGCAACGTCCGCCGGCTTCGCTGCCAATGTCAAGCACCGGGACATGGAGGACCGGATTGCCGAGCAGTACCTCGAGCGGGGCATCGACGTCATTCTCGGGGGAGGCAGTCGGCATTTCACCTCCGATCAGCGAGACCTCTTGCCGAAGTACGAGGAAGCGGGCTTCGCACTGTCCCGGGATAGTGCGGGCTTGAAGAAAGCGGCCGGGGAGGCCCGAATGCTGGGGCTGTTTTCGGAAAGTCATGTTCCCTACGCCATTGACCGGGAGAACGATGCCTCGCTGGCTTCGGTCCCTTCGCTAGAGGAAATGTTTTCCGCTGCGCTGGAGAGCCTCGGTGGGGCGGATCGTGGCTTCGTGCTCCAAGTCGAGAGCGGGCGCGTGGACCATGCCGGCCATGGCAACGACCCCGCGACGATTCTTCGCGAGTTGCTTGAGTTCGACCGCTGTATCCGGGTGGCCGAAGACTTCATCGCAAAAAATCCCGACACGCTTTTGATCCTGACGACGGACCACGGAACCGGCGGATGTCAGCTCAACGGACTGGGTGCGGATTATGGCGAGAGCGGTCCGGCGCTGGACCGAATCAACGGGTTTACCCGCAGTTTCGAGGCCTTGGCGGAGCATTATCAGTCAATCGGCCGTTTTGATCCGGACCATTTCGAGGAGTACACTGGATTCACTGCCTCGCTCGAACAGATCACCTTCCTGCAAAACGCCTTGGAAGAGGGCGTCAAGTACTACAACAGCGCCCTAACGAAGGCATTTGCCGATGAATTATTCAAAGCCACGGCGGTCGGCTGGACCTCGAGCGCCCATACGGCCGAGTTCGTGGAGTTGTTGGCGCTCGGACCGGGTGCCGAAACGGTTCCCTCGTTTATCAAAAACTACGAGCTGAACGGCATTTTGCGGAAGGCGCTCGCGATCTGATTCTGTATTCGGAGCCGCACTCGCGGAAAGTTTTTGGGCGAATCTTCGGGGAAAGCCGGTGCCCGAACCGCGGCTTTCAAAGGCTCCCGACCGACCTCGACGGCCTTGGGAAAGGATGCCCGGGATAGGCTTGCGCGGCTTGACGCTCGGCGCTCGTTTGCGTCTTCTTTCAGGCATGTCCGAGCCACGCTACCTCCTGATCGACGCCTACAACGTGATATGCGCGACGGACGAACTTCGCGAAGCCTTGCGGGGGCATCTGGATCAAGCGCGCGACAAGCTGGCCGAGCGCGTTCGATCGATCCAAGACTGCGAGGGGCACCGGATCGCTTTGATTTTGGACAGTCGGAACGACCGAGTGGAGGTCGAGCACCCCTTCGGTAACCGCGCTTTCGAGTACCTCTACGCACCGGCCGAGCTGACCGCCGACGGAGCGATCGAGCGTATCGTTCGGCGGGCCCGGCGGCCGGACGAGGTGACGGTGGCGAGCAACGACAACCTTGTTCGCGAGGCGGTGCGGTCCGCCGGCGCCATCGTATTGCGTCCGGCAGAGCTCTTCGAGTGGGCCGAGGCTTGCGAGCGGCGCTTGGCCGACGACGCGCGCCGACGTAATCTCGCGAACGCGAAAGCGTTCACCAACGGCATTCCTCTCGACTGATGAGTTGGTAGGCCCGTGCCGGAATGTATCGATTAAGTGTGATCGCCGTGGGAAAGGTGAAGCGACGCGAACTTGCGGCGCTTTGCGAGGATTTCGCGGGGCGCTTAAGGCGCCAGGGAAGTTTCGAGATCGTCGAGCTGAAGGACGCCGGGGTCGAGTCCGAGGGTCGGCGCATTCTGGACCTTCTCGCAAAGCGGCCCGACGCGCGGGTTTTCGCTCTCGCCGAGGAGGGCCGCGAAAGATCTTCCGCCACGCTGGCCGAAGAGCTCCAATCGTTGATGGGCCGGCCGGCCGTATTCATCGTAGGAGGCGCCTATGGATTAAGCGACGCGGTCAAAGCGCGCGCCGACGAGCTCTTTTCCCTCTCGGCCATGACCTTCACCCACGAGATTGCCCGCATGCTGCTTTGCGAGCAACTTTACCGCGCGGTATCGATCAACGCCGGGGCGAAGTATCACCACGAGTAGGTTATCGATGGGGGACGGGGGAACTCCAAGCGGCGGGATTTTCCGATGCTTCGCACCGCCGCCCCCTTTTTTTTCGCCGAGCCATCACCGCACTTCGCCCCGAATGGGGATTCCTTTAAGATTACAGTTGATCTTTCGCGGAAGCCATTTTTGCTACGGGCTTTGGTAAGGAGAAGTGGCTGAGTGGCCGAAAGCGCTTCTTTGCTAAAGAAGTGAGCCTCAAAAGGGCTCCGCGGGTTCGAATCCCGCCTTCTCCGCCATTGCTCCGGCATCTCCACTTCGTTTCGTCGACGTGCTCCGCCTGCTCATGGCGGGCCGGAATCATTCGAGATGACCGATTTGCGGGATCGGTCGACGCGCGGCGGAGGTCCCGAGCGGCGTGGTGGACTGGAACCGTCCTCAGTCGTGGATGCGGCCGCCGTTTCGCTCGAGCACTTTCTTTGCGACGACCCGATTGTTTCCTGCTTTGACCAAGACGAGCGCGTCGCCTTCATCGATGGATGATCGGAGCTTTTCCGCAGTCTGCCGATCGAATCCGAAGTCTGCGAGGCCGCCTTCGCCCAAATCGGAGGAGCGTGCGGTGTCGGGCATTGCCGGATCGTGGGCGCCGATCATTTCCGAGGTCAGGCCGGGGTGGGCGGGCGTGGTCGACTCTCGGGGTATCGGTTTCTGGCCGGAGTCCGCCGAAATCGACGTGCTCGGACCTTTTTGGCGGGTCAGTTTCCCATCGCCTGAGCGGGAAACCAAGTGGAGCTCCGCAAACCCGAAGCCACTGGTCCTAAGCTCTGACAAAGCCTTTTCGGCGGCCTCTGTCCCGGTGAATACTGCGGAAACGATGGACGGTTTCGACTCACTCATAAACAGCAGGATAGTCGGATGGTGATGGCCTGTCAAACGGGAGGGCGTTGAGGCGCATTTCCGAGGAGGCCGCCTCGCGAACCGCGGCGATTCACGTCCGATTCGGCCGATTTGCGCGATGGCGGCTGCCGGTCGCCCCGTAGAGCCTTAAGCGACCAAGTTTGCCTTGATGTAGTCGAAGCTGAGTTTGGCGGAGTCGAAGGGGTCTCCGGGGCAGCTGTCTTGTTCGACGATGAACCATTCGCATCCGGAGGCCTCGGCCGCGGCGACGATCGCTTTGAAGTCGAGGTTTCCGTAGCCGATTTCGTGCATGATGGTTTGGTTGCCTGCCCGCACGCCGACATCCTTGAGGTGGAGCAGGGGAAGCCGGTTTTTCAGGCGCCTGCACCAAGCGACCGGATCGCCGCCGCCGAGTTGGACCCAGTAGGTGTCGATTTCGGCCTGCAGGTTTTTCGGGTCGGTTTCATCGTAGATATGTTCGAGCGCGGTTTTTCCGTCCCATTTCACGAATTCGTGATTGTGGTTGTGATAGGCGAGCACGAGGCCGTTTTCCCGGAGCAGCGCACCGGCTTGGTCCAGCTTTCTGATGAGAGACGCGCGTGAGTCGGCATCGCCGAAGTCCACGCCGGAGGGGAAAGGGTAGGCGGTGTAGCGGCAACCTAGAGCTTTCAACCGGTCGACGACCTTCCCGGGTTCGTCGAGGATCCAATCGCCCGGCTCGTGGGTGGCGCAGATGGTGAGTCCGTGGTCGGCACAGACGGAGGCGATCTCCTCGGGCGGCATGACGTCGTGGGCCATGCCGGAGATCTGCACGGCGCGGTATCCGATGCGGGAGAGTTTCTCCATGCTTGTGCGGAAGTCATCGGGCGTCTTGATGAAATCGCGGATGGTGTAGGTGATGAGAGCGACTTGTTCGATTTTCATGGAGTGATTTGCTGTGGGGTTGAGGCGACGATCAGCCGCGGTTCCGGTCGGCGAGGGCCTGCGCCTCGAGCGAAAGCCGGGCGGCTTGGAAGGCGTGATGCTGGGTCATGGCGTTTTCGGTGCGGTTCAGGACGTCGAGAATCAGTTGGCCGAAGAAGGGAAAGCCGACCCGGCCTTTCACGTTGAGGACTTCCTCGCCGTCGCCGTTGGCCAGCAGGATGATGTCGCCCTCGTCGCTGCGGCCGAAGTCGAAGTACTTGCGGACCTCGATCACGCCCTTGGTTCCGGTAATGAAGCTGCGGCCGTCGCCCCATCCGCGCATGCCGTCGGGCGTGAACCAGTTCACGCGCGAAAAGCACTGCACCCCGTTTTCGAGGATCAAGCTGGCCTGGCCGACGTCCTCCAGGCCCGGCGTGTCGGCGTTCGCCCGGTTGTCGACGACCGCGTGGCCCACGCGGCCCTCGTCGCAACGCGTATAGTGGAGGAACTGATCGAACTGATGGGATGCGATATCGGCGAGAATCCCGCCGTATTGTTCCTTATCGAAAAACCAAGCCGGCCGGGCCGCTTTATTGAGACGATGGGGACCGAAAATCTCCATATGAACGATGTCGCCGATCGCGCCGTTTTGGATCAGCTCGTCGACGTACCAGGCCGACTCCACATGAACGCGTTCGGAGTAATAAACCATGTATTTCCTACCGGTTTCCGCAGCGACGCTTTCGGCTTCCTCCAGTTGCCCGAGGGTGGTGAAGGGGCACTTGTCGGTGAAGTAGTCCTTGCCGGCCTTCATGACTTGGCAACCGATCGGGCCGCGGCGGTTCGGGATGGCGGCTGCGGCGACGAGTTGGACCCCGCTTTCGAGGACCTCTTCGAAGCTTCGGGCGGGCTTGGCTTCCGGGAATTTCTCCTTGAGGCTTCCAAGCCGCGTCGGATCCGGGTCGAAGATATGGGTCAACTCGCCTCCGGCCTCCCGCAGGCCGTTGATCTGGCCGTAGAGATGGCCATGGTCGAAAAAGGCGGCGGCGAATTTGAAATCGCCGGGTTCGACCACGGGTTCGGGTTTCGCCGCGGTGGGGGCGTAGTTCATTCCATCCTTTGCATCCGGCATAATCTTGGTGGTGGGGGGTTGGCTTGTCGGTGGCCCGTCCTCGGCCGACGGTTCAAAAGCTGCCGTCGAGGTCGGCCACTTTTCCAGTGACCTCCGGTTTTTGGTAGGTCGACCCGGCGATCTTTTCCTTGAGGACCCGCTCGTAGGCCCGCCCGTCGAGGGGCAGTTCGACCGGCTCGTTTTGAAAAGCCGAGAAGAGCATGGCATTGGCGAGTTCGACCGAGTGGATTCCCTCCGTGGCTGGGGCGAGCAACTCCTCTCCGGCTAGGATCGCGTTGGTGAAATTCTTCATGATCCCGATATGCTGTTCGCCTTTGCCGTTGATCGGAATCTCGACGTTCCAGGTTGCCGGCTTGGCGAAGAAGCCCGGGCAGCTTTGCAGGTGCTCGGGCACCATTTGCTCGGTTCTGAAGTAGCGGAACGACTCTCCCTCGATCACCACCTTGCCGCGGTCCGCGGCGACCTCCAAGCGGTTGGTTCCGGGGGCCTCGCCGGTCGTGGTAATAAAAACCCCGGTTGCGCCATCGGGGTATTCGAGCAGGGCGGTGACCGCGTCTTCGACCTCGATGTCGTGGAAGCGTCCGAATTGGCACTTGGCGGTGACCTTGGACGGCATGCCGAAAAGCCACTGGAGCAGGTCCAGATTGTGCGGGCACTGGTTGAGGAGAACCCCTCCGCCTTCGCCCGCCCAGGTGGCCCGCCAGCCTCCCGAGCGGTAGTAGCTTTCGGTGCGGTACCAATCGGTGATGATCCAGTTGATCCGCCGGATCGCCCCGAGTTCTCCGCCTCGAATCATTTCGCGCAGTTTGCGGTAGGCGGGGTCCGTGCGCTGGTTGAACATCGCGGCAAAGACTTGCTTCTTATCGGTGTGGGCTTCGATCAGGCGCTCGCAATCGGCTTTGTGGACCGAAATCGGCTTTTCCACGAGCGTGTGCAAGCCGGCCTCCAGGGCGGCGATCCCCAGAGTCGTGTGTTCGTAGTGCGGCGTGGCGATCAGGACGGCGTCGAGGGCGCCGGAGGCCGATGCGATCAGCTCGGAACCCTCCGTGAAGGTCCGGAGCTCTCCGTATTTTTCCAATCGTCCGGCGTCGCGATCCGCGACCGCCGCCAATTCCAGCCCGGGTACTTTACCCTCGCGGATGTTCGCGGCGTGCGCCGCACCCATATTGCCCATTCCGATGATGCCGATCCGAACCTGATTCGCCTTGTTCATAAGGGACTCATATTAGCACGAAGGGGAAAAACAATGCAATGGACAGTTGCAGCCAAGTATTGCATTAATGAAACATTTTAAATGAAAACCGATCCGCTCCCGATTGACCGAATCCGCTTACTTCGCACGCCGCTGATTCACGAAAGCGGACCGGCTTGGCGCTGGTCCACCGAGCGCCGCGCGTACTACAACTTATGGATTTGCACGGAAGGGCAGGGACATTTCAAACTTTCCGGGCGGGTTTATCCCTTTGCCGCCTGGACCGCGTTCGCCCTACCTCCCGATTTGCCGGTGGAGGCTCGGGCGGGGGAGGATTGCCCGAGTTTGAAGAACTTTACCGCGCATTGGGTGCCCTTGCAGGGGGAGGCCGTTTTCTCGGAATACCCCCTGCTAGGAGTGCCCTTGCGCGAGGTGGATACCGCGCAGGCCTTCATCCGAGCCCTGATACGGATCTCGGTCCACCGCGACCGACTGGCCGAGCGGCAGGGCGAATGGCTGGTGCTCGGTTTACTGTCGCTGCTCTGGCGGGAGTCGCGATCGCCGCGCTTGTCCAAGGTCGACGCGGTGGTGGCGCGCCAGATCGAGCGCATCTGCTCGGGCGGCGAACTATTTGTTCCGGTGGAGGCGCTGGCCCGGGAGGCCGCGCTTTCCCGAATCCACTACAGCCGCCGCTTCCAGAGGCTGACCGGGCTCCCGCCAAATCGCTTTCTGATCCGCCAGCGGATCGAGCGGGCTTGTCTTTTGCTGCGGGAAAGCGACTGGACGATTGAAACGATTTCCCAAAGCGTCGGCTACCGGGACCCATTTTTTTTCTGTCGGCAGTTCAAACGGGAGATCGGGCTCACCCCCCGCGCCTACCGCTTTGCGGGGGAATAGTCTGCGGATGGCCGGATGCCCGGTCGCTCGAAATTGATGCGCCCGGTATTTTTCGATGGACCCAAGGTGAATTTCGGGTGTCCTGCCTATGGAACCGCTTTCGCGATACCCCGCCGGCACGAGCCGGTCGGAAAAATTTTTCCGCTGAAAAAGACTGTTTTGGAAGCTTGCAAAGCGCGTCGCGCAGCGAATAGACCTTTTTCTTTACCTCATCTCCTCAAGCATTCAGCCTACTTTTCCAGCCGTTCCCCGACCAGCGGATTGGATACGAAAATGAAATTCAGATTTGCCTTCAATCGACCTCGCTTGGTTTTTTTCACTTTGTTCCTCGTGTTACAGGGAACGTTCTCGCACTTGGCCTCCGGCCAGTATGCTGACAAATCGGACGCCGCTCTGTACGAAGAACTCAGCGAAGGGATCAATGAGAGCTTGGTCGAGGTCCGTCCGGTCATCGCCGAACTCCTGAAACGGACGGAGGGCGAGCCCGAGCAGGAAACCTACCTTTTCCTCATGGGTCTTTCCTTCCAGGATGAATTTTCCGACAAGAAGCAAAATTCGCTGTTGGAAGAGGCGGTCGGCTTCTACGAGCAGTACGTTGAAAAGTTTCCCGGCGGCCCGCGCCGCGATTTCGTCCGCTTCAATCTGGCCGGTGCGTATGCCGACTTGGAGAACTTTGAAAAGGCGGTCGAGCAGTACAACTGGCTCTACCGCCGCAGCGAAAACGCCGCGCTTCGGACCGAGTCCCGCGACCGGATGGCCGAGCTGCACATCCGCTTCGACCGTGCGAGCGAAGGAATTCCGCTGTTTCTCGAGGTTTTCGACGCGGCCGTCCTGAATCCCGAGCTCCGCGCGCAGACCGCGTCCTGGCTGCTGCAAGGCTACCTTGCGGCGGGAGAGCCCGAGAAGATTCTGCCTTACCTCCGCTACCTTACGGGCCGCTACGAAGCGATCTACGATCCGAAGTTCAACATCACCTTGCTCAAGACGGGGGACGAACTCTTCGAAAAGGAGAACTACGACCAGGCGATTTTGCTGTATTCCTTCGTCAAGCGGCGGGATGCGATCATTGAATTCTATGAAGATTTGGTAGACGAGATTCGGGCCAAGCTTCGTTACATCGCTCCGGATTCCGAGCGCTACACCGTCACCGACAGTCGTCTCAAGACGGCGGAGGCGAATCTTCGCGCGGTCCGCGAAATCCGGGCCTACGACGTCGACATGCTCTGGCGAATCGCCCGGGTTTACCGGGAGACGGAACGGACTTGGGAATCGTTGTGGGCCTTCTACCACCTTTACCAGGACAACGTGGACAATCCCGACCAGAAGGACAATATCGAGAATTTCCTCTATATCGCCTTCGAAGAGGCCAAGGAAGTGTCGGACGACACCATGGTGGAAAAGCTCGCAACCGAATACTTGGCGGTGGAGAACTACTCCCGTTTCCGCGACCAAGTGATTCTCGGACTCGCCGAATACTACGACGGAAAACAGCGCTACGAGGAGTTGATGGCGCTGGTCGACGACTACCTCGAGGACCCGAAGAGTTACCGCGTGGCGGCACAACTGCTGAACTACGCGGGCAATTATTTCGTCAGCCAGAGTGCCTTCCGCCAGCTCAACCAATACGCCACTCCCTTGGTCGACCGGTTCCGCAACCGTGAACCGCTCTACGAGGCGGCCCGCTATTGGTCCGGGTTGTCCCAAATCCTTCTGGCGGACTACCCGCGCGCCAGCGAGACCCTCGGGGCCTTTGTCGAGTCCTACAGCGACGCGAGCGTTTTCTACGAGGACGTCTACTACCGCTACGCGATCGCCCTTTACGGCGAGCAGAAACAGCGCGAATCGGAGGCGCAATTCACCCGTTTCGTGGAAAAATATCCGGACAGCAATCTTCGGGGCGAAGCCGAACTTTACTTGGGGGACCTGAAGCGCGACCGCGGAGCGCTCGAGGAGGCCGCCCGCCACTACGATCGCGTGCAGGATCACACCGGCAACCCGGCCTTCATCGCAAAAGCGATTTTTGCGCTGAGCGAGGTGCTCGAAATGCTCGAGCGTTCGGACCAGGCCATTGAAGTGCTCCAAGGCTACGTCGACGCCTTTGGCTCCGATGGTCAATTGGCCGAAGCCTACGACCGGATCGGGTTGATCATGGACCGGCAGGGACGCCTTCGGGAGCGCTTTCAAATCCACTCGCTGGCCATCCGTGAAATGGGTAATGACGGGGAGCGCTATGCGGTCGATAAGTTGATCACTTCCTATATCGAGGACTACCAGCGTTATGAGCGGTCCTTCGAGGACAGCATCGCGCTGCTGAATCGTTTGGTTGACGAGGATTCCTTCCGAAAAGAGTTCCTGACGGACCGTGTTTTCCAGTATCAGTACATGCAGAGCAGCGACGGCGTTTACGTCGACCGTGAGTTGTCGCACCAGTTGGTGCGGGATCGCGACTTCCGAGAGAAGATCATCGAAACGGAGATCCCGACGGACTCCGAGGGCAGGCCGGTCCCGCCAAAAGGGGACATCGTCACGGCGGAAGAGGCCGAGGAGGAACTGAAAAAGCTGCTCGACCGCTATGACGAGAAGCTCGAGGCGATCGCCGAATTCACGCCGAACGCGATTTTCCCCGCCTTGCTCGATCTGGCGCAAAGCGAAGGCAAGCTGGTCCTCGAGATGCGCGCACGCATGGCGATGGACAAGCTCCGGGACGAGCCCCCCGCCCCTCACTTCACGATGGAGCAATTACGGGAAGCGCCGCCCGCAGTCTTGGTCTGGGAGGGTTCCAAACGGGAAGAGAGCGACCCGGAAGAGGCGAAGACCCTCTATCAGATGGTCTTCGACCAGCACCCCTTCTCGGACTCGGTGTACGCCGCGCTGGTGGCCTCCGGTGAGCTTGCCATCCGCCAGGCGGAGGAATCGGGCGACCGGGGGACTTGGGAAGAGGCGCTGGAATACTACAACCTTGTGACCGAGCGTTTCGCCATGCGGGCGAAGAACGCCCAACCTTTCCTCCGAAAAGGTCGGATACTTTCCGAGCTCGGGAGGGACGAAGAGGCCATCGATGTCTTGGGAATGGTTTTGCGTAACCCTTCTTGGAAGGGCCACGACCACGCCAAGGCCCATCTCGAGCTGGGGCTCGCCTATCGGCGGCAGAACAAGCTTGAGGAGGCCCACGGCTTCTTCGAGCGTCTCATCGTGGCCTACGGGGGCTTCGCCGAGACGGTTTCCTGGGCCTACTATTTCGACCTGCTCACCCTTCAGGAAATGGGCCGGGACGACGCCGTCGAGCAATTGCTGGCGGAGTACCGGACCAGGCTTGACGTGCTTTCCAAGACCGACGCCTACGAACTGATCAATGAAGAATTTTCGCTTTAACTTTCGAACGATGACTTGGTCGGGTTTTCTGGCCGGACTGGTGGCTGCCGCGCTTCCGGCTTCACTTGCCGCGCAGGACATCGAGCTGCCGACACTTCCGGAGGTCGAGTCCTTCGAGGATACCTTTACCTTGCCCGAGCCGATCACGGTCCTCGATGCCAATGGCAATCCGCAGGCGATCATGGGAATGGAAGATGGACGGCTGGTGATCGAATTCCCCAACATGCCGGGCGCGCAGGCGCTGATCCCCGTCGACGACAAGGGAATCTATTTTGCGGCCCAATTGCCGGCGAACTACAACGATTTGGTGGTGGCTTCCAACGAGGGGCGTTTCGAGTCCTTTCTTCGCGAGATGAAGTCCCTCGCGCGGCCCCTTAGCCGTTTCTTGATGATTCCTCCTCGCAAAACCAATTTTCACGGGTTGGTCGAGCGCTACTACGAGGGTTTGGCGTCGGTGGGCGATCTTGACGAGGCGGTGGAGTTCACGCTCGACATGCCGTGGAGCGCGCTGTCCGAAGATTTTTACCCGCTGGCGGAACGCCTCGCTTACCGGCTGATCGAGAATGATCGCCCGGATCTTACCGAGAGCCTGCTCGCCCGTCTCTTTATCGCCATACCGGAGCAGGACTTCGCGGAGATGGCTTTCCGCATCGCCGACGCGCTGCGGACGCAGGGACAGCACGAACTCAGCACCCGTATCTACGGTTCGCTGTCACGGTCTTCGGACGAAGTTCTCCGTCAGAGGAGCCTTCTCTGGGCCGGTTACAGTAGTGCGGTCGCCGGAGACGCCGATCGAAGCCGACGGATCTTGAACTCGATCCAAGAACTCGAACGCGGCGACGAAAACTTCCTGACGTACTGTCTGGCACGGGGCCGTCTGGGCTATGCCGACAAGGATGTGCGGGAGGGCCTCCGCTACCTTTCCCGGGCCATGGTCCTGACTTCGATCGAGGCGACTTTCAAGCCGGAGCTTTACTACCTCCTGATTCTCGGTTACCGGGAATCCGGCGAGGAGGAAGCGGCCGACCGGCTCGCTCGGGAATTCGAGATCTTTTACCCCGAGAATCGATGGTTGCAGAAGTACCGTTCCGAGACTTCGATTCTATAATTCCTTTTATTTCGTTCAATCAACGCTCAACCCATTATGAATAATAAAGTCCTCAAATTGTTTCTCTGCGGCCTGGCGCTTCTGTTCTCCGCCGCCCTTCACCCGGCGGTCGCCCAAGACGAGGCCACCGCTCCCGCCGCCGAAGAGGCTCCGGCCGAACTGACGCCGCCGGAGGCGAAGACGCTCCTGGACATGGTCTACGCGGGCGGTTGGGCGATGATTCCCCTCGGCCTACTTTCGGTCGGCACCCTGGGTTTCGCAGTGTTCAACTTTATCGTGGTCCGCCGCAACAACTTCATCGACGATGAGGTGATCGAAAATCTGGACGCCGCGGTCAGCCAGATGGACATCGCGAAGGCCCACCAGATCTGCGAGGAGAACCCCGGACCGGTTACGAACACCTTCAATCACGGCCTCGACCAGATCAAGCACGACAACTTCGCTCCGGAGGCGGTGGAAAAGGCCTTCGAGAATGCCGCCGCGAAGGAGCTTTCCGGCGCCTATGTGATCGTGAACTACCTCTCCATCATCGCCGCTCTGGCGCCGATGGTCGGCCTGCTGGGAACGGTCTCCGGTATGGTCAAGGCCTTCAACTCGATCGCGGCCGAAGGTATGGGCAAGCCGGAGCTCCTCGCCGACAATATCTCCGAGGCACTCATCACCACCGCGACGGGAATGACCATTGCGATCCCCGCCATGTTCTTCTTTTTCTTCTTCCGCAACAAGTACGGCAGGATCGTCGCGGAGGTAAATCTCGTTCTGGGGCGCCTCTACGGTGACCTGCTTCGGGCACGCCGCTAGATGAAACTTTGGAAACCCTACGAAGAGGACGGCGATATCGATCTCACGCCGATGATCGACATCGTCTTCCTGTTGATCGTTTTCTTCATGACGGTGGCAAACATGATCACCGCGGAGAAGCATCCGATCGAGATGCCGGTGGCTTTGAATTCGGTGCTTCCCGAGGAATACGGTGAGCGCACGACGATCACGGTGATGGAAGACGGCTCGCTCTATTCGGGCGTCTATTCGGTGGAGCTCGAAGAACTGACCGACATCCTTCGCGAGGAAATCGAAAGCGACCCGGAAGTGAAGGTTTACCTGCGGGCCGACAGCGCGACCGAGCATCAGTTCGTCAACGAAGTGATGCAGGCGGCGGCCTCCGTCGGTCTGAACAATATCGTCTTCGCCGCCTATCAGAGCGACAAATAACCGGGCGCGTCCCTTTCCACGACAATGACCTCAGAGCAAATTTTTTCGGAGAGATCCAAGCCGGACCTGACGCCGATGATCGACGTCGTCTTCCTGCTGCTCATTTTCTTCATGGTCACGACCACCTTGATCAAGGAGGAGGCGGATCTCGGTATTCAATTGCCGACGGATACCGAGGCGAAGCCGACCGAAGAACTTCCCAACCGCCATACCGTTGATATCCTTCCCGACGGCAGTGTGGAATTCAACGGAGCGCCGATCGCCAGTCCGGCGGAGAGAATCACCCTGCACGGGCTCATCGCGACGCTCAAACGAGTGAAGGAGACCTCGGACCGGATGGGCCAGAAGACCGTCGTCGTCGTGATCGCCGATCCGATCTCTCCGCATTTCAAAACGATCGAAGTGCTCGACGCACTCGCGGCGGCCGACATCCAGTTCGTATCGTTCGGAAATTATTGAGCGCACTGTAGCGCGGTCGGGCGACGGCTTGGCTTGGTCGGTTTTTCGGGAAGCGCGCCCAAGGGCGCAGGCCGCGTTTTCGAGAGGATCGAAGTGTAGGCGGCGGGCGGCGTCCGGGTTCGTGTGGTTCGGGGACTTTTGGGCGGGGTGTGGTGCGGTTGGGCGGCGGCTTGGCTTGCTTGCTTTTCCGGGAAGCGCGCCCAAGGGCGCAGGCCACGTTTTCGAGACGATCGAAGGGTTGGCGGCGGGCGGCGATCGGGAGCGGCGGGCTGCGGCCATTGCGGTCCCCACCTTTGCCCCGTCATCGGCCGGTCAAAGTGCAAGACGGTAGAAGCAAGCGCCCCTGCCCGAAATCGGGGAGGATAGCGTTTTGGTGGTGTCGCCGACCACCTCCGCACTCAGGTCAAGCCAATCGTTCGCGCCGACGTCTTGGCTCTCCTGAGGGGTCCAGTCGGCCCAGAACGATGGCCAAGAGAGGGTGACACTGCCGGCTGCCACTTGGAGCGAAAGATGGGGCGGGAGCATCGGGGGCAGCTCGTGGCTGGCGTAGCCGGTCCAAATTCCATCGAGAAAGCCTTTCAACTGGGGTAGGCCGTCGCTCGTGGCTTTCCAGACGCCGGCGCTCCAGTCCGTTCCGAGCGTGCCCAAGAGTGCTTCGTCGTCGGGCTGGTAGCCTCCCGAGTCATCCACCGTCCAACTGGCATCGGCGGTTCCGAAAGCGGCGCTTCCCCCGTAGACGCCGTCGAGGATGAGGGTGCCGCCTCCCGACTCGCCCGTCAGCGTGCCCACGACGGGCGCTGTATTGGAAACAGTATAGCTGTCTTTGACGCGAACTTCGATTGTGAAGAAAAAATAGTTCACTTTACCAACCAAGGGTGCCGAGGCCCCGTCCGTCGATGCGGCGTAGCTATCCAGCACCAGATCCACCGTTCCGTCGCGAGAGGCCAGCCAATTGCCGACGATCGCGCCGTTCTCCGAGCCGGCGGCTACGGATCCTGAAGTCAGTGATTGAACGACCGTTACGCCGGTGCCTAAACCGACTATGCCGCCATTGTTCGAGCCAGCTATGTTTCCCGCCATTACCGAGCGAAGGATTCGGGTCGAACCCTCGGTAAATCGAGCGTTCGAGAGTATGCCCCCGGACGTTTGACCTTGTAGGATGGACCCGAGCATTTGGCTGTCTTCGATCGTTCCCAAGAAACCGGAACCTGCGATCCCACCGACGTCGCTGGCGGCACCGATATCGAGGCGACTCACGCAGGCGCTGATACGGCTGTCCTCTCTGCCGAAATCCCGTCCGACGATTCCGCCGATCTCTTTCTCCGAAATAGGTTGCGCGCCCATCACCGAGCAACGGACTACCGTGCCGTAAAGCGCTCCGGGTTCGTCCGCTCCGGCGACGATGGCTCCGGCGCCTTCGACGAGCGTTGCCTGCCCGAGGTCGACGTTCAGCTCGCGGATGGTTCCGCCGCGGACTTGAAAAAGCCCGGCGAAATCCCCGCCGGGAAGGCGGATGCTGTGGTGGTTGCCGTTGAAGTCGTAAGAGCCGAGGTCGATGGGCGCGGGAATGGCGGTGAAGACGATATCCGCCCGCAGGGCGAGGTCGTCCGTGGCGACGCCGCCGAGGGCGTTCCAGTCGGCTTCGGATTCGATCACGGTGAGGGCGGATGCGCTTCCGCCGGCGAAGGCGAGGGTCACTGACAGAAAAAGTAGGCGGGAAAAATGGGCTTTCACTCTAGGGATGGCTCGGATGAATGTGGACGGGAGTTGCTCTCTTGGTTGACTCGCACAGTAGCCCCGTTCCGTCCGGCTTCGTATACGGTAATCCGCGTATTTTGGCTTAAACAGATTGCTAAAATTCCGCCGGGATGCGGCTTAGACCCCGCGCGGAGAAAGGGGTATACCCTAGTTTTAAAATTTGCCGGTCCTGCGCCTTGGTTTCCCGACGCGATCGGGGCCAAGCTTCCGGTCGCCTCACCCAACCGCCTGGTGGAAAGCGAAGAAGCCGCCTTTTGCGAGGGGAAAGCGTTCCTCGTCCCAAGGGTTCCGCAGGAGACGGAGTTCGATTCCGCCGGCCTTGAGCCGGAATTGTAGTTCGGGGGTCACGGAATCCCAAATACCCACGGCAGGCTCGGCCAGTACGAGCCGGTCCAGCGACCGGCTTTTCGCCCAATCGACCAACTTCGATGGCTGTTCGAAGACATCGGGCCCGCCCTCGGCCGCGACGACGTTTGCGAGCGCTTCCCGCCGAAAGCTGCGGACGCGCCTGGAGATTTCCAGTCGTTCGTATTCGGCCGCCGGAAAGAATCCGGCGACGCCCGCGAACGAGCCTTCGATCTTGCTCCAGCCGGGGCTCGAGAGGTCGTCCTCTCCCAGCAGCAAGCCCGATCGGCCGGTGGCCGGGACTTGGCCGAGGTCCGGAAGCGTTCTCGGCTTTGGATGGTCCCGGAGGTCTTTCCACTCGACCGCCTCGGAGGCGAGTGAGTCCGTATCCGGATCAAAGCGTCCGTCGGTGTATTTGCGGATGTTGTCGGCCCGGGCGAGGTACTGCTTGCCCCGGGTGTGCAAGCCGGCGACCCAGCGCCAGCTGAGCGTGTTCGAGGCGGGGTCCCCGTCGATCAGATGACGGAGGAAGAAGTCGGCGCCGAGTTCCCAGGGCAGGCGCAGGCTGTGGACCCAAATGCTGGCGAACCACATCCGGCTGTGGTTGTGCAGGTAGCCCCGGTCGACCAACTCCTTCGCCCAAGCGTCGAAGCACTCGATGCCGGTCCCGCCGGCACAGGCCGCGTGGACCTCGTCCTTGCGCGGAGGGTCCGCCCGCAGTTTCTCGACGGCTTCGCGATAATCCCGCCAGACGGAGGGGCGAAGCTGGAGCCAGCCTTTCCAATAAGTCCGCCAGAGCACTTCCTGCACGAACTTGTCGGCGGCCTTTCCGTGCCTTTCGCGGGCGGCGTCGATCACTTCCTTTTCCGTCAAAAGCCGCAGCCGTATCCACGGGGAAAGCCGGGAAACATTGTCCCGTGCGTCGGGGCCGAGATCGTAGTTCCGACTACTCGCATACTCGCGGCCCGCTCTCGGAAGAAAGGCCTCGAGCGCATCCTTGGCGGCTTGGCGTGTTGCTGTCCACATGAGGACAGATCGGTCGCCGGGCCGATCGCCTACGGAAAAACTTCCTCTTCAGGAGCGGATATCCTGCAGCGCTTCGACGCGCTTCATGAACTCCTCGTAGGCCGCCGCTTCGAGCGAGAATGATTCCGCTGCGACGGGCGGATGCTCCGTCTTGTCGACCGACTTGTTCAGATTGATGGTGCGACGGCTGTCGCCGTGCTCGTAGGATATCTGGCGACCCGAGGGGGTGGGGCGGGCGAAGATGGCTTTGCGTTTGGAGAACATAGAACGGTTGTTTGGATAACCGATCGTGCCGGCCTTATGAACCCTTTCCGACCGCGCGGCCGCTTTAAGTAATTCGTCTAATGAGGAAAATCGGGTCGACTGATCAAGTCGGGCAGGCCCTTTGCCGCCGTCGCCTCGATCAATTCGAAGTCGTGCCCGCGGCCCGCGTCGGGAATGTCGGGGTTGACGAGGATCTTCCGCGCCCCCGCCGGAGCCAGGAACGCGAGCGTGGCCGCCGGATAGACCTGCAGGGAGGTGCCGACGACGATCAGGATCTCGGCGGAGGAGACCAGCGCCGCGGCCCGTTCGAACTCGGGGACCATTTCGCCGAACCAGACCACGTGGGGCCGGAGCTGGCCTCCCCGTTCGCAGCGGTCGCCCATCCGGATGTCGCGCCCCTCCAGCCGGTAGAGCAGACGCTCGTCGATTACGCTGCGCGCCATGTCCAATTCGCCGTGCAGGTGGATCACCCGCGACGAACCGGCCCGCTCGTGGAGGTTGTCGATATTCTGGGTGACGATGGCGACCTCGCAGCGCGTTTCCAGCGAGGCGAGCGCGCGGTGGCCGGCATTGGGCTCGACGGCGTAGAGCTGGCGGCGGCGTTGGTTGTAGAACTCCAGCACCCGCTCGGGATCGCGGGCCCAAGCTTCCGGAGTGGCGACTTCTTCCACCCGTTGGCCTTCCCACAGTCCTCCCGAATCGCGAAAGGTCCGCAGTCCGCTCTCGGCGCTCATGCCAGCTCCGGATAGGACGACGACGTTGGGCTTGCTCGAAGGCATCGAATCAGGATTGGGGGATGGCGGGTGTCGGCGGGGAGGCGGGACTGAAGGGTATCAGGATCGTGAGGTGGTTGATAAGGAGCCGCTGTGCGCCCGGGGCGTCCGGCTGGAACCACTGGCCCGCGGCATCCTCGACCAAGCGGCCGTGCTCGAATCCGCCGTAGTTGGCGACCGTGATGCGTCCGGTGGTGTCGCTGCGCACCACCAATACGGCGTGGTGGGGCAGCAATTCACCGCTCGCCCGGTCCTCCGGCCGGACGGAGAGAATACCGGCGCGGAAGTTGCGGCTGAGCCGCAGGAACCGGTGATTGGCAAGGGGCGGCCGGTGGACCTCGAAGTGAAGGCGCGTGGGCGAGGCGCTGTTTTCGCGGAGCAGTTGGTCCATTACCACGACTTGCTCCAGGGTGTTGGTGCCGCCGGCCTCGGAGCGGGAACGGCGCTGGATCTCCCGCATGCGGCGGTCGATCTCGTCGAACTTCAGCTGCTTGTAGCGTTGCAGGTCGGAGTGGCGGACGGATTCGCGGATCAGGCCGAACTTCGAATACCAGATGTAAAGGTTCAGCAGAGCGGTCGGCCCGCAGCCGCTCTCCGGCTCCGGGTAATTGCGCTGGTCTTCGGAGAGCATGGCCCGGCGCGCGTCCGCCTTGAGCGGGCGCTCGGTGCCCGGCCGGGCGACGCGATAGTAGTCGTAGCCGCCGCGTTGCGCGTTCCAGCTCTTCTCCAGAACGTAAAAGGTTTCCGGCTTCAAGGTCCGGGGACGGGCGCCCTCCGCCGCGGCGGCGGCGGAGGCGAGGAGCAGGCAAGCCGACAAAAGGAGGGTCGGGACTGGATTCAGGCGGGACATGCTACGGAGGTCGCGGACGGGACGCTTGATTGAAGACAGGCGGCCGGGGCGGAAGGTTCAAGTCGGCTTTCGCGGGGATTTCATAAGGTCGAAGTCGATCGCCGAACGCGGACTCAGTCCTCCGCCATCGCCAGCCCGGCGATCCGTCCGGTCGTCCAGGCGGCTTGGAAATTGAAGCCGCCGGTGATGCCGTCAAGGTCGAGACACTCCCCGGCGAAGTGGAGGCCCGGAACGAGTTTGCTCTCCATCCTGCGGAAATCGATTTCCTTCAGGCGGACGCCTCCGCAGGTCACGAATTCGTCCTTGTTAGTCGTCTTTCCGTCCACGTGGTAGCGTCCGGCGACGAGTTCGGTGGTCAGGCGTTTTTCGAGGTCCTTCGGGAGCTGCGCCCAAGTCGCGTCCCGATCGATGCCGGCGGCCTCCGTCAAGCGTTCCCAAAGTCGGCGGGGGATCGCGGGGAGGGGAGTGTTGCGGACGGCGGTCCGGCCGGAGTCGCGACGGAGCCCGTCGAATGTTTCGCGTGGGTGGTTTTCGGATACGCCCGCCCAATTGAGAAGAATGGTGAAGCGGTAGTGCTTGTCCTGCAGGTGGCGGGCCTCCCAGGCGGAAAGCTTCAGGATAGCGGGACCGCTGAGTCCGCGATGGGTGACGAGAACGGGCCCGCGGCTCGGAGCGCCGGAGCCTTCGATGCGGACTTCCGCCTGCTGGACGGAGAGGCCGGCCAGTTCCTCGAGACGCGGGTCGAAGAGGTTGAAGGCGAAGAGGGAGGGGGCCAGGGGCTCGACCGTGTGGCCGAGGCGCTCGATCACCCGGGTGAGGGGCGAGGCCTTGAGCGAACCGGCGGCGATGCAGACGCGGTCGGCCCGCTCGAAGCGGGCGTCGCCACGCTCGAGCGAGAACCCGCCGCCCGCTTCGGGCGCGACGGAATGGATACCGAGGTTTTTGTGCAGCCGGATGCCGGCTTTCCGGGCTTGGTCGATGAAGCAGTCGATCACGGTTTGAGACTGGTCGGTGACCGGAAACATGCGTCCGTCGTCCTCGGTTTTCAGCGGGACTCCACGGGAGGCGAACCAGTTGATCGTGTCCCGGGGCTGCCATCGGTGGAAAGCCGCCCGGAGCTCGCGGCTGCCTCGCGGATAACGGGTGGCGAGCTCGCGGGGGTCGAAGCAGGCATGGGTCACATTGCAGCGCCCGCCACCCGAGATCTTGACCTTCGAAAGCCATTGGCGGCCCCGTTCGTAGACGGTGACCCGCGCCTGCGGGTCTGCTTCGGCCGCGGTGAGCGCGGCGAAGAACCCGCCCGCGCCCCCGCCAATGACCGCGATGTGCCTGCCTGCCATGGGGGTGCTTTATGACCCTCGCCCGCTTCGAAGGACAAGGAAAATTCACGGCGGAGTTCGGCGCGGCACGGGCGCAGGGGCGGACCTTCGAGCGCGAAAGGGAAATTCTCCGGACTTGAGGAGCGGGGGGTTGTGCCCGCGAGGGCCTTGTGTCAGTTTTTGCGCGAATGACTGCGGAAGCCTCAAGTCCCTTCGACGCGCTCGCCCGATCGAACGTCAACTCGGCCTGGGCCGCCTTGGCGTTGGAGGTCCTCGCGCACCTCGGCCTGGAGCGGGTCGTCCTGTCTCCCGGCTCGCGTTCGACGCCCCTGACGGTGGCGGCGGCGCGGAATCCGAAGCTCGAGGCGATTCCGATACTGGACGAACGCAGCGCGGCCTTTTTCGCGCTCGGTCTGGCGAAACGGACGCGGCGGCCGGTGGCCCTCGTCTGCACCTCGGGCACGGCGGCCGCCAATTGGTACCCCGCCGTGATCGAGGCCTCCCTGAGCGGCACGCCCCTGCTGCTGTTGTCGGCCGACCGCCCGGTGGAACTGCGTGCCTGCGGCTCGGGCCAGACGATCGACCAGACGCGCCTGTTCGGGCCCTACGTGCGTGAATTCTTCGAAGTCGCGCTGCCCGAGCTGGATCCGGGCGCGCTTCGCTACCTCCGGCAGACCCTGGTCCATGCGGTCCACCGCAGCCTTTCCGGAAATCCCGGACCGGTCCACCTGAATTTTCCTTTCCGGGATCCGCTGGCGCCCGAGCCGGAGGCCGCGGCGGTCGTTTCCCGGGAGCTTCTCGAAGCGTCGGCGTCGGTTCTGACCCGGCCGGTCGAGTCGGTGGGAGACGGCGGCGGCCTCGACGCGGTCGCAGTCGAACGGCTGGGCAGTCACCGGCGGGGGCTGATCGTGGTCGGCACGGTGGAGCCCCGCGAGGGCGATGAGGCCTTCGCCGATGCGGTGGCGCTGATCTCCCGCAAGCTGGGCTGGCCGGTCCTGGCCGATGTGCTCAATCCCCTGCGGGCCCATGCCGGCGAGCAGGGCGCCCTCGTCTGCCGCTACGAGCGGATTTTGCGCGATCGGCGGGGAGACCCCGAGCTGGCCCCGACGGCGATCCTCCAAATCGGAACCCTGCCCACCAGCAAGGTCCTGCGCTCCTGGCTCGGCCAACTCGACGCGGCGAGCTTCCTGTTGGGCGGACGTCCGGTCAATACGGACCCGCTCCATCGTCTCGCGGTTCCCTTGGCGGGCGAGGCCCACGTTCTCGCCGAACTGCTTCCGCATCAGAAAGCCGACGCGAGATGGCGGGATGTCTGGACCGAAGCCGAGTCGGCGGCCGCGAAGGGGGTCGACGGCGCGATGGAGCCGCTGGACGCGCTCTTCGAAGGCAAGGCGGCCTGGTTGCTCTCCCGCCATCTGCCGATCGGCTCGCCGGTCTTCCTCGCCAACAGTATGAGCGTGCGTTACGCCGAGGCCTTCTGGTGCCCCGGCAGCCGCGCCTACTCGATCCACTGCAACCGCGGGGCCAACGGGATCGATGGCACCCTGGGGACCGCGCTCGGCGTCGCCTGGGGCGACCGGCCGTCCGTGCTGCTGACCGGGGACCTGGCCTTTCTTCACGACAGCAACGCACTGCTGGGGGCCGGCCGCTTTCAGGGCAGCCTGACCGTGGTCTTGGTGCAAAACAACGGCGGGGGGATTTTCGAGTTTTTGCCGATTTCAGGAATGGAGCCTCCCTTCGAGGACCTCTTCGCCACGCCGCAGTCCGTCGATCTGGCGGGGCTCTGCGCGGCACACGGGGTGGAGCACCGCTTGGTTGAAAGCTGGGACCATTTCAAATCCCTGATCGAGCGCCTTCCTTCGAAGGGCCTCCGCGTGCTCGAAGTCCGGACGGATCGCAAGGCCGACCGCCGGCGCTATCGGGACGATTTCTAATCCGCTCAGTCGGAGACCGGTTCCAGCCCGAGCGCTTTGCGCTTCGACCGGTCGGAGGGCCGGTTTTCCTCCCAGTAGAGGCTGTTCATGATGCGGTCCTCCAGCACGGCGGCCGTGGTCCCCTGCGGGCTGATCTCCTTCCAGGCTCGGATGATGTGCGGAAAGTCGGTGTCGAACTCGATCTCCAGCCGACGATCGAGTTCGGGATACCTCAGCGCATAGAGGCTGGTGCCCGAATCGACGAAGAGTTTGCCCTCGGCCGCCTCGGCTTGCAGCGGACGGTGGGCGAAGCGGGAGGCGAGGGCGCCGGGAATGGCTTTAAAAGCGCCCTCCGGCAGGCGGCTCGGATCGAGGCGGACCAGCAGCCAGAGCTCGTCCTCGAGCCAAGCATCCGGCAGGCTTTGGTCGCGGTCGCCCTCGCCCTGGAAGTAGGAAAAGAGCCGCAGCCGCCAGCCGTCGTCGCGCCGGTTGATCTGCTGGAAGACCTGTCCGCACCAGTCCTGCACCGAGGTGGTGCTCTTGAGGGCATGGGGGTGCTCGTCCAGGTCGACCGGCTTGAAGGTGCTCGTCATCGTCCGGTAGCTGTAGATGCCCGTGTTGAAGGTGCGGAGCGCGTTCAACTTCAACACCGCGGTTCTTTCGCCGGAGCCGCGTTCGTGTTTGACCTGTTCGTCGAGCAGAAAGGGCTCGGTCACGAAGATGAACTCCGCATGTCCGGGATGGTTCCCGCCGTAGCGGGACTGGTCGAGGGCGTAGCGGTTGATTTCCGCTCCACTGAACCAGAAATCGCGGACCGGGTCGGCGAGCAGCGAGACGGGTAGGAGGGCGAGGAGGGCGAGCGGGAGCGTGCGAGGCATGGCGTTTCCAAGGTTGGGCGCGGTCCGCGACCGGAGAGCACGCGCGACGGATTTCCGCGCCGGAGCGCGGGGCGGGCTGGGTTCCCGGGGGTCGACTAGGCCGGCAATCGGTATTTGATGAACAGGTATCGCTTGTTATTCCGAAACGCTTCCGGGTCAATCAGCACGCGCTCTTCCTGCAGCTTCTTCCACTTTTTCCGGGTGAGGCGGGCGATCAGCCAGGTCAGGCGGGGACGCGTGAGTCTGAACTTTTCGGTCAGGATCTCGCCGCCGAGGATCATCCGCTCGATCGCGTCGTTGGCGATCTCGAGGGTGCGGCTGGCCGCCTCGGTCACGTCCACCTCCTCGACGGTTTCGAAACCGGCCGCCCGCGCGCGCGATTTGAACTCGGAAACGCGGTGGCCGCTCTTCGCGATCCGGCCCTTGGCGTGGTCCTGCACGAAATAGTCGCAGATCAACCAGTGGCCGCCGGGTTTGAGGCAGCGTTTGACCTGGTCCGTGATCCGGTCGAGCGGCACGTATTGGCAGGACTCGCTCATCAGGATCGCATCGTAGCGGTGCCCCGGCTCGAAGTGCTCGAACCGGCAGGCGTGGAAGGGCAGGTTCAGCTCGGCCCGGAAGCGTTCGCCCTGAGTGCGGTCGGGGGACAGGCCTTCCGCCGCGTAGCCGGCGTCCCGGAGCCTCCGGCACAGCGCGGAGGTGCCGCAGCCCACGTCGAGGACGCTCGTCGCACCCGCGGGCAGGCGTCCGACGAAAAAGGCCTCGTAGCGCTGCTGGGCGATCTTGAGGTTTTCCAGCGTGAGCGCCTCGTCCGGTTCCCAGAGGCCGTAGTGGAGGTGTTCCAAGCCAAGAACCTCGTGGTAGAAACGGAGGGAACGGTCGTTTTCCTTGGACAAGTTGGTAGGTGGATGAAGGTTTGGCGGGAAGGGCGGCTTCCGTTATCTCGTGGGTATGAGCCGCGATTTTTCCTTTAGCGAGCGCAATTCGCTTTTGCTTCCCATCTCCTACCGGTCTACCTTTAAAACCCCGTCGTGCAACTTTCCGAAGCAGATCTCGCCTTAATCCGTAAATACGATCGTCCCGGACCCCGCTACACGAGCTATCCGCCGGCGAATCATTTCCGCGAGCTGGAGGACGCGGAGGACTTTCTTCCATCCGATCCGCAGGGGACTGGTCCGCTGTCGCTCTATTTCCACTTGCCCTTTTGCGAAACGCTCTGCTGGTTCTGCGGCTGCCATCAAATCACCACGCTCGACCGGGACCGCGGCCACGATTACCTCGATCTGCTGGAGCGCGAGCTGGAGCTCTTCGCCGCCCGCATGCCGCTCGCGCGAAAGGTCGCCCAACTGCATTTCGGGGGAGGAACGCCGAACTTTTTCACCCCGGCCCAGATCGATCGCCTGGGAGGGATGATCGGGCGGCACTTCGATTTCGAGGCGGATGCGGAACGTTCGGTCGAGCTGGACCCCCGGCGCTTGGAGCCTTCGCATGTGGAGGCCTTCGCGCGGATGGGGCTGCGGCGCGCCTCTTTCGGGGTGCAGGACTGCAATCCGGAGGTTCAGGAGGCGATCCACCGGATCCAGCCCCAGTCGGATAATGTCGCCGCCATGCGGATACTGCGGGAGCACGGCTTCGGCTCGGTCAACTTGGACCTGATCTACGGTCTGCCGCGCCAGACGGTGGAAAGTTTCCGACGCACCCTCGACCAAGTGCTCGAGCTGGAGCCGGACCGCTTCGCCGTCTTCAACTACGCCCACGTGCCCTGGATGCGCCCGGCCCAGAAGCTCCTCGAACGGGCCGGCCTTCCCGACGCGGAAACCAAGCTCCGCCTGCTCAAGCTCTGCATCGAGCGCTTGACGGCGGCGGGCTACGTCTACATCGGGATGGACCATTTCGCGCGGCCGGAGGACGAGTTGGTGCGGGCTCAACGGAAGAAATCGCTCCAGCGGAATTTCCAGGGATACAGCACGCGCGCCGGCGTCGAGATCCTCGGCTTCGGGATTTCGAGCATCTCCCAGGGGCCGGATTTTTTCCGGCAGAACCTGAAGGACCTGGAGAGCTACCGGGCGCGCGTCTCGTCCGGCCGGCTGCCCGTCGCGAAGGGCTACCGCTTGACCGAAGAGGACAAGCTCCGCGGCGACGTGATCATGCGCCTGATGTGCGACCTTTCCCTCGATTTCGACGCGATGGCATCCAAGTGGAACGTCGATTTCGAGAAGCACTTCGAGGAAGCCTTGGCAAAGCTCGCCGAGCCCGCCGCTGACGGCCTGATCGTCTGGACCGACCGCGGCTTTGCGGTGACCGAGCGCGGCCGGCTCTTCGTCCGTAATCTCGCGATGTGCTTCGACGCCTACCTGCGGCCGGCCGAGGAAGGGCGCTACTCAAGGACGGTCTGAACGCGGGACCCGCGGCCCGAAGGCGCCAATGTGCCCCCGCCGCCCAAGCCCCCCCCGAAACTCTCCTCCTGTCCGCAGGATAGGAGGAGACCGGCGCCGCGCCGTCCAGGCGAGGCGCCAGAGGTGGTCCCCGGCCGCGGTCGGTCCGAGACCCTGCCTTCCCGGCCTAGAAGCGTTCAAGCCTATTGACAAAACCGAAAGGCAACTCCGCTCGGCCGGAGCCAAACGACGGAACCAACTATCCCAATCAGGCCTGGATTCCCGAAGAATCCGACCCCCTCAGTGCCCATGTGGCACAAATTGACTAAGCTTCCCGCATGGCTTTTTTCAAGCGCCAAAATGTCACATTTGTCTTTTTGAACTAAGTTCTTAAGGCGTTGATTGGCAGTCATTAGTGCATGCCTAAAGCCTTGGCAAGATTGATGCAGCAAGGTTCTCGACCTTCAACCCATCAACGAAAAGGAGGAAAACAACATCATGAAACTCATCCGTTACGAATACCCGCAAGTCCCGGCCGCTTCGGCCTTTGATCGTCTCTTCAACACCGGAGCCAGCTCGATCGAGCGCTTTGGCAGTCTGTTGGACGATTTCTTCGGCCCCGGCGCCGCCGGTTTCAACCAACCCGCGGTCGATCTCTACGAGGACGACCACAACTACTATGCCCGGCTCGAAGTCCCCGGCGTGAAAAAGGACGCGATCGATATCGAACTCGAAAATTCGGTTCTGACCCTGACGAGCGCGTCCGAGGAAAAGTCGGAGGAGGGCGGGCGCAGCCTGCGCTTCCAGCGCTCCATCTCGGTCCCCGACGGGGTCGACGCCTCCAAGGTCTCGGCCAAGCTCGAGCACGGCATCCTGACCATCACGATGCCGAAGCAGGAAGCCCGCAAGCCGCGCAAGGTCACTATCAAGTAATCACCGAACCCGCAGAAAGGAGAAATCATCCCATGAGCACCGAACTCGATACCGTCAAAACCGACGTCAAGCCGGCCCCCGAGCGCCGCTGGCGCCGTCCCCACTACCGCGTCGCGGAGAACGACGACGCCTTCGTCGTCACCGTCAGCCTTCCCGGCGTCGAAAAGAACAACGTCGACATCGCGCTCGACGCCGAGAGCCTGAAGATCGTCGGCACGCGCAGCGACCGTGCGCCCGAGTCCTGGCGTCCGCTCCACCGCGAGGTGGCGGTGGGCGATTACCGGCTGGAGCTCCGTCTCAACGTGCAGGTCGACGAGGACAAGATCCGCGCCGAAGTCGACAACGGCGTGCTCGAACTCACCCTGCCGAAGGCGGATGCGGTCAAGCCGCGCAAGATCAAGATCAGCTAAGGGCCGACTTTCAGCCTGGATCGCTGCCGGGCCGGTATCCGCAAAGGGTGCCGGCCTTTTTCTTTCCCATTTTCTCTTGCCTTGGAACCGCCGCTTGGTATCCCTCTCCGCTTTCCTTTGCAGAGGGGGCAGGGGAAATCGCATTCCGCGCCAACAAGTTCAACCTCCTCCAACATCCCTATCCATCAAAAGAAATTAACGTTTCTCCCGGGAGCCGCCAAGGCTTCGGGGCTTTGAATCAGACAATGAATACCACACCCAAAGACCTGCTCGACGCCGGAGTGCACTTCGGCCACCAACTCCGCCGTTGGAATCCGAAGTCCAAGCCCTACGTTTACGACAACCGCAACGGCATCTCGATCATCGACCTCGAAAAGACCCACCGGCTTCTGGAAAAAGCCTGCGACTTCGTCGAAGAGACGATCGCTTCCGGAAAGAAAATTCTTTTCATCGGGACCAAAAAGCAGGCGCAGGAAATCGTCCGCGAAGCCGCCACCGCCTGCCAGATGCCCTTCTGCGTGAACCGCTGGATGGGCGGCGGCCTGACCAATTTCACCACCATCAAGTCCTCCCTCGGCAAGTACCGGAAGTTCCTTAAGATGGACCAGGAAGGCGAGCTCGACAAGCTCCCCGGCAAGGAAGAGGCCGCCATCCGCCGCCAGATGAGCCGGATGAACCGCAATTTCGAAGGCATCCTCGAGATCGAGGAGCTGCCGGCCGCCGTCTTCGTGATCGACTCGAAGACCGAGGAGATCGCCGTGGCCGAGGCGAACCGTCTGGGCATCCCGGTCATCGGCCTGGTCGACACCAATTCGGACCCGACGCTGCTCGACTACCCGATCCCCGGCAACGACGACGCCGTCAAGTCCATCCGAATCATCGTCGAGACGGTCCTCGAAGCCGCTCAGAACGGCCTTTCCAAGCGCGAGATGAAGAAGGTGCAGAAGAGCGCCGCTCCGCTCGTGCGCGAGCAGGTCTTCGAGCAGGACGAGGATGTCGAAGTCACGCTCCCCGCCGGCTACGGCGAAGACGAAGACGGATCGGACAAGAAATAAGCCCCTTATCAGATTAGCAAAAAAGCGAACTACCGAACGAAACGATAGCATGAGTGTTCAAATCAACGCACAAATGGTCGGCGCGCTCCGCGAGAGCACCGGAGCCGGCTTGATGGATTGCAAAAAGGCCTTGGTTGAATCCGAGGGCGATGTCGAAAAGGCAGTCGAGATCCTTCGCAAGAGGGGCGTCGCCACGGCCGCGAAAAAGGCCAGCCGCGATGCCAGCGACGGCCTCGTCGCCTCCTACATCCACTTAGGCGGAAAGGTCGGCGTGCTGGTCGAAGTCAATTGCGAGAGCGATTTCGTGGCCAAGACGGACGACTTCAAGCAGTTCGTCCGCGACGTCGCCATGCACATCGCCGCCGCCAGCCCGGTCTGCGTGTCCCGCGATGAGATCGATCCCGCGCTCCTCGCCCAGGAGCGCAAGGTCGCCGAAGGCCAGGCCGAAGGCAAGCCCGCCCAGGCGGTCGAGAAGATCGTCGAAGGCAAGCTGAACAAATTCCTCAGCGAGTCCTGCCTCCTCGAGCAGGCCTACGTGAAGAACCCCGACCAGACCGTGCAAGAAGTGCTCACCGCCATGATCGCCAAGATGGGCGAAAACATGGTGATCAAGCGCTTCGCCCGTTTCCAGGTCGGCGTCTGAGTCCCCTCGATTCCCCCGTTTTCTGCGAAAGCCCTCCGGTCCCGGCCGGAGGGCTTTGTCATCTACGCCGGAAGAACGAGGCCTTCGTGGCCGGTCCGCTCGCGGACGCTATCGACGGCGTGGCGGCGGACTAAACCGTGCGGAAGTTAGCCGCAGGAGCGCCAAGCCCCTAAAAACTCCCCGCCTGCCCGCGCCAGCGGGAAAGGAGGGGACCGCTTCGTCGCCGTGGAGGCGGCGGAGCAGGGGTGGTCCCGCCCCCGCACGCCGCTTCCCACACCCCGACCTCTCTTTGCCGTCGCTCTAAGCGCCGCCGCCATCGCTCTGCTCCCCGCCGCCGCGAGCGCGCAGCCCGTCCACGCGCTCCCCTTCGAAACCGACTTCGAGGCCGACGAGGGCTACGCCCCCGGCCCGCTCGCCGCCGACCCCACCTGGCAACTCGGCCCCGACCTCGACGCCGCCATCATCACGCCGGGAGCCGGCAGCTCGCAAGCCCTCGACTTTTTCGGCCCCGCCGCCCTGACGCTCTTCACCGACTCGGCGAACGCACCGGTCTCCTGGGTCGATTTCTACCTCAAGCCCGTCTTTGTCGATGCGGCCGAACTGCCCGAGGTCGTCGAGACGCAACAGTCCGCCGTCACCGGCTTCGTCCGGATCGACGTCCAGGGCGAGATCCACGCCATCGACGGCGACGGCCTCGGCGGCGGCGTTTGGACGCCCTCCGGCCAACTCCGGGATCTCGAAGCCGTCGATCCCGACGGATCGGGCGATTACGTCTCCGCCGACTGGATACGCCTCAGCTACCGCCTCGACTACGCCGCCAAGACCTGGGACCTCTTCGTCGACGGCACCATGGTCCTGGCCGACCTCGGCTTCCTCGACGACTCGGTCACCGCCCTCGACGCCGTCGCCTTCCGCGCTGACGCCGACACCGGCACGCTGCTCGACTACTTCTACGCGGGCAACCTCAACCCGCTCTTCGCCGACAGCTCCAACGACGGCTTGCCCGACGCCTGGCTCAGCGCCCAAGGCCTCGACATCCACACCAACCAACGCGCCGCCGACCCCGACTTCGACGGTCTCGCCAACCTCCTCGAATACCGCCTCGGCACCGGCCCCACCGCCGCCGACTCGGACGGCGACGGCGTCCCCGACGGCAACGAGCGCCTCGCCGGGGCCGACCCCGCCTCCGCCGACCCCTACGTCCTCAGCCCCATTCCCTTCCTCGAAGACTTCGAGTCTTATGCCGTCGGCCCCCTGGCCGGGCAGGGCAACTGGACCGTCAGTGGCGACAGTGCCGAAGTCCAGTCCGACGGGATTGGCAGCGGCACGCGCGCGCTCGCCCTCGGCGGTGCCACCGCCGCCTACAACCTGCTCGCCGGCGCCGGCTTCGGCCCCGCCGCGCCGAACCAGGGCGTCCTCTGGGTCGATCTCTACCTGAAACCCACCGCCGCAGCCGAGCCGCCGGACCTGCCCGAAGACATCGCCGTCGGCTACTACTTCGATCCCGAAGGCCGCCCCATCGTCTTCGACGGCTCCGCAGGGCAGGGGACCGGCTTCTGGCGCCTGCTCGACGCCGCCCAATCCGCCGACTGGCGTCGCGTCACCGTCAAGCTCGACTACGCCGCCCAGGCCTACGACTTCTACCTCGACGGCGAGCGCCTCGGCGTCGGCCTCGGCTTCGCCCGCACCCAGCCTTTCCTCAACCGCCTCGCCATCGAAGGCGGCACCACCGTCGACGACATCGCCGCCACCACCGCCGAGCCCCCCGACCTCGATAATGACGGCGACGGCCTGACCAACGCCGAAGAGCTCGCGCTCGGCACCGATCCCGATGACCCGGACACTTCCGGCGATGGCATGAGCGATGGGGATAAAGTTGCCCACGGCCTCGATCCTCTGGCCACCGACGCCTTTATCACAAGCTTACAAGCAGACGGGCAGGGCGGTTATTTCTGGCAGACCGAGTTCACGACAGGCGAAGGGTATTCGACCGGTGCCCTCCACGGCCAAAATCAATGGACCGCTGCTGCCTCCGAAGTGACGACCGCCCAAACCGCAAGCTTTGCCGTCCCCATGACCGCCGCGTCCATGGAGCGCTACTTCGGCACCGCCGACCACGCTTCCATCTGGCTCAGCTTTCGCGCCCGGCTCACTCCAGGCGCATTGCCCGGAGCCATCACCGACGGCGGGCAGCCCCTCTCCCTCGTTATCGGTGCCTCCGGAGAAAACAGCCTCTCCGTTTACGACGCCGCTGATGGCGCATGGACGAATTTTCCGGTCGAGACCGACGTCACGACGTGGAACGACTACACCGTTTATCTTGATTACAGCACAGGCCGCGCCATGCTCCTGCTCAACGGCGGCCTCGTCGCCGTCGATCTTCCATTCTTCAACCGCGACGGCACGGCCCTTACCCGTATCCAGCTGCTCCGGGACGCCCTGGAAGAGGCCCTCGATGAACCCGGTGCCGACACCGAAATCGATTCCATCACTCTCGCCACTGCCGAGCCCGCCGGCCTGGACTTTTCCGGCGACGGCATGACCAACGCTGAAAAGCGCGCCCTCGGTCTCGATCCTTGGCTCAACGACAATTCCGGCGACGGGCTGCCTGACATCTGGCTCATTCAGTACGGCTTCGATCCGCTCGAAGGCATCGACCCGCAGGGCGACGTCGATAACGACGGCCTGAGCAATGCCGACGAATACGCCTTCGGCACCGATCCGACCAATCCCGATTCGGACGGCGATGGGTATCTTGACGGCGAGGAAGGGATTGCCGGAACCGACGCGCTGAATGCCTCGGACTTTCCCGATGCAGGCGGCTATGCGGACTGGGTGCTTACGGATATTAATCAGACCAAGCCAGCCTCCGCTTTCACTGTCGACGGCAATATCGTTCTTCAGGCATCTGGCTACGGTTTGCACAACAGCTCGGTTGACCGCTTGTCGCTCCTGCATCAAAGTGTACAGGGAGATTTTACCCTGACCGTGCGAATTCATGAATTTGATAATCCGCACTCAAACGCCCATATCTCGCTGACCGCGCGTCGTAGTCCGGATTCTCGGGCGGCACTGCTTGCCTTTGCTGCTCGGGGAGATGATCTGAATAGAGCCTACTCGCTATTCGCGCGTTCCGAGGAAGGCGGCGCATGGACGCGTCAAAATAAAAGCCTCTTCAGAAAAATTCGTGGGTGGATTCCGGTTCGGGAAGGTCTCCCATGGTCTGGAATAGAGCGGTATGGAGGGCGTCGAAGGTTCTATAGCCGTATGCTTTTCTGGTGGCGAGATTTACTTTG
>Ga0208623_100394_pt1 | contig 31324 bp, 24 predicted proteins | sample HotLakConsUCCL28_FD_184737 | JGI IMG/M metagenome (GOLD analysis project Ga0208623, IMG submission 184737) | Hypersaline microbial mat communities from Hot Lake, Washington, USA - Hot Lake Consortium UCC-L28 (SPAdes) (version 2) ...
GCCGCTTTCGCGCCATGCGTGTACCAACGCGAACATGTGTTCTGCTTTTCGTGTATGCATATCTTTTTTACGGATAAGCTATCGCCTTTTTACCTGCCCACAAATATGTAGTTGGTAGGGGGGATACATCAGATTGAAATTTACTAACCCTGCTTCCAATGCCCACTTCGATATTGAACCGAAGACAGCACTTTCGTACTTCTTTGCAGAGGTAAGAGTAAGCCCCTTTGATATGATCCAGTTTTTGAAAGTCATTTTTATTATTCTATATCATCATGGTCTAGGAACAAAATACCATGCCTATTTATCTGTCGTGATAATTTTGACTGTATTTCTACAAGCAGGTTTTGTCTTAAACGAAATAATATATCCTTCTTATCCAATGTAGATGAATCATTTACAGATATGAAGTTTCGTAACTGCAAAACCAATAAATATTCCTTTTCTTCAAACATAAATGTAGGAGATATAAATACTGCCTCTGATTTATCATCTAAATAAATTTTATATTTAGACTCAATTAGTAAACCCTTAACTATTTTAGAATAAATTTCTTTTTTCTGAACAAAATCACATAGCGGAGTAACAATTAGCCAAACCTTTTTCCAGCTAGCTCGAATTTCTTTCCTTAAATTACTGCACAATTTATCGATTTTAGATTTTGAACTTTCTTGATTTTCATTTTCGATTTGCTTCTTTAAAACACCATGATTTATTACGTTCATAAATACATCAGCTATATATTTATCATCTCTTTCTTTCGATACCAAAAGTGAACCTGGATAACTATTTATTGAATTCCCTTTCTGATATAAAAGCTTGGAATTAATATTAGCAACAGACAAGCTATCTATATTAGAACTACTTTCAGGAATCTTAATATTTAAAGCTTTAGCAGTTTCAACTTTATGATCTAGCGTATCCATGAAAATGTTGTTAAATGTAAAGAAGCTGCTCTTGTTCTTATTAGCATCATCCATTTTTTTATAGTGCTTTCCAGAGAAACTCACACCAAGAGATCGAAAAAGTTTATTTGAGTTATTCATCCATTCATCAATATTCTGCACAGTTGAAAAAACCTCTTCAATTGTGTTAGCCGATGAATTATGAACAAAATTTTCCCACTTTAACAACAAGTCATAGACAGGTACTTTTTCCAAAGCATTGATAATATCGCTCCAAAGAGTTTGCAAATTTGCTTCAAAATCAGGTGCGCGCTCACCATTGTTTGGGAAATACTTTGACTTTTCGATTGAAAGATAATCTACTGGCTTTCTATCAGTTAAATCCTTATCAAAGATTTCTTTTATCAACTCTTTGTGATCTTCCTCATGTTTGCTCCAAAAAATTATTAAATAAGGAAAGTTATCTTTCGGGATTATTCTCGTTAGAGTTGAAACTAGAATTGACTTGATTTCTTTTTCCGATCTAGGCTCAGGAGTAGTAAGGTATATATCAAGAAACAGTACTCTTATATCGTTTGTGTTTTCAGATTCATCAGGCAGATGCTTTAATTCACCGGTATAATATGAATAAGGACATTGCCTTTTGCTTAATTCTTGCATTAAAGGCAATACTTCTTCAGTATTATCGTCAAGTATTGCAATTCTTCCGTTTATTGGGATACTCATATTATTATTTTTTAAATGCTAAGACTATCGTTGCGCCACTTTTGAACTCACTTGGCAATTCAAAATCTCCATAATCCGGAAATATTAACCTTCCATTCTGTGCCAGCATTATTTCATTAGTAATATGCAAGCCAAGACCAACTCCACCAGGTTTTGCAGAAACAAAAGGTTCTATAATGTCTTCTGTTGGTATTAAAAAACCAGTACCATTATCAGAAATAATTAAGTTTATATAGCTTCTATCTTCTATTAAATCTATAAATATTTTTTGCTTTAAATTAAGGTTTGAACTTCTTGCTTTATTCAACCAATATATTGAGTTATCAATAAGATTCATCAGCGATCCTATAATTAAACTTTTTGTAAGTTTTATATTAGTTTCTCCACTGTAATTACGGTACTGGCGAATTATTTCTATGTTATGAGCTTTTAATCTATATTCTGTATTAAAAATAGCCTGATCAATTACTTCTATGACGTTTTCGCTACTTTGCTTTGACCTTCGAATTATTTCTGCATAACCGTCAATAAGCGAAGATAAATGCTTAACCAGTTTAAGCAATCTACTATTACTGTCTTCAGTTTTTAAAACTTGCATGATTTCTGCTATTATTTTCTCTACTTCATGTACAACTACGGACATACTTAATCCAGCACCAGCAGCTTTAAGCAAGTTCTCATTTACCCTCTTGTAATCACTTTCTATCTTATTGAGATATTTTACAATCTGTTTTTTAACTGTTAATGGTTCTACCTTACTCTCTGCATATTCTTTAGCTTCAATTAGAAGTGACATAACCGGTTCAGACTTTGGGGTAGGGCCATAGATATTTTTCAATCTTCTTTTGTCAGATTCGCGAATTATTTCTACAAGTTTAACAATATGTTCTAATGAGAACTTAAGTTTTTTATATGCTATGTTTTCAACAAAACCTTCTCTATTTGTCTTTTCTATTAAATTAATACTAAATTTACGATCTAAATAAACAGCCCCTAATATTTGATTATTACTAAATGATCTAAATGGATTTTGAAATCTTTTATAATCTAATTCAAGCCAATCATTTTCTGGTTCACCATAATCATAAACTCTCAGTTTATCTCTAAAAACCCTAATTCCACCATTGCCATCTAAATAGTTTTTAAAACCCTTTTTGTCACTTACGCCCATTTTTAATATATATGGATCTCTATCAAAGATATACCCTTCAAAAACAACATCACCAATTTCTATGTTTCGACTACTATCTATAAATTCAATCTCTTTTTGAATATTAGAATGACTTTTTATTAATTCATTTGAACCATCTATTTTTCTTTTACTAACTTTGGGCATGCTCGCCCATGGAGTAAACCTGTATTCGAACTCAATTATCTTATTATCCGAAATCTTGGCTTTAAAATTATATAAAGAGTAGTCTTTAATCTCATCCCATTCTAATAGTCCTTCAAACCACTCTGGTTTGTCAATAATATTGAAAGTTGGCTTAAACGAATCATGTGTTTCGAAAGGAGAAACTAAAGCTGTAATAGACCTTTTTACCTCTCTGGCTATTCCTCTATTCCATTTTTCTCTAAGCTTTCTAATGGTAATACTTGTACCTGTCTCTCCATTTTTAAAGTACTCCGGAACCTCTCTTTCAATTACTTGAATGGGCACATCTTCTAGATAGTCATACCTATAAAATAAACTCCAGTCTATTATAACATGCACCTCTTTTGACCCCTGAGCCTTGGTAGTCATTTCTATAACATCTCCAAGCTTATGTACCCCAAACCTACCGATCCCTTTTTCACCTATTGGTAATCTTTTGAAACGAGGTGAAAATTCCAGGTTTTTTATTTTTTTAGATTTATAGTCGCTTCCCGGTTCGAGCCATACATTCAATACTGTATCTAATGACATTCCATAACCGTCATCCTCGATTATTAGAGTACAATCATTAGATTCAGGATCCTCCATTATTATATCTGCTCTAGTGGCATCAGCATCATAAGAGTTTTTCACAAGCTCTACTAATGCTATACTTTCATTTTTGATTAACTGATCACCTAATTGCAATAAAAGTCGTGCCCTTGGCTTAAATTTTGCAGATATGGTTTTATTGCCCATTTAACTCCTCAATTTTGTACCTAATGACTTTTGCAATACTTTGTGCTAAAATTGGTGGCACAGCATTTCCAATTTGAGTAAATGCTGAAGTTCTGGATCCTTCAAAAAAGTAATCATCAGGAAATGACTGAATTCTTGCGGCCTCCCTTACCGAGATTGATCGTAACTGGTTAATATCTGGATGGATATAATAATGTCCATCTTTAGCAATATGCGCTATCATCGTATGGGAATAACCGTCTCCATCAACCACTTTAAAGCGGTCTAAAAACGAAGTTATATTTTGCTGGGTTCTCATATCTTCAGGAATATCAGAATTTTTTAACCGTACACCTTCCTGCCACTTTTCAATTGCCATTTTATAGATATTTAAATCTCTTTCATTATGTGACCTTGCAGTATGTTGAGTCAATACTTCAATTCCGTTTCTTATGTAGTTTTGAACATATTCAGAAGCTTTTTGTCTGTTATAACTCCCCGCTAAAATCGACTCCCCCTGCTTAAGTTTTGGCAGATCTACAAACAGATCATTTATTTTAGTATTAGATATCTTATCCTCAAACTCGGGATAAGATAAATCTAAATCAACACGCCATCCAATAATAATGATTCGTTCCCTTTTTTGTGGGATATCGAATTTTGAAGCGTCCAGTTTCTTATCATTTAACTTATAGCCAATCTCCATGAAGCATTTTTTCAGACCTTCAAAATATTTCCCATCATCTGCAGTATGCAATCCTGGCACATTTTCAAAAATGAACATTTTGGGTTTATACCGTTTTAAAAACTCGCCATACAATTCATATAAATAAATTAAGTCTTTATTTTTATGCTTTATATGAGCTGATGCATATGAATATGCCTGGCAGGGTGGACCACCAACTATCAAGTCGAGTCCATCATCTACCATTGGATCTATCTCCTTAAACAATGCATCAAGTGTGCTTTCGGATATCTCCTGATTAATGACAGTATCTAAATGAAATGATGGGATATATCTATAAAGAGAGTCGCGTGAAATCTCACTCTTTAAATATTTCACATAAAGATCCAACCTATCTCTTTCTTTCAGATAGTGATATGCAATTCGTGTTTTAAGTGTCAGGCAAGCGTTTTTGTCTTTTTCAATATGTGCAATAGGAATAAACCCTTCCCTGTAGAATCCTTCAGACAACCCACCAGCACCTGCAAAAAGATCTATATATTTCATTAGGTGTACTTTTTTGCCAATTAAAATGCAAAAAAAATACCATTAATAACAGCGTTTTTAAAAAATGTAGATAGCGTTCAGCAAATTATTATTGATTACATATAGAATGAATATTTTCCGGGTCAGGTAGAATAATTATCTATATTTAATTAGTTTTTATTTCTTCATAGAAATCTCTTTCATAATGGTGTTTAGTGTGCTTTCAGTGTTTGATTTTTTTAGTTCACACTCCCAAACAATAATAACTTTCCAGCCCATTTGCTCAAGCAAAAATACGTTTTTTTCATCCCTTGCCCTGTTGCCGAAATGTTTTTCTTCCCACCACGTTTTATTGGTCTCCGGTACCTTAAAATATCTGCATCCCTCATGCGCATGCCAGAAGCATCCATGAACAAAGATAACGGTCTTGTATTTGGGTAAAACAAGGTCGGGCTTTCCGGGCAGGTCTTTCACATGCAACCTGTACCTGAAACTATTGGCATGCAGAAATTTCCGCACAATCATCTCGGGTTTCGTATCCGATGACCGGATACGGCTCATATTGTAACTTCGGGTTTTTGGGGAGTGTACATCTGCCATTTTTTTATATAACATTTTTTTGAATAGAATGAAAGAGCATTTAGTGTATATCCATTTCTTTTTTATCTCAATACAATGCGATTTATACCGCTAAGAAGAAAAAAATATCCTTAAGTATAGTACTATTCTCCGATTTCGCACCAGTTCTACCATCAAAGCATCAACCAATTCTGCAATAATCATAAAAAGTTACTTCTGTCACAGTTATGAAAATTGTAACTTGATTTAAAATTTAGATTTAACCTTTATTCTAGAATCATGAAAAACAGCCGAAATAAGCACGAAAATTATGAAATATTAAATCTGTTAGGATATGGTTTAGCTAAGTTTAATATTGATTTCTTAAGACAATTTGGGTTCAAAACTAAAACTTCTTTTTTTGAGTACTTTGTAGAGTTAGGAATAGTTGAGACTGGAAGTGTTGTGAAGAATAGAATGGATCTATTTGATCCTTTTTTCGATAATGGCAGGAAAGGGTGGTGGCAAAAAGGGGATGCTTATATTCATAGAAAACATCTGATTGACAGCCTATTTGGTGATGAAAATGTTATAGGCTATTCTAACATTGTTAAATTGTTTTTGAAAGACATATACAATTTGGAAGATATTTTTGTCGAAGTAAAACCTATTGTAAAATCACGATTCAAAAAACTCCAGGAAACAGGGTTAGAGGCTGAGTTGTATTTTTTAAATAATTACGAGAAAATTGACATTTTTAAGGGTGGGAAGCTAGAAGATGCAAGACTTTATGGTGATGGATATGACTTTCAAGTCAATGTTAGTGACCTTTCTTTTTTAGCTGAAATAAAAGGAATTAGGGCGAAAAAAGGAAAATTCCGGCTTACTGAAAATGAATTTTCAAAGGCAAAAGAGTATAAAAAAGACTACATTATTACGTTGGTTTTGAATTTAGACGATTTACCTGCTTTTCTCGCCATAGATAATCCTTTGAAAAAGTTGAAATTTGAAGAGAAAATAATTAATTCAAAGGAAACGAGAGAATATCATTTAATTTCAGAAATATGTTAGCTGGAAAATCTCACATGAATGAAAGTCACTCTGTTTTAGAAATAAAAACTGTTCTGAATCCACCTGTAAAACTTAACTTTGTTGATTATGTAGAATGCCCTATTTGTCATATCGAAATTGATATAAAAGATGAAATAATCGATGATAAAAGTTTTGTCCGATGCAATGATTGCAATCATACTATACACTTTGTAGTAATAAATATTTGAATCGCACTATTGAGAATCCCAACCATACTTTTTCATTTTTTCACCAACCTGTGCGCTGATTTTTTTAAGATAAAATATGAGAAAAAATAATCTTCTCCTTACTCCCATCACAACATTCCCACCCACACGGATTTATTTATCCCGTATCTTTGTTTTTAGTTCATCAATCAGTTATCACATAAAATATATAGCGTATGAATATCACACTTCACTGAAAGAATACAGCCGTGCATTTTGAGGCGGTGAATAGTTTGGGAAATACCCTTCAGATTGACGGGCCGGAGAGCACTAAATGGGGTTATAGGGGAAACGTATAGCTATGTTTGTTAAGTGTTCGTTTCGAGAGTCCAGGGGTTTATAATATCAACTCCTGAACCATCCATATCCTGTGTATTTATAGTAACAACTGAAAGGTCATACACTAAGGCAGTTGCAGTTATAAGCGAGTCAATTACAGGAAGTGGTCTTCCATATTTTTCTGCAGTAGCCAAAATCTCGCCCCACTTATTCATTTCATCCATATTTATGTTCAGAATGCGGTTTTTATAACGGTGATTTAAATCTTCTTTTACCCATCGTTTTAGCTCGTCCTTTTTCTTTGAGTCGGGTAATTTTTCAATTCCTTTTCTTAACTCACCAAAAGTAATAACACTCAAATACATAGAGTGCTCATCTTGTTCAGCAAACCATTTAACAATATTGGGATTTGGTTTCTTTTTAACCAATTCTGAAATACAGCAAGTGTCAATCAAGTAACTCATAAGTCAACATTGCGGGAAGGAGATTTGTCTCGCTTTAGATCAATATCAATCTTTGAAAGGGGCGATGTTTGGAAAAACTCAACCAATGATGTTTTCGGTTGTTCTAATTTTCGATAATCATCAGCCGAAAGCACAACCACGCTGTCTTTACCATGCTTCGTAATTGTTTGAGGCCCCACTTCGGTTGCATTGCGAACGACTTCGCTAAATTTGTTTTTAGCTTCTTGTAATTGCCATTTATTCGATTTTGTGATCATAATTACCTCTAATTTCATCTAGTCTGTCTAGAAAATACCCAATTATAACTTAACATCGAAGAGAAAGTTGTCTGAGGCAACCTTTATGACTCCGCCTAAGAAAGAAGCATGTAAAAGCATCGCTCTCTCTTCAACCCCAAACCCATCTCGCTATTTCGGACATCATTGTGCCACCCATCTTCGAACCAACTCCGAACCAACTCCGTATAGCGTCCGATTCTAACACAGAGATTACACAGTTTTTTCAATATCTTAGATAGGGTTCGGCAAAGCGTTCACCCGAAGGATATACGGAGAAACCCTTGTTTAGGCAAATCAAACGGTTAATGTAGGCTCTTTTTTAATTGGCGAACCACGTCTTTATCCAAAAAACAACATTCGAACCCACACGGATTTATTTATCCCGTATCTTTGTTTTTACTTCATCAATCATTTATCACATAAAATATATAGCGTATGAATATCACACTTCACAGGAAAAACAAGGCCGTGCATTTTGAGGCGGTAAATAGTTTGGGGAATACCATTCAGATTGACGGGCCGGAGAGCATTGGCGGTGAGGGAAAGGGGATGAGGCCGATGGAGATTTTGCTTACGTCGGTGGCGGGATGCAGCAGTTTCGATTTGGTGGAAATCCTCAAAAAACAAAAGGAACCGCTTGAGGATGTCCGCATTGAGATTTCCGGCAATAGAAAATCTGAGGGCGATGTGAAACCGTTCACAGATATCGAATTGGTGTTTACGCTGAAGGGTGACCTGAATGAGAAAAAAGTGGCGCGGGCGGTGCAGCTTGCTGTGGAAAAATACTGCTCGGTGGCGGCTTCCCTCGATCCGGCTATTACGGTTACACATCGGTTTGAAATCATTCATCCTTAAAATGAATTCTTCTTTTCTTACAGACTTGTTTGATGAGCATCGCAAAAGCAGCCGGTGTCCATCTCCGATTTTAGTCAGTGCGTTCTTTGACCGTTTGCTTGGCTTTTTATTTCCAGAATACAGTACGAAGAAGTACGAGGCTTTAGATGCATTGAAATCGGAATACGATGAGCTTAGAAACCGGTTCATAACCTTGCTCTCAAAACGTGGGAACAGCAATCCACACAGTGATACGGATATCACGAATCGTTTTTTTGATGCGCTTCCTTCGTTAAAAGAAGCGCTCAAGCTGGATATTCAGGCGATGTATGATGGTGATCCGGCGGCGAAATCGGTCACAGAGGTCGTGCGGACGTATCCCGGTTTTTATGCGATTGCATCATACCGAATAGCGCATTTTTTACATGGCGAGGGCCTTATCCTTATTGCGCGCATCATTTCGGAACATGCGCACAGTAAAACCGGAATTGATATTCATCCAGGTGCAACGATCGGCTCTCATTTTTGTATTGATCACGGTACTGGAATCGTGATTGGTGAAACCACGGAAATAGGAAATTATGTGAAAATCTATCAAGGCGTAACACTGGGCGCATTGAGTGTCCGGAAGGAAGATGCCTCCAAAAAACGGCATCCAATCATTGAAGATCATGTTGTGATTTATGCCGGCGCGACCATACTTGGTGGACAGACAACCGTTGGGCATCATAGTATCATCGGTGGAAGTGTGTGGCTAACGGAGAGTGTGGCGCCACACTCGAAAATCTACTTCAAAGCGGGTGTGGAAGGGCCGCAGTGAATTTTTTATTAAACGATGTGTTTTATTGAACCACAAAGGCGCGAAGGCTTAAAGTATTTACTTTCAACTACTTAATATCAATCCTTCGTTTGCTCTGAGTTTGATTACATTTTGGTGGTTGCAATCAGGATTATCCATGAAGGTTGAAAGTGTCAAACGCCACTTTTTTGACGCGAATGTAGATGCATCAAATTCGGTTGTCTTATCACTGAAATTCAGAATAATGAGAAATGATTTTTGATCAGCTTTACCTTTCCGAACATACGCCAATACATCATTTCCGACGAAAATCTCTTCACATCTGCCCGAGAGCAACGCTTCATTTTCGCGTCTAAGCTGAATGATTTTCCGAACCATATTCAGCATGGAATCCGGATTCTTTTTGGAAGTTTCTACATTACATTCTGGAGAGTCACCGCCGACAGGCAACCACGGTTCCACGCTTTCATCGCAAAAGCCGGCGTTTTTGGAAGCGTCCCAGCGCATGGGTGTTCGCACAGGGTCGCGTCCGAGGCCCAGGCCGGGTGACAACAATTCCCAGGGATCCTGAACTTTCTCAGGTGGAATTTCAACGCTCTCCATTCCAAGTTCATCCCCATAATAAATTGTGGGAGTTCCTCGAACAGTTAGCAAAAAAAGGTACCCGCAACGGGCTTGATCTTTTCCGGCACGGGTTGCAAAACGGGGTTGATCGTGATTGCTTAACACCCAGTTTGGCCAACCGTAGTCAGGAACTTCATCTTCAAACTCCTGAAGTAATCGTCCCACATTTGCCGCCTCCCAGGGTGTGAAAATTAACCGGAAATTAAATGGAAGATGGAATTCAGGTTTTTCGGGTGTACCGAAATGCTTCACCAATTGCGGTATAGTGAGGTTCATCTCGCCGATGGTTACTTTATCTTTAAATTCATCGGCTACCTCACGAATCCACCGGTTGAACATGTGGATGTCAGGCGTGTTTTTGGTGTTTTTTTCGGTTACTTTGAAAGATGGATCCATTCCTGAATGCCAGTTGGGATTCAATGGATTGTCCACGAAATCCCGGTCTTTCATCACCCTGTATGAAACATCAACCCGAAAACCATCCACCCCGCGCTTGAACCAAAACCGCAGGATATTCAGCATAGCCTCACGGACTTCCGGATTCCGCCAGTTTACATCCGGTTGCTCTTCGAGAAAGGTGTGGAGATAATATTGACCGGTTTGTTCATCCCATTTCCAGGCTGATTTGCCATCAAAACGACTCAGCCAGTTATTTGGCGGACTCCCATCAGGTTTAGCATCTTTCCAGTAATACCAGTCACGCTTCGGATTTGTGCGGCTGCTTTTGGATTCCAGAAACCACGGATGTTCATTTGAAGTATGATTCGGAACAAAATCAAGAATCACTTTAATGTTGTGGCTATGCGCTTTCTCAATGAGGGCATCCATATCGCTCACAGATCCAAACATGGGATCGATATCACAGTGGTCGGTTACATCATACCCGAAATCTGCCATTGGAGATGGATATACCGGCGAAATCCAGATGGCATCAACGCCCAGCCATTCCAAGTAGTCCAACCGGTTTTTTATCCCGTTCAAATCACCAATTCCATCATCATTTGAATCCTGAAAACTCCGGGGATAAATGTGATAAATAACGGCTTTTTTCCACCAATCGGTCATAGTCGTATTTGAATTGTGTGAGGTTATTTGATTAAGGACTCAGCTTTTTTTCTGACGTTTTGCAGGCGCTCCGGGCTGTTCATCAGTTGCTGATGGAGCTTTTTACTGATGGCCGCAATGTCTTCATTTTGATAGGAGAAGGCAATGTTTTGCACTTGATTCATCCGTGATAAAACGGCCTCTTCGGTGTATTCATGTTTCTCTAACGGACGAGCCGCGCCCCAGTCGATGTGTATCATGGCCGGCAATTCTTTAAAAAACGGATTGGGTTTATCTTCCACAACAATAAAATTGGCTGCGTGCCAGTCGCCGTTTTCAACGCCCAGGGACTCACAAACCTGTTGATGCAAAAAGATAAACTCATAGACTTCGGGTGTGAGTCGCGAATGGTCTTCGAGCACATATTCCTGCAAAGTGGGGCCGGTAACAAAGGGCTCAATAATGAAACCGAGAAGGGAAATCAGTTCAACCGGATGATGAAAAATCAGATTCAGGCGTTCAATCAATCCTTCTTCAATAATGAGCCGAAGGCGTCCGGCAGAGGTAACGAGTGCGCCATCTTTTGTTAATTCAGGCCAGTTTTCCGGTTTTCCTTTATAATGAATGGCTCCCAATTTGGCTTCATGAAACGGTTCAGGGCCGGGCTGTTTGGCCACAAAACCGGCTTCAGGTGCAATTAAAACAGCACTGCATCTGCCCCGACCCATGATGTATTCTCCCTTTAAAATCAGAAAAATGCCGGTATCGGCTTTTTTATGCTGTTGCCATTGTGTGATATGTTGTTCTGTTTGAATATCACCATTTGCATGCGCTTGCCTGCGTTTTAATTCAATGCGCATCATGTGACCCATCAATTCATCTATCAGAAAAATACGGGGGATTCGGGAATAATTTTCTGAGATTAACGCCTCATATATGGCATCAGCGAAGGCGGTCATTTCTGAAATGGAATCTTCAAAGTTGAACGAATGACGCCAATCAAATAAATGGATAATTGCCTTAGCTACATCCTGAACGGAATTCAACTTCGTTTCCTGTTTCAACCGCTGCTCAATCAGTTTGGTATCAGCACCAAAATATTGAATTTGCTTACCGTAATTTTTTTGAATGACTGCATGTGAAAGCAGAGGGTCTGCGCTCCATTGTTCCAGATTGGTTTTCATAACGGCGAAGTAAACCGGACTCCATCCACCCAAATTCCGGGTTAAAAACGTTGCGTCATTTTCAAGATATTCAACAGGAATGAGCCGGTCTGATGTTGATTCAATAATATAGCCATGAGGGTCATCTCTGTAAATCAGGGATTCCAAATCCGGTTTCTTTTTCAATAAATGAACCCAGGAATCTTCCGTTTCCACAGTGGGGCGCTGATGCAAAATTTGAACGGTCTGCCCAATTGGGTTTTGTCTCGGTGGAATTAAAAAATCTATGATTTCCGGTCGATTGAGCGGTATGGTTACAACTGAAAAAGGTTGTTCTGTTTGCATAGGAGTCACAAAAATAGTTACAATAATATTGGATTGATTGTAATAAGTTTATATTTATCAAGCAAGCAAAATAGTAAATAATGAAAAGCTGTAGCGGTTGGGCTTTGGCGATTGGCATAGTTGAATGTCTCATTCAAGCCAAAGCAACTGATATGGTTCCACTGTCATATAGCGGATATCCAGATGTTTATTCCCGCTGATTAAATCCGTGTATTTTGTATTTGCACTTTGTTCCTGAATCCTGAAAGTTGATTCTTCTTCACTGAAATTCGCAATCACGATTATTTTTTGTGATGTGTCCATTTTCTCAAATCCAAGAACAGATGGATGATGCGTGTTCAAAAGTCGAATGCTATTGGACCCAAATGCGCTGATTTTTTTTCTCAATGTGATAAGTTGTTTTATTTTTTCAAATAATTTGCTTTGAGGCAAACCACCTTTTTTTATCTGTTCAACTTGATTCCAATCCATGATAGGCCGGTGAACCCATCTGTTGTCCGATTTCTTTTTTGGATTTACTTTGAAGGAGTAATCGTTCAGGCACCCAAGCTCATCTCCAAGATATAAGAGCGGAATACCGCCTATACTCATCGTTAGGCCATACAACAACGCAATTCTGTTAATGGCATCAGTAATGTAAGCCTCATCATCTACTTCCAGGCCGCGCTCCAATCCAGCGAGAGAAGCCGTTGTGCCGCACACACGCATATCCTGATTGGTGGGATTGTATTGAAATTTTACACCTTTGGAAAATGAACCCGGAAAATCACCACTGTAAAACTGATTCAGAAAATGTCTGTGATCAAATCCATTTATGCCCACATTTGCTGCGTCATCATCAGAAAATGTCCAGCCGATGTCATCATGACTTCTCACGTAATTCACCCACGATGTCCCATCCGGAATGCGGAACCGGTGTTGTAATGATTCTCTCAGTAACTTCACTTCGCGGGTGGCCATTGCTTCCCACAATAACGCCATTACAGTAGGATTATAGGAAACCTGACATTTATCAGGTGAGATGTATTTTATAACATCATCGGGATGAACAATCGCTTCTGATTTGAATAAAAGTCCCGGTGCAGCAATGCGCGCGCAGGCATTCAAAGCGCGGATAATATCATGTGCTTCATCCAGATTTTCGCAAACCGTACCGGCTTTTTTCCATGTGAACGGAACAGCATCGAGACGAAGGAAATCAACGCCGATATTTGCAAGAAACAGCATTTCCCGAACCATTGCCACAAACACGGCGGGATTACGATAATTCAAATCCCATTGGTAATTATGAAAGGTGGTCCATACCCATTTTCCCGGTGGTTCATGCCAACTGTAATTACCCCGGCGCACTTCCGGAAAAATTTCGCGCAGGTTTTTTTCGAACATGTCCGGAATGGAGCGATCATCGAACATGTAATAATATTCCTGGAATTCAACATCGCCCGACTTCGCTTTTTCAGCCCATTCATGTTCATTGGATGTGTGATTATTGATGAAGTCAAGTACAAGTGAAATGCCATTTTTACGTAAGGTAAGGGCAAGTTTTTCAAGTTGTTTAATAGTGCCAAGCGAAGGGTTTACTTCCCGGTAACTACTCACGGCATAACCGCCGTCACTTTCCGGTTCGGGTGCTTTGAACAGGGGCATTAAGTGCAAATAGGTGAGGCCAAGTTCTTTGAAGTATGGAATTTTTTCTTCAATTCCGGCCAAATCACCGGCAAACAAATCCACATAACACACACCACCCATCATATCGCTTGAGGTAATCCAATCAGGGTTTTCAAGCCTGTTGAGGTCTGACTTCCGGAGTGTACTGTTCCGTGAAATCCAGGAATGCGAAAGCACTTTAACCAACTCGATGATATGTCCGCTGAAATCAAATTGATCGGAATACAAATCATGCAACGGGTGTAAAAGCTGATCAGCAAATGTGTCAAAACGAGAGCAAAAAAGTTTTTTATCGGAACCTTTTTGTTCATCAAAGATTGCATCTATGGTTTCGTGACATTGACGCAGTATCCTGATTTTTGATTTCCATTTAAAAAACTCCATCATCGGACCTCCTTTAAATCATTCTCGTCAAAAGCTATCATGGCTCCTTTTTGCGCGGCCACCATGCCGGCGAAGCGGTTGGCTTTTTCCATCATTTCGGCTTCCGGGGTATTCTTCAGTAAGTGATGAATGACGCAAGCTATGAATGCGTCACCAACTCCCACGGAATCACCATTACTTGTATCAATTAGCTCGGTAGGATAGGTTGTGTCGGATGTTGCGGTGACACAACGGCTGCCATTTTTGCCAAGTGTAATGATAATGAGCCGCACATGGCAGGTTTCAATCAGGTATGAAATCAGATTGTCTGTTTCCAACAGGCCTGAAAGCTCCGCAAATTCGTGTTCATTCAGTTTAACTACATCAGCGAGGTGACATGATTGCAGAATTGTTTCCAGAGAATAAAAGGGTGGCCTCAGATTCACATCCAAAACGTTAAGGCAGTGTTTCGGAACCTCATTCAAAAATTTAAGGATGGTTGATTTTGAAGGCTCTGAACGCTGGGATAAGGTCGAAAAACAGACACAATCCGTTTTTTGAGCGAGTTCGGATAGTTTTTCATTCCAACGGATATCATCCCAAGCCACATCCTTAATGATTTCATAGGAAGCCTCACTGCCCTGAAATGTAACGTGAACTTTGCCTGATGGTTTGACTGATTTTTGGATGTATGACGTATCAATATCATTCATAATTAGAAAATCAAGGAGGGATAATCCGGCCTCATCATTTCCAACAGAACTGACCAAAACCCCACCATTTCCAAGTTGGGATGCATTATAGACCACATTGCATGGGGCGCCACCGGGTTTAACATAATCCGGAAACACATCAACCAGAATTTCTCCTAAGCCGGTAATAATTTTTTTCATCTGTCCTGTAGAATTAGGGTTCGGATTTAGAAAATGATTAACAAAGCAGCTACGAGAAGAATGAGCACCACTGATTGATATCTGTAATTTTTATAGAATGGAAGGGATGAAAGTGAGGCTGTTTCTTCCTTGAAATATTTTGGAGTCCAGATAAGCGTTTCCCAATCTTTGCCGGGGTCTTCACTCGTGCTGTAGCTGACAACAATTAAAATAAATGAACAAATAATAAAGATAAAACCGGCTAGATACAGGTAATGAGGCAATACGTTTTCTGCACCGCTTATATTAATATAAAACTGATACCCAATGCTCAGAATGCTCAAAACAACACCGGTAATAATTGCCGAATTCGCGCCTTTTGTATTGATACGTTTGGAAAATAATCCAAAAATGAAAAGGGCTACTATTGGCGGACAAATGAATGAAAGCACCATTTGCAGGTAATCCCAAAAGGACTCAAATTTGACAATTTGTGGCGCCCATAAGGCTGAAATAACCATCAGAACTCCAATCGTGATTTTGGCCACTTTCATGGCATCATCCTGCGTAGATTCGGGCTTCCATTTTTTGTAGAAGTCAAATGTGAAAAGGGTTGAAGCTGCGTTCAGGCCACTATCTACGCTGGACATTAACGCAGCGATGAATCCAGCCAGGGTAATGCCGAGGAGTCCGGCGGGCAGTAAGTTAAAAATTAACGTGGGGTAGGCATTGACGGGATCATCCAAATCGGGATACAAAATGATGGCGATAACACCGGGCAAAATCATAATAAAAAGGGCGGAAAGTTTCAGGAGTCCGGCAAAAAGTGCCCCCCATTGCCCTTGTCGTGTGTCTTTGGCGGCCAAAGCACGCTGTGCAATGAACTGATTGGTCACCCAAAAATAAAACCCGAGCAGGAAAACGCCGGAGAACAAGCCCGGCCAGGGTAGATTTTCATCAGAAGTTGATCGAACGATATTCAGGTGATTTTCAGCCATTCCAGCCGATGCCACTCCTGCAACAATCGAATCCCACCCACCCACAATATTATATGCTGAAACAGTTACGAAAATAGAACTTGCAATGAGTAAAATTGCCTGAACGGTATCGGAGTAAACAACCGAGGCCAGACCACCAAGCAGGGTGTAGAATGCGGCGAAAATAGATATCCCCCAAATTATGGCTGTTAGCGACAATTCAGGAAACGCCATTTTTACGACAACGGCTCCCGCGTAAAGTCCGGCTGCGATATCCACAAAAACATTTAAAGTCATGGTTACGCCTGAGAAATAGTACCTTGCAAAACCGCTGAACCGGCGTTCCAAGAATTCGGGAATGGTATAGATATTATTTTTGAGATAGTAAGGCAGGAAAAATACAGCGAACAGAATAAGCATGATGGTGGCCATCCATTCGTAACTGAACACGGCGAAACCGGTACGATAACCACTTTCAGCCAGGCCAATAAGGCTGATGCTACCCATATTGGATGCAAAAAGCGAAAACCCGATAATAGGCCAGGTTAGGGAACGACCGGCAAGAAAGTAATCATCCTGATTCTTATTCTTGTCCTTAAAGTACAATCCCAACCAAATGATAAATACGAAATAGACAGCTATAATCAGGTAATCTACTACGGTGATGTTAATATCAAATGTCATAAGAAAATCCCTCTAAAAGTTGAAGCTCAATACCTGAAAAATCAATAATAGAGTACTTAAATATTGATCAGAGGTATGTTCAGTTCAGGCGAAAATGATTGATTTATCATGCTTAAGCGCATTCTGAAAGCGCTTTTAATTTAGAAAGGAAGGTGAAGGAACAAAAATAATGTTGCGCAAACGATTGCGAAAACTTTCGTATGTTTGAATTATGCATAGAATAACCATAAAAGACATAGCGGGAAAATTGAAAGTATCGCCATCAACAGTTTCAAGGGCGTTGGCGGGTCATACGAGTATATCGGCTGAAACATCCGGAAAGATTCGGGAACTAGCGAGAGAGTTGAATTATCAGCCAAATTTGAATGCAAAATCACTTCGGTTAAAAAAAACAGGTGTATTGGCATTGATTTTACCGGAGATGAATCACTTTTTCATCCCGGAAATGTTATATGGCATTCATACTGCCGCTCACGATGGTCACTTTTCAATAATACAATATCTTTCAAATAATAGTTTTGAGCGCGAGAAAGAGCTTCTGCATGAGGCTATTCAGTTTGGAGTGGACGGGGTTTTGCTGAGTGTTAGTGAGGAAACGATTTCAAAGGAACATATTCTTGAGTTAACTGAAAATGAATGTCCTGTTTTGTTATTAGATAAAGTTCGTGATGATTCGCCCGTTCCCGGAATGACCATTGATGGCTATCGAACGGCGTATGATGCTACAGATTATCTGATCCATCAAGGCCACAGGAATATTGCAGGCCTGTTTGGAAATCCGGGTTTACTGATGACTCAAAACCGTAAACGTGGTTTTCTGCAAGCACTTTCGGATAATGACATTCCTCCTGAACAAGGCTCGGTTTTGGAAGTCGAGCAAATACTTGAATTGTCAAAGCTATTTAGGAATTTGATGGAACAATCACCTGGAATAACGGCTGTCTTTGCCATGTCAGATGAACTTATGGTAAACTGTCATCATGAATTAATGAGTATGAATCGGCGTATTCCCGAAGACGTTTCACTCATGGCCATAAGTGATGGAGTGGCGCCGTATTATTTATATCCGAACATTTCGCACATGCACCATTCCGGCTTTGAAACAGGGCACAGAGCCACTTTTGAACTTATCCGCTGGATTGAGCAAAAAAAAGCACCTGAATTAATTACCTATTCAACATGCCGGTTATGTGAACTGCACTCGGTAAAAGACATTAACCCAAGCTATTCACAATAGCATATCGAAATAAAACATGCGTAAGAAGTATCACAACACTTTAATAAATCATGAAAGAAGCTTATTATGTTGAAGCGAAATTTAAGTTGAACTTCCTAACAGAATGCTTTGAAAACTGTTTTGCAAAGCATTCTAACAATCCACATCATGGCTACCGTAATTAAAAAAGGCTCTTCAAAATCTGAGATTCTAAAAAGTATAAGAAAAGCTATAGGGAAGCGTCCTAATAAAGGGTTAATGAAGCTTGCAGGGTCACTTAAAGTGGATATCGATCCCTTAGAGTATCAAAAAAAACTCCGCGATGAGTGGAAATAAACTACTTGTTGATACAAATATTGTCTTGTATTTCCTCAAGGGAAACGCGGAAATAACCCATTTTTTTTGCAGATTTCGAAATTGTAATTTCATTTATAACCGAGCTTGAACTCCTTTCAGTTGGTACAATTTTGCCTGATGATAATCAAACGATTAAAGACTTTCTCAACTATTCATTAATTATTGATATCCATTCGGATATAAAATCCCAAACTGTATTAATCAGGAAAGAAACTAAATTAAAACTTCCCGATTCCATAATCGCAGCGACTGCAATAAGTTTAGATATCCCCTTATTGACGGCTGATAGAGCCTTTTCCAAGATCAGTGATCCACGAATTATTCTCTATGAACTATAACCCGGATTATTCACCAAGTCCTGACACTCCGGGATTCGAGGATTTTATTTTTTTTCGATAAGGTAGAAAACGGGCAATCAGCCAGGTGGTTGATGCAAAGCCTTTTATCAGCAAAACCGATCGATTTTCCATCTTTTTGTCATATTCATTTGCACGGTTAAAGAGAACCCATTATAATACAAGATTGTCAGTTATCAGGACTGTTGGAGCAATTGGAATGTGCAGGCTGATGAGCTAACAAACCACTATATAATGATTTAATCCGTTTTATGTCAACCATATTTAATTCCCGATTCACTTTACTTGCTATCATTCTACCGGCTTTGATTGTAGGTTCATGTTCAAAAAAAGAGCAGGATCATCGCTTTGAGCTCCTATCATCAGAACAGACACATATTCAGTTTTCCAATACTGTTGAGAATACTCCGGAATTCAACATTCTGAATTATCTATACTTTTATGATGGCGGTGGAGTGGCTGTTGGGGATTTGAATAATAATGGGTTACCGGATCTGTTTTTTACCGCAAATGACGGACCCAATCGGCTTTATAAAAACCTCGGTGATTTTAAATTTGAAGATATTACCGAACAGGCTGGCATCTTGCATCAACCCGGTTCTTGGTCAACAGGCGTAACGATGGCCGATGTGAATGGAGATGGATATTTGGATATATACGTCAGTCATGCAAATTATCTGAATAAATCGGGGCGCAATCAGCTTTTTATAAACAACGGCGATATGACGTTCACCGAGCAAGCGGCTGATTATGGACTTGATTTCGAAGGCTATTCAACACAAGCTGTTTTTTTTGATTATAACCGCGATGGGCGTTTGGATGTATTCCTGCTCAATCATTCCTTTCATAGCGATAAAACATACGGTGTTGCTGAGGAGCTCAGAACAATACACGACCCGAAAGCTGGCGACCGGTTATTTCGGAATGATGGCACTACGTTTACCGATGTCACAAAAGAAGCCGGTATAATTAGTAGCGCATTGGGTTACGGCCTCGGCGTAGCTGTTTCTGATATCAATAAAGATGGCTGGCCCGATATTTATGTAGGCAATGATTTTCATGAAGATGATTATTTGTATATCAATAATGGCGATGGCACATTTACGGAAATGCTGTATGATTATTTTTCCCAAACCAGCCGTTCATCCATGGGAAATGACATTGCCGACCTTAATAACGACGGTAATGTGGAGGTACTGTCTCTCGATATGATGTCCGATGATTATGAGACTTTCATGCGAAGCGGTGGCACTGATTTATACCCTATTGCCAAAACAAAACGGGATTTCGGGTTTGGTGCCAAAAATGCCCGCAACACCATTCACATAAATCGCGGTTTATCGCCCGATGGAATACCTGTTTTTAGCGAAATGGCGTTTTCACTTGGGCTAGCCAAAACAGACTGGAGTTGGGCAGCGCTGTTGGCCGATTTCGATAACAGTGGTTTTAAAGACATTTTTATAACAAACGGAATTCCGAGACGACCGAATGACTTGGACTTCACAGCTCGTCTCAGAGTTATTCGTCAACAAGATGATCAGGAAAAAGTAGCTTCTGACGAATATCGCGCGATTGGACTGATGCCCGAAAACTTAGATCCGAACGTTGTTTTTAAAAATCATGGAAACCTGAAATTTGAAGATGTTACTTCATCCTGGGGTTTTGATGTGCCCGTAATTTCCAACGGTGCAGCTTGGGCCGATTTGAATGGCAATGGCGCTCTTGACCTGGTTATCAATAATATTAATGTGGAAGCCTCTATTTATAAAAACAAAACAGCTCCTGACAGTACCGCTCGTTTTTTGAAAGTGCAACTTGAGGGCGAAGGAAAGAACACTTCTGGTATTGGATCTAAAGTGATTTTGTATAAAAACGATCAGATTTTTTATCAGGAGCAAATGCTCACTCGCGGGTTTCAATCCTCAGTCGATCCGATTATGCATTTCGGATTGGGAATGACTGAACAAATTGATTCATTATTAATAATCTGGCCTGACTGGCGATTTGAAACACGTTATGATATTTCGGTCAATCAAAAAATTACGCTTCGACAGGAGGACAGTTCGGGAGAATATGATTTCAGTAAACTCCACAACACGTATGATGATGCCATATTAGTAAATGAAACATCCGAAAGTGGTTTGGATTTTAGGCACTCTGAAAACAGGTATTCTGATTTCAACCGAGAGCCACTCATGCCATACAAACTCACAACCTTGGGTCCCGCACTGGCTGTTGCAGATGTAAACGGTGACGGCCTGGATGATGTGTATATAGGCGGAGCTCTTCGTCAGGGTGGCAAGTTGTTTTTACAGCAACAAGATGGAACATTTCAATCCACTCAGGATGCCCTTTTTGAAGCCGATGCCGTAGCTGAAGATGTGGACGCCTTGTTTTTTGACGCTACCGGAAACGGATATCTTGATTTATATGTGATGTCAGGTGGTGGTCAGTTCACCGGAATGGAAGAAGCCTTGAAAGACCGGTTATATGTAAACAACGGCGATGGAACTTTTGAAAAAGCGGAAGACGCACTCCCGGAAATGTATCTGAATGGAGCTGTGGTCAGAGCCGCTGATTTTACAGGAAACGGCGCTCTGGATTTGTTTCTCGGCAGTCGGTCTATTCCCTGGAGCTACGGACGCTCACCCGGCAGCTATTTATTAGAAAATGACGGAACCGGGCAATTTACCAATGTCACCGATAAATGGTATCCTGACTTGATTGACATTGGAATGGTAACCGATGCGGTTTGGACGGATTTGAATAAGGATGAATCCCTTGAATTGGTAATAGTCGGAGAATGGATGCGCCCAACCATTCTAACCGTTGAAGATGGGAAGATGCGGGATGTTTCCCGGGAATACGGGATACAATCCGGCGGCGGACTTTTTCAACATATTCGCGCAGAGGACCTCACCGGAAATGGAACACCTGATTTGATTCTTGGAAACTTCGGAACCAACAGCCGCATTGATGCATCACCCGAAAAACCGTATGTATTGGTAATGAATGTTTTTGGTGATGATGGACGCGAGTCAGCCGTTATAGGTGTTGAACGTCTTGGAAATATCTATCCGTTTGATCGGTTGGATGAACTCCTGCTTGAATTTCCGTTTCTGAAAGACCGTGTTCGCAGTTATCGCGATTTTTCAACAAAAGCCTTACCGGAATTGTTGGGGCGGGCAGAATTTGCTCAAGCGCATAAGTCTGATTTGAGACACATGGAATCCGGTGTGTATTTTAATAATGGTGATGGAACCTTAACCTGGAAATCATTCCCCGTGGAAGCACAGGCTTTCCCGGTGTTTGCTTCGGGTGTTATTGATGGCTCCGATGGTGCAAAGCATGTACTTCTTGCTGGTAATTTGCATGAAGTGAAACCGGGAATAGGTGGCCTTCAGGGTTCCGGTTCAGGATTGCATCTTCGCATAAATTCAGACCAAAACATGAAGGTTCTTAATCTCAACGAAAGTGGGTTTCATGTGCGAGGAGAAGCCAGGGCTATCCACAACATTCGATCCGCAGATGGTAGTCACTCCTGGATTGTAGCTCTTAATAATCATCAGCCCCAAATTTTTAGAAAAAATGTACGTAATTAATAGAAACCCTTTCAGAACATTTTAACAGATGCGGTATTTTGTATTAATAACAGTTTGCGTTCTCACAAGTTGGATGCTTAATTCGTGCAGTAATGAAGAGTTGCCGCCCGATACAACTTCAGAAACCTATCAAAATGCAGTATCGGCATTTTATGTGAGTCTGGCAGCTGCTCAAACCGATGAAGCCCGTTTTGCGTTCAACAAAATGAATGAAGTATCCCGCGCTTTTCCTGAAGAAGCTGCTGCCTGGGCTAATTTAGGTGTGTTTGCCATGAGGCAGGGAAATTTCGAATTGGCAGCCGACCGCTTAGGACTTGCTCGTGAAGCCGCACCTGAAAATCCCCAGATTCTGTTTTTGTCTGGAATGATGGAAAGTCGTCGTGGGCGTATTTCTGATGCTATACATTTTTATAGGTCAGCTACTGAATTTAATCCGAATGACGCCCGAATGGCTTATTCGCTTATGACTGAACTCGAACGGGAAGATGCATCCATCCATACAGAAGAAATCAATCAAATATTGACCGATTTACTTGGTTCAAATCCGGAAAACCAGGTTCTTTGGTTTGAACAAGCCCGCATAGCAGTGCGTAACCGCTCGTCTGTAGAGCTGAATAATGCGCTTATACAACTTAAATCTCATTCTGAAAACTGGCCACAGGAAGCCGAGACCCAATTTCAGCTGGTTGAAGAACTTGCTCAGGAAGAAGCATTTCAGGAACTAACGCTTGAACTGGCTTTTTTCCGGAATGCTTTAGAACCAACTCCTGATTTCCAGGATGATTTACGAATGGTTCAGTTTCCACCGACTGAAATTGGTTTTTTTATAACTGAATTTCTTTGGTTGCCACAACCGGAACCGTTAGTAGCAGAACCGGATATGGGAATCACTTTTGAAGCTCAATCTCCGGAAGGATTTCCCGAATCGGTTGCGTTGGTCAAATCGGTCACACTTTTAGAAGAATCACCGCCATTTAGTGTATTTATTGCGGATGGAAATCTTATGATTGATAGTGAAACGGCGCTTCCATTTCCCGGTAATACCGATACGATTCTCTCGCCTGCCGTGATGGCCGAAATTGATTACAATTATTCCTTCAGAAATGATATTGCATTGGCCGGATCGGATGGCTTTCGATTATTTGAACAGAAAGACGATCAGACGTTTGAGGATGTGACGTCCTCATTGGGATTATCACGATCAATCATCAATCAACAATATAACGGCGTTTGGCCTGCGGATGTAGATTTGGATGGCGATTTGGATTTGATTTTGGCACCTGTAAACGGAAAACCTATCGCGCTGATTAACCAAACCGATGGTACATTCGGAGTGCAATCTCTTTTTGGTAATCTTCAAAATATTGTGGATATGAAATGGGCTGATTTTGATGGCGATGGTGCCGCTGACGCGCTGTTTCTAACTGATGACGGAAGGTTATTTTTCCAACAAAACCTTCGTTCCAATCAATTTATTCCGCATCCGGGATTTCCGGAAGTCTCCGAAGTGATTGCTGTCGGGCTTGGTGATCTGACAGCCAACGGCTATTTTGATATTATCACCCTGAAATCAAATGGTTTGTTAACTGTTTTTGAATACGATCAGCGTCGGGGTGCATGGGATGGAAAAGTAGTCGCTGAATCATCAGCTATGCCATCAGAAACCGGTAAAGTCGCACTTTTTGTGGCAGATATCGATAATAATGGAAGTTTAGATATTATTGGTTCCGGTTTGAATGAAACGCAGATTTGGCTGAGTGATTCCGATAGAAATTTTTCAAAACTCGAGACGGAAACGTTTGGCTGGGTTTCATCAGTGTTTGATGTGGACGGAAGCGAGCGCCTCGACTTCATTGGCGTTGACAGCTCAGGTAAACCGTTCAACCGGATGAATACTGGAACAAAACCATACAATGCGTATTCTATTCGCGCGCGCGCCTCAGGTTCGGAAGGCGATCAGCGAATTAATTCATTTGGAATTGGCGGAGAGATGGAAGTCCGCTCTGGCTTGCTTTATCAAAAACAGCTCATCAGTTCGCCCATTGTGCATTTCGGACTTGGCTTGAATGAAGAAGCTGATATGTTGCGCATTATCTGGCCAAATGGTTCTATTCAGGCTGAATTTACAGAACTTGGAATGGGATCAACCATATTTAATGAACAGGTTCTCAAGGGCTCTTGTCCGTGGTTGTTTACCAATGATGGCGAATCCATACATTTCATAACCGATATTTTGTGGCGCTCACCGCTTGGGTTGCGCATTAATGCGCAGGAAACGGCTGGTGTCATTCAAACCCTTGACCGGGTTCGCATTCCGGGTGAAAAATTGAAGGCAGTTGATGGGATTTATGATGTCAGAATCACCGCTGAATTATGGGAAACGCATTTTTTTGATCATGTAAGCTTGGTTGCTGTAGATCATCCCGAAGGAACGCAGGTGTTTATTGATGAAAGATTTGTTTTCCCGGCTCCGGATTTATCATCCCAATTGACAACCAATCCCCAACCATTGCATAAAGTGACGGATGAAAACGGACAGGATGTAACGGAAATTGTTTCTGAATTGGATGAAAACTATTCGGCACCGTTTCGGAAAACGTCCTATCAGGGGTTGGTTCATGAACATTTCATAGAAATAGATTTGGGTAATCAACCACCCGTTGATAAACCACTTTGGTTGATTGCACACGGATGGTTACGACCAACTGACAGTTCTATAAACCTTGCGTTGAGTCAGGGTGAACATGAACCACCATCCGGTCTGCATATAAAAGTGGCTGACGGTAATGGAGGATGGAAAACCCTGCATCAAAATTATGGATTTCCCGCTGGAAAGCTGAAAAGTATATTGCTCGAATTGGATGATGTGTTTCCTGATAAAACCGACCGGCGTCTTCGTTTTTATACAACTTCCGAGATTTACTGGGATGCCTTATTTTGGGCCGGGAAGCTTCCATCAGCCCAAATTAAAGAAACGATTTTACCGGCTGAGCGAATGGAATTGGCGTACCGGGGTTATTCGAAATGGAGCCGGGCCGATAGCACCTCGCCGAAACTGCCAACCTATTCTGAAATCTCAAGCACTACACAGCGGTGGCGCGATTTGGAGGGATTTCATACCCGGTTTGGGGATGTAACTGAGTTGCTCGCGGATATCGATGATCGATATGTGATTATGAACGCAGGTGATGAAATGCGGTTGGGATTTCGGTCACCCGGAGAACCGGAAGACGGATTTGAACGAACATTTATTTTGGTTTCCGATGGCTGGGTTAAGGATGGCGATTATAATACTGAAGCATCGAGAACGGTGCTTCCGTTGCCATATCATGGGATGGCAGATTATGAATACAGTTCAACCGGAACATTGACCGATGATCCCGTTTATAAAAAAAATCGTCAGGATTGGGTACGGTATCACACGCGATACATATCCCCGGAATCCTTCCGCACCGCTTTGATATTTAAGAATGATTGATATAATTTAAAGGCAAAAAAACCGGAATTATGGAAAACATAACACGAATAAATGCAGTAAGGGTTATCATTACTCTATTTTTTGTTGGTTTGTTGCTTGCTCCGGCAGGTTTACGACAAATCGACAGAATGAATGCCGCTGAAATTTTTGAAGACAAGGAAAAGGCTATTCAACGATATGGTTTTTTTCTGGAAGATGTTACTTCGAAGTCCGGTATCGATTTTGTTCATCAGCGCCCTGAACTCGACCCTAAATTAGAACATATATTGCCACAAATCGCTTCTGTTGGCGCATCCGTTTCCATATCTGATTTTAACAATTCCGGACATCCCGATATTTATCTTACAAATAGTGCATTTGGTTCAAAAAACGCGCTTTATATGAATAAGGGAGATGGTACATTCGTAGATGTTGCTGAAGAAATGGGTGTAGCAGATTTGAATGAAGAAGACCGTGGTGTTTCTATGGGGGCTATTTGGGGTGATATAAATAATAATGGATATGAAGATTTATTGGTGTACAGGTGGGGTAAGCCGGAATTGTTTTTAAATAATTATGGCACCGGATTTACGCGCATCACCGAAGAAGCCGGGTTGGGAAATTGGATGAATGCCAATACGGCCGTTTGGCTGGATTACAACAATGATGGATTTCTGGATTTGTTTATTGGAGGATATTTCCATGAGGATGTAAACTTTTGGAATCTGGAAACCACGCGTATAATGCCTGACAGTTATGAGTATGCTACAAACGGGGGACGAAACTACCTTTATGAAAATCAGGGAGATGGTACTTTTGTTGATGTAACCGAACAAGCGGGTCTTTTGGAAACACGCCGGTGGACTTTGGCTGCTGCTTCAACTGACTTAAACGGTTCAGGTTATCCCGATTTGGTTTTGGCAAACGATTATGGAGTGGATGAGTTATTTTTGAATGAAAACGGAACCGGATTTCGAAGCGCGGGTGAACAAGCCGGAATGGGTTTTATACCCAAAAGTGGTATGAGTGTTGATTTTGGAGATATTTCAAATCAGGGACAATTTGCTGTTTACATAACCAATATTTCCGAAGCAGGAGTGTTAATGCAGGGAAATAATCTGTGGGTGCCAACCAGCAGGTCTGAAGATGGAAATCTGCGATTCAGGAATCTGGCCAATAACCTCGGGGTGGAAATAGGAGAATGGGGATATAGCGGAAAGTTTGTAGATTTTAATAATGATGGAAACCTGGATTTATATGTTGCAAATGGATATGTCTCGGATGAACCAAATACTGATTATTGGTATGATTACGCTAAAGTAGTTGGTGGGAACCGCAATATTATTATCGATGCCGTAAACTGGCCGGCCATGAATAACCGAACGTTTTCAGGATATCAGAATAATAAAATATGGCTAAATGACGGAGCGGGACGTTTCCAGGAAGTAGCCGCTGCGGTCGGAGGTTTGCTAAATCTGGATTCCCGTTCTGTAGCTACTGCCGATTTATTTGGAACCGGCTCTTCAGACCTGATAGTAGCCAATCAGAATGGACCGGTTAAAGTGTATAAAAATCACACAAATCCTGAGAACAACTGGATATCATTTAAACTTCAAGGTACGAAAAGCAACCATAGTGCAATTGGGGCACTCGTTACCATTTATTGGGAAAATAAGCAGCACAAAAAAACGATTTCAGGCGGTTCTTCCTTTAGTTCTCAAAGTGAACGGTCGGTTCATTTTGGATTGTCAGGAACTGCAACACCCGATAGTGTTGTAATACAATGGCCATCAGGAACCCAAAAAGTACTCTATAAACCTGAATCGAATAAAGTCCATCAACTTAGTGAACCCATTGAATCATGAGTGAAACACAGGCTACTATTCCGCAAAAACCGTTTTCATTTCAATTCCCCAAGGCCTATATAGGTCCATTACTCATAACATGCATTTTATTGGCTGCTCATATTTCTTTCGGAATATTAGACAGTTATCAAAAACTTGGTGTGGCCATTGGTTTTAGTATTTTAACAGAGGCAATCCTGCATTTTGCGATGTTTGGCACAACCCGGAATCTAAGTAGTGCTTATGTATCGGGAATAAGCGCCGGAATTTTGGTTCGTTCGCCTTTATTTTGGCCATTTGCATTGTGTGCTATGATATCTGTAGCATCCAAATATGTACTTCGGTACAATGGCCGCCATATCTGGAACCCTACAAACTTTGGAATTGTGATGATTATTCTGTTGGCTTCAGATAGTGCAGCTGTTTTGAGTATCCAATGGGGGAACAACATGTGGGCTATGCTTGTGATATGGTTAGTAGGATTGGCTACACTTTGGAAAATTAAGCGGTTCCATATTTCAGCGGTCTATATAGTATTCTTTCTGATATTCGGATGGTTTCGAAGCCTGTACACCGGTGATTCTTACATCGCTGAAATTGCCCCCATGACAGGACCGATGTATCAACTATTTGTATTATTTATGATTACAGATCCAAAAACAACGCTCAAAACCAGAAACGGACAAATGCTGGTTGCTTTCCTCATTGCATTTGTAGAGTTGTTTTTTAGAATGGGAGAAGCTGTTTACGCTCCATTCTATGCATTATTTATAGTCGGTCCCATAGCTATAATCATTGAGGATCTTATAGACAAGAAAAAGGCGAAGACTGATAATAAATAGTTATAGCCGGCAGAAATACAAGTAGCCTATATGAACATGGTTAGCATCAATACACTATAAATGTTCGCCTATTTCCCTATATTAGATGTCTAATGCGCATATAACTCAGTTGTATGCAATGTGAAATGACATCGTCATAAATAAAACAACAAGTTCTAATGATTAATTAAGTTTATCGAATGGCAATAAGGATTGAAAATATAAATTCTAACATTATTAACTGGGCAATTACTCGAGCAGGTAATAACCTAGAGGATTTTTATGTTGACAATCCAGATGTTCTTGAGTGGGTGCAAGGAGAAAAAAAACCAACTATCAAACAATTGGAAAACTTTACTCATAAAGTCCACGTCCCTTTTGGCTATATGTTTATGAACGAACCTCCAAATGAACAAATACCAATACCTTTTTTTAGAACAGGAGCCGAACCTAGGGATCAAGTTTCTTTGAATGTTTATCACACAATTCAAATCATAAAAGATAGACAGAATTGGTTAACTAATTATCTACAAGAAAGCGGATATTCTGATTTAGATTTTGTTGGGAAATATAATGATAAATCTAATTACAAAGAGATTGCAAACGATATAAGAAATACCTTAAAACTACCAATAAATTGGGCAAGTAATCTTGGTACTTGGGAACAAGCTTTAGACTACTTAACAATACAAATTGAAGAAATTGGAATAATTATCAATTTCAATGGAATAGTTGGTAATAATACAAGAAGAAAAATCTTAGTGGATGAATGTAGAGGTTTTATACTAGTTAACAAAAAAGCTCCTTTCTTATTTATTAATTCTGCTGATGCAAAAGCAGCACAAATGTTTACTTTAATACACGAAATTGCACATATTTGGCTAGGAGAAAGTGCAGGTTTCGATAATAAGCAAATGCTTCCTGCTAATGACCCAACTGAAATACTTTGTGATAAAGTTGCAGCTGAATTTTTAGTTCCAGAAATATTTCTTAGAGAAAAATGGAACAATAGTCAAAACATTAAATATTTAAGTAGAGTTTTTAAAGTTAGTCCTATTGTCATTGCTAGAAGATCTTTAGATTTAGGCTTAATATCTAAACCTACCTTTTTTAATTTTTACAAAAACTACATCTCTGAATTTAAAGATAAGAAAGAAAATCAAAGTTCTGGAGGGAACTTTTATGCCACTGCAAAGAAAAGAATTAGCTTACGTTTTGCTAGTTATGTAAATAATGCAGTAAAAGAAAACAAACTTTTATACAGAGACGCTTACAAACTGACAACCTTAAAAGGCAACACTTATGAGAAGTTTGTTAACGAATTTCTATACCACGTTTAAGTATGTTCATCGTAGATTCAAACTTTTTCATACAAGCCCATCGTTCAATTTATCCTCTCGATGTTGTTCAAAGCTTTTGGCTAAAAGTTAAAAATTTATCTAGAAATGGTACTATTGTAAGCATTGACAAAGTAAAAAAAGAAATTTATGATAACTCATCTCACGAAGACGCACTCAAATTTTGGTGTGAATCAAATTTACCAAATGATTTTTTTATTGATACAGATTCTGTTCTACCGAACTACATTTCAATTGTGAATTGGGTGAATTCAATGACACATCACTATACCGATAGTGCAATACAAGAATTTTTAGAAACGGATTTAGCCGACCCTTGGCTTGTGGCCTTTGCTATGAGTAAAAATTGGACAATTGTTACTTATGAAAAAAGCGAGCCAAACAGAAAAAACAGAGTAAAGATACCCGAGGTGTGTAAACAATTTAATGTCAGATATATTAATACTATCGAAATGTTAAGAGAATTAAATGAAAATTTTTAAAGCAATGCCAACTCCAATGGCTATACGTATTTATTTGATAACTTATACTTCTAAAAATTGTCTGGTATTTTTGGTTTAGTCTATACTTTAAAAGTTAAATTCTAACCTAATCGACTACCATTAGCCAAGACGGTTACTAGTCGCCTTGTCACATATCAAGCATTTCCTGAATTGCAGGTTTCCATATTTTGCTTACATTCAGGCTTGGTCGCCCCGCCGCACAAACGCAGGGGCGTTATGTGGCAGAAATTCATTTAACTAAATTGAGTACTTTTTTTATGCTATATATAAATAAAATCCTCATTTAGATTAACTAAACTACGGTTTTATTTTTGCTCCGGCGTTGTACTCGACCAAAAACCCTGGTTTATCAAAGCCCTCTATAAATAAACAAAATAAAAGTTATATCTAATAATATAATTAATAACTATGATATTAGATTATTAAGTAATTAACAGTATCGTGAAGGTAAAAATGTACAGCAAAATTACTGATTCACAATGATAATATTAAAATATTATTTAGGGCTTCCTCAAAAAGTCGTGCCCATCTTGGCAGCGTAGGCAGATAAGTTCAACACAAAGAGGGTTGCCCCGATCCAGGCCTCGGATGTTTCCTTAAGTTTGCCTTTGATTTGATTGAGTGAGA
>Ga0208623_100397_pt1 | contig 31115 bp, 28 predicted proteins | sample HotLakConsUCCL28_FD_184737 | JGI IMG/M metagenome (GOLD analysis project Ga0208623, IMG submission 184737) | Hypersaline microbial mat communities from Hot Lake, Washington, USA - Hot Lake Consortium UCC-L28 (SPAdes) (version 2) ...
TCCGGTGCTTTTCAACCCCTACGGCATCATTCTCGTCGATCCCGAACGCCATCCGCACGTCAAGGCGCAGCAGGGGCAGGCCTTCATCGACTGGGTGGTCTCGCCGGCAGGGCAGGAGGCGATCGCGGGTTATACCATCGATGGTGAGCAGTTGTTCTTCCCGCTTGCCGATTGACGATCCGACGCCTTGCCTGGGATTGGTGGGCCCGGCTGGACTCGAACCAGCAACCAGACCGTTATGAGCGGCCGGCTCTAACCATTGAGCTACGGGCCCTGCGCCTCAGGCGAGGAATCGCGGTTGTGACCGCTCATGGGAAATAGCGGAATTCGGTATGGAAAATCAATCGCTGAAGTTGCACTCCTGTCATGGTCGGGTCGTAAACCACCACTCGGACCCCGACGCGGCGCAGGACATATACGATGAATGACGACAAGGCGGCGCAGGTGACCGGTGCCAGCGGGAGCGGATCGGGGAGCGTCGGCGAAGTCTTCGCGGCCTTTGGCAAGCTGGGGCTGACCGCCTTTGGCGGGCCGATCGCGCATCTGGGCTATTTCCGTGACGAATTCGTCACACGCCGCAAATGGCTGGATGAAAAGGGCTATGCCGATCTCGTCGCACTGAGCCAGTTCCTCCCCGGCCCGGCATCAAGCCAGGTCGGCTTCGCGCTGGGGTTGATGCGGGCGGGTCCAGCGGGCGCAGCGGCGGCGTTTCTCGCCTTCACCCTGCCCTCGGCGCTGATCATGATCGCCTTCGCCCATGGCGCCTTCATATTCGCCGGACCGGTCGGCGCCGGCATCATCGACGGGCTGAAGATCGTCGCGGTGGCCATCATCGCGCATGCGGTCTGGGGCATGGCGCGCCAGCTCTGTCCGGATCGCACCCGCGCTGGGATCGCGCTCGGCGCGGTGCTGATCGCCCTTATCCCGGCGGGCGCGTATATGCAGGTGCTGGCCATCGCTGTCGGCGCCTTGCTCGGTCTCGTCCTGAGCCGCGAGCCGCGCGGCGAGACCGGCAGCGCCCTCCCCTTCGCCGTGTCGCGCGCCACAGGCTTTGTCTGCCTCGCCGCCTTCGCAACCCTGCTGATCGGCCTTCCGCTCGTGAACGCCGCAGGCGCGCCGCAGGGGATCGCGCTGTTCGATTCGTTTTATCGCGCCGGCGCGCTCGTCTTCGGCGGCGGCCATGTCGTACTGCCGCTGCTCGAAGCGGAGACCGTCCGCACCGGCTGGATCGACGCGGACACATTCCTCGCCGGCTACGGCGCCGCACAGGCCCTGCCCGGCCCGCTCTTCACCTTCGCCGCCTATCTCGGCGCCGCCATCGAGCCGATACCAGGCATCGGAGCGAACGGCGTTTTTGGGGCGATGATCGCGCTCGCAGCGATTTTCCTGCCCGGGTTCCTGCTGCTGGTCGGGGTGATTCCGTTCTGGAACGCCTTCCGCGCGCGCCCTGCCGCGCAGGCGCTGATGCGCGGCGCCAATGCCGCCGTGGTGGGGATCCTGGGTGCTGCGCTCTACACGCCGGTCTTCACCAGTGCCGTGATCGGGCCGGGCTCCTTCGCGCTGGCGCTCACCTGTTTCCTGCTGCTCATGGTCTGGAAGCTGCCGCCCTGGGGCGTCGTCATCGTCGCGGCGATCGGTGGCGCGCTGATGGGCGCGGTGTGAAGCGCATCCGCGATATCTGGACAAGGCCTGCGGGCTGATGCAGTGTCGGTGCGCGCGAATATCGCGTCGCAAGACGTTGCAGGATCATGAAAAAGATCTTCCCCGACCCCACCGATCCCCGCCTTACCCGCCCCGTCACCGGGCGCGATCATACCGGTGCGGAAGTTGCCATCCGCGTGGTCGAGGAGCGCCCGCTCACCATCTTTCTCAACAGCCGCGAGATCGTCACGGCGATGACGATCGGCGATTACCCGGAATATCTGGCGCTGGGCTTCCTGCGCAACCAGGGCATGCTCAAGATCGACGATGTGGTCACCGGGGTGGACTACGACGACGACCTCGAAGTGGTGGTGGTGCGCACGGAGACCGAGACCGATTTCGAGGAAAAGCTGCAAAAGAAGACCCGCACCTCCGGCTGCGCCGTCGGCACCGTCTTCGGCGACATGATGGAGGGGCTGGAAGGGCTCACCCTGCCTGAAACGCCGCTGCACACCAGTTGGCTCTACGCGCTCGCCAGACAGATCAATACCATGCCGAGCCTCTATCTGGAAGCGGGGGCGATCCACGGCACGGTGCTCTGCCGGGGCGACGCGCCGCTCGTCTATATGGAAGATGTCGGTCGACACAACGCTGTCGACAAGATCGCCGGCTGGATGCTGATGCATGGCGAGAGTGCCGGGGACAAGCTGCTCTACACGACGGGCCGGCTGACCTCCGAGATGGTGATCAAGACGGCGATGATGGGCATTCCCGCGCTCGCCTCGCGTTCCGGCTTCACCGCCTGGGGCGTCGAGATTGCCCGACAGGTCGGGCTGACTCTGATCGGGCGCATGCGCGGGCAACGCTTCGTCTGCCTCTCCGGCGAGGAGCGGCTCATCCGCGACGCGGATCCCGCCAGCGCGCCGGAAGAGGAGCGCAAGCATCGGCGCAAGGGCGCGCGTAAGGAAAGCGGCGTCGAATGATCGATCCGAAAACGGGCATTGCAGGCCAGCGCCTCTACGGTGTCACCGGCTGGAAGAATGCCGGCAAGACCGGGCTGGTCGAGCGCCTCGTTGCCGACATCACCGGGCGCGGCTACAGCGTCTCGACCATCAAGCATGCCCATCACAACGTCGATATCGACGAAAAGGGCCGCGATACGTATCGCCACCGCGAGGCCGGCGCGCGGGAGGTGGTGCTCGCTTCCGCCAATCGCTGGGCCCTGATGCATGAACTGCGTGGCGTGTCCGAGCCCGCCCTCGCGGAGATCGTGACGAAGCTCGCCCCCGTCGATCTCGTCATCGTCGAGGGCTACAAGCGCGAGAGCCACCCCAAGATCGAGGCCTATCGCCACGCGGGCGGGGGCGCGCGCGGGCTGCTGGCGCACGAATTGCCGACGATCCGCGCCATCGCCTCCGATACGCCGCTCGACGATATCGCCCTTCCCGTCTTCGATCTCGACGACACGGCGGCGATCTCTGATTTCGTGCTCGCGGAATGCGGCCTGGCATGAACGGGTTCGACCGGATCGTCATCGTGGACTGGTCTGCCGCCGCGCGGCGCATGCCCGCCCGCCCGCGCGCCGATGCGATCTGGATCGGGATCAGCGATGCCGAGGGTGATCGCGAACCGCTTTATTGCCGCAGCCGGACGGAGGCGATGGCGAGGGTCACGGCGCTGTGCGAGGAAGCCGTCGCGGCAAGCGAAAGATTGCTGATCGGCTTCGATTTTCCGCTGGGCTATCCGCGCGGCTTCGCCGAGGCCCTGACCGGGCGTGCGGAGGCGCTCGCGCTTTGGGAACGGCTTGCGCGGCAGATCGAAGACCGTGACGATAACGCCAATAACCGCTTCGCGATCGCTGCTGATCTCAACCGCCGCTTTCCCGGGATCGGCCCGTTCTGGGGCCGCCCCGTCGGGCAGGATCTCCCGGATCTGCCCGAACGCGGCACGCTGCGTCACGGCCATGGCCTGCCCGAGCGGCGCCTCGTCGAGGAACGCCTCCCCCGCGCGCAGCCCTGCTGGAAACTCTTCACCACCGGCTCCGTCGGTTCGCAGGCCCTGCTCGGCATAGCGCGCCTGCACGCGCTGAGGAAACGCTTCGGCGCTGCGCTCACGGTCTGGCCCTTTGAAAACCGTGATGCGCCGATCACGCTGGCCGAGATCTATCCCTCGCTGCTTGACGCGGCAGTGAATCGGGTGCTCGCCCGGGATCCCGATGCGATCAAGGATGCGGTGCAGGTGCAGCTTCTCGCCGCGACGCTGCGCGCGCATGCCCGCAATGCCGTTCCTGCCGCGATGCGCGCGATCGGCATATCCGAGGCAATTTTGTGTGAAGAGGGCTGGATTCTTGGCGTGGGGTGCGAGATTCTGCTGCAGGAAACAGCCTTGGGGATCGCGACCGGCATGAGCGCGCTTGAACCGCCACGCCTGCAGAATGATTGCTTCGCCCTGCCGCCGGGCGTTGACTGGACACCCGTGGACGATGCCCTCGCCCTGCTGCGGACAGCGCTTCGTCCGATCACGGGTGTCGAGACCCTGCCCACCGCCGCTGCGCTGGGTCGCGTGCTTGCACGCGATACGGTCGCGCGCCGCTCCAACCCGCCCGCGCCCAATGCCGCGGTTGATGGCTACGGCTTCGCCCATGCCTCAACCGGGGATGGGCCGCAGGAATTGCCGCTCATCACTGGCCGCGCCGCAGCCGGCGTGCCCTATAGCGGCAAGGTCCCGCATGGTCAGGCTATCCGCATCCTCACCGGCGCGATCCTGCCGGAAGGCGTCGATACGGTGGTTCTGGAGGAGGATTGCGCCACGGACGGCGCGCGCATCGCCTTCAACGGCCCCATCAAGCCGCGTGCCAATACCCGCAAGGCGGGGGAGGATGTCCCTGCCGGCGCGCTCGCCCTGCCCGCAGGGCGTTCGCTGACCCCCGCCGATCTCGCACTGCTCAGTGCGCTCGGCATCGGCGAGGTGGCGGTGCATCGCCGCCTGCGCGTGGGTATCCTCTCCACCGGCGAGGAGATCGTGGGCGATTTCGGCGACGAAGCGCTCGCGCCGGGCAAGATCTACGATGCCAACCGGCCCATGCTCCTCGCCCTCGCACAGGCCTGGCATTACCAGCCGGTCGATCTGGGCCATGTGGGTGACGACCGGGAGGCGCTGCGCGCGCGGCTCGACGCGGCATCACGCGAGGCGGATGTGATCTTCACCTCGGGCGGCGCCTCCGCCGGTGACGAGGATCACGTCTCCGCGCTTCTGCGCGAGACCGGGGCCTTGCAGGAATGGCGCATCGCCATCAAGCCGGGGCGGCCACTGGCGCTGGCCCTGTGGAACGGAGCGCCGGTCTTCGGCCTGCCCGGCAACCCGGTCGCGGCCTTCGTCTGCGCGCTGATCTTCGCCCGCCCTGCGCTGGCCGCGCTCTCAGGCGCGGGTTGGAGCGAACCTCTGGCCTTCACCGTGCCCGCCGCCTTCTCGAAGAACAAGAAACCCGGACGGCGCGAATATCTGCGGGCACGGCTTGATGCAAAGGGGCACGCGGAAGTGTTCGCCTCGGAGGGATCCGGGCGGATCAGCGGATTGTCATGGGCGACGGGACTGGTGGAGATCGGCGACGGCGCACAGAAGATCGCACCGGGAGACCCGGTGCGCTTCATGCCTTATGCGGGATTCGGGATCTGAAACGCGATGCGCGGACAGATCCGGCATCCGGGTCAGAAATCGACGAGATTGGAGCCCGGATCGCCCAGACGCACGCCCTCCGTCGCGTAGGCCTGATAGGCCGTCGTCTGGAAACTGCCATCAAGCAGGAACGCCGCGCCAACGGCGGCCAGAATCGCAAAGATGGCTGCGGCTACGAACGCTTTCATCCCCTTGGTCTCCCTGTGTTCTTTCTGGAAGCCGGAGCACCGGTCCCAACCTTGGCATAATCGCCTATTGCAGCCCCGCAAGCAAGCGCTCCGCGAGGCCCGTATAAATGCGACCGAGCACTCCGTCAGGCGCCATCGCCGTGACCGGCTGGCCGAGATCGGAGGCGCGGCGCAATTCCATGGTGAGCGGCACACCACCGAGGAAGGGCACGCCGAGACGCCCGGCTTCCTGCTCTGCCCCGCCTTCACCGAAAATCGCGTGATGCGCACCGCAATCCGTGCAGATGAAGTGCGACATGTTCTCAACAACGCCCAGAATCGGCACATCCACCTTGCGAAACATGGTGATGCCACGACGGGCATCGATCAGCGAAAGATCCTGCGGCGTCGAGACGATCACCGCACCCGACAGATCCGTGCCCTGCGCGATGGCGAGTTGGGCATCCCCTGTGCCGGGCGGCATGTCGATGATCAGGATGTCGAGCCTGCCCCATGCGACCTCCGCCATCATTTGCGTCAGCGCCGACATCACCATCGGCCCGCGCCAGACCATGGCGGTCTCCTCGTCGACCAGCAGCCCGATCGACATGGCCTTGAGCCCGTAACTCTGCATCGGCAGGAGTTTGCGGTCAGTGCCCACGCGCGGCTGGCCGCGCAGGCCGAGCAGGGTCGGCAGCGAAGGGCCGTAGATATCGGCATCAAGGATGCCCACCTTCAGGCCGAGCGCGCGCAGGCCGAGCGCCAGATTGACGCTCGTCGTGGATTTGCCGACGCCGCCCTTGCCAGAGGCGACGGCCACGATATGCGTGATCCCGGCCATGGCGGCGGGTTTGCGCGATGTGCCCGATGCCGGCGCCGCGCCGGGCGTCGTTCCGAGGGCGCCGGTTGGCTTCTGTTGCGGTTCAGACGAAGGTGCCGAACTCTCTGCAGTGAGCGCCACCAGCGCTTTCTCGATCCCTGGCAGCGCCTCCAGCGCCGCCTGGGCAGCATCGCGCACGGCTGCGAAGGTCTCGGCCTCCTCCGGCGCGATTGCAATCATGGCCGTGACGCGCCCCGCGCTGGCGCTCACCGCCGCGAGGCGGGTGGTGTCGCCGAGCCTGCCGCCATCGGGCAGCGCGATCGCGGCAAGGGCCGCACGCGCCGCTGCCGTCAATGCCTCATCCTGCGCCATGGAAAAAAAGTCTCACACCTGTTGTGACAAAAAACGGCCCGGACACAGCCCGGACCGTCGTCTCAGACAGTCGCCCGGCGCCGACACGGATGTGCAGCGCCGAACCGGTCTCACTCTGCAGGCTGCGGTGCGCCGCCGCCGGATGACGGAGCCGCCCTGCCTTCGCGCGCGAGCTTTTCGTCAACCCAGAGCGAATGGTGCTCCTTGGCCCAGTTCACATCGACCTGACCGGAGCCCATGGCGTCGAACGCGCCCTCCATGCCGACCGAGCCGATATAGATATGGGCAATGATGACTGCCGTCATGATACCCGCCACGATGGCATGAATGACCTGATAGAACTGCCATTGCGCCGAGGTGCCGGCGATCTCGGGGAAGAGCAGCATCACGCCGGTAAAGGAAAGCGCCGCACCACCGATGATCACGGACCAGAAGATGACCTTCTGGCCGGCATTGAACTTCTTTGCCGGGGGATGAACGCCCTTCTTGAACAGACCGCCACCCTTCTTGATCCATTCGATGTCCGTTTTGTCCGGGATGTTCTGCAACACCCAGGCGATGAAAACGACGACCAGAGCCGCCATGAACGGCCAGGCGAGGTAGTTATGCGCGATCTTGCCCCATCCCGAGAGGGTCCCGAAGGCACTCTCGCCCACGATCGGCAGGATGATCGCTCGACCGATCAGCAGGTTCAGGCCCGTCAGGGCCAGAATGATGAAGGTCGCGGCCAGGAGCCAGTGCGCGAAGCGTTCCACCGCGTTGAAGCGCTGGATCGTACGCCCGGACGGCCCTGAATCGATGCGGATCCTGCCGCGATACATGTAGAAGCCGATCAGCAGCACCAGCATCCCGATAATGGCGGCGACATTCACGGTCTTCACCGTGCCGCCATGTGTATCGGCCCAGCCCTTGTTGTCGGGCTTGATCAGATCGCCCGCGCGCGCATCGGGAATGGTGATGCGCCCGGAGACGGCCTCGCCGGACTGGAGCGCGCGCATGAGCTGCTCCTCCTGCACGGCGCTTTCCGTCGGATTGACCTGCTGCGCCGAGAGCTCCGGCGCAGCGAAGGTGATAAGCGCGACGACGGCGAACAGCGTGGCGGCGCGTTTGAGCAATGTCTGTACCACGAGATTTCCTCCCCTTTCGATCCGATCGGTTGTCCCCGATCAGACGGAGATCGTTTCGCCGTAGGCCGAACGCCAGCCCCAGGCGCCCGAGCCGTAGCCACGGGTGACCACGCGCTCGCGGTAGATGTCGGCGATGATGTCGCCGTCACCGGCCAGAAGCGCCTTGGTCGAGCACATTTCCGCACAGAGCGGCAGCTTGCCCTCGGCCAGGCGGTTGGAGCCGTACTTGACGTATTCCGCCTGGCTCATGTCCGCTTCCGGCCCGCCGGAGCAATAGGTGCACTTGTCCATCTTGCCGCGGGTGCCGAAATTGCCGACGCGCGGATATTGGGGCGCGCCGAACGGGCAGGCGTAGAAGCAGTAGCCGCAACCGATGCAGGTATCCTTCGAGTGCAGCACCACGGCATCTTCCGTGGTGTAGAAGCAATCGACAGGACAGACGGCGGCGCAGGGCGCGTCGTCGCAATGCATGCAGGCCATGGAGACCGAACGCTCGCCCGGCAGGCCGTCATTGATGGTGACGACGCGCCGACGGTTGATGCCCCAGGGAACCTCATGCTCGTTCTTGCACGCGGTCACGCAGGCCTGACACTCGATGCAGCGATCGGCGTCGCAGAGGAATTTCATTCTCGCCATTGTATCATCCTCCCTCAGGCAGCTTCGATCTGGCAAAGCGTGACCTTGCCCTCATGCATGCCCGTCACGGGGTCATAGCCATAAGTCGTGACGACGTTCACCGATTCACCGAGAACGATGGGATCGGTGCCTTCCGGGTAGTTCCCGCGCTGGTCTTCGCCCTGGAACCAGCCGGCGAAGTGGAACGGCATGAAGGCCGTACCCGACGCGACGCGCTCGGTGACGAGGGCCTTGACCCGCGCGCGATTGCCTTCCGGCCCGTTGACCCAGACCCAGCCGCCATCGGCGATCCCGCGCGACTCGGCGTCGCGGGTGTTGATCTCGACGAACATGTCCTGCTGCAATTCGGCAAGCCAGGGGTTCGAGCGCGTTTCCTCGCCGCCGCCTTCATATTCCACGAGACGTCCGGAGGTGAGCACGATCGGGAAGCTCTCGTGCAGTCCGCGATCGACGACCGATTGCTGGATGGTATGGCCGATATTCGGCATACGGAACTGACGGCCATCCTCGCGGGTCGGGAAGTCCGCCACGAGATCCGGGCGCGGCGAGTAGATCGGCTCGCGGTGCACCGGGATCGGATCCGGCAGGTTCCAGGCCACGGCGCGGGCCTTGCCGTTGCCGTAGGGCACGCAGCCATGCTCGATGGCGACGCGCTGGATACCGCCCGAGAGATCAAGCGACCAGCTGACCGCGTCGATCTTCTCCTCGTCGAATTCGCCGATCCGGGAAATCACCGCACGCTCCTGCGGGGTCAGATCCTCATCCCAGCCAAGACGCTTGAGCACGCCCATGGTGAATTGCGGATAGCCGTCCTCGATCTCGGATTCGGGCGGGAAGCTGCCCTCGGCCAGAAGCGTCTCGCCGTCGCGTTCGAGGCCGAAGCGCGGGCGGAAGGCGCCGCCGCCATCCTTCACCGGGACATTCGGATTGTAGAGGATATGCGTGCCCGGATGGCGGAACTCCGCAGTCCCCCAGCAGGGCCAGGGCAAGCCGTAGAAATCACCGCCCACTTCGTCAGCATCGGCGGGCGCGCGCAGGGTGACCAGATCGAACTTGTCCTGGTTGGCCATATGCGCCTTGAGCCGCTCGGGACTCTGACCCGTATAGCCGACCGACCAGCCGCCGCGATTGATCTCGCGCAGGATGGATTCCGGCGTCGGCTCTTGCGAGAACTTGCCCTGCACCATCTCGTATGGCTTGAACATCTCCTCGGCGAAGCCGAGTTTTTCCGCGAGACGATACATCACCGCGTAGTCGTTGTCGGATTCGAAGATCGGATCGACGATCTTCTCGCCCCACTGCACCGAACGGTTCGAGGCCGTGCGGCTGCCGGAGCACTCGAACTGGGTGCATACGGGCAGCAGGTAGGTGTTGTCCGTGCGCTCGTGGAGAGCCGCGAAGGTGGTGGGATGCGGGTCGGCGACGACCAGCAGGTCGAGCGCGTTCATGCCCTCGCGGGCATCCGCCATGCGCGGCACCGTGTTGCCGCCATGACCGAAGACGATCATCGCCTTGATGTTGTCACGCTGATCGACCTCTTCCGCATCAATCGTGGTGGCGTCGAACCAGCGGGTGGAAGGGATGCCCGGCACGTTCATGTTCTGCTCGGGCGAGCGCGGATCGCGACCGCCCTTGGCCGGCACGGCATCGAAACGGTCCACGAAATACTCGTACGGCACGTCCCAGACACGCGACCAATGGCGCCAGGCCCCTTCCGCGAGGCCGTAATAGCAGGGCAGGTTACCGATATCGAGGCCGAAATCGGTCGCGCCCTGCACGTTGCAGTGGCCACGGAAGATGTTCGCGCCCGTGCCCATGGCGCCGACATTGCCGGTGGCCAGAAGCAGGTTGCAATAGGCGCGCACGTTGGCGGTACCGACCGTGTGCTGCGTGCCGCCCATGCACCAGATGAAGGTGGAGGGACGTTCCTTGGCGAACTTCTCCGCCACGCGGCGCAGCTGCGCTTCCGGAACGCCGGTGACGCGCTCGACCTCGTCGGGCGTCCACTTGGCGACTTCCTCGCGGATCTGGTCCATGCCCCAGACGCGCTGGGCGATGAATTCCTGGTCCTCCCAGCCGTTCTCGAAGATATGCCACATGATGCCCCAGATCACCGGGATGTCGGTGCCGGGACGGATACGCACGAAATCGGTGGCGTGGGCGGCGGTGCGGGTGAAGCGCGGATCGAACACGATCACGTTGGCGCGCTGCTCTTCCTTGCCGGTGAGAATGTGCTGCATCGACACCGGGTGGGCTTCCGCAGCATTCGACCCCATGAAGATGATGGTCTTGGAATTGCGGATGTCGTTGTAGCTGTTCGTCATGGCGCCGTAGCCCCAGGTATTCGCGACACCCGCCACCGTGGTGGAGTGGCAGATGCGGGCCTGGTGATCGACGTTGTTGGTGCCCCAGAAGGCGGCAAACTTGCGGAACAGGTAGGCGCCTTCGTTGGAGAATTTGGCCGAGCCGAGAAGGTAGGCCGCGTCAGCGCCGCTGCGCTCGCGGATCTCGAGCATCTTGTCGCCGATTTCGTCGATCGCCTGATCCCAGCTGATGCGCTGCCACTGGCCGCCAACCTTCTTCATCGGATATTTCAGGCGGCGATCACCATGGACCAGCTCGCGCACAGACGCGCCCTTGGCGCAATGGGTGCCACGGTTGATCGGGCTGTCCCAGGCAGGCTCCTGACCGACCCAGACGCCGTCCTGCACTTCGCCGATGACCGTACAGCCGACCGAGCAATGCGTGCAGATGTTCTTGCGCAACTCGATGGGACGGCTGTGATCCGTCGGGCCGGCTTCAGCCTGCCGGGTCATGCCGGCCTTGATCGTGCCGAGAGCGGCGAGGCCGCCGACTGCGAGACCGGAATTGCGCAGGAAACTGCGACGGTCGATCGTCCTGGTGGCGATCCCGGCCGCCATTGAAGCGAGACGCCCGCGCGCGGCCTCACCTTGCTTGCGTTTGACGAGCATCGGTCACTCTCCCGTGTAGTAGCGATTGGTGCGGTAGAAGGCCTGCACGTGCTCCGTTTCCTGGTAGCGTGCGCGCTTGCGTTCATCCGTCGATTGCTGTGCTGCCACGGGGACCGCACCCCCGACGCTCATCGCTGCGGCGGCGCCGGCGCCGGCCACGGCTCCGAAGAAGCCGCGACGACCGATGCCGGTCTTCTTGCGCGTATCCTGATCATTCACACTCATGACCATCCTCCCGAACGCGATGGGCCAAGCCGCACCGCTGATTTCCAACTGCCATTACCCTCGCGACCCGGACGCGCTCGCCAGAGCGAAGGCGCGAGCCTCGATATCCATGAACTGCCGCCCGATCTCCGCGACGGGGCGATAGAAGTCGGCGCTGGGGGCAATCGCCAGATCATCGAAGAACTGTGCCGCCCAGGGACCGATATGCTTGTCGAAGAAGCGCGCCTGGTTGCCGGCGATCTCGCCGCGCGCCAGCTGCGCCATCACCTCGAGAATGAAGGCGATGTGATCCTCGGGCTCGTAGCGCCCCGGCGCGCGCTCGACACCCATGACCCGCAGATCCGCGCGCAGCTCGGCGAGAGGGCGCTCGTTGAGGAAGCCCGTGAGATAGAAAGAGGCGTAGGGCAGGAGCTCACCGCGCCCGACCCCGACGAAAAGCTCGAAATGCTCGTTCGCAACAGCCTCGGGCGAAACCTGAGCTGCCTTGCGCGCCAGTGCCCCGTAGGCCTGGCCGAAGGCGGTCTCGTCGCCGGCCATGGTCGCGATCTGCCCAAGCAATTCACCGTCCGGCGCCTCGCTCAAAAGGCGGGCCAGAAATCCGTAATGCTGGGCGCGCAGCTGCTCTTCGCTCATGAGCGGGCCTCCATGGGCACGCTGCGAGAGCAGGCATTGCCGCAGCGCGGCATCGGGTTGGTCACGTTCTCGTTCATCTTTTGCTTGTGTGCCGGACCTGATCACGAACCTGATCCGACTCCTCCATGTCGAAACGCTACCATGGAGTTTTTCTAAAGTGAATACACATATGTGGTTTGCGGTGCAGCAAAATCGCAGATCAGTATCGCAGGGTAAGACTGCTCAAAGCTTTGAAAATGATTGCGAATTCATGACGGGAGGGCGCCGCCGTGACGCCGATGCCGGATGCGCCCCGAATCTGCGGAGCGTGACACGGAGTCGCTGTCGGCGCGGGTCGCGGGCGAAGATTGCGGACCATCCGGATATCCTGAAGCACCCTCATGACAAAACCCATGATTGCCTTCAGCGTCCTGAAATTGCGAGCCGGTCGACTTCGCCGGACGAACGGCTGGATCATCTTCTGGTTGTCCCTCCGGATCGCGTGGCTGCGCTTCAGCCACCCCGCCCGTCGGTGCCGGAGCCTGATCCGGCGCTTCCGCGAGCGTGGCCGTTTCATCCGAAACCGGCTTCGGGAGCAGTTTTTCGAGCATTTTCGCCACGCTTTCGCCCGCGATCTGCCCACCATGACCCGGCACGCCGCCGGGCACATTCCAGTCCCAGGCATAGTCGACGGCATAATCGACATGGTTGCGGATGGCCGGATCGAGCAGCCACATCTTGCGCAGGGCCGCGTTTTTCAACGCCCCCGGCACGCCCTTGCGCAGGAACTGGCGCAGATCCGTCTGCGTCGTGATCGAGTCGAGCGACGGGAGTGCGGCAAGTTCCTGCTCGCTGAGCATCTCCGCTTGCTGCGGCGCGGCAGAAATATCCTGCGCATCATCCTGCGGCTGATTGCCGCACTCGCTTGTTTCCGGCGCTGCCTCGGCGGGATCAGCCGAGTCGGCGGCCTTGCGTTGCGCCTCCTGCTTCTCCTTTTCGGAAAGCTTGCGTTGCGACCAGCGGCCGAGGAAACCGCCACTCATTTGCGCACCCATTTGTCTTGCGGCTGCAGGATTCGCGGCGCGCGCGGATCCTTCTCGACATCCACGGGCTTGCGCTTGCGCTTCTTGAACGGGATGTCGACATGGTGGCGCGCGATGAAATCTTCCAGTTTCATGCGCAGCACATCCGGCATGCCGACGACCTCGACCACGACGCCGGTATCGAGGGCGAGCCCTTCGCCTTCATAGGGGTCGACGGTGACCAGCCGGATATCCGCCTTGCGCGCATCCTCGACTTCCGGAATCACCACCCAGACGCCCGGGCGGCGGCTCATCAGATTGTCCTGATAATGGCTGGTATCACCGGTATGCAGGATCAGGTCATGCGTGCCGAGATACCAGGTCTCGATCCCGTTCTCGTCGCTGAGCAGCGTATGCGGCGCGGCATCGGGGACCGACGGCAGCACCGCATAGGGCCGAACCTGGCGCCCGGCCCATTTGGTCACCGGCGGGCGCGATTGCGCCACGACACCGAATTTGAGCACTTCCCTGGCCATCTGGTCATCCCTAATGCGTCGTCGCCAGCGCGACGAGCGGCAGTCCCATGATGAGATTCTGCGGCTTCATCCGTATGGTCTTGTCATCGCCCATCCCGAGTATCAGCCAGACGGGCGCGCCGCGCACATCCTCGATCACGACCTGCGCATCATCGAATTCAAGCCGGAACAGGCCGATCAGCGCCCCGGCGGGCTCCTCACCGCGCCACAAGGCATCGCCGATCTTCACGCCGATCTGGTCGAGCCCGACATACCAGCGCAGATCAACATCCTCGACGCTGGTCAGGGGCGTGATGCGCACGCGCGTGCCCATCAAATGCGTGACGAAGGCACAAAGCGCCCGGGCCAGCCCCTCACGGGCCTGAGACGAGGCGCCGAAGGGCAGCGCCATCGTATGCGCATCCGAGCGGCTCCAATAGGTCCAGGCATTTTCTTCAACCAGAACATCAAGATCATCGGCGCCGCCGGCAAACATCGCATTGAGGGGCGAGAGCTGCTTTTCGGCCTCCATCTCCGCCACGAGTTCGTCATCGGCGAGGATCAGCGCCCCGTCCGAGACATGCCCGCGCTGGGCACGAAACAGCATCTCGGCCGCCCGCAACGTCCAGACATCCTCGCAACCCTCGAGCGCGTTGCGCAGGATCAGTTGCACGAGCTGATCGTAGAACACCACCGGCAGCCGCAGCCTCTCGCGGATGATCGCGAGATAGCCCTCCTCGATGGTGCCGGCCTCCAGCAGGCGATCGCGCAGGGCGATCAGGAATCGCCAGTTCTCATGCGCATCCGGATCGGCCATGGCGGTGATATCCGCCTCGCTGACGCGATCGCGCGGCGCGCGCATCAGCCGCGCATGCAGCGCCCGCTCGGCCTCGCAGGCCTCCTCTGGCGGCAGCACTTCCGGGCGGGCGAGCCATGCGAGCAGCAATTCATCGGTGACGATCATCCGGCCCTGCGCATCGAGGCGGGTAAGCTGGTGGCCGCTCGCGACCCAGAATTCCCTCATCGCTCCTGCCCCCGCAAATTCAACAGATCCACATGATGCGCCGGATCAGCCGCCTCCTCGTCCTCGTCGCTCTCGACGATATAGAAGGCACGATCATGGCCGCGCAGATAACCCGCGCCGAAGGCCGTCTCGTCGCGGGATTTCAGGGTGCGGAACTGCTCATGGATCGCGCCATCCTCATTGAGGCTGCGATGCAGCGCGACCAGCGTGTTCTCCGCATGCCCCCGGCACAGATCCTGCGCGAGCGCCACCTCTTCCTCGGCGGCGGGGCGGGCGATCGCCTCGCTCGGCGCGCCGAGATGCGCCACGAGTTGCCGTGCGAGCGCGGTGACCATCTGCTCGCGCTCCTCCGCGCTGGCCTGCTGTGCGATGATCAGCGTCGAGAAGCCGAAGCTGTCCACGCCGAGAAAGCCGGAGCGGAAGGCGATCTGCTCCTTGCGCGAGAATTGTGCCGGATCGCGGCCGGCGAAGAGGAAGGTCCCCGGCACCGCCCATTCCCCCGGCTCGGCGGCGCGGGCGAAGACGACGGCGTCGGAGGCGTCGAGGCGGATGGTGCGTGGCAGCAGAATCACAATTTCGGCCCCTTTGCGTCACGCCAGGCACAGGCGGCGAGCCCTTCGACCAGCCCGAGGCGGCGCGTCTCGCCATCGGGCAGGCGCTCGATCAGATCGCCATCGGCAATGGCGCGGGCGCCGGTCTCCAGCGTCGGCTCCAGACGCTCCAGATAGGGCCTGACCACCGCCTCGAAACCCTGATGCGTCCAGCGGTCGAAATACAGCATCAGATAGGAGGCGAAGCTCTCGACGATCAATTCGCTCTCCTCGAATTCTTCCTCTGCCAGCGAGATGGAATCGGGGAACATACCCGGATGCGGCAGATGGTCGCGATCTCCGATCAGTTCCACCGCGAAGACCATCCAGTCCGGCACATCGTCCTCGCCACAGCCTTCCGGCGTGACGAAACGCGCGCCGCCCAGACGTGCGGTATCGAAGAGCACCGTATCGGGGAAAGCAAAGCGCAGGGGCTTGTCCGGCGCACAATGGGCGGCCAGCGCATCACCCAGCGCCGACATGCCCGCGAAGAAGGCGAGTCGTGCCTCGCGCAGCGCCTTTTCCGGCTCCAGAACCACCGCGAAGGCGAGCAATCCGCCGCTCTTGCGCCAGACGAGCGTGCCCGCGCCCTCCTCCGGCGCGCGTCGGACGGCCTCGTCGAGCACGTCGCCATCGGCGTGATAATGCTGATCATAAGGCGGCGGCAGCACCAGACGGCGCGGCGCATCATCGGCTTCCGGCGCTGTCACGTCGCGCCTCGGCAGGCTGCGTGATGCCTGCTGCGGTTCCGCCTGACCGTTGCCGGTCCGCCCCTCGCTCATGCACTCTCTCCCCGGTCACGATGATTTTCGGAAGGCGGCACCGGGCCTCTCCCTTTTTTCCTTGTTTGGATGAATTATAGAGTAGTGATCAGACCGCGCATCGCAAAGAGCAAAAACAGCGCGAATCCGCGATCCCGGAGGAAGTGACCGATGAAGCAGCGCGACCGCCTCGTTCTCACCTGCAGTTGCGAGGGCACCATGCCCGTCGATCGCGATGCCATCGCCGCCTCCGGCTGCGGGGAACTGCCCGAGACCATGCATCAGCTCTGTCGCATGCAACTCGACCGTTTCCGCGAGGCGCTTGCCACGGGGCGCCCGATGACGGTGACCTGCACCCAGGAACAGCCCCTCTTCGAGGAAGTCGCTGCAGATTTCGCGCAGGCCGCCGCAGAAGAAGAAGCCGGAGACGCCGACGCGCCCGAGCCGGATATCAGCTTCGTCAATATCCGCGAGACGGCGGGCTGGTCCAGCGATGCGCAGGCTGCCGGGCCCAAGATGGCGGCGCTGATCGCGCAGGCGGCGGAGGAAGCCGAGCCCTTCGAGGTCGTCTCGATGGAGAGCCGTGGCGTGGCGCTGATTCTCGGGCGCGACGAAGTGGCGCTGGAGGCCGCGCGCGATCTCCTCGACAATCTCGACATCACCGTCCTCGTCACCCCCGGCGCCGAGATCACGCCGCCGCGCCGCAACGCCTTTCCGGTCCTGCAGGGGCGTATCGCCCGGGCGAGCGGGCATCTGGGCGCGTTCGCGCTCACCGTCGATGCCTATGCCAGCCCGTCGCCATCCTCTCGGGGCAAGCTCGTCTTCGGGGAGACGCGCAACGGTGCGGTGTCGCGTTGCGATCTCGTCATTGATCTGACGGGCGGCAAGCCGCTCTTTCCCGCCGGCGAATTGCGTCCGGGCTATTTCCGCGCTGATCCCTCCGATCCGGTGGCGGTGGCGAAGCTCGTCGTGAAGGCCCAGCAGATGGTGGGAACCTTCGACAAGCCGCGCTTCATCAATTTCGCCCCGGATCTGTGCGCCCATTCGCGCAACCAGCAGACGGGCTGCACCCGCTGTCTCGATCTCTGCCCCGCCGGCGCCATCGAGCCCGCCGGCGACAGCGTGGCGATCGATCCCAATATCTGCGCCGGCTGTGGCCAGTGTGCCGCAATCTGTCCCACCGGCGCGGCAGCTTACGCGCTTCCGACGGTGGAGAGCCTCGCCCGGCGCATCCGCGCGGCCTTGCGTGCATGGTATGATGCGGGCGGGAATCGCGCGCCGGTGCTGCTCCTGCACGATGATGATCACGGCACGCCGCTGATCGATGCCAGCGCCCGGTTCGGCAACGGCCTGCCCGCGCATGTCATCCCGCTCACCGTCAATGAGGCGACGCAGATCGGCCCCGAGATCATCGCCGCTTCGCTCGCATGGGGCGCCGGCGGATTGCGCATCCTCACCCGCGAACGCCCCCGTCACGCCATTGACGGGCTGGAGCGCACGCTCACCCTGATGGGGACGATCACCAACGGAACCGGCCATGGCCCTGAAACGCTCGCCCTGATCCAGACCGACGATCCCGATGCGCTGGAAGCCGCGCTCGCCGATGAACCCGTCGCGATGCCGGAGAGCCGCGCCTCGTTCTTCGCGCCTGAGGACAAGCGCGGTCTCCTGACCCTGGCGATGACGCAGATGAACCGCCATGCGCCGCAGCCCGCCACCGTGATCGCGCTGCCCGAGGGCGCGCCCTTCGGCGAAGTACAGCTCGATACGAATGCCTGCACGCTCTGCCTCGCCTGTGTCGGTGTCTGCCCGACGGGCGCGCTCTCCGACAATCCCGATTATCCGATGCTGCGCTTCACCGAGAGCGCCTGCGTGCAATGCGGCCTGTGCGAGACGACCTGTCCGGAAGACGCGATCAGCCTCGTGCCTCAGCTCGATTTCGAGGCCTGGGAGGAACCCAAGAAACTCCTCAAGCAGGAGGAGCCTTTCGCCTGTATCAGCTGCGGCAAGCTGTTTGGCACGAAGGCGAGCATCGAGCGGGTGCAGGCCAAGCTGAGCGGCCACTGGATGTTCTCCGGCCCCGCCGGTGAGCAGCGTCGCCGCGTCCTGCAAATGTGCGAGGATTGCCGGGTCGAGGCCGTCGTCAACGAAGGCTTCGATCCGCACGATGAATCAATGCGCAAGGTGCGCACAACGGATGATTACCTGAAGGGGTAAGTTGGCGGTTGGAGCCCCGTTGGCGCACCATGCGAAGACAACAAACCGATGCGTGGCATGAACGCCTCTCCTGCGGAGACGATCATGCCGGAAATTGCCATGCCGCGCCCGATCAGGGTCAGTCCCGAAGGTGTACTCCCGGGCAGCAGCGTTGGCATTATTCGACGCCGTCAAAATCCGGAATGTCGTGGATGTCACGACCTGAGGGGTCATTAAAGAAGGGGTGATGGAAGATGTAATACGTTGCGTTGGGAGAATCACCGAAACGCCAGCAAGAGTCTTCCTCTGGCGGACAGTTTCGACTTTCGATCATCCGCTGTCGCGTTGCTTCGACATCGTATTCACGGTCCGGACGCGGGTCCATATTCGGCAAGGTGGGCTTGCCGTGATACGGATCGGGAACACCGTGTCGCTCAGCCCATTCACGGTACTCGGAACCAATGAAAAAGGACACGTTCTCGGGTCCCAGCTCTTCGCTCAGGGCCGGCATAAGAGCGCGCTCCGCCGGAATTCGGCCAACCGGCACGCCGAAATTCACCGGCCCGTTTTCGACGATATCAGGGGTGCCGACGAATTCCGGAAGGACATGCAGTTTCCCGATCTGGGCCAGAATGACACTGTCCGGGTGCTCCGCAGCCAGTCCCAGGAGACTTTGCTCCATCCCCGCCGTGCGGTTCGCCGTGCGCCCGGTATCATCCTCGAAGTCGTAGCGGTTGACATCCAGCAGGGCGACGCGGTTGCCGTCATTGAAATGGCGAATGACGTCCCGTTCCAGCGTATTCCGCCACGTATCGATTGTAGCCGGCTCCGCGACAGTCTCGCCTGTCGCATCCTCGTGATGCGCCAGAGCGCTCAGATAGCGTAGCTGCAGATCGACGGAAGCGCGCGCCAGAAATTCGTCAGGCTCGATCACGCCATCATAGAGCTGATCGATGAGATCATTCACGTGAGGTGTGGTGAAGGCCTCGAATGCGAGAACGAATTCGCGACCAGAATCACCCGTGAGCAAGTAATAGGCGAGAAAATCAAAGACGGATTGCGCCGTGGACGAGTGTCCCTCACCCATGACGACAATTCGCATATCAGGGTTTTCCGCGAGCCTTGTTTCAATATCCTCGGCAATCATTGCGGACGCGCTCTGGTAGTGGACCACCTGCTCCGCCGCGAAAGGAATCACCGGAATCCCGTATCCATCCGGCGATCTGAGCCTTACATCGTCCAGATCCGGAGCGGGCGCGCGGTTGGAATTGCTCGCGACAAGCTGTGTATTGGCCGGTGCGCCCTTTGCCGATCCCTCAAGCGAGAAGCCCCGAGGAGCTTGCCCGCTCAACCCCTTGAGGTCAGAATTCGAAGAGGCCTGCGATACGCCTGGCATGGAGAAACTCATAGCTCACCTAAAAATTAATAATTAATATAAATTCATAATAATAAATTCCGTCACTTTCCGCAACAACTATCGAAGCCGGCCACTGGAAAGACGATCTCGTGCCACTGCGCTACAAGGCATGACCGCTCGCGCGCGCCTGGTCACGCCGGCACATGAGCGCAGCGGCGTGACGGGCGTTCACTCAGGGCGCAGATGGCGGCGGGTTCTCTTGCTCCGGCTGTGCGAGCGCGTCCTGCGGTTTGGCGATGCGATAGAGAACGTCGATCAGTTCGTCCTTCAGTTGCGGCATCAGGGTATGCCCGTCGACGAAATCAGGCGCCGCGCCGGCGAGGTGATCGGCGATGAATGAGGCGACTGCATCGCGCTCCTGCGGACCCGCCTCATGCCAGGCACGCTGCAGCAGATCACGAACGCTCTCGCTCCCGCCGGGCGGTATCACGATGCCGCCAGGCGGCAACGGCTGCAAGCCGAGCGCAGCCTCAACCTGCCCCGGCGCAACCGCCTCCCCCAACATCAGGGACAGCCAGACCGGCACATCGATCTGGCGCTGCTGCGCAAAACTGTCTTCGAAGGTCACGGTCGCGGTTTCGGTGGAGCGCATCAGTGCGGTGCGCGCATCCGGACGCGATTCGCGTACATAGTAGAACGCGGTGCTCAACCCGAGAATGTCGCCAAACTCCATCGCCAGTCCGAACTTGAGCTTGATCCGGACCTTGTCGGCAAAGCCGTGAAGCGCATCCGGGGCAAAGCGCGCCGCGACATCGAATTCACCAGGCACGGCCCGGTCCATCGGCAGATGCACCGCCCCGCCGGTCACGAGCGAGACGATCCAGTTCACGAAATGCTCAGAGGGTAGACAATTTGCGTCAATTGTATCGCGCCCGCAAAGCATACGCCCTGGCGGCGCCGACAATCGGGCACGAAGCCCGGGCATATGCGTCGCCTCGACATTCTCACGCCCGAAGCTCTCGAGGAAACCCGGCTGCCCTGCAAGTGGCTCACCGCTTGCCAGGCCGGCATGGACCTGCTCGAGAAGCGCGGCCTGCTCCTGCGGATCTTCGGTATAGGCCGTCTGGAAACGCATCCCGAAGCGGCCGTCGCCCACGGCGCGATCAATCACCGCAACCAGTTCGTGCGGCAGGATGCTGCCGGCCGGAATCACGAGATCCTGGGCCAGTTCCTCGCGATACTCCGCGCTTGGAATGGCAAAAGGACCGATCTCGAGCGATGGCGTGTAGAATTCGAACATCGTCTTGCTGATGCGCAGATCGGCATTGAGTCTGTACAAAGCGCTGTCGCTGTTGCCGAAGACATCGACCGTCCCGGCGGCTTCCTCGGGCGTCAGTGGCGTGACATCGAGGCCGAGGCGGCCTTCGACTTCCGCGAATCCGGGATTCTCCCGATCAATAGCAAGAGTTTCGGTATCCGGTGTGAACCGGAAGGGCGCTTCCTCGCCGAGGAAAGAGCGCTCGGCATAGCCTTCAAGTGCCGGTGCTTTCCATTGCAGCGCCGAATTGATCCCCAGCCCGCGCAAACCGATGAGTTCCTGCAGCGCCAGACGCACGAGTTGAGGCTCGTGCACCCCCTCGCCGATGCGCGCGCCGACGCCCAGCGCATGGGCAAAGATATCAAGCAGCGTGCGTACATCACCCGCTGCCGCTGCCTGCATGATATCACCACGTCGCGCATTCAGCGCACGCAGCGTGTCGAGGCCGACTGCGCCTGTACTGCGCAAAACCTGCAACCCCGCCCATGGATCAACGATCGACACGTTCAGCCCGGCGCGCAGATCGAAACCGGCATCCCGGATCATGCCGATCAGAGTATCCAGCATATCGCGCGATTCCGGCGGCAGATCTTCGCGCGTGACCGGTTCGACCGCCATACCCGGATCGTAACCGGCAAGTGCTCCGGGCGGCGCCAGCGGCATGAGCGCGCCGGGCGCCGTCGGGTTGAACGGGAACCGGATCGGCGTGGGTCCCGGTTCCGGCGCCTGATTGGCAAAGGCACCGATCGGCTCGCGGGCGAAAGGACCGACATGCCGCCCGTCTTCACCGCGCCAGACGGGATGGCCGGCATCGTCCATGCCGGCATAGACGTAGCCCCGATCCGGCAGGCCGTAATCGAACGCACGCGGCATGTCCTCGTAACCGGGCTCACCGGGCGCAACCGGATCGGGGAAAGCCCGACCGCCGGCACGGCGGATCGCATCCATTGCCATGCGCAGATCATCGTCGAAGAAACCGATTCCGCCTGGCGAACTGAAATCGAGCGCGTAGAGCGTCGCTGCTGCGGCGTCGAGCGCATCCGGGTCGAGATCATCGATCCCGTCACCCTCCCAGCTGTCGAGCCGCCGATCGCGCACGAAATCCATGATTTCGCCAGGATCCTCAAAATTGATTTCAGGCGATAGGGTCAATGCGGCGGGGGCAACCCGTATCGCTGGCGGAGCGCCTGGCGTCTGCCCGGAATCCTCCGGACGAGACGGCACGATTCCGCTCGCTTGCGGGTTCTGCCTTTGCGCCTGATCATCTGCTTCCTGCTGCCGCGCGGCTGCGAAGCGCCCTGCGATTCCGGCTTCGCGCAGAAGCATCTCGAAGCTCACATCGGGGCCGATGCGGCCCGTCTCACGCATGCGCTGATAGAACGCTTCAAGCTGGTCGAAAGATGCATTGGCATAGATCGCGTGGACCCGCCCGCGCGCATCCTGCGGCGATCCGGGGCCGGTGATACGGTTTTCCAACGGCAGATACAGCCATTGCGGATCGAAGCCGGGCCGCGCCTCGGCATTGTGATCGAGGACGGCGGAAATCGCCGCTTCACGGCTCGGCTGGATACCGATATCAACGCCATCGAACCGCGTAGGCTGCGCCATTTCGATCTGCGCGGCACGCAGATCGAGCCCGGCCTGTTCGCGCGTGGCGAAACTGTCGCTCAACCCGGCGCGGGCCAGGATATGAGCAAGGCTCTGATCACCCGCAAGGCGCCCCTGTGCAGACAGCGCTTCGACGGCACCGCGTGCGCGCTCTGGAGGACCGAACCAGACCTCTTGCGATCTCGCCGGAATCGTGCCCCCGGCCCCATCTGCGATCTCACGCATGATCACCAGCGGCAGCGCGACCATGCCCTCATCCGGCGTCGACCCGTTCCATTGCAGCGATTCGCTCTCCGCCCGTGCGGCATCAGGCATCGCGAAAGTCGTATATCCCGCGATGGTCAAGGGCTGATCGAGCGCCACGCTGACCACCCGTGTCTGCGCCGCCGCAAGCTGCGCCGCCTCCCAGTTGATTCCGACCTGCCGCGCCGCATCTGCCAGATCGAAATCGGGATTCATGGTTCCCGCCTCGACGAAGCGCCCGATTTGCTGCTGCAGCGCGATCGCGTCGCCGCGCAGCAACGCGATCTCCCGCAAGCCTTCATCAGGGCCGAGACGCCGCTCGAGCGGCACGCGCACGACGATGTCGCGTGGATCGGTATTGGCATTGTGCTCACGCGCGACACGCCCGGCGACATCCCAGTTCTCCAGAGGTCGCGCGATCGAAACGTCGTCCGCTGTGGGCACTGGGTGGCGATCAGCCGCTTGCCGCAAAGCGGCATTGCGCGCCGCATCGGCTTCGGCCACCTGACGGGCATGGGCTGCGATGTTCGCGCTGGCATCGTGTCCCGGAGATTGACGTCCCGGACGGGTGTTCGGCCCGCCGCCACCGCGCGGCGCGCCGGGATGGGGGTCGAATGTAATCGGATCGCCCTGTCCCGGGGCCAGACGCGGCGCAATCGGCGCCTGCGGCGAAGGTCCGCCTCCCGCCTGCGTTCCACCGCTTTCGGGGCCGCGTACCACAAGGCGTCCGCGCGTGAGGTCGTCAAGACGCGAGAGCGCGGCGCGGGCCGTCGCATCGCCCGAATGTCGGGCCAGACCGGCGCGCATGGCCCTGAGAAGCGCTGGATCGAAGGCGGCGACGTCCTGTGGGCTCAGATCGTCAATGAAGCGCGCTACGCGCCCGATATTCGCGCGTGAAAGATTTTCGAAGGAAGCCAGCACATGCGCGTTCTGCCCGGCGACGCGTACACCTGCATTGGCGTGCACCAGCCGCAAGGCGCCCTCACCAAGCCCGTATGCTGCGGCGCACAAGCTCGCGACACGAAAGGCGTTGAGACCGAATTCGAACTCCGCGGTATCGACACCGATCCCGACCGAATCCAACCATTCACGGGCCTGCGCGTAGACTGCGCCGCTGCCCCGGCGACTGAGATCGCGCGCGATGCCCATCGTCGCAGGATCCTGGAGCATGATCGGACTGACCGCGAAATAAGGTGCAACGCCAGCCAGTGTCGCGAGCGGGTCGACGGCGAAGGAGGTTACGGCCCCGGCTACCGCATTGCCGAACCGCACGAACGGATTTTCCGACAGGGGCCGTTCCGGGTTTTCCGTCGCCTGGCGCGCACGCTGATCGAGTTCGCGCGCGACCTCGTTCAGGCGCTCGGCGAAGGGCGTGCCGCGCAAACGGGGGTCGGGAAAACGGACGGTGTAGCTGTAGTCATCGCGCATATCGAGCGGGCGCCCGCGATTGGTCCAGACGAGCCCGGTCTCGCCGATACGCGATTCGAAATAGAGCTCGTAGTCACCGTCAGCGTTACGGACCTGAAAGATGTGGCCGAGATTGCCGAAGGGCTGCCTGTCAAAAGGCACGCCCTCGCGATGGTCATGCCGCTGGGCGAGCTCGAACGCAGCGGGATTCCGGTCGGAGTGGAGCGCGGAAACGGGTGCCGACGCATCGAAGCGAACATGCATGGTTCAAATCCTCAAATAAACAACCAGAAAGAATACACGCAAAACAAGTAAAAGAAGCCGACTAAATAGTTCGTACTTCGCCAATGCCGGATATCTAGACTCAAAGACACGGGAATTCAAGAATTTTGCTTTGAAATCGCTTAATCTTTTTATGTATCAGTTTCGTGACAGCCACGCCGCGCCCGACCCCTGGGAGCGGCGTGGCTTTCATCCAGGCGAAATCCAGGCGAGTGCCGCTCAACTGCGGAGATACGGCATCGGGTCGACCGGGTCGGAGCCGCGGCGAATCTCGAAATGCAGCTGGGGTGCGTTGACGTTGCCCGTACGCCCGGAATTCGAGATCACCTGCCCGCGACGGACATTATCGCCGCGTTTCACCAGAAGATCGCGGTTATGCGCATAGGCCGAGACATAGCCGTCGTCATGCCGGATGAGGATCAGGTTCCCGTAACCCTTCAGCTCGCTGCCTGCATAAGCGACCGTGCCGCCTTCGGCTGCACGCACCGGCGTGCCTTCGGGCAGCGCGATATTGATACCCTCGTTACCACCCGTGCCGAAGCCGGCAATGACGCGCCCGCGTGCCGGCCAACGGAAGTCGAGCCCGGCGGCAGTCGCGTTCGGCTGCGAGGCCTCGGGCTGGGGCTGCGGTGCACTTGCCTGCTGAACGCGCGGCGCTGCTTCCGGGGCCGAGGCTGCGGCGTTCTGCTGGCGCGTCTGTGCTTCCGGACGCGTCTGTGGCTGCGTGGCAGGCCCGGCCGCACTGGCCAGCTGACGCGGGCGCGGGGGCGGGGCGACGGAGGGTTGGGCAGGCGGCGCGTCGGAACTCTGACCCGATTGCGTCTGCTCCCGCGCCGGCGAAGCATCATTGCGCGTCTGGGCCGGCTGTGCCGAAGCCGTTTGCGTGCCGACCGCATTGTAGACCGGGATCACCACGGTGGATCCGGGCCGCACATCCGCCGGGCCCTGCAGGTTATTGGCCGAAAGGATCGCGGAAGTGGGAACATTGTAACGATTGGAGAGAGCCTCCAGCGTCTGCCCCTCGCGCACCACGATCGGCGTGCCGCCCAGCGCTGTCCAGCCGGCAGGGCCTGTCGAACGCTGCTGATTGCGGGCCGGTGCGGATGTCTGGGCAGAAATCACCTGCGGCGGCGCGGAACCGGGCGCCGCGAGCGGCGAAGCCTCGATGATTCCCGAAGAAGACGCATCGTCCGGATTGATGCTGCCCGTGGTAAGCGGCTCACTGCGATTCGACGCGAAGGGGTTCCCGAAGGGATCGCCCGCAAAGCGCATCGTATCTGAACTGCATGCGGCCATGAGACCGGAAACGAGACCGATCACCATCACCCGCGAGAGAAGGGAGAAACGGCCGGAACCGTGCAGACAACTCATCGGCGCACCTGGTGTTCTACGCAACATTGGAATCCGATTAAACGCCGATTCAGGTTAAGCATTGGTTGAACGCATCGACGCAATTGCGGTGAAGCGGCATTTTTCTTAACCATGGCCGTGGGGCGTGACGCGATCACCACGCTCCGGACCTGCGATCAAAAACCAATCGCGCGCCATGATTCCCGGCTTTCAGCCGCGCTGCTGATATGGTCCGCTGCCCGTCTTCGCCGCTTCGGATTCGGCACCCAGCTTGGCCAGCTCGACCTTCGCGCGCAATTCGATATGCGCGATGATTTCATCGAGCCGCGGATCACCACTGAACGTATTGCGCTCGGACAAGCGCGCGACGATCGTCTGGAGATCGCGCGCGGGGACCTTCCCGCTCAACAGGGCCGCTTTCAACCGATCAAGCGAATCGAGGATATCGTGGCCACGCCGCGCTGCCTTGCGCCTGCGCTCGCCTTCATCCGATTCCTCCTGAAGGGCCAGCAGGGCGTCGAGCGAGCCGACTGGCGCGGCACTCGCGGCAGATGCTGCCGGGCGCGCATCGCTCGCATCGGAGACCGCGAAACTGCTGCCCGATGTGCGGCGACGCGCTGCGGCTGCGGCGATCGGTGATGCGGTGGTCTTGGGATCGATGCGCATGGCGCGTCCTCCGGCTTTGCCCGCATGGAGGCTGACGCAACATGGTTAATCGCCCGTTAACCAGGCGGCATTTTCTGCCGGGTACGCGCCGCGTCGGACAGTGCCTCAGGGCATTTTCGGCAAATTCTGCCGCGCAACCGTGAACCCGACTTCGCACAGCAGCGCGAATTCAGCGGATAAATACAAGAAATCCTTCACCTTTCTCGCCTTCGACGGGCCCGCTCATCCGCTGGCACGGTGCTTGCCATGGTAATCTGGCCACCAGCGACGAGAGTGCGATCATGAAGAAGACGATGCGAAAAGCCATCACGCTCATCTGCGCCCTGGCCTTCACGGCGGGCCCGTTGCTCGATGCCGCCACGGCACAGGCCGATGTCGCGCGCCCGACATCCAACATGTCCCGCATCAAGGATCTCGCCGAAGTCGAGGGCGTGCGCCAGAACCAGCTCGTCGGCTACGGACTCGTCGTTGGCCTTCAGGGTACCGGCGATTCGCTCAACAATTCGCCCTTCACCCGGCAATCCCTGACCGGCATGCTGGAACGCCTCGGGGTCAATACGCGCGGGGCGAATCTGCGTACCGCGAATGTCGCAGCGGTGATGGTCACGGCCAATCTCCCGGCCTTCTCTACCCAGGGCACGCGGCTCGACGTCACCGTCTCGGCGCTGGGCGATTCCAATTCGCTGGAAGGCGGCACGCTTCTGGTGACGCCGCTGATGGGCGCCGATGGCGAGGTCTATGCGGTCGCGCAGGGCTCGGTCGCCGTTGCCGGTTTCGGCTTCGAGGGGGATGCCGCGCGCATCCAGCGCGGGGTGCCGACGGTGGGGCGCATCTCCAATGGTGCGCTGATCGAGCGCGAGATCGAGTTCTCGCTGGCCGAGAAGCGCCATCTCCGGCTGGCCCTGCGCAACCCGGATTTCACCACCGCGCGCCGCATCGCCACCGCGATCAACGATTTCATCGGCGATGATGCTGCGGCACCGAGCGACCCCTCGACGGTGCATCTGCGTATTCCCGAAAGCTATGGCGGCAACATGATCGAGTTGCTCACCGAGATCGAGCAGCTGCGCGTCGAGCCGGATCAGCCGGCCAAGATCGTCGTCGACGAGCGATCCGGCATCATCGTCATGGGCCGCGACGTGCGCGTTTCCACCGTCGCCGTGGCGCAGGGCAATCTGACCGTGACGATCACGGAGGAGCCGCAGGTCGTACAGCCGCTGCCCTTCAGCGATGGCGAGACGGCGGTGGTGCCGCGTACCGCCATCGAGGTCTTCGGCGAGGACGGCCAGCTCGCCGTCGTACCGGAAGGCGTAACCCTGCGCGAACTCGTCGACGGGCTGAACGCGCTGGGGATCGGGCCGCGCGATCTGATCGCCATTCTCCAGGCGATCAAGGCCGCCGGCGCCCTCCAGGCCGATATCGAGGTGATGTGATGAGCGCACTTTCTCTGGAAGTCTCGATGGGCATGGCCCGCGCCTCACAGGCGCGGACGGATGCGCGCACAGAGGGCGCAAGCGAAGTTTCCGGCGCGCGGCGCGAAGCCCTGCGCGCCCAGGCTGACGATTTCGAGACCATGTTTCTCGAGCAGATGTTCGGCCAGGTCTTCAGTGCCAATGGTGACGAGGGGACCTTCGGCGAAGCCGGTCCCGGCTCCGACGTCTACCGCTCGATGCTGGTCTCCGAATATGCGGGAATGGTCAACAAGTCCGGCGGCATCGGCCTCTCGGACCAGATCTATTCCGAATTGCTGAAGATGCAGGAAGGGTGATGCCATGTGGGCCGATCAGCAAAACGCCGAAGGCGCCGCGATCCGGGTGACGGGCCCGACGGAGGCGCGCGGTCTGATCGAGGATATCAGCGCCACCATGGCGGCGCTCGAGAAGATCCTCACCGTCGAGACCGAGCATGTCCGCGTCGGACGTATCAGCGAAGGACTCGCGAACGAGAGCCGCAAGAGCGAGTTGACCAGCGCCTATCTGCGCGGGCTCGAAGCACTCAAGGCCAATGCCGTCGCGCTCGCCCGTTTCGCCCCCGCGCCGCTGGAAGAGCTGAGGGCGCGTCATGCTGCCTTCGCCCGCGCCATCGAAACAAACCAGATCGTCCTGGCCACCGCCCGCGCCGTTTCCGAGAATCTGGTCAAGGGCATCTCCAAAGAACTGTCTCGCGCACAAGCACCGCAAGGCTACGCTCCCGGCCGCACCCGCAGCGCCTATGGCGGCAAGAGCGCCCCGCTGCTCGTCTCAAGGGAATTCTGAGCGCCGGAAAGGCGCATCCATCATGAAGACCGCGCCAGAACTCCCCTCTTCCGCCGTGGAGAGGGATTGGGGGTGGGGGGCGTATCAGAAATGGGCGCGGCGCGTGATGATGAACGCCCCCGCTCAGCGCATCGCCTCGATCAGCTTGAGCAGCCAGGCGAGGTCGTCATTGTCGAGGCGGGCGGTCTTGCTTTGTAGCTGATCCATCAACCGTCCGCGCTCGCCCGGGAGCTGCATTGCGTCGAAGCGGTTGAAAAGGGCTTCCGGAAGAATGTCGAGAACACGGGCGAGCAATTCGATCGTGAGGAAAGACGGCGCCGCCGTGCCGCGCTGCAGCCGGCTGATCATGTCGGATGACAACCCCACACGCTCCGCTAGCCTGCCCTGCGTCAGGCCGGCAGCACCACGATGATGGCGCAGATTGGCGCCCAAGCGCGAAGCGAGGGACAAGCCGGCAACGCCGTCATGGGCCCGTCGGCCCGATCTAGCGCCTTTGCGATTCAAGCCATTCGAGGATCGCCCGGCGCACCAGTTTCGAGCGCGTTTCCTCGTCACGCGCGGCCATCGCGTCAAGCGCGTCGATAGCCTCCTGCGGGATGCGCGCGCTGATCAGCGGATCGCGCCCGGTGGCCGGACGTCCGCGCTTCTTCGCTGGCGCATCAGCCATCACCCTCACCCGAAAGTGCGCGATCCAGAAGACGACGAATTGCCTCGGGGCGCGACGGGCGCGGCTCCGGCTGCGTGGCGATCCAGGCGTCAAGGCGCGCAAGTTCAGCCGGAGGCAAGCGCAGATGAATCGATTGCGCATCGGTTCGGGGTCGCCCCCGGCCTCTTTTTTCAATCCCCGTCATCGACCTGGTCATCATTATCCCGTGCGGGTTACCTGACGGCGGCGAGGCGCAGGCGCTCACCTCTGGCGCTCGCGCAGGTACTCCTCGACGATGCGTCGAATCAATTGCGGCCTCGTGGGGAGATCCGGGCTTTCGCGGCGCAAGACGTCCAGCGCGGCGATCGTCTCTGCCGACAGACGCACGTTCACCGGCATCGTATCGACCGGCGGCCTTCCCTTTTTTGGTTTTATGGTGTCATTATTCGGAGCGGTGCGCTTGTTGTCACGAATTCTGGCGATTAGCCCGGCGAGCGTCGGCTCTGCGCCGTGCCCTGATCCGGGTTGCTGCGCCTCGGAATCATCGTCGAGAAGGTGGCGAATGGCGTCTTGCCTTGTCGGGCGCGGTTCCGGTTGCGCTGCAATCCACGCGTCGAGGCGCTCCAGCTCGGCCCGCGACAATCGCAGGCGGATTGGTTCCGAATCAATCTTCGGTCTTCCTCGCGGCCTTTTTTGAGTATCTTTTGCTGACATGTCTATCTCATTTTCGTACTCATAAAATCGACGACAGACAAGGTAGCCCCCTTGCCTGCCGTCTGACCAATCCGGAACCACAGGAGCTCCGTCATGGCTGACATCTTGGATAGCAAACCCGCCCGCCGTGCGAAAGCCGCGAGGGCGGGGCGATGAGCGGGGTGAGCCGCTCCGATCTCGACTGGATCCGCGAGACGCTGGCTGATTGCGCACCGCAGGAGGTTACCCGCATCAAGGCGGTCATCGCCGAGGCCTGCGGCAAACCGGCGCCGGAAGCACCGACGCTGCTCGCCATCCGCGATGATCTCGCCGATGCCCGCGCCATCCTCCACGCCCTCGACCTCGCCCTCTTCGCCATGCCCACCCCCGACCGCGACGCCCTGCGCACCGTCTCCGATATCGCCATGGGCCGGATCGCGGGGATTATCGGGCAGATGGATGTGTTGCGCGGCGAGGCTGCCTGATCGGCGCCGCGCCCGCGTTTTCGCGGGTCACGCCACCCCTACCCCTTCCCTTAGTGGAGGGATGGCCTGCATGAAGCGCTCAGCATCATCCCATGCGCTCCTAGCAGACGAAGCATGCCCTGCATGAAGCTCGCACCAGAACTCCCCTCTCCCGCCGTGGAGAGGGGTTGGGGGTGAGGGGCGCATCAGAAATGGGCGCGGCGGTGATGAAGCGCCCGGATGTCATCGACGTTGGAGATCATTCTGTGCCGCCCCTCACCCCCGACCCCTTGTAACTTGAATCGCGCCGTTTCTGGTACAGTGCCGGAGGCGGTGGCGAGTGCGAGACCGATGCCCCTCAGGGATACCGAGCCCGTTGGAGAGCCTGGGTCCGCGCTCGCCGTTCCATTGAACCCGAACAGTCGCTTGGGCCGCCATATGAGCCCGTTTGTGCAAGGATGGGGAACAATG
>Ga0208623_100403_pt1 | contig 30834 bp, 30 predicted proteins | sample HotLakConsUCCL28_FD_184737 | JGI IMG/M metagenome (GOLD analysis project Ga0208623, IMG submission 184737) | Hypersaline microbial mat communities from Hot Lake, Washington, USA - Hot Lake Consortium UCC-L28 (SPAdes) (version 2) ...
TTGCGCAAAACAGCCGTCACCCGAAGCTTTCCGTAATCCTCATCCATAAGTGTCCACCTCCATGTTGGTGGACACCTCTTCCTATAACTCACTCAATCTCGGAAGGTGCAGAGAAATTCGCGTTTACTTTGGAAGCTGCGCGCAGTGCGCGTTTCATAGGCTCATGCAATAGGAGAGGTGTTCCGTATGTCGCGGCCTTATCGATGCCGTTTTTGACCCATGAGCCGAAAAGACTGTCGCCACACCGCAGGTGGTGATCTAGGAAAGACAGTGGTGCACCCACGGTAAACGTGTGCAGCCACAGTGCTACTTTCGCGAGTTCGACCGCCATTTGGTTCTTATCAACACCGTAGATACAGCGTTTGAGGACCATCCGCCGGATGATATGCCGGTCGTCGAGCTGTTCCTCGTCGATTGTCCAGTTCCGCTCATCGGCATTTGCCAAAATGGTATTGCGGATCGTATCAATTCGCTCCCCAAGCGGAGATATGTAATCGCCCCAATCCTCGGGCGCGTCGAGCTCTGACTCGGCCATCGCGGCAATTACCTGGTCAGCCATGAAATCGACGAGGCTCACGAGAAAATGGCCGGAGCCCATGGCGGGGTCACAGATCTTCAGATCAAGAAGGGCTGTTGCCGGATCAAGGCGCTTGAGCTGGCCGATTTTCCGATGGTTAGGCAGGTCGCTCTGCCCGAGCTCTTCGATCTTGTCCCGAAAAGCTCGCTTGCGCTCTTCCACAAGCGGCTCAAGGGTTTCAGTCAGGATGAGCTGCACAAGATCATCTGGCGTGTAGTAGCTGCCCGATCCCTTGCGCGCGAAGATATTTGGTTGGACGGTGATCTCATCGCCGTCGCGCGTCACCTCATATTCGAGAAGCCGCTCATAGATCGAGCCAAGTTGCTGCACCGAGAGATTTCGGTAGTTGATGTATTTGCGGCCGTCGGAATTTTTTTCGAATGACAGCGCGTCGATAACGCGCGCCATCACAGCGTCGGGGATGCGGATGTTGGTCAGGATCGCGTGGCGCTCCTGATCAAAGAGTCCCCCGTTGTACGGAGGCAGGCCAATCGATGCGTCGCCCTGGTCGATCGCCATGAACAGATCGGACATAGCACCCCAATAGCGCGCAGCCGTATCTGAGAAGATATCGTTCTTGTCTTTACGCTCTTTGACGTCAAGGCGTACCTTTGTGCGCAGCCCGTAATCGTCATAGCGAGTATCCTTGACCGGCAAGAGGTCGCGGTCTTCGGCATAGAGGATGAACAAGAGGCGATAGAGTAGAATGAGCGCCGCTTGGCGTACGTCTTGTAAATCGGCTTCAGGAGCGGCTTTGACAATCGCCCGGACAAGGTCAGGGAATACCTCCCCAAAAACCTTGTTGGACAGGTCTTCGGCAACGCGCTCTTCGTAGAACTTGCCTTCTTCGAGGGCTTTTTCATGGAAAGTGCGGGGATCAGTTCCTGAAGGCACAAATGCTTCACGCCTGAAAATCAGGTAGAAGACCTTCAGCCAATGTCGCCGATCTGCTTCATTCAGAGCAAAAAGCCCGTCATTATGCCCAGGCAGGTCAAGAATTGCCGCAATGTCGAGCTCGAAGAACTGCTCGGAAACCGACCGCGCACCTGAGAAATACAGCCGCCACTTTGAGCCGTTCGTCAGGATGCCCCAACGTAGTGAGCCACTGGTGATGTCGTCGATGCGGCGCAAGTAGCGCAGCATCTGGGTGGACGGGGCCGTTTCTTCCCCTCGCCGACCGGAGCGCCGATCGAGGGGCCGCGCCCATCGCTTGGATTCGATCACGGCCCGTCCGAACTCGTAGCGTTTCCACTCTTCAGGGAAGCCGTTTGCCTTGGCTTTCGTCTCGGCGCTTTCGAAGAGCAAACCATCAGGCACATCCTCGCGTCCGCGCGGGGATAGGTTTTGCTGGCGCAAGGAATCAGCCCAGCCCAGTGCTTCAAGAATTGGCCAAATCAGATCGTCTTCCGTTTGACTTTCGTTTGGTGTCTGAGAAATTGGAAAGCGGTCGAATGCCGAACGAATGGCTGCGCTGAATTGGTCAAGAGCATCATCGCCAAGGGCACTCCATTCCGAAACCTGGTGGATGGTTTCGGTTAAGAAGTCTGAAGAGAATAGACTGCCCTGACTTGCGATTTCACTGCTCAAACCAAGAATTCCTTGTAGTTTTGCATCAACTTAACACTTGCTTTGGATCGGCGCACTCGGAAATACCCGAGGCAGTGAGCTCGTTGATGCGACAGCGCGCGAAGGGATGATCGCGTACCTTTGGCGAGTGGATGATGGTGAAACTTTGCCCATCTGAGCCCGTCATCCGGATGACTCATCTTGACACAGGCTCAGCCAGTACCGCGTATGCCGCCGCTCTCCGGTCCGGTTCAGCGCGCCCATCTCGACCAGGTCCTGCAGATCCCGGGTTGTAGTCGCGCGTGACGTGCCGGTGATGGCGATGTAATTCTCGGCGCTGAGCCCACCCTTGAACCCCTCGGGCCCCTCTCGGAACATGCGCTCGATCACCTTGGCCTGCCGGTCGTTCAGCCGATCCCGGAACTGGTCGTAGAACTTCGCCTTGGCGATGAAGAAGGCAACCCGCGTCAGTGTGACCTGCTGCGCGTTCAACACTGTCTCGCCGAACCACAAAAGCCACGCGGTCACATCCAGCGTCTTCTGGTGGGTTTCGAGCTGGTCGTAGTAACCCTTGCGGTCGCGTTCGATCGTGTAAGCTAGCGCGATCAGGCTCGGCTGGCCGATGTTCTGGGCGAGGGACTTTTCAGCCAGAGCGCGGCCCAAGCGGCCATTGCCGTCCTCGAACGGATGGACGCTCTCGAACCACAGGTGCCCAAGTGCCGCGCGCGTCAGCGCGGGCAGTGGCTTGGAGCCTTCTGGCGCCGTGCGGTTGAACCAGTCGACGAACACGTCCATTTCGCCTTGGACTTGCGCTGACAACGGCGCTTCGAAATGCACCGTCGGTCGGTCAATGCGGCCGGAGACGATCTGCATGGCGTCGTCATGCCGACGGTATGCACCGATCGTCTCGAGGCCGCGGTCATGGGACAGGAGCATACCGTGCCAGTGAGAGAGCGTGTCGTGTGTCAGAGGGGCCGCGTGGTTCGAATAGACATCGACCATCATTTCGGCGATGCCCTGCTCCCGGGGCCTGGAGGGTACGCCCTCCGTGGTCAGTCCGAACTGCCGCCGCAACGAGGACTGGACACTCGACCGGTCCAGAACCTCGCCCTCGATAGCACTCGTCCGCATCGCCTCCTCACTCAGAAGCTCGATGCGCAGCCGGTCGCGCTCCTCGCCCGTCACATGGCGGACCGCACCAAGGATTTCGCCTGAGGACAGCAGAAAGCGCCGTTCGAGTGGCTCGATCGCAGCGCGGTCATAGCGGAAGTTCGGCCAGTCGGGTTGTGTCCAGTTCCAGCGCATGAGCTATAGAATCCCTTTCTATAACTCACTATGTAGCAAATAGATGATTTATGGAAGTGGGTTCTATGCACCACCAACGAGTCCAAAGGTTGGACACATCTCCATGTAACGGCCCGGATCAGCCGTACTGTATCCGATTGGACAGAGGTCAGGCGGCGTCGCTTATTGGTTCGTAGCGGACGTCGGCCAAAGCATCGTCCAGCCACGCGGGCTGCAGATCGCCATTGTTCCATTGGTAGAGGAAACCCACCAGATTGTCGGTCTTCTTGCAGAGGATACGCATGATCGGTTCGCCGGTGAGGCGGGGTTTTGGGGTCATGACGCGCTCCTGCTATCTGGACCTCATAACTGGTTAAAGGGAGGTCAAAAATTTCTTGTCGGCGGTGTTAACGACAGGTTTCTGCAACTGCAAGGTGTGGGCGGTAGCTTCGGCAAAAACCCACCGACAAAAGGACAAGTTGTCTTTATAGTCAGGTTGTTGACGTATCATTTTCTCTATTCTGCGCTGCGGCGCGAACGGCAATCTCGTCCAGAAGTATGTCGATCTCCGTCCAGACGCGCGGCTCGATCTGCCCGCGGATCAAGGCCCACTTGCTGAGCACATCGAGGGGGTCATGGGTGTGCAGGATGGAAGTCAGCGCAGTGGCATCAACGGCCAGCGAGGTGCGCGCGCGCCATTCGGTGATCCGCGTTCTCTGCTCTTCGGATGGCGGGACGAACTCTGGCCCCAACTGCCAGGTCTTCACGGCACGGCGCAGAGCGGCCCGGATGACATGGGCGGGATCGACGCCGCAGTCGATAAGGGCTTCTTCCTGCCGTTCCAGCGCGTTCACCCTGATATCGATCTTGCGGGTGGCCGGAATGCGTCGGACCCTCGGCGGCGACGCCGTGGGCGCGGTTATGATCTCTGCTGTTGTCTCTGGGCTTGGTTGCGGCGAAGGCACGGAAGGCCTGCTTGGCACCGGCGCTTGATCTTCATCCGCCACGTCTGCCGTCACGCTCACCGGCATCAGGACGGTCTCTTCCCGATCCGCATCTTTCCTTCCCGGGTCTTTCTCCCCTTCGGGTCGAAGGGACGCAGCATAGGCTGGGTCGGGCTGGGTGATGGTTGGAATCTTCTTTCTCACCGCCCTGTCCTCACGCGGCTAGGATGTTGTTGAGGATGTCGGTGGCCTCCTCAAGGGCCTCGACGACATGACGGACATGCGGGCGCATGAGGGGGTTTGGATCGGCCTGCTTTTGCAGCGCGATGGCGTGGAGCAGGCCTTTCTCGTCCATCTCCTTGTAGACGTTGCGGCGCATCATCACCGTCTCAACCACGGGAAACCGAGCGATCGCTACTTCGATCAAGGCGGCATCCGCGCGCGTGGCTTTCGGGTCAACCATGTTCAGAACGACATGGTGGCGCGGCAAGCTCGCCGGGTCATCGACGCGTGCGCGCAACCGTTCGAACCAGTCGGCGGTCTGCGCACCGACATCGAGATCTGAGGTCGAGAGCATGACCGGCGTTACAATGTGATCGGCGAGAACCGCGATCCCGTCCGACCATTCCGCGCCGACGCCTGCCGTGTCGATGAAGACGAAATCCGCCGAATCAGCATCATAGACCTGCTCGATCTTGCGTTCGACGGCCCCAACACTCTCGACCGAGATTGACCGCAGCAGAGGCGACCCCAGACCCGCCGCCTCGGCTCGTTCGTGCCAGGCACCAAGCACTCCGGTGCTATCAGTGTCGATCAGCAGAACCCGACGCCTGGCAGACACGGCAGCGCTGATCAGGGCGCGCGAGAGCGTGGTTTTACCACTCCCCCCTTTCCGGGCCATCGCGACGATGACCACGAGATTGTCGTTAGGCATGGCGCAGACCTTTTGCAAAAATAGTGAAACGCTACAAAGATGTAATAATGTCGCTAACCTCTTGGTGCATCGGCGTCAAGCGGAAGGCGGGATGCATGATGCGGTGGGCAGGATGCATTCGCCGTTACGCGTTTTGCAGCGACCAGACAGCGGGGCGCAGGGGACAGACGCCGCGATCCAGGTTGCGCGATGCTTTTGCCAGAAGACGTGCTGCATTCGGCAATCTCCAAAAGACGTAAAGCGCGGAACGCGACGCGGGGTGCACGCGACGCCGTGCATGAAGCGCGAGGCGCGATGCGTGTTGCAATCGACACGGCACCACTTGCCCGAAGACGCGCTGCAGAGCGCAAACGACACCGTGCATAAGACGTGATGCACGGTGCAGGGAACGCGGAACGCGTTACATTGAGCGCGTTGCGCGCTGCATTTGACAAAGGACGTCAAATCGGCCCCAAGGGCCGATTTTCTACATTGAATACAAGCCCTTAATGCCTTCTCCGCTTGTGCTGGGAGAAGGCGGGCTTGTACGAAGGTGGCAAGAAATAGGAACGTTAACTTCAAAATGTCACGCGGCCGAAGACTGACCGAAACAGACCGTCTGAGCATCGCCAAAGAGCGTGCGCAGGGCGTCGCCGCTGCTGATCTGGCCCAGCGGTATGGGGTCAGCCTGAAGACGATCTACAATGCCGTGAACCACGCTCTGGACCGACAAAACGCGAATGGCAGCCGGCCGATCGTCATTGGTCTGCGGGTCAGCCGACGTGAGTTGGCCGCGTTTGATGCCGCACTTGCCCGTCATGGCATCACCAGTCGCACAGATGCCTTGCGCCATTTGGTGTTGGCTGCTGATGAAATCCTGGAACCCGATCACGCGTTGACTGAGGCCCTTTTTGCTCGGGCGGCCGACATCAGCCGTATCGGCAACAACATCAATCAGGTGGCACGGCGGCTGAACGAAGCCAGGCTAAAGGGCCAGCCTTTGTCCTACACTGCGGAAAGCCACGGGCATATTCGCGAATTCGCAGGGCTGATCCTCGATCTGACTGATCGCTTGCAGGCGCTTCTCTTGAAGCGTCGTGCCGATCTGGCGCTCAAGGTCACAAAGGCATGGGCCCCGCTCGTCCCGGATCGGCTAAAGCGTGGGTAAGCGCCTTGCCCACGGTGTCGGGCCTGCCCTCTTCGATCGCGACTGGAGCCGGGTCTCCGGCAGCTGGCAGGGACTGGCCAGGAACGCGCAGATGGTGCGCGCGGCGCGGGGCTATTCGCCGGCCATATTCAAGCCGATCTCGAAGGGCGGGTGCCACACGGGGGCGCAGCTCAAGGCCCAGCTGACGTATCTTACCACCAAGTCGAGCCACATCCTCGACAGTCGTGGCACACATGATGGCAAGAAGACCCTGTCCGAGGCCGAGATCGACCGGGTCGTACGCCGATTTGAGAACCAGTGGGGTGAGCGGCACAGCCCCAAGCTCGGCCATACCTCGCATCTGCTGATGGCATTTCCCGTTGGCACCAGCGGTGAGGAGGTGCGCGCGATCACGGAATCCGTCTGCGAGAAGTTCTTTCAAGGTGAGGGGTCGCAATTCGACTATATTGCTGCAATACACCAAGATCGCGCGCATCCACATGCGCATATCGTTCTGAACCGCCGCAGCAAGGATGGCGAAATGTTCTTTCTCGGGAAGGATCACCACTTCAACTACGACGCCTTTCGGGCGGCGATGGTCGAGGCGGCGCAGGTCCACGGGATCCGGCTCGAGGCGACACGGCGCCTTGACCGAGGCGTCACGACCTACCGCGCCGAGATAGACGAGGTCTACAAGGCCCGTGACGAGGGCCGGCCCCCCGTCGAGCGGCAACGCACCGGGGCCGACCTAGCCACAGCCCTGGAGACGGTGGCGCGCAATGCGCTGACCTACCGGGGTCTGGCGGTCGAGGCGTCCCGGTCGAACTTCGATGACGTGGCCGAGGCGCTCGAGCGGGCCAGCACCATCCTTGCCAGCGGCGGTCACATCCAATCTGACGGAGCCATCTACATGTCGCAAGACGAAACGGCGTTTGACACGCTGATCACCGAGTTTTCTCAAAACATCCGCCAGATCGAGGCTGCGATCGACCGCGCGCCTGCAGCCGAGAGGCCGGAGATCGAGCGGAAGCTCACCGATGTGCTGGCCTCCGTTGCGCATCTCAATCCGCTCGGGGACCGCTCGGCCACCCTCCTCGATGCACCATCCCGGGACGGGGTCTATGCGCGGGCGAACTTGAACGAGGACCAGATGGGGCGGCTCGGCGACGATGCGGTGAAGGCGCGCCTCAGCGAAGCGCTGCAGGGCACGGGCATTGATCCCGAAGCCGTGGCCGCCCGCATGCGCGAAGGTGCGGGCAATGCCGCGCTCGAACGGCAGTGGCTGGCGCAGGATCTGCGCGCCATCGCCACGGCGGGCGACCTCGATCTAGAGAAGGGCGAGGATCGTGAGGAAGCGCTGGACCGGCTGGAAGCCGTTCACGTCCGCCTGGGCGATACTCTGACCGATGCGCGTATCTTGCGGGCGGTCGACGACGTCGATAATGCAGAAGACGCCGAAGTTTCGCTGGCCGAGCGTCTGACCTTGCCGGAGCGCGATTTGGCTGACGAGCGACCGGATGCCTTCGCCCCGTCCGAGCGGCAGGATTTTCAGCAGCTGGTTACCCAATTCCGACGGACAGATTTTACCCATCCTTTCTCGGATGATCCTTCCGTCTACAAAGCAGGCGTCATCGAGGTCGAAGAGGCCCGCGCCGCCTTCAACGCCTATGCACAGCGGTCGCCTGATCATGCCGAATTGGCCTCGATGGCTTGGGACAAGATCACTGACAGCCGCAAGCCGCAGGAGTTCGCCGTCGAGGAGAAGGATCGCAGGCTCCACGCGGGCGACATGGACCTGGCTCTGCGCGATCCTACGCAACATCTCGGTCCGATCATGGAAGACGACCGCACCCTCGCGCGCTACCGCGCCGAGATGCCGGACGAGGAGTTCGGGGCGGCGGTGCAGGAGGAAATCAACCGCCTCCGCGCCATGGGGGCATCGCGCGCCTATATCAGCGAGCGGAGTTTCGACATCGAGGATCAAGCGCGACAGGACTATGCCGAGCGGCGCTTCATGGCTGAGGCCGCCCCTGATGTGATGACGTTCCTCCAGCGGGCCGAGGCCGAGGATGGCACAGCTCTCTCCGAAACAGCTGGGCAGCGCCTGATCGAGCAGATCGACAGAAACCTCACGCCAGACGCGGTCGCGGCGCTGCGCGCGGGCCATGCCGATGTGTTGGACAAGTTCACCGAACATCCGCTGCGGCAGTTGGAGCTCGCGAAGGCCTATCTGGAAAGCAGTGAGGCGACCGCATACGGGCCGGCGATTGAGCGGGTTCAGGATGCCTTGGCCGAGGAACAGATCGAAGCGCAGCGCGCGCGTCACGCCGCGGCCCATGGCGAAAAGGGGATCACCCATGGATAAGGGCAAGATCGCGGGCGGGATCCTGAGCCTGACGCTGGTTGGCCTCGCCATCGGCTATGTCGTGGCCACCGGCTACCTGACCATCCGTTATGGCCTGCCGACCAACGCCTTCGACGTCACCCTGCTTGCGCGGGAGTACCGCGCTCTTGGCATCAGCGCGCCGCGGGACTTCCTCTGGGTTAACCTGATCCTCGCAGGCTTTGGGATCGCCGCGCTCATGCTGAGCGTCACGCTTCTCGGCGATGCCCTGACGCGCTTCGGCACGACCCATTGGCAGACCCGGGCCGAGATAAAGCGCAACGGCTTCTTCGCCAAACCGGGCGGCGGCTTCCTTCTGGGCAAGCTCGGCCCCCCGAAATCGAAGCGCCCCTTCCTCGTCTCGAAAACCTTCCCGCATGCGCTGATCGTGGCGCCGACGGGCCGGGGCAAGGGTGTGGGCTTTGTGATCCCGAACCTGCTTACCTACAAAGGCTCGGCCGTGGTGCTCGACGTGAAGGGCGAGAACTTTCGCGAGACCTCGCGCTTCCGCGCCAGTATGGGCGACAAGGTGTTCCGCTTTGCGCCGACGGACTGGGATCGGCCAACCCACCGCTACAATCCGCTGGCGCGTATCGCGGCTATGACCAACCCGGACCGGCAGCAGATGGAGCTGAAGCTGACCGCCAAGCTCTTCCTGCAGACCGACAACGAAAAGCTGAGTGGGCTTCTTGCAGGCGGCATCGATCTCTTCGTGGCGGCCGGCCTTCTGGCCTTCGAGCGCGGCGTGCCGACCATCGGCGAGATCTACCGCATCACCGCTTCGGGCGGCGACAAGCAGAAGGAATATCTCAAGCGCGCGCAGGAGGTGAAGAACAGGTCGGCCAAGCTGATCTTCGAGCGCATGGCCTCGACCAACAATGATACGCTGACCTCGTACCTGTCGCTCCTGATGACCTCGGGTCTCGACACCTGGGACAACCGTGCCATCGACGCGGCCACCGCGACCTCGGACTTCTCTTTCCGGGATATCCGACGCCGCCCCCACGCGATCTATCTTGTGGTCGAGTCCGAGATGATCCGCCCCCTCGCCCCGCTGATCCGGCTCTTCTTCTCGGACCTGATCGCCTCGCTGCAGGCGCAGGAGCCGGGCGATGACGAGCCTTGGCCCGTGATGATCATGCTCGACGAATTCGACCGGCTGGGGAAAATGCCGATCGTCGCCGAGAGCATCAAGACGCTGCGTTCTTTCGGCGGCAACCTCGCCATTGTCACCCAGACGATCCCGGCGCTGGACGAGATCTATGGCGAGAACACCCGCCGATCGCTGCAGGGCGGCGCAGGCGTGAAGCTCTACCTCACCCCGTCCGAGCAGAAGACGATCGAGGAACTGAGCCAGGCTGTCGGCAAGACCACCAAGCGCGTGGTGACCCGGTCTCGTGCCGTCGGGCGCAACCCGTTCGAGGGGCGCAGCGTTTCCGAGCGGACAGAGGACACGCCGCTCCTGACGGAAGACCAGGCCCGCCGCATGGACCTCGACGAGGTGATCCTCGTGATCGACGCGCAGATGCCGATCCGGGCACGGCGGATCAAATACTTCGAGGACCCGGCGCTGAAGGTGTTGCACGCGGGTCAGGCGGGGAGTTTCCCGTATCCGGATGAAGATGGTCTGCGGCGGGATCGGCAGATGACCGAGACGCGGGAGACTGTCGAGAAGCTGAAGCAGGAACTGCAGGAGGTGAGGACAGCTGCAGGGGCGCAGGGGTCTGGGACTGCGTCCTCGTGGATGACCGTTGAGCCACCTGCAACGGAGACGCAGGATCCGCAGCCAGCGCAGTCAGGTCGGGCGCGAGGTAAAGCCGCTCGTGCAGCAGCGGGTGGCGGTGGGTTAGGTCAGTTGTCGTTCGATCTGGCTGGACTCGGGATCAGAGGGGCGAACAGTTTAGAGTTGGCGGCAGCTGTTCAGACGACGCGGTCGATCATCGAAGTTCATGGATGAGCGATGATGGCCGCTTCGCGGACAGTGTCGTCCGGGCCCACTGGGACTTGCACACGGATTGCACGTTGATACGTCCTACCTGCCCCGGGTTGCTACAAAGTCGAGGGTCACACCTCCGATGAACAGACCGAACTCGACAGTATTTCGAAGAGTTTTTTCCAAGACGTCAGTCCCCGATCACTGCAGAACATCATTCTCTTTTGGCCAATCCCACGTTGTGCCAGCGGTTACGCGCCTGCGACAATGGACATTCTCGTGAGCAATGCCTATCTTTGAAGCATGTTCGAACGTGTCATCACCATGCTTGCCATACTCGCGATCACCGTGGTGACGACGGTGACCTCTGCGCACGCGACACGCATGAGTATGAATTCCGAAGTGGATCACGCGATGCATGTCGCCGACATGATGCACTCTCAGGTCATCGCCGACCTGGATTGTGATGCTGGAGAGCACTGTGGATCGGCCGATGCAGAGATGTGCGAGTTCGTCTGCGCAGGCCTCTCGGCCTTCCTGACGTCGGCAGGCGGGGAAGCCGTGCACGCCCACGGCACCGCCAGTCATGACGTTCCGTCCGCAACGATCCACGTCAGCCGTGCGCCGGGACTGAACGAACGCCCTCCGAAGCTCCGTCTCCTCTGATCGCGCCCGGGCAGACGCCCGAGGCGTCCCATCGGCCTTGATGAACGGGACGGGATGTCCCGAGGAGACGACCATGAACACGCTTTCACGACGCGGCTTTCTTGCCGCAAGCGCCGCCGCCATTGGCGCGGCACAAATGCCCCGTCTTGCCTTCGCGCAGTCGGCGGCACCGATCAGCCTCGCCGCCGCGACCCGAACCCTCGATATCGACGGGCGCGCGGCAACGGTCTTTGGCCTTGCCGGCCCCGGCGGTCAGGGGCTGACCTTCGATCCCGGCCAGAGGTTCCGGGTTGACCTGACCAATGATCTCGACGTCGGCACCATCATCCACTGGCACGGCCAGATCCCGCCAAATGCGCAGGACGGCGTTCCGGACATGCCGATGCCCCTTCTCGCCCCGGGCGAGACCCGATCCTATGACTTCGAGGCGCGGCCGGGCACCCACTGGATGCACAGCCATGTGCCGACGCAGGAGATGCAGCTGCTCGCCGCGCCGCTGATCGTGCGCTCGCGGGAGGACCTGGCGGCCGACCGGCAGGAGGTCGTGATGTTCCTGCATGATTTCTCCTTCAAGGCCCCCGAAGAGGTTCTGGCGGAGATCGGCGCGGGTCATGGCGGCGGACACGGAGCAGGCCATGGTGCCACTGCGGTGCCCGATCAAGGCGCGCCCATGGGAGGCATGGGGGCGATGCAGGGCATGGATCATGGCGCGATGGGCCATGGCGGCATGGGCAACATGGGTGGGATGATGGGCATGGGCGGCCAGATGGGCGGCATGGCCATGGACCTGAACGATTACGACTGGGACGCCTATCTCGCCAACGACCGGACGCTGTCGGACCCCGAGGTGGTGCAGGTCGAGCGTGGCGGGCGCATCCGGCTCAGAGTCATCAACGCCGCCGCGGCGACCGTGTTCTGGATCGACACCGGCGGTGCCGAGGCGCGGCTGGTCGCGGCGGACGGGCACGCCGTCCAGCCTGTTGCGGGCAACCGGTTCGGGCTGGCCATGGGTCAGCGGCTGGACATCGAGATCGACCTGCCGAACCAAGGTGGCGCCTGGCCGATCCTCGCCCTGCGCGAAGGCGCGCGGGAGCGCACCGGCCTGATCCTTGCCACGCCGGGTGCAGAGGTGCGGCGCCTCGATGGCATGGCGGAGTCCGAAGCGCCTGCCTTTGACAGGGATCTTGCACAGGAGTCGCGCCTCATTGCGCTGGATGCCCGGCCGGACCGGCCGGTCGACCGCAGCCATATGCTGATGCTGGGCGGCTCGATGCAGCCCTATGTCTGGACGATCAACGGGGCCGTCTGGGGCCAGCACCAACCGATCACCGCGCGTAGCGGCGAACGGGTCATGCTGTCGTTCCACAACATGTCGATGATGGCCCACCCGATGCACCTTCACGGGCATGTGTTCCAGGTCGTTGGCCTGAACGGGCGGCGTGTCGCCGGTGCCCTGCGCGACACGGTTCACGTTCCGCCGATGTCGATGGTCGATGTCGCCCTCGATGCAGGCGAGGCTGCGCGCTGGATGCTGCATTGCCACCACATGCCGCACCTTGCGACCGGCATGATGACCGAATTCGCGGTCACGGCGTCGGTGTGATCCGGGCGGGGCGTCCGGACAGGGCGCCCCGATGTCCCGACACCGATCCTGTGCTGTCCTGCCCCATGTTGTCGTGATGGCCGGTCAATAGGCGCACCCTGCGGGTGAAAATCAGGAGGATGAGATGATGAATTGGAACGATATGGGCTCCGGAATGGGTTTCGGAATGGGGTTTGGCTGGCTCTTCGGCCTGCTGATCCTTGCGCTGGTGGTTTTGGCCATAGCAGCGCTGGTCAAATATCTCCGGAAATAGACGAAAGGACTTCTCAATGGCTTACACAATCAATCGCATGATCCCGGACACCGGTATCGACAACGTCGACACGCGCGCGCGCAAGGCGCTGGCCGACCATGGCTTCGGCGTCCTGACCGAGATCGACGTCAAGGCGACGATGAAGACGAAGCTCGATCTGGAGATGCCGGCCTATCGCATCCTCGGAGCCTGCAACCCGAAGATGGCGTATCAGGCCATCGGGATCGAACCGCGCGTGGGCGCGATGCTGCCCTGCAACGTCATCCTGCGCGAGGTCGACGGTGGCGTGGAAGTCAGCGCCATCGATCCTGTGACGTCGATGCAGGCGATTGAGAACGCCGAACTGACCGCCGTGGCGGGCGAGGTGCGCGACCTCCTGGCGAAGGCCGTCGCGGCGGTCTGAGATGAGCCTGCGCGCCACCATTCTCGCCGGCCTTGCGATCCTCGGCATCGGATTGCTCGCTGTCTGGCAGTTCGCGCCTTCGGTATTCGCCGATGCGCGCAGCCTTCTGCAGCCCGAGCGTCTGGAAATGCTGGTGGCGCGCGCGGGTCTCTGGGGGCCAGTCGTGATCGTCACGCTCATGACACTCGCGGTCGTGGCCAGCCCGATCCCGAGCGCGCCGATCGCGCTGGCGGCGGGAGCAGCCTATGGGCATGTCTGGGGGACCGTGCAGGTCGTGATCGGCGCCGAACTCGGGGCTCTGATCGCCTTCGGCCTTGCACGGGTTCTGGGGCATGACGTTCTGCGGCGGGTGTTCGGTGATCGCGTCGATGCAGGGCTTCTCGGCTCGCAGACCGCGTTGACGGCGACGGTTTTTGCCAGCCGCCTGATGCCCTTCGTGTCCTTCGACATGATCAGCTACGCGGCCGGACTCAGCCGTCTCCATGCTTGGCGTTTCGCCGTCGCGACACTGGCGGGCATCATCCCGGCGAGCTTCCTGCTGGCGCATTTCGGCGGTGAGGCGGTCAGCGGAGACCTCGGGCGCGCGACATGGGCGGTGCTCGGACTCGGGCTTGTGACGGGGTTGCCGCTGCTCTGGGTGGCGCTGCGGCAAAAGCCTGAAAAGGAAAATCCATGACGAAAAGCGATTACGAGAAGAACAGCATCACCCTCCCGGGTGCTGTGGCCATGGGAACCGGCGTGATGATCGGCGCGGGCATCTTCGCCTTGACCGGCCAGATCGCCGAGCTTGCCGGGCCGCTCTTCCCGCTCTCGTTCATCGTGGGCGCCATCGTGACCGCGTTCAGCGCCTACACCTACATCAAGATGTCGAACGCGTATCCGTCAGCGGGCGGCATCGGGATGATCCTGAAGAAGGCCTACGGCCCGACAACGGTCGCGGCGGGCGCCGCCCTCTTGATGGCGCTGTCGATGGTGATCAACGAAAGCCTCGTCGCGCGCACCTTCGGCACCTACACGCTGCGGGCGTTCGGCGGCGATCCGGACAGCATCCTCGTGCCTATTCTCGGTGTCGGGCTGATCGTCTTCGCCTATCTCGTGAACGCATCGGGCACCCGGTCGGTCGGGCTGTTCTCCATCATCATGGCCGTGCTCAAGGTGGGCGGCATCGCGCTGTTCGGCGCAGCGGGTCTTTGGGCAAGCGGCATCTCGTTCGAGGCGACGGGTGATGATTTTGCAGCCACAGGGTTCGTGGCGTCAGTTGCGCTGTCGATCCTGGCCTTCAAGGGCTTCACGACCATCACCAACAGCGGCGCCGAGATCACTGACCCGCACCGCAACGTGGGCCGGGCCATCATCTGGGCCATCGCAATCTGTGTCGTCGTCTATCTGCTGGTGGCCTTTGCGGTTGGCACCAGCCTGCCGCTGAACCGTATCGTCGCGGCGAAGGACTACGCGCTGGCCGAGGCCGCCGAGCCTGCGCTCGGTCAGACCGGCTTCTATCTGACGGTGGCGCTGGCGCTGGTGGCCACGGCGTCGGGTCTGATCGCGAGTGTGTTCGCCGTCTCGCGGATGCTGGCGATGCTGACCAACATGAAAATGATCCCGCACAGCCATTTCGGGATGCCCGGCACGATCAAGGACCACACGCTCGTCTACACCGTCGTGATCGCGGGCTTCCTGACGGTCTTCTTCGATCTCAGCCGCATCGCCTCGCTCGGGGCCTTCTTCTATCTGGTGATGGACATGATCATCCACTTCGGCGTGTTCCGGCATCTGCGCGAGGAAATTGGCGCGCAAGGCTGGGTGTTGCTGACGGCCATCGCCCTCGACGCCGTGGTGCTGGCCGCCTTCGCTGCGATGAAGTGGCAGTCCGACCCGCTCATCGTCGTGGTCGGCATTCTTGCCATGGCGCTGGTGTTCCTGTTCGTCCGGCTGTTTTTGGCGCGCAATCCTGTCGGGGAAGGCGCTCACCACCATCACTAAAGGGCTTGAGCTTCCAGTCCTTGGAGGCGGCAAGCAAGAAACATCGAAAGGCTGGCAGACCATGGAGCACGATCACCATCACGCAACGCCCGACATCCCGGCTGGGACCGAGAAGGCAAAGGACCCGGTCTGCGGGATGACGGTCGCGGTCAAGACGGACGGGCGTCACGCCGCGTTCCAGGGCGAGACCTTCCATTTCTGCTCTGAGAAGTGCCAGACGAAGTTCAAGGCGGATCCGTGGTTCTACGCCTCGGGCCGGGCTGCGGGACAGAAGAAGGCTGCTCCGGCCAACGTCCAGTACACCTGTCCGATGCATCCGGAGATCGTCCGCGATGCGCCGGGGGCCTGCCCGATCTGCGGCATGGCGCTGGAACCGATGGTGCCCTCGGACGAGCCCAGCGAGGAACTGAACGATTTTACCCGGCGGATGTGGATTTCCGCCGCGGCGGCGGTGCCGCTTGTCATCCTGACAATGGGCGAGTTGGTGGCGCTGCCGGTGCGCGACTGGATCGGGCATCAGACGGCCAGTTACCTGGAGTTCTTGTTGGCCACGCCGATCATCCTTTGGGCCGCCTTGCCATTTTTTCGGCGCGGCTGGGACTCGGTGGTGAACCGATCGCCGAACATGTGGACGCTGATCAGCCTCGGCGTGGGGGCGGCCTATCTCTATTCGATCGTCGCGACGTTCTTGCCCGGAGTCTTTCCCGAGCAGTACCGGATGGGCCACGGCGTCGGCACCTACTTCGAGGCAGCGGTGGTTATCGTGACGCTGGTTTTCGTAGGCCAGGTTCTGGAATTGCGGGCGCGAGAACGCACCGGTGACGCGATCCGCGCACTTCTGGATCTGGCGCCCAAGACGGCGCGGCGCATCCTGCCGGACGGCACCGAATACGACGCGCCGCTGGAGAACATCATGGAGGGCGATCGGCTTCGCGTGCGCCCGGGCGATGCTGTCCCGGTCGACGGGACGGTGATCGAAGGTCGCTCGTCGCTGGACGAGAGCATGCTGACTGGTGAGTCGATGCCAGTGGAAAAAGGTCCGGGCGATGCGGTCACCGGCGCCACGATCAATAAGAACGGCTCCCTGGTGATCGAGGCGGGCAAGGTCGGGTCCGACACCGTGCTGGCCCAGATCGTGGCGATGGTATCGAACGCGCGCCGGTCCCGCGCACCGATCCAGGGTCTGGCCGACCGGGTGTCGGCAGTCTTTGTGCCAACCGTTGTCGCCATCGCCATTGTCGCTTTTGCGGTCTGGCTGATCTTCGGCCCGGAACCCGCGCTGGTCTTCGCCATCGCATCTGCCGTGTCAGTGTTGATCATCGCCTGCCCCTGTGCGCTCGGGCTGGCGACGCCAATCTCGATCACCACGGCCGCGGGGCGCGGGGCGCAGGCTGGCGTGCTGATCAAGGACGCCGAGGCGCTGGAGCGCATGGCGGGTGTCGACACGCTGATCGTGGACAAGACCGGCACGCTGACCATGGGCAAGCCGAAGCTGACGGATACCATTGTGCTTGGGAATTTGACCGAGACGGAGCTGCTGTCGCTGGCTGCTGCGCTGGAGCGCGGCTCGGAACACCCGCTGGCCGAGGCGATCGTCGAGGGGGCCGAGGCGCAGGACGCCCCGCGCCAGGAGGCCACGGACTTCGACGCCGTCACCGGCAAGGGCGTAAAGGGCAAGGTCGGCGGACGCGCGGTGGCGCTCGGCAATGTGGCGATGATGCAGGAGATGGGGCTGGACACGGGCGCGGCCGACGCGAAGGCCGACACCCTGCGCGCCGAGGGCAAGACGGCGATGTTCGTCGCTGTCGATGGCGCGCTGGCCGGCATCGTGGCGGTGGCCGACCCGATCAAGGACTCGACCGCGCAGGCGATCCGGGAACTGCACGCTCAGGGACTGCGGGTGATCATGGCCACGGGCGACAATGAGCGCACGGCGCAAGCAGTGGCAGGTAAGCTCGGCATCGACGAGGTGCGCGCGGGCATCCTGCCCGAAGCCAAGAAGGACCTGATCGAGCAGTTGCGCCGCGACGGCCAAAAGATCGCCATGGCGGGCGACGGCGTGAACGACGCCCCCGCGCTGGCCGCCGCCGATGTCGGGATTGCCATGGGCACCGGCGCGGATGTGGCGATGGAAAGTGCCGGCATCACCCTGCTGGGCGGCGACCTGATGGGCATCGTGCGGGCGCGCAAACTTGCCCGCGCCACCTTGCGCAACATCAAGCAGAACCTCTTCTTCGCCTTCGCCTACAACGCGCTTGGCGTCCCGATCGCGGCGGGGCTGCTTTACCCTGTCACCGGCCTTCTCCTCTCGCCGATGATCGCGGCGGCGGCCATGAGCCTGTCGTCGGTCTCGGTGATCACCAACGCCCTGCGGCTTAGGCGGGTCGATCTCTGACCTGTCCGTCTACACATGCAATCTCGAAAGGAAGATCAGATGAACCAAGACACTTTTTCCCGCCGCACGCTTCTGCTCGGCGCAGTTGCGCTGGTGGCTGCGTCGCCCTTGAGGACTCTGGCGCAAGGCACCGGACCGGCGATCCACGTGATGAAGGACCCGAACTGCGGCTGCTGCTCGGCCTGGATCGATATCCTCGAAAACGACGGCTTTGTCGTCACGACCGAGGCGAGCGCCGGAACGCTTCTGATGCGCTACAAGCTGGACAACGGCATCCCGCAGGAGATGGTCTCCTGCCATACGGGCCGTGTGGACGGCTACATGATCGAGGGCCACGTGCCCGCTGCGGACATTCGCCGTCTTCTGGTGGAACGCCCCGACGCGGTCGGCCTTGCAGTGCCCGGCATGCCCTACGGATCGCCCGGCATGGGCCCGGAGTCGCAGCGAGAGGCCTATTTCGTCTACCTGATCCGTCGTGACGGCACGACAGAGACATTCTCAAGCTATCAGGCAGCCTGAGATTCGCATGACATTCAGGGGCACACGTTGAGGGTCGCTCAAAGCTGTGACGCCCAGCGGGGGTGCTGGTCGTCCACGACGAAGGGATGCGCGTGGCGCCGGACGCCCTTGAGATGGGGGTGGTCGAGCGGCAGGTTGTCATGGCTATGCTCGAGGATCTCTGGATCCTCCTTTGGCCAGAGGCGCAGAGCCGATAGCGCGCCGACGCCTGCCAGCGCCGCAAGCGTCCCGAGGGCCGCGACCGGTCCGAACTGCGTCATCAGCCAGCCGGAAAGCGGATAGGTGACGAGCCAGCAGGCGTGGCTGAGCGCGAACTGAGCGGCGAAGAGCGCAGGGCGATCCTCCGCATGGGCGGAACGCCGCAGCAGGCGGCCGGAGGGGGTGAGGACCGCCGAGTAGCCCAGTCCCACCAGCAGCCATGCGCCAAGGAGGACGGGCCAGTTGAGCCCAAGGGAGGCGACCTCTCCGCCCAGACCGAGGAGCGTCAAAACCATGAGTGCGGCACCGGCGACCATCACCGGTCGGTCCGGCACGCGGTCGAGCAACTTCGGCAGGGCAAGTGCAGCCAGCATCGAGCCGGCGCCGAAGGCGAACAGCGTCCAGGCCAGCGAGGATGCGTCCAGCGCCAGCGTGCTGCGCACCAGCACCACCGAGTTGACAAGCACCATCGCGCCCGCAGCGGCTGCGGCAAGGTTCAGCGCCAGCAGGCCGCGCAGGCGCGGCGTCGCGAGGTAGATGCGGATGCCTCGCGTCGTGCGGTCGTAGATGCCGCGCGGCTCGGACGGTCTCGGCGAAGGCAGCAGGACCGAGACGACCAGCACCGCGGAAGCTGCAAACCCCACCACCGTTCCAAGGAAGAGGGAGTTGTAGCTCACCACCGCCAGCAGGAGCCCGGCCAGCATCGGGCTGGCGATGTTCTCCAGATCGTATGCCAGACGCGACAGCGACAGCGCCCGCGTGTAGCGCGCCTCGTCCGGCAGCACGTCCGGGATCGTCGCTTGGAAGGTCGGCGTGAAGGCGGCGGACGCCGATTGCAGCAGGAAGATCAGGAGATAGACCTGCCAGACCTCGGTGACGAAGGGCAGGCAGAGCGCCACGCCAGCCCGCACCAAATCCAGAGCAACCAAAAACGCCCGGCGGTTCACCCGGTTCGCAAAAGCCCCGGCAATGGGGGCAATGCCGACATAGGCCACCATCTTGATGGTGAAGACGGTGCCCAACACCAGGCCTGCGTTGTCACCCGCCAAATCGTAGGCCAAGAGCCCGAGCGCAACGGTGGCAAGCCCCGTACCCAGAAGCGCCACGACCTGCGCGGTGAAGAGATGGCGATAGGTACGGTCGGCAAAGACTTCCAGCACTGGGGTGACCTCAAAGGTATCGGGAGATTGTTTTCAGTTCATCGCGGTCCGCTGGTGAATGGTCGGCGTCGAGGCAGTGATCTAGGTGATCGTGGATCAGCGCGCGCTTGGCGTTCACCACGGCCTTCTCGACCGCCTGAAGCTGCTGCGCGATCTCGAGGCAGGGTTTGCCCGCCTCGATCATGTCGATCACGGCACGAAGATGCCCATCGGCGCGCTTCAGCCGTGCGACGAGGGCGGGATGGGTTGCATGGACATGGGGCATTGTCATAGAAAGAAGCTATCCTCCCCAGGAGGATAGAACAAGATGGCTCCATGAATGGGCCGCGACGACGAGCGGGCGGACAGGCAAGATCGATGGCACTTCTGCGGACATACGGACGAAATGCGTTTGCGGCGCTTCTGTGCCTGTCGCTGGTGGTCTGGTCCGTCATGCCTGCCGCGACCCATGCGCCGACTGTCTTCGAGACGATCCAGGATCATCTGGAGATGACCGCCGATCACGGCCATTCGCATGGGTTCGAGGAAGATCTCTACTGGGCCATGCACGGTCACAGTCACGAGACTGCCGACCACGATCACAGCCAGGCCTTCCTGTCGCTGGGTCACGGGGGCCAACTGGTTTTTGCGCAAAGGGATGCGTGGCGGCTCCGGACATCGCCGGACGGCCCCCACCGCACATTCCGGATCGAACGCCCTCCACGTGCCTGATCGGCGTCGCGCATCGCGCGGCATACCGATCCTTTAACAGCACAACGGAGATCGATTCATGACTTCAGGCTATTGGGGCTTGCGCGCGCTGGCATCGCGCCGCTCGGTCGCCCTGACCCTTGCAGTGCTCGCGCTCTACGCTTCCAGCGTGGCGCAGGTGCTCGCCCACAACGTCACCGAAGGTGACGCGGGCTACATCCAGGAAATCTGGGGGGTGCACATCATCCCCTTCATCTATCTTGGCGCCAAGCACATGGTGACGGGATACGACCACATCCTGTTCCTGCTTGGCGTCGTCTTCTTCCTCTACCGGATGAAGGACGTGGCCATCTACGTCAGCATCTTCGCCTTCGGCCACTCGGTCACGATGCTGGCAGGCGTCTGGTTCGGCTGGGGCATCAACGCGTATATCATCGATGCCATCATCGGCCTTTCGGTGGTCTACAAGGCGCTCGATAACCTCGGGGTTTACCAGCGCTGGTTCGGGTTCCAGCCCAACACCAAGGCCGCGACGCTGATTTTCGGATTGTTTCACGGCACCGGGCTCGCCACCAAGATCCTCGAATACGAGATCGCGGAAGACGGGCTCCTGGCCAACCTACTGGCCTTCAACGTGGGCGTCGAAGTCGGGCAACTTCTCGCGCTGTTCGTTATCCTGATCGTCATGGGATACTGGCGCAGGAGCCCGAAGTTCATGACGCAGGCAACCTATGCAAACATGATCATGGCCCTTCTTGGCGTCCTGCTGACCTATCAGCAGATCGCCGGATTCATCGCCAGCACATAAAGATCGGAAAGAACAATGCACAACGCACCGAAACCCAACATCGAAGACCTGCCAACTCCGGCTCAACTGCGCCGCTCGACGATCATCGCCGGCATCGGGGCCGTGGCCATTGGCCTGATGGTCTATCTGCCCGCTGAATATGGCACGGACCCGACAGGCCTGGGCAGCATTCTGGGCTTGACCGAAATGGGCGAGATCAAAACCCAGCTTGCGGAAGAAGCGGAGGCGGACCAGTTGCTGGACCTCGAGGCTGCCGGAGGCGACCAGTCCTCGAGCCTGCTCGACGATATCTTCGGCCTGTTCGTGGGGTCGGCCCACGCTCAGGATGCGGAGGTGTGGCGCGACGAGACAAGCTTCACGCTGGCGCCCGGCGACACTGCGGAATGGAAACTCGTAATGACCGAGGGACAGACCGCGCAATACCGCATGCTGGTCGAAGGCGGACGGATCAACTTCGACTTGCACGGCCATGGTGGTGGCCAATCGGTTACCTACGAACGAGCTCGTGGCTCGACGGGGGACGAAGGCGAGATCGTAGCCGCATTCGACGGCGAGCACGGCTGGTTCTGGCGCAACCGAGACAATGTGGCCGCCACCGTGACCGTTCAGCTCCGTGGCGAATACGCCGAGTTCCGCAACGCAAACTGAACCCTTCCACGATCGGCGGCGCGTCTTCGGCGCGCCGCCGATCGCTTCCGGCTTCACCCACCCAACCGCTTTGCCCTCTCGGCCATCCTGATCACTTGCGCACTGGCCGTCACAGCAGCCCTCCGCATAGCCGCAGGCGCCTGCACCGCCCCCCGCCCGATAGCTTCTCCTGTTGTCAGCGCCCCGATCCGAGCCCTGCCCTGCACACCTGAGGTATTCACCAACCCCCGCAGCACCCCGGCGGACCCGCTGACGATCGCAGGCGCCGCAGCCACCATCAGGTTCCCAGAGATACCCCGCACGATCAGCGGCGTCGCCGCGACGAAACCCTTGGCGAGGAACACCATGACAAAGAACGGCACCAGCGAGCCTATGTTGGTCGCGGAGTTCGGATCACCGAGCTGGGCCAGCAGCGAATTCGCCATGCCGACGACGGTCGAGAACATTGCGGCGATGACGATAGGGTAGAAGGCATAGCTGATCGTCGTCGAGACCCATCTGTGGAAGAAATCCTTGGTCGCATCGAAGAGCGACAGGGCGATCATGATCGGTGCGAGGCCGAGCATCAGGGTAAGCATCATCTTGGCGAAGATGAGGACGATGCCGGTCATGAAGCCGAGGAGACTCAGGAGCACCAGGCCGATGCCGCCGAGGATCGCGCCGGTCATCCAGTTCAGGTTGTTGCCGATCGCGTTCAGGTATTGGCTGAACTCTGTGATGAGATCATCGAACTCGGCCGCAAAATACGTGGCCCCTGCCCCGCCGCCGCCGACCGACGAGATCAGGGCCCCGGCAACGTAGTCGAGCCCACCGATCACGGCATTGGCGACCACGTTGAAGTTGGCCCAGTTGAAGGCGAAGAGCCCTATCAACATCAGCTTAATCAGGTACCAGAAGAAGCTGGCCCCATCCATGCTGCGGAACTGGAAGGCCATGTTGATGCAGACGCCGATCAGCGAGAGCGTGACCATCAGCAGGACGATCGTGCCGGTATTGCTGGCCACAGCCCCGAACTGGGACTCGGCGGCATCGGCTAGAAAGCCGTCAGCGGTTCCGACCATCCAGCTGACGATGCTCATTACCAGTTGCCTTGCGCTTCGCAGATATCCTGGACGTCTCGGGCGATCTGGTTCTGCTCGTCACGAATGGCCAGCCGCGCTTGAGTATGCTCGGCCTGCGTGCTTGCTGCGAACCGTTCCTCGTACTCGGCGGAAGCTGCATCCCATGACGGGAAGCGGACATCACAGCTGCAGTCGCCAGTTGCCTTGATCGCCTCCCAGGACCGCAACTCGTAGAGCCGCATCAACGTCAGCGCCTTATAGGCCTCGCGAGGGTGAACCTCGTCCATCCAGGTCGGCCGTGCGGGCCGGTCGTTGCAGATCCGGTACTGCTGGGGCGACATGGTTACGGTGAGATCATTCGTGACTTGAGGCGAGGTCTGGGCCGCGAGCGGCGCGGCCAGCAGGGTGACAGCTGCGGCGAGGGTGGTATGGCGCATGGGGATTTCCTTTCGGGTCATTCGGCGGCGACCGCGGGGCGCTTTGTGCCCCCGGTTCCGGCGGTGTTCTGATCTGGATGCCTTGCCTGCCCCGGCAGGAAGAACTCGGTGATGCCGCGGGCGCCGTCATGGCGCCCAGCCTGGATGATCACGTCGATGGAGCCCTCGATGTAATCGACCATGTCGGCATAGGTCATCGGCACGTCGGTCTTGAGCGCCGCGATGGCGAGGCGACGGACGGCGAGTTGCGGTGTTTCGGCATGCAGCGTGGTGAGCGAGCCGCCATGCCCGGTGTTGATCGCTTCGAGGAAGGTCATGCCCTCGCGGCCCCGGACCTCGCCCAGTACGATCCGGTCCGGCCGCATGCGTAGGGTCGAGGCCAGAAGCACATCGGCGCTTCGGGCATCGGTGTCCCGGTCGGCGATCAGAGTCACGGCATTCGGCTGTTCGGGGCGCAGCTCGGCTGCCTCTTCGATGGTGATGATCCGCTCCTCTGGCGGGATCAGGGAGAGGATCTTGCGCGCCGCCACCGTCTTGCCGGTCGATGTGCCGCCCGAGACGATCATGTTGAGCTTGTTCTCGACGCAGAACCGCAGGGCAGCATCGATGTCGCCGGAGGCCACCACATCGCGCAGCGCAGCATTCCGTTCGCGGCGGAGACCTTCGAGGCTGCGCTCCTTGCCATACAAGAAGCCAAGCTTGATGGCCTCCAGTGGCAGGGAGGAGAAGAACCGCAGCGATATGGAGAACCCGCCTTCAACAGCGGGAGGCTGGATCACCTGCGCCCGGATCGGTCGGTCCCGGTAGAGGATCGAGACCGAGACGATGGGTTTCTTGGTGCTGAGCGTGGTCGAGGCGGCCGAGGCGATCTGGTTGCCGAGGTCCTTGATCTCGGTCTGGGTCAGCGGCGTGCCGAGACCGCGCATGAAATGATCGCCCTGGAACTCGCCCCAGACCCGACCATCGGGGTTGATGCAGATCTCGATCGTGTCACAGCAACGCACGGGCGCGCCCAGCCGGTCGAGCGAGGCTTCGAGATAGCTTGCCGCCATGTCAGAAGTATCCGTTGTGATCAAGCACGGCTTTCGGCCCAAATGCGGTCGTCGCGCACAAGCGCATTGGCGAGGATGACGAGCTTGCGCATCACCGCGGTGTTCGAAACCTTCCACGGTTTTCCGGCGCCGATGAGGGCTTCGTGGATCTGGCGCAATGGCGCGTTGAACTTCGTCGCGATGAGCGCCGGCATGAACAGCATCGTGCGGATTATCTGGCGACCGCCGCTGATCCGCGCCTTGCCTTTCCACATGCCAGATTGCCGGGTGATCGGCGCGAGTCCTGCGAGGCTTGCGACCTCCTTGGCGTTCATGCTGCCGAGTTCAGGCATCTCGACGATCAGCGCGATGGCTGCAACCTGGCCGATCCCGGGAATGGAGAGAAGGATCTCGTAGCGGCGCGCGAGCTCCGGGTCGGCTTTGATGTAGCGCACCAGTTCCGCGTCGATCTGGGCGATCTGCGCCTTGATCTGGCGATAGCGCGCGTTCAGCTGCGAGATGATCACCTTGCACCGAGCCGTTCCAAGCCGGTTCCGGCACGCTGTCCGATCCTTGATCAGGCCGATGCGCGCGACGTGCAGCTCCTTGATTTCCATGACAGCGTCCGACCGGGCCGGGCTGGCCTCAAGGTTCAGCACCGCGCCCATCCTCGCCAGAAGTTCGGCATCGACGCGGTCCGTCTTTGCAGTCTGGCCAGTTGCCTGTGCGAAACGGCGCGCCCTCGTCGGGTTCACCTTCACCAGGCCATGGTTGGTGGCCGACAAGGCTTGTTCGAGGTCCCGATGATAAGGACCTGTCGGCTCATAGATCACTCGGGTGGGCGCTTTCCCAATCCACTTTTTCAGCTTCTTGAGGCCGGCAGCATCGTTGGAGAACTGCTCTCGCCGCCCGTCCGACATGCGGAACGCGTCGAGTGTTGCCTTTGAAATGTCGATCCCAACTGTGTCGTTCAACTTCGTCTTCCTTATCTTGTTATGCGGGGCAAGATGCGGTGACCTTCCCCATGTATCCGTTCAGGACATGCGAAACTGCAGAGGTGATCCCACTTCTGATCGGCCCAATTCGACCATCTCCAGATCGATCCATCCCCCGCTGCCGACCGGGTTGATCTGCCCGGCCGGTAACCCCCCGCAAATTGTGTGAGAGCTGGGAGCATCCTAAAACAAAATCTCCAGATCGCGGTCGACCATGACCGTGATCCGCGTGCCCTGATCGACATGGATCACGGGCCGGATCGCCAGATAGTCCTGCATGACGCTTTGAGTGCTGTCGCGCAGGTCCGTGCCGACGTCGCTCGCGATGTCGGCCGCAGCCTCATCCTCGATCTGTCCGGCGGCCGCCGCGGGCAAGGCGCCGATAAGCGAGATCAGCGCGGCCGAGCCGAAGCGCTGCGCGAAGCGTGTGTCGACAAAGCCGGTGGTGCCGGTGCGCCCGAGCTCGTCTCCGCCGAAGGCGCTGATTTCCACGGTCTGGTTGTCGGGCAGGATGATGCGGTCCCAGGCCACCATGACACGCGACTGCGCGAGCGCCACATCGGAGCGGTAACGCCCGACGAGACGCGCGCCGCGCGGGATCAGGACGCGCGTGCCATCGAAGGAATGAACGTCCTCGGAGACGATGGCCCGGATGGCGCCGGGCAGCGTGCTGTCGAGCGCCGTCTCGGTCACGGCCTGGATCATCGTGCCTTGCACGACGGTGTTGCCGGGGTTCACGATCACTTCGGCCCGCGTCACCGGAGCGGGCCTTGCGCCTGCCCGCACGAAGGCTTCGTCCTCATTCAGGCGCGCGGCCTCGAGGCTGTTCTCCCGGTCGGTCCCTGCCCCCATCCCGGAAAACGCGATCATGGGCGAGGCGATGCGTTCGGCCCGGGCTTCGGCCTCCGCGATGCGGCGGCGTTCAAGTTCGGCAAGCCGCAACTCCTCCTCGTTGGGCCCGAGATCCGTAGGCGCAGGCGGGGTCAGCCGCGCGACCTCGAGGTCCATGCGCAGCTGATCCAGCTCCCGGTCGCGTTCGGTCAGCTGTCGCTCGAGTGCGCGCTGCGCCTCAGACGAGGCCTCTTGCAGCGCCGCGATCTGCGCCGTGAGATCGGCGATGGCCTGCTCTGCGCCGCTGTCCGATGCTTCGACGGGCCGCGCCCTTAGGTCTTCGAGTTCCGCGCGCAGCGTTGCGAGGCTTTCCATCAGCGCGAGTTCCGACGCGGTGGGGCCGGTCTCGGCCGGGGGCGCGGGTGCAGGCTCGACCACGGGCATGGGTGCGAGGTCACCGAAGCCCGATCCTGCGGTCTGGAACTCTTCGGGGGCTGCGGTCGGCAGGGGCGCTTCCGGCGATGGTTGCAGGGCGGCCCAGGCCAGACCGCCCACAGCAACGATCCCGGCCACGCCGAGTATGGCGGCCAGCGGGGATGGCCGTGCGGCAGCGCGCTTGTTGTCGCCTGTCGCTTCAAGAGCCGCGAGACGCGCGGCGAGGTCCTCGGTGTCCTGGCTCATGATGTGGGCCCACCCATATCCTGAACACAGACCTCGTCTTCTCCGAGGCGCAGCACCCATTGGCGGTTCACGCCCGAGACACGGATGACACCGTCCTCGAGTGCTGTGCTGTTCACCGCCCGCTCGCCGCCATTGGCATAGCGGAAGATCGCCGGGACCGGCGCGTTCCGCGCGAAGCGGAAATAGGTGAAGGTGCCGTCATCCCAGATGGCCGTCGGCGTGAACTCCTCCCGGGCGCTGACGGCATAGTTCGCATTCGGCGCATCGGCCGCGACCGCCCGGGCCGGCTGTGCGCGGCTCTCGGGATAGCGGAACTGCACGACATAGTGCGGGGTCTCGCGCGCCTCGACCACGTGGAAATAGTAGGAGCGGCGGTTCGTGTAGACCGTGATGTTGGTCGCGACACCCGCGGCGGCGGGCTTGATCGCGAAGGCGCGTCCGCCCGGCACGCCGTCGAACTGGAAGCCGACGGTGTCGCCTGCGATGATCGAGCGGATGGTTTCACCCTCGCCGAATTCGACGGTGGTGACGCGGGTCAGGGTCGTGACGATGCGGTAAACCTGCCCCTCGGTCCAAGTGGCGATCCGGACGCGGTTGTCATGGGGACCGGGGCGCGGCGTGGTCTCGGCAAAGGCTGCGGGTGCGCAGAGCACGAGGGCACCAGCGACGAGCAGGGCGTGAACAGGAGCAAGAACTGGAACAGAGGTCATTCGGAACGGTCCGATCGGATGGCATATTGGGTGACAGTGAAGCCGAAAGGGTTCTGCCAGACATCGTCGATCGAGCGCGTCCGTTCGGGCTGAAAAGCGAACATCAATGTTGCGGTGAAGGATCCGTCCTGCGCCCCTTGCGGGCTGGTCAGGCGCTTTCTGAGGCGCACCTGGGCGCGGTTCTCGCCGATCAGCGTGATCGATGCGATCTCGACGGCCATCTCTGCCGCGGGGCCGTAGCGGGTTGGCGGATAGCTCTCCTGCCCCGAGGTCCACATGGCGCGCATGCTGGCCTCGGCTGCCCCGGTGGATTGCGCCAGCACCCGGCGCACGCGCAGATCGTTGTCGAGCTGGTTGTAGGCCTCGCGCTCAACGATGTAGCGGTAGATCTGCGCCTCGATGATGGCGGGTCGCTCGGCAAGCCGCACCGTTTCGACCGTGGCATTGGGCAGAGCGAGACCGGTCGCGGGGTCATAGGGCACGACGACCGGCGGCGGCGTCTCGACCATCAGGGCGACGGCTGCGGCGGCAAGGCAACCGAAAACGCCGAAGCCCGCCCCGCCAAGCCCGATCATCCGCCAGAGCTGCTCCCGGCGCAGCGCGCCATGGATCAGTTCCTCCTCAACGAGTTCCCGCGCGCTCATGCCTGCCGTCATGTCGGGACCTTTGCTCATGGCCGCAAGCTCGGCAGGGTGAAGTCCATGTAGCGGCGTTCTTCGGCCACGGTGGCGGCATCGACCACGCCCGCATTGCCTGCGCCGAGGGTTTGGATGGCTTCAAGCTCCCACATGCGTGTCATGGCGATGGCGAGTTCCGCCGTGACGCGGGTGTTGTGGTCCATCGACTCTTTGAGGTCCTCCATGTCGGGTATCAACGACACGAGTTGCTCGACGCGTTCGAGCGACTGAGCGGCCTCGGCATGGCTGTTCTGGGCCGCCGCCGACATCACAGCGCCGGTCGTGGCGCGGGTCGCGACACCTTCTGCGCCGGGATTGCCGCTGGTGGCGATTTCGCGCAGCGAGTCTTCGTCGAAGCCTGCACTGGCCAGCGCCTGTTCCATCTGGGTGCGCAGGGGCCCCGCGTTGGGGCCGATCAGGCTCGACCAGTCGCCCGCCTGGATGCCGCGGATCAGGCCTGGGATGTCTTCGAAATTAGCTTGCAACAGGTTGTCGAGATCGCCGCCCATGGCCAACCCAAGGATACTGCGCGGCCCGGTGAGCGAGGCATACATTTCGTTCAGCTGATCGAGCTGGCCTTGCAGCGTCTCCAGTTGTTCGAGCGCATTGTCCAGAAGATCGGTCTGGATCCCGAAATCCTGCAGCATCTGCTGAAGCTGGCGGATTTCCTGGGCGATGTTCTGCGTGTCGACCGTGGGCACGCCCTGTGGGGTGACAGGGCCCGCGAGGGCAAGGCCAAGCGCGAGGGTCGCGGCGGTAGTGGTAAGGGAAATGCGCAGTGGCCTTCTCATCGCAATGTCTCCTGGGTGAAATCCATATATTGCCGCTCGGCTGCCTGTGCGGCTGCCATGGCGAGTTGCTCCTCACTGAGCGGCTGGGTGTAAGCGGCCTTGATCCGGGTCCGGATCGCGACCAATCGGGCAAGCTCGGCCCGAGCGTAGGTGTTGAGTGCGATGGCCTCGTGCAGGTCTTCGGTTTCGCCAATGCGGGTGATGATGTCCTGAACGCGCAAGGCTGCCGCCCGGACCGAGATCAGCGAATAGTCGCCGTAGACACCCGCCTCACGGGCCGAGAGGCTGAAGCTTGCGTTGGCGAGGAGCACAGGGTCGATGGTTCCGAGGGCATCGATCCCGCCGACGGCGGCGAGGTAGCTATTGTACTGCTGCGGGATGACAACGACGTAATGTTGGGTTTCCGCAAAGGGCGGGACGCCGCCGTAGTTCTGAACGTTGCCAGGGCCTGCGTTGTAAGCGGCGAGCGCGTGGATGATGTTGCCATCGAACATGTTCAGCATCTGCGCGAGGTACCGCGCGCCGCCGGTGACCTGCAGCCAGGGGTCGTCGTAATAGGCCGGGTAGATTCCGAGATCGCCCGCCGTGCCGGGCATGATCTGGGTGAGCCCAAACGCCCCCACAGGGGAGCGCGCGCCGATCTGGAAGCGGCTTTCCTGCCAGATCAGCGCCTGCAGCAGGCAGCGCCATTGCACGAGAGAGAGCCCCGCGCGGCTTACGCCGGGCAGGCTATGGGTGTGACGCGCCGCGCGGATGATGAGTTCCTCGATCCCTTCTCGGGCATCGCCGAACATCCGGGCCGCGGCCGGGTTGTTATCCTCGGGCGCATAGAGGCTGGCCGCGGCGCTTTCGACGTCGCCAACCGCCCCCTGCCCCGCCTCGAGCCCGGCCACGGTGCCAGCCACATCGCCCGAGCCGAGCGACATCGCATCCATCAACCCTTCGAGCGAGGCGAGTTGCTGGCGCTCGATCTCGGCCAGTTCCTCCTCGCGGGTCAGCCGGTCCTGTTGCAGCGCCAGGTCGCGATCGGTCTGCTCAAGGATGGCCTGCCGCTCTGCGAAGAGGCGCAGATCGAAGGTCGGCACGCCTTGGGCGACCGCTGGCCCCGCAGTGGGACCAGCCAGCGCAAGGCCGATCATCGAGAGGGGGAGCCAGGTCCGCATCGGCTTAGCCACCCGCCCCCAGCATCACGAAATCGCAAGCCGTGTCGCGGCGCGTGACCTCCGCCCCCATGGTCGAGATCGTCGTCGTGGCGGTGGCCGTTCCTGCCTGTACAGGCGCGTCGCGGAAGTTGAAGCAGTTGGCCTGCGCGGGATTATGCTGTGCGCAGGCTGTCAGGGTCAGGCCGAGGCCAAGCAGCACGACGCTACGGATCATGGAATGGGTCATGTCACTCTCCAAAAATCAGGGCGGTCACGGTAATCGGCGCCGACAAGGGCCTCGCCCTTCTCCATGCCGCCGAGGATGGTCACGAGCGGGCCGAGCGCGCTCAGATCGGCGTCGATCACCACAGCACCCCGGTCGTCCCGCACGAGCGCGAGCCGCGA
>Ga0208623_100411_pt1 | contig 30410 bp, 30 predicted proteins | sample HotLakConsUCCL28_FD_184737 | JGI IMG/M metagenome (GOLD analysis project Ga0208623, IMG submission 184737) | Hypersaline microbial mat communities from Hot Lake, Washington, USA - Hot Lake Consortium UCC-L28 (SPAdes) (version 2) ...
GGCGGTGGCGGGGCGTGCCCGGGCCCGGGAGGGGCTCCGGCGTGTCTGGGCGGGCTACGGTGACGGGTCGTTCCGTCCGGTGGGGGCGGGGGAGGCGCTGGAGCGGCACCGGCGTCTGATCTTCGCGGCGGGCGCGGCCGACGAGTCGATCGACCGGGAGGCGGCCTTGAAGGTGCTGGAACGCGAGGACGGGGCGCTGCCGAAGGCGGCGGCGCTGCGCTGCCGGGTGCGCTACTTCACCGACGGGGCGGTCCTCGGGACGCGGGAGTTCGTCGGGGGCTTCGCCGCGGACTGGTCGGCCGACCGCGGCCGCAAGCGCCCGCCCAAGCCCCGCGCGCTGAAGGGCGCCGACTGGGGCGACCTGGCCGTCGTCCGGGGGCTGCGCAGCACGATCTTCGGTTGAGGGCCGGAGCGAGACGATCTCGCCGCCGCCCGCCGACTCCGGGTGCTGCCGTTCAGGGTTCCACCCATTTTCCGTGTGCTTTGATCAGGTCGATGAGGCGGTCGAGGGCTTCGGATGCGGGAACATTGTATTTCACGCATTCTTTGCCCACGTAAAGGTTGATCTTGCCGGGAGCGCCTCCGACATAACCGAAGTCGGCATCGGCCATTTCGCCGGGGCCGTTGACGATGCAGCCCATGATCGCGATCGTGACCCCTTTCAGGTGATCCGTGCGCGAGCGAATCTTTCGGGTGACTTCCTGAAGGTCGAAAAGCGTCCGGCCGCAGCTGGGGCAGGCGACGAACTCGGTGCGCGAAATCCGTGCCCTGGCGCCTTGAAGCACGTTGTAGGCGAGAGCCGTCGCTTTCTCAATCAAGGGTTCGGTCTCAATACTGAAAAGGTCCCCGATGCCATCGCAGAGCAGGGCGCCTCCGAGGATACTGCTTTCCAACAGGCGATCGGAGAAACTGTCTTGCGGCGCGAAGTGATTCGGGGTGCTGCTGCGAATCCAGATCGGAGCATCCGGGGCGTAGCGGCGGGCGGCTTCGGCCAGCGCGCGATAGCGGCCCACCGGATGGCGAGTGCCGATCGAACGGCTGCTGGTCAGGATGAGGTTCGCGGTGCCCATCGGCTGCAGAGCGGGTCCGATTTCCTCCTCGAACTCTTCCGGTTCGCAGTCGATCGCAAGGTTGAAGTTCCGTTGCCGGCAGAACTGGAGCAGCTGGGTGGCGTAAAATGCGTCCGACCTCTCGACCGACTGGAGCAAGGTGATTCCCGCCAGGCCGGTCGGCCATTTGTGTGCCTCCAGGTGAGAAAGGTCGACCTGCTCGCCAAGGTCCACGACGAAGAAACCGACCACGCTGTGAAGCGCTTCGAAAAGACCGTTGAAAGCCGACAGTGATTCGCTGGTTGAAACGGAAAGCTGAAGGCCCTCGATCTTGCTTTCCTTGAAACGCATTTGCGTTTTACAGACCGCTTGGACAATCGCCTGGACCTGTTCGACTGGCTCCGAGGTTTTGACGATTACGGCCGGAAGCGCTTCTCCGCCGCCGACGCAGTCTTTGCCGAGCTGGACCGGGCGCGTCGTGCGCCGACGGAATTCGAAAGGGTCGATACCGTCTTTCACTTCGGCCGAGAGCGGAAGCGATTCCTGCTGCTTCCAGAGCGCCTCGGCCTTGGCGGCCAGGTCGCGGGCGACCGGAATTTCGTAAACCGGATCTTCGGTCAAGGAGACGCGAATGGTGTCGCCGAGGCCGTCGTTGAGGAGCGATCCGATGCCGATCGCGCTCTTTACCCGGGCATCCTCGCCATCACCCGCCTCGGTCACGCCGAGGTGGAGCGGGTAGTCCATGCCTTCCTCCGTCATTCGCGCCACGGCCAAGCGGTAGGCTTCGATCATGACCTTCGGATTGCTGGCTTTCATGGATAGAATGATATCGCGGTAGCCGTGGCTCTCGGCGATTCGGATGAACTCGAGGGCGCTTTCCACCATGCCCATCGGCGAATCGCCGAAGCGGTTCATGATGCGGTCGGAGAGGGAGCCGTGATTGGTTCCGATGCGCATGGACCGGCCGAGCTCCTTGCAACGCAGCACGATCGGGGTGAAAGCCTCGTGCAGTCGATCGAGCTCGGCTTGATAGTCGGCGTCGGCATATTCGCGGACGGCGAACTTCTTCTTGTCGGCGTAGTTGCCCGGATTGATCCGGACCTTTTCCACGTGCTTGACCGCTTCCATCGCGGCGGCGGGCAGGAAGTGAATGTCGGCGACAAGCGGGACCTCGCACTTCGCGGCGCGGACCTTGCGGGAAATTTCGCCCAGCGCCTCGGCCGCCTTTTTGTTCGGTGCCGTGATCCGGACGATTTCGCAACCGACATCGGCGAGCGCCAAGGTTTGCTTCACGGTGGCTTCGATATCCTGCGTATTGGTGGTCGTCATCGACTGGACGCGGAGCGGGTTGTTCCCGCCCACGCCGACATGGCCGACCTTCACCTCGCGGGTGGCGCGGCGGCGGGCTTGGAAGCGGGAGGCGCAGTAGTCGAGATGGGCAACTGGATTCATCGAAGCGAGGGGGAAAGTATCGACCGGGGCCGCCTGCGGACAATCTCGAATTAGGAGTTGTCTTCGAAGCTCACCGTCCCCCGGCGGGCAGGTTCTTGAAGCATCCGGAAGAACGGCGGGACGCGGCGACTACTCGGTTTCGGGCGTCGGGGCGGCCTCTTCGGGCTCGTTCCTTTCCGTGCGCTCCTCTCCGACGAGCCCCACGTCGAAGCCGACGCGCTTGACGTCGAAGAAGCTCACGTAGACGACGAAGGTAAGCAGCAGGATCATGAAGGCGACCTGCACGTTTTCCAGAAAACGGCGCGGGAGCGGCCGCCCGATCACTTTGGAAATGGTTGCGAAGAGCATGTGGCCGCCATCGAGAACCGGGATGGGAAGAAGGTTGAAGATGGCGAGGTTGACGTTGATGAGGGCGAGAAACCAGATCAGGTCGATCCAGCCGTAGCGGGCCATCGAGGTGAGCCCGTGGACAATGCCGACGGGCCCGCTCATGTTTTTGACCTTCACATCGGAGCCGCTGTGGAGGAGGGCGACCAGGGTCATGCGCATGGTGTTGGCCATGATGTGGAGCTGCTCGATGGGATTCGTATGCACGTGCTCGGTCTTGGCCTCGTAGAAATAAGCAAAGCCGAAGCGCGGCGAGCTCTCGCCCTTGGCGACCCGCGGCGTGATGGGGAGCGTCAATTCCTCTCCCTCGCGGAGAACCGTGAGATCGATGGGCCCACCCGCATGATTTTGAAGGTAAACGCTCAAGAAGGCCGATGAAACGACCGGCTGACCGTCGAGCGCGAGAATGCGGTCGCCCGGCAGGAGGCCGGCTTCGAAAGCCGGCATGTTCTTCTGGACCTGGCTGACGACCAGATCCGTGCCCGGATCGACGCCGAGCGTGCGGATCTCGTCGATGCCCGCCTTCATCAAGACCGGGTTCGCGGTGACGCTGAGGATTTCTTCCCCTCGCTGAACGAGGACTTCGGTCTCGGGAATACCTTGCTCGTTGCGTCCGGTGCCGGTCATGACCGCGTTGTTGAACTGCATCCAGTCGCCGACGCGCTGGCCGTCGACGCGGAGGATCGTATCGCCGGCCTGCAAGCCGGCCGCGTAGGCGGGCCCCGGCACCACCTCGCCCGCCGCGTTGACGATCTCGGGGGCGACGAAGTCGATCTCGGTCGATTTAATGATGTCCCGACCGACACCCCAGATGATCAGCGAGAGGACGAGGGCCAAGATGAGGTTAAAGACCGCGCCCATGACGGCGACGATCATTTTGTCGGCATACGAGATCGGCGGGAGCCGTTCCGTTTCGTCGCCTTCGCCGCCTTCGAGTCGACCCATATCGGCGAGCTGGGGCAGCGAGACGTAGCCGCCGAGGGGGAGCAGGGAGATTCGGAAGTCCGTGCCATTCCGCCGCCATCCGAAGAGTCTAGGGCCGAAGCCGATGGAGAAGCGGTCGGCGACCAGGCCGCGCTTCTTGGCCGCGATGAAGTGGCCGAGTTCGTGAATGAAAATAGAAAAACCGAGCGCGAAAAGCGCGATCGCGATGAACCAGAAATTCAGGAGAAAAGACATGGGTGGTGAAGGCGCGGATGGTCGGGCGCGGCGGGAAAGAAAGCGAGGTTCGGGAAACGACTGTCGGCAAGGAGGCTAGCGGGGAAACGGCTTTTTTCAACTCCCTCGGGCAGGGAAACGGCGCGCGTGGGAGCGGGCTTCGGCGTCCAAGGCAAAGAGGGCCTCGAGATCGTCGCCTGCCGGTGGCTGAAAGACGGACAAGGTGTGCTCGATGGTCCTTGGAATATCGAGGAAACCGATCTCGCGGGCGAGAAAGCGCTCGACCGCGATCTCGTTGGCGGCGTTGAAGACGCCCGGAGCGGCGCCCCCGGCTTCGAGTGCGGCGTAGGCCAGTTTCAGGCAGGGGTAGCGGCCCAGATCGGGCGCGGAAAAATCCAGCCGAAACTGCTTCCGGAAGTCGAGGGTCGCATCCACGCCCGGCGCACGATCGGGATAGAGCAGGCAGTGCTGGATGGCAAAGGTCATGGAGGGGGGGCTCAACTGGGCGAGGACGGAGCCATCCACGAATTGAACGAAAGAATGGACGATGCTCTGCGGGTGGATGACCACTTCCAGTCGCTCCGGTTCCAGGTCGAAAAGCCAGCGAGCCTCGATCAGCTCGAGGCCCTTGTTGGCCATGGTGGCCGAATCGACGGTGATCTTCGGTCCCATCGACCAGTTCGGGTGCCGGGTCGCATCCTCCGGAGTGACCGAAGCGAGCGAGTCGGCCGGCCGGTCGCGGAACTGGCCCCCGGAGGCGGTCAGGACGAGCTTGTCGAGATGGGTCCGGGGGTGACCTTCGAGGCACTGGAAGATGGCGTTGTGCTCGCTGTCGGTGGGCAAGAGGCGGACTCCCTTACGGCGTGCCGCCCGAATCACCGGTTCGCCGCCGAGGACGAGCAGTTCCTTGTTGGCGAGGGCGAGATCGTGACCGGCCTCGATCGCCGCGAGGGCGGGGCGCAGGCCACAGGCTCCGACCACTGCGATCAGGACGATGTCGGCCTCGGGCAGCGCGGCGAGCTCCGAAAGGGCCTCCGGACCGCCATGAACTTTGGTGGACTGGGGAAAGGTCGAGGAGCGCCGGGCCTCGGAGGCGGCGTCTTTGTCGCCGAGCGCGGCGTGCGGCACATCGAACTCCCGGCAGATGGCGGCGAGCTCTTCGGCATTGGAACGCGCTGCGACCGCGACCAGGCGCAGGCGGTCCGGATGCTGCCGGAGGACGCGAAGCGTGCTGCCGCCGATGGAACCCGTCGCGCCGAGCAAGACCAGGTTTTTGGGAGCGTTTTCGGGCATGCGGGCGGAGGTGCGGAAGCGTCGGTGGCTACCTCGAAAAAGACCGGCCGGGCCAAGTCTCGCGAGCTTAGAAGATGCCGTATTTGAAGAGCAGGTAGGCAAGCGGAGCAGTCAGGATCAGACTGTCGGCCAGATCGAACACGCCGCCGATGCCGGGGATGAGATTGCCGGAATCCTTGACCTCGGCTTGCCGTTTGAAGGCGGACTCGACCAGATCGGAGGCGATCGACGCGATGGCGACGGGCACCGCGATAAGCGCCGCCAGCCACCAGTGGAAACTCTCCGGCGCGAAGGCGGGAGATAGGCCGAGCAGCACGAGTCCGACGAGGATGGCGGCGCCGATGCCGCCGAGGGCGCCCTCGTAGGTCTTTTTCGGGCTGATGACGGAAAGTGGCGTCCGACCGAAGTTCATCCCGACGAGGAGTCCGCCGACATCGGTGGCCTTGGCCACCGCGACCACCCACACGGTCAGGAAGATGCCCGTCCCGGTGCCGTAGCCCTCGAACTCCGCCATCTTCACGATCTTGAGGAGAAAGTGCAGGAGGTAGGGAACGTAGATCAGCCCGAAGAGGGTCGGCATGAAGCTGCGCAGGCGACCGGCCTGGACGTCCATCCGGATGATGGTGATGGTGAGCACCAGGAAGCAGAGCAGAAAGATGTCGTTTCCCGCGTCGAGTCCGCCGAGGTAGTAGGAGCCGAGAACGATGGCGAGTCCGCAAGCGATCCCGAGAAGCTTCATCGGTTTCAGGCCGATTTTCTCGAAGAGCTGGTAGATCTCCAGCTGGGTCAGGCAGGCGAGGGCTGCGATGAGGAAGACTCCGGCATGGATGCCGAAGAGCAGAAGGGCGATCGTAATGACGGCCCAGAGAATAGAGAAACTGATGACTCGTTGGCGCATGGATGGTCAGGCTTTCTGGATTTGCTCGGCGGTCTTGCCATAGCGTCGCTCGCGGGCGGCGTAGTCGGCCAGAGCGGCCTCGAAGTCCTGCTCGTCGAAATCCGGCCAGAGCTTCTGGCTGAGATGGATCTCGGCATAGGCCGATTGCAACATGAGAAAATTGCTTAGGCGGCACTCTCCGGAGGTCCGGATCACGAGGTCGGGGTCCGGCAGATCCCGCGTATAGAGGAAGTGGCGGAAGGTATCGTAGTCCAAGCTGTCGGGATCGAGAACGCCGGCCTGAGCGGCTTGTGCGATGGCTTTGGCGGCATCGACGACTTCCGTTCGAGAGCCGTAATTCAGAGCGAGCCCGAGGGTATGCTCGGTGAACTCCCGCGTCTCGTCCTCGACGCGACGGAGTAGGCTCTGGATGCGCTCGGGCAGTTCGCTGTAGCGCCCGATCACGCGGAGGCGGATTTTGCGTTTGGTGAGCTCGGTGCGTTGATCCTTGAGGAAGCGTTCGAGCAGGGACATGAGCGCATCGACCTCGTCCTTGGGGCGATTCCAATTTTCCACGCTAAAGGCGTAGAGCGTGAGTTGGCCGACACCGTGCTTTTGAGCGGCTTGGAGGACGCGTTTGACAGCTTCCGCACCCTGCCGGTGCCCCTCGATCCGGGGTAGCTTCCGTTGCTTCGCCCAGCGTCCGTTCCCGTCCATAATAATCGCAACATGTCGAGGGATACGGGGTTGTCGGTTCGTGCCGGGGATCGCCTTGGTCTGCATCGGATTCGTAGGTTGGGGATCGGAGCGTTTTTTTAAAGGCGGAGCCGAGAGCGGGGCAATGCGAAACGCGGACAGCCGGGTCGCTCCCCTTCGTGAAGCCCGCGCGGCATCTTATTCGCTCGCGTCCTCGACCGCTGCTTCGTTCAACTCGACGAGCATGGCCATGATCGCCTTCTGCGCATGGAGGCGGTTTTCGGCTTCGTCGAAAATGACGGATTGCGGGCTGTCGAGCACTTCTTGGGCGACTTCCTCTCCCGCATGCGCGGGCAGGCAGTGCATGAAGAGCGCATCCGGCTTGGCGCGCTTCATAATCGCCTCGGTCACCGAGAAGGGCCCCATCTTGGCTTTGCGTTCGGCGGCCTCGCCTTCGTCGCCCATGGAGACCCAGACATCGGTATAGACCACGTCGGCCCCTTCGGCGGCCTCGGCGGCATCGCGCGTATAGCGATACTCTTTCGGCAGGCCGGCGGCCTCGAGCGCGCGGTCGACCGCCTCGGTCGGTTCGAAGCCCTCCGGTCCGGCCAGAGAGATCTCCATACCGAACCGGGCGGCGCTGAGAATCCACGAATTCGCCATGTTGCAGGCGCTGTCGCCGAGGAAGGCGACCTTTCGCCCGGCCAAGGCGGCGATGTCCACGCTGTCCGGGGCGTAGCGCTCCAGCAAGGTGAACAGGTCGGCGTAGAGCTGGCAGGGGTGGCTGAAATCGGTCAGTCCGTTGATGACCGGCATGGTCGCGTGCTCGGCGAACTCCTCGACGATCTCGTGGCCGAAGGTGCGGATGACGAGACCGTGGAGGTAGCGGGAAAGCACGCGCGAAGTATCCGCGATGGTCTCGCCGCGGCCGATTTGGGTGTTCTGCGAATTCAGCACGACGGGGAAGCCTCCGAGTTCGTTGATGCCCACTTCGAACGAGACGCGCGTGCGGGTGCTGCTCTTGTAGAAGAGCAGGCCCCAGGACTGCAGGTTGAGCGGTTGGCGCGAGGTCAGGCGATGGGCTTTGAGCTCCTTGGCCAGCTCGAAGGTCGCTTGTGCTTCGGCGAGGGAAAAATCGGTGATCTTCAGGAAATGACGCATTTTCTGGAGTATTGAAGTGGAATCGCCCGGGCGGGAAAAATCATTCGGGCAGGCGGGAAAGTCACAGGAAGCTAAGCGCTTTCGGGAACCGGCAGGGAGGCGAATACTTCGTCGAGGATGCGGACGCTTTCGGCGAGGTGTTCGGGTTTGGCGACGAGCGCGGGAAGCAGGCGGACCGTGTTCCGTCCGGCGGGGACGACGAGCAAGCCGCGCTCTTGGGCGGCGTTTTTAACGGCGAAGGGCTCGACATGCAGGCCAAGGCCGACCATGTAGCCGCAGCCGCGGATGGTATGGATGTGCTTGGGAAACTTCCCGGCCAGCTCTTGGAGCTGCCGGTGCCATTCGATCGAATGGGCGGCGACCTCGTCGATCAGGCGCTCGGACTCGAGGATATCGAGGACCGCGTTGGCGGCCGCGCAGGCGAGGGGGCCGCCGCCGAAGGTGGTGCCGTGGGAACCGGGCTGGAAGAGGTCCGCGCAGGATTCGGCCGCCCAGATCGCGCCGATCGGAAAGCCCGCGCCCAAGCCCTTGGCCATGCCGATCGCATCGGGCGAGACGCCGCTTTTCTCGAAGGCGAAAAAGTTGCCGGTGCGGCCGATGCCGCACTGGACCTCGTCGAGCATCATGAGGACCTTCCGCTCCGAGCAGAGCGCCCGCAGCTCTTGGAGAAAAGAGGGTTCGGCCGGGAAAACGCCGCCTTCGCCTTGTATGGTTTCGATGAATACGGCGGCCACGGAATCGTCGACGAGCGCTTCGAAGCTTTCGATCTGGTTCAACTCGGCGAACTTGAAGCCGTCGAGCATGGGCCGGAAGCCGCCCTGGATCTTTTCCTGCGGGGTCGCTCCCATGCCGCCGAAGGTGCGGCCGTGGAACGCGTTCGTGGTGGCGACGACTTGGAAGCGCTTGGCCTCCTCGCCATCGGAGAGCCGCCGGCCGTGCAGCCGGGCCAGCTTGATGAGCGCTTCGTTGGCCTCCGTGCCGCTGTTGCAGAAGAGGACGCGGCCGGGGCCGGCCCGCTCGACGATCCGGTCGGCGAGTCGCCGTTGGGAAGGAATGCCGTAAAGATTGCTGCAATGGACCAGCTGTCCCGCCTGAGCGCGGATCGCCTCGACCCACTTCGGGTGGCAATGGCCGACGGAAGTGACCGCGATCCCGCTGCCGAAGTCGAGGTAGCGCCGGCCGTCCGCGTCGAACAGGTGGACACCTTCGCCCCGGACCGCATCGAAGGTCGGGGCGCCGTAGTTTTTCATGAGCGTGGAATGATGCATCTGTGGGAAGGGAGGGGTTTAGGCGTTGACGATTTCGGTGCCGACGCCTTGGTCGGTGAAGATTTCGAGGAGGAGGCTGTGCGGCTGGCTGGCATCGACGAAGTGGACCCGGTGGACGCCGCTGAGGAGTGCTTTGACCGCGCTATCGGTTTTCGGAATCATCCCCTTACTGATGACGCCGGAGTCCACCAGGCCCTGGACCTCGTCGACCTTGAGCGAGGAGATCAGCGACGACGGGTCGTGCATGGCGCGCATGAGGCCCGGGACGTCGCAAAGGTAGACGAGGCGGCGCGCCCGCAGCGCGGCGGCGACCCGGCCGGCGGCGGCGTCGGCGTTGGTATTGTAGACTTGGCCGTCCTCGTCTTTCGCGATCGGGGAAATGACCGGGATATAGCCGTCGTTCAGGGCCTTCTTGATGATCTTCGTCTTGACCGTATGGGTCTCGCCGACGAAGCCGATATCCACCGGGGTGCCGTCGATATCCGCGCTCATCTTGTCGCAGACGAGGATACTGTTGCCGGGAATGCCGAGCGGGCGGGCGTTCTTGGCTTGGAGGATCTCGCAGATCTCGAGGTTGACGACTTTGTTGAGGGTGTGTTCGACGATGTTGACGGAAGCCTCATCGGTCACGCGGAGCCCGTTCTCGAAGCGGGTCGCCACTTGGGCGCCCTCCAGCGCGCGGGTGATCGCCTTGCCGCCGCCGTGCACGACCACGACCTTGATGCCGACCGCCGCGAGGAAGGCGATGTCGGTCGCCACGCGCGTGCGCACTTCGGGGTCCGAGGCGTCCATGAAGGCGCCGCCGTATTTAATCACGAAGATCGAATCGCGGAAGCGCTGGACGTAAGGCAGGGCCTCGAGGAGGACGGCCGCCTTGGTAGTGACATCGAGTGGGATCTGGTCGCTCATTGCGGGTGGAAAGGGAGACGGGATGCGGGGGCGCTTACTCGCTCTTGTTGAAGTTGACGTAGGCTTCGCTGAGGTCGCTGGTCAGGAGACGGAAGCGGCCCTCGCCTTGATTGAGATTGATGGTGATGCGGAAACGTTTCCTCGCGACGATTTCCTTCCATTTCGGGAGGTTTTCGTCCTGCGGGCGGCCTCCGAGCAAGGCGGGGGTCTCATCGTAGTGGATATCGAGCCGCTCCTCGACCAGACCGACCCGGGCGTAGCCGGCGGCGTCGGCCAGGCGGCCCCAATTCGGATCGGAACCGAACCAGGAGGATTTGACGAGCAGGGAATTGCCCACCGCGCGGGCGACTTTCTCCGCATCCGCCTCGCTGCGGGCGCCTGCGACGACGAGTTCGACCAGCTTGGTGACTTTCTCGCCGTCCCCGACGATCTTCTCGGCCAAGCGGTCGCAGACCAGGAGGACGGCGCGACGAAAGGCTTCCAGCAGGGCGGGGGAGCGTTCGGCGGCCAAGCCGGACTTGCCGCCGGCGAGCAGCAGAACGGTGTCGTTGGTGCTCATGTCGCCGTCGATCGAGATCCGGTTGAAGGTCTGCTTACAGGCGGACAGGAGGGCGCTCCGGAGGACATCGTTGCCGGCGTCCAAATCGGTGGCGAGGAAGGCGAGCATGGTGGCCATGTTCGGCTCGATCATACCGGCCCCCTTGGCCATTCCGGCGACCGTGAGGGTCCGGCCTTCGAACTCGAAACGGGCGGTCGCGACCTTCCGCCGGGTGTCGGAGGTCAGGATGGCATCGGCGGCGCGCAGGCCCGCCTCGGGATTCTCCGCCAAGGCTCCGGCCGCTTCTTCGATGCCCGCGCTGATCCGCGGCATCGGCAGCCGCCGACCGATACGACCGGTGGAGCAGACTAGGAAAGGGGCCTCCGCGGAGCAGGCCCGTTGCGCCTCCTCGACCATGGCGCGTGCGTCGCGCATGCCCTGTTCGCCGGTGCAGGCGTTGGCGTTGCCGCTGTTGGCGACGATTCCGCCGACCTTGGCGCCGCCTTTGGCAAGGAGCTCACGGCAGACATGGACGGGAGCGGCGCAGACGTCGTTTTGGGTGAAGACTCCGGCGGCGCCGCAGGCCTGTTCGGGGACGATCAAAGCGAGGTCGAGGCGGGGCTTGCCGTTTTCGCGGACATCGCAGGCGACCGCCGCCATCCGGAAGCCCGGGCAGTCCGCCAGACCGTTGGACGCGTCGGTCAAGTTCACAGGGATGGGCGTTTCCATGGCTGGGCGGGGGGCGGACGCTACAGAAGCCCGTCGGTTTCCGGGAAGCCGGCTTTGAGGTTGAGGATTTGAACGGCCTGGCCGCTGGCGCCCTTCAAGAGGTTGTCGATGGCCGAGGTGATGATGAAGTTTTTTGTGCGGGGATCATGGACGGCGGCAATGTCGGCGCGGTTGGTGCCGGCGACTTGCCGGGTATCGGGGAACGTGCCGGTCGGGAGCGCCTTGACGAAGGGCTTGCCCGAAAAGGCCTTTTCCCAGCAGGCATAAAGGTCTTCGAGCGAGCCTTTGGCCTTGGCCACGATGGTGGTCGAGATCCCCCGGGACATCGGGGCGAGATGGGGATTGAACTGCACCACGAGGTCGGTGAAGGCGGCTTTTTCGAGCTGCTCCTCGATTTCCGAGAGGTGCCGGTGTTTCGGCATGCCGTAGCCTTTCATGCTCTCGTTGCGTTCGCAGAAGACATAGTCCTCGGCGACCTTGCGGCCGGCCCCGCTGACGCCGCTGTAACTGTTGATCACGATGCCCGAGGTGGCGATCAGGCCCGCCCGGAGGAGGGGCACGAGAGGAATCTGAATGCTGGTCGGGTAGCAGCCGGGGCAGGCGATCAGCCGGGCGTTCTTCCAAGCCTCGCCGGCCAGTTCGGGGATCACGTAGGGGGCGGCATCGAGCAGCTCGGGAGCGGGATGCGGGTGGCCGTAGTAGGCCTCGTAATTGGAGGGCGAGTTGAGGCGGAAATCGGCGCTCAGGTCGATCACGAGCTTGCCGGCCCGGTAGAGCGGTCCCGCGAACTCGCTGGCGACCCCGTGGGGCAGGGCAAGGAAGGAGACCTCAAGGTCCGGGGATGCGGCCAGTTCGTCCGGGTCGGAGGCGGTGAACTTGAGGTCGCCGACGAGGTGCCGCAGGGCCGGCATGGCATCGGCCACCTTTTGTCCCGCGAGGGAGCGGGAAGTGACGGCTGCGAGCCGGACATGCGGATGCCGCGAGAGGAGACGGACGAGTTCCTCTCCGGAGTATCCGGAAGCACCGATGACGACGGCATTCATAAGTGAGGCGACGGAAAATGGGCGAAACTAGGCAAGTGGCGGGCGGGGAAAACAAAAAACCCTCCAAAGCACGCGGCACGGCCTTGGGGGGTTTGCAAAAAGATGCGTCCTAGCCGCTGCGGTTTAGCGCTTGGAGAACTGGAATCGCTTACGAGCGCCCGGCTGACCGGACTTCTTGCGCTCGCGGCCGCGCGGGTCGCGCGACATGTGGCCCTCCTTCTTGAGAGGCGAGCGGAGTTCCGCGTTCATCTTCTCCAGGGCGCGGGCGATGCCGAGGCGGGTGGCTCCGGCTTGGCCGTTGAGGCCGCCGCCGGAGGTCTTCACGGTGACGTCGACTTGGTCGCTCATTTCGACCGTGGAGAGCGGGGAAAGTGCGGCGCGCACGAAATCCTCGGCCTTGAAGTAATCTTCCGGCGCCTTGCCGTTGACTTCGATCTTGCCGGAGCCTCGGCTGAGGCGGACGCGGGCGGTGGCGGTCTTGCGGCGACCGACGGTGACGTAAGTGGGTTCTGCGGTGATGGCCATGATGGAAAAAATCGGCGGGGCCTTGAAGCGTGTTAAGCGGGTGGTTAGGCGAGCGGCTTCGGCTGCTGCGCTTGGTAAGGGTGTTCCGGGCCGGCGTGGACCTTCAGCTTCTTCAGCATCTGGCGGCCGAGGCGATTGCGGGGAAGCATGCCTTTGACGGCGTGCTCGATAATGAACTCGGGCTTCTTTTTCCGCATATCCGAGACATTGGTGTAGCGCTCGTTGCCTTGGTAGCCGGTGTAGAACATGTAGCGCTTGTTCAGCTCCTTCTTGCCGGAAACGCGAACCTTGTCGGCATTGACCACGACGACGAAATCGCCCGTATCGGCATGCGGGGTGAAGGTGGGCTTGTGGCGGCCACGCAGAACATTGGCGATCTTGACGGAAATGCGGCCCAGTGTTTCATCGGCGGCATCCACGACATACCAGCTCTTGGTGTGGTCGGACGTAGTAGCGAAAGTCGTCTTCATGATTTGGGAAAAGCGGAGGACAGTAAAAACGCCCCCCGCACTGTCAATCGGTTTTTTGGAGCAAAATCGGTAATTTCCCGTTTTTTATTGCAAAGCCGGGGAGGGAACTCATTTTCCGCTGTTTTCCCAAATTGAACCGAAGCGGAGCACTATCTTGAGAGACGATTACTTACAGGAAGCCCAGAAGGTGATTACGGACCCGATGATTTTGATCAACGTGGTCTCCCGTCGCGCCAAGCAACTGAAAAGCGGCTACAAGCCTTTGATCGAGTCGCTCGAGCGCCTCTCGGCGGAGGACATGGCGCTCCGCGAGGTGATCGAGGGTAAGATCACCTATCAACTCGACGAGCCCGAGGAGGACTGAGGCCGCTTTCGCGCCTCGGGCCCACCGGCTCCCTCCGACCCGATCGACGGGCGGATTCCGACCCACCGTGTGCGCCAAAAAACAGTCCCTCGATTCCCGGTTCACCGAGATTCGAAATTCGAAGGCCTTCCACAATTACTTTGTGGGGGAAAAATTCGAGGCGGGTCTGGTTCTCCAGGGGACCGAGGTCAAAGCGATCCGCCAGGGGGACGCCCAGATCACGGAAGCGTTCTGCCGGATCGAAAAGGGCCAAGTCTGGCTCTACAACGCGCACATCGGCGAATACAAGTTCGGGAATTTCCAGAACCACCCGCCCCGGCGCAAGCGCAAGCTGCTGCTGCACCGCCGGGAGATCAACAAGCTGATCGGAGCGGTCGAGGCCGGCGGCAAGACGCTTGTGCCGACGCGGGTCTATTTGAAGCACGGCTTGGTCAAAGCGGAGATCGCGCTGTGCACCGGCAAGAAACTGCACGACAAGCGCGAGACCCTGAAACGCAAGGTGGTGATGCGCGAAGCGGAGCGCGAGATGCGCCGCGGCCGCCGCTAGCCCGGCGCTATCCGCGTAAGCAGTCGCCCGCTCCAGCGTTCTCTCCGTAGTCCTTACCATGTCCAAGAACCCTTTGCTTATTCAAGTCCCCGGCAGCACCTCGAACTGCGGACCCGGCTTCGACACGCTCAGCATCGCGCTCAGTCTCCACAACTTCATCAAGTTGGTGCCGCGCGCGGACGAGCGTATCCGTTCGATCGATACCGGGGGCGAACGTTCGCAGGCGATGGTGGAGGAGACCGCCGGGGCCTTCGCCCAGTTGGCGGGGGTCGAGGTGGGTGGTTTCGACTACGAGATCTGGGGCGAGGTCCCGCCGGCGCGCGGCCTGGGCTCGAGCTCGACCATCCGTGCGGCCGTGATGGCCGGTTTGAACCGCTGGGCGGGGGACCCGCTGGACGAGGAGGCGCTCATCCGGCTGACCGCGAAGCTCGACAACGCGCCGGACAACGCCTGCGCCGCCTTCGTCGGAGGGTTTTGCATCGCGCGGACCGATCCGAAGACCGGCGGCTACCGCGAGCACGTGCGCTTCGAACTCGACGGGGAGCTCGTCTTCACGGCGGTCTCTCCGGACTACGAGGTGATGACGGAGAACGCGCGCCGGGTCCTTCCCGACATGCTGCCCTTCAAAGACGCGGTGCGCAGCGCGAACAGCCTCGCCTTTTTGGTCGGGGTGCTGGCCACGCGCCAGTACGGCCGTCTCAGGCATGCGGTGGACGACTACCTCCACCAGCCCTACCGCGAGCCGCTGAACCCCTTCGGGCACGAGGCGATCGAGGCGGGCTGCGGGGTGGGCGCCTACACCGGCTGGCTCAGCGGGAGCGGTTCGACGGTGGTCTGTGTGAGCGAGGCCGGCTGCCAGATCGAGGTGGCGAAGGCGATGCAGGGCGTTTATACGGCCAGCGAGGTGCCGAGCCGTGCGCTTCGCTTGACGACCGAGAACGCGGGTCTGAAACTGGGAGTGATTCAATAATTCGCTTCCCAAGCGCTTCGGGGATCGCCAAGTTCTGCCTCCGTGCGCGTCGAGTCCGAAAGCCAGCCGAGCGAGCGTTTCCGCGCTCTCCGGGAATCCGCCGAGCCGGGTATTTTCTCGGGCGGGGACGGCTGCAGGAGCGAGTATCAGCCGGTGGTGGACCTGTTGGAGGCGTTTTCTCCGAAGGAGTTGGCGCGGCGGCAGGCGCGGCTGGATCACGCGGTGGAAGAACTCGGCCTGCAGTTCGCCGACGTCGGGGCGCGCCGCTCGAAGCACAACCCCTGGAGGCTGGACTTGTTTCCGCAGGTGCTCCGCGAGCGGGACTGGAAGCGGATCGCGGAAGGCGTGGTGCAGCGGGCGCTGGCCTTCAACGCCTATGCGACGGATCTCTACGGGCCGCAGAAGCTGCTCCAACAGCGCATCGTCCCGCACGAACTCGCGCTTCGCGATCCGGCCTTCCTCCGGCAATTGAGCGGCATCGAGGTGCCGAACGGGGAGTACTCGCAGTTCGGCGCCTTCGACTTGGTCGAGGTGGAGGCGGGGGAGTGGCGCGTGATCGAGCACCACATGGGCACGCCCTTCGGCTTGTCCCACGTGCTGCAAAACCGCCGCATTCTATCGCAGGCCCTCCCCGAGCTTTTCGAGCAAAACGACGTGGCCCCGGTCGCCGGTTTCAGCACCTTCCTGCTGGAGATGTTGCGGGCGCAGTCGCCGCGCATCAATCCCCACATCGTTCTGCTCACGACGGGACGTCCCGGGCAGGCCTACTTCGAAGAGGCCTTCATCGCCCGACACATGGGTCTCTCCATCGCGCAGCCGGGGGACCTGCTGGTGCGGGAGGCATGCGTCTATTTGAAGACGATCCGCGGCCTCGAACCGGTCGACGTGATCTACCGGCGGATCGAGAGCGCAGCGCTCGACCCTATTGCGGTTCCCGAGAGCGCCGGCTTGGGCGTGCCGGGCCTGCTCAATGTCTGGCGGAAAGGCCGGATCTCGATCGTCAACGCGCCCGGCGTGGGGGTGGCGGACAACCGGGCGCTGCTTCGCTACGACGAACGGATCATCAGCCATTACCTCCAGCAGAGCCCGATCCTCCGGTCGGTCGAGACCTACCACCTGAACGACCTCGACCAGCGGCAGTACGTCCGCGAGCACCCCGATCAGTTCGTGATCAAGCCGGTGCAGGACCACGATATCCTTTGGAAGCGCTGCGGCGGCGTGCGGCCGAAGGCGACTCCCGCCGCGATGGAACGGATCGCGCGCAAGTACCCGGACTATTTCGTGGCGCAGTCGATTCCACGCCCGGTCGACCTCCCGCGCTACAAGGACGGGCGCTTCGACGCGCAGGCCGTCTATCTTCGGGTCTTCTACATTCTGGGCAAGGAGCCGATCGTGCTGCCGGGGGGGCTCGCGCGCAACCGCTCGACCATGCACCGCACCCGGCGCCTGACCCTGATGACGGAGGGGCTCAAAGACGTCTTGGTGCCGGACAGCGTGATGCGGGACCAGACGCCGCGCCGCAGTCCGACGCCGGTGGGCGGGCGTTTCTCGATCGGCAGCCGGGTGGCCGAGTCCCTGTATTGGGCGGGCCGCTACATCGAGCGGGCCGAGAATACGGCGCGCGAGTTCAAAACCCTCGAACAATTGCGCTGGGACCAGATGGCAAGCTCGGAACAGCGTACCTATTGGCCCTTGCTGCAGGCCGTCGCCGCCGCCACCGGACAATCGGGCATCGCCCGGCGCAAGACGCCGCCCGCCGACACGCTGCAACTCTCCCGCAGCCTGATGCTGGATGCCAACGAGGGCGCTTCCGTGCGGGCCTGTATCGGTTTTGCGCGGAACTCGCTGGAGTCGGTACGCGAGATGATCAGCCCGGAGTGCCGCGAGGTGGTCGAAGAGCTGGTGCTCTTCCTCGCCGCGCAGGGGAAGGGCCGGGTCAACCGCGCCCGGCTCCGGCAGATCGGCGAACGGGTGGTTTCGGAGGTGGCGCGCTTCAACGGCACGGCGGAGCGGACCATGCCGCACGACGATTCCTGGCAGTTCTTCCGCATCGGCATGTTCTTCGAGCGGGCGATCGGCACCCTCCTGCTTCTGGAAGCGGCGCTCCCCCGGATCGTCGAGAACTACCGGGCGACCGACGAGGAGAATGCGGACCTGACCGCCCTTTTGCGCTTGCTCGGCTCCCTCGACGCCTACCGGAGGACCTTCCGCTCCCGCGCCTACGTCGACCGCGTGGCGCAGTTGCTCATCCAGGGGAGCTACAATCCGAGTTCGGTCAGCTTCTGCCTTCGCAATCTCAACTATGCGATCGGCACGCTGACGCTGGGCGGGGGGCGCGCCTCGGGCGAGCAGCTGCAACGGACGGTTGCGGCCCTGATCGAGGGGCTGGGACGCTTTTCGCTCGCCGGAGGGGGAGGAGAGGGGACGGTCGAGCGAATCGACGCGGGCGAATCCGACGCGGCGCGCCGGCTGCCCTACCGCGGCGAGCTGGTGGAAGCGGAGCTGGGTGAATTGACCGAGGCGGTGGAGAAGCTGCACGACCGGATCGAAGACGTTTTCTTCAGCCACCAGGATGTCTTCGCGAAGGATCCGATGCTTTTCGATATCGGCTAGAATCCGCGGCGGGCGGCCCGTCGGGATATTCGGCCAATGGAATCGGTAGTTGCGCCGAAATGGTAAAGCGATTGCTTTGAGGTTCTTCCATGCGTTTCCACGTTTCGCATACGACCGAATACCACTACGAGGCGCCCGCATCGGAGTCCTTCGCCGAGGTCAGGCTCTGGCCGCGGTCCAATTCCGCCCAACGGGTGCTGGGGCGCGAGCTGCGGGTGGAGCCCGTCGCGGCGGTGGATCACTACGTCGATTATTTCGGCAACAACGTGGAGTTTTTCTCCATTCCCCACCGCCACACCTCGCTGCGGGTAGCCGCCCATGCCGAGGTCGAGACTTTTGCCGTCCGCCCGCCCGAGGAGGTGCTTCAGATCCCGATCGGCGAGGCGCGCCAGGTGAACAACAGTCGGCTTTTCCGCTTGTTCGAGTTCCTCGAGCCGACGCGGCTGGTGCCTCTCGACCAGCATCGGCGGATCCGGAAAACGTTTTTTCCCCAGTCGGCGCCGATCGGCGAAGCCATCCGCGGGCTGAACTCTTGGATTTTCAGGGAGTTCGAGTACCGTCCCGGCGTGACCACCATCACCACGCCGATCGAGACCATCGTGGAGAACCGCCGCGGCGTCTGCCAGGACTTCGCCCACTTGATGCTGGCGATTCTCCGGAGCAACGGAATCCCGGCGCGTTACGTCAGCGGCTACATCGAGGCGCAGGACCCCGAACAGGCGGGATCGACGCTCCTCGGCGCGGCCGCCAGCCATGCCTGGGTCGAGGTCTACCTGCCGGGAGGAACCTGGTGGGGACTCGACCCGACCAACAACCAGCCCGCGGGGGAGCGCCATATCGTGGTCGCGGTGGGGCGGGATTACGACGACGTCGCGCCGATGCGCGGGACCTACAAAGGAGCGAACGACCAAGCCTTGAAAGTGATGGTCTCGCTGGAGCGGAAGGCGCGGGAGGCGATCGCGTGAGGATCGGAATCCAGCACCGGACGTGCCACCGCTATGAAGGGCCGGTCAGCTTCGGCGACCATGCCCTCTACCTGCGCCCTTTGGCGAGCCACCGCCGACGGATCGAGCGTTTCGAGGTCCGGACCGAGCCGGAATCGAGGCAGCGCTGGGTGCGGGACGTGTATGGAAACACCCTGCTGGTCTGTAATTTCGGCCTGAACGAGGCGGAGGCGCTGAAGTTCGACGTCCGGATCGAATTGGAACTGGAGGAGGACAACCCCTTCGACTTCATCCTGGAGCCCTACGCCTCCGCCTATCCCTTCGACTACGACGAGCACGACCGCCGCGCCCTCGAGCCCTGTCTGGACCGCGCCGCCCGGCCCGGTGCGCTGAGGGTGCTCGACTGGTTCTACGGCGCGGTCAGCCAGCCCGTGCAGCATCCGAATTCGGTCCAGTTCCTCTCGGACTTGAACGAGGCCATCCGGCGCGATGTCCATTACGTCGAGCGGCCCGAGGAAGGTATCCAAAACCCGGATACAACGCTTTCCGAGCGCAGCGGCTCCTGCCGCGACATGGCGGTTCTTTTCATCGCAGCGGCCCGCCAGCTCGGCTTGGCCGCACGCTTCGTGAGCGGCTACCTCTACGACCCGCCGATCGGCGAGAAGGGGCAGCATGCCTTCAACCGCGCGGTCGGCTCGATGCACGCTTGGGCGGAGGTCTATTTGCCGGGCGCGGGTTGGAAGGGCTTCGATCCGACCAACGGGATCCTCGCCAACAGCTTCTTCATCCCGACGGCGGTCTCGCGCGATCCGAAGGCGGTGGACCCGATCCAGGGAAAGTATTTTTCGAAGTCGCCGACCCGGTCGGAGCTTGATTTCGAGTTGAGCATCGAGTCCTTGGACGGGGCAAATGGATAAGCCGATCTCAGAGTACGCGGATCGCCTCGAGGGCCTGCTCGACGGGCTGGGCGTGGCGCTGACGATGGGAGGCGAGCCGACCTTCGTATCGGCTTTTCCGGAGGGCGCCGAGTGGAACACCGCCGCGATGGGCGAGGAGAAGCTCGGGTACGCGCGGCGGATGACGGCGAAGCTGATCGAGGCGGTCTATCCGGGCGCGCTGGCCATGCAGGTCTTCGGCAAATGGTATCCCGGCGAGCCGCTGCCCCGCTGGAACGTGCTCACCCTCCACGGCAAGGAGGCGCCCCTCTGGCCGGAGACGGAGCGTCTGCTGCTGGACGACCGCGGGGGCGGCAACGATCCGGCGGCGGCGGAGGAGCTCGCCCGCGCCTTGGCCGGGGCCTTCGGTCTGGCGGAGCGGCTGATCCCTGCGGCCGAGCGGGAGGAGGACCCCAAGCCGAGCGGCTGGGTCCTGCCGCTGAGCTACTCGGAAGGGGCCTGGGTTTCCGCGGACTGGCCCTTTTCGGCCGGTAATCCGGTCCCGCTTTTCGCCGGCGACAGTCCGGTCGGCCTCCGCCTGCCGCTCTACCGCTTGGAGGAGGGCTGCCTGCGGACCGCCATGACGGTCGAGCTGCGCCGGGGTGCGCTGGAGGTGTTCGTCCCGCCCTTGGAGTGGACGGGATTCGAGGCCTTCGTAGCCGCCGTGCGCGCGGCCGTGCTGAAGCTGGGGCTGCGGGATCTCGTTTTCTGTGGCTACGGGCCCTCCGAGACGAAGGGACGGGTCGAAAGCCTCGGCCTCGCGGCGGACCCGGGCGTGCTCGAAGTCAACCTGCCCCCCACCGCGAGCTGGAAGGCCTACGACCTGATTTTGAAGCAATGCGCCGAGGCGGCCGACGCGGTCGATCTCAAGCTGACGAAGTTCGCGCTCAACGGGATCGTTTACGGCACTGGCGGCGGAGCGCACCTGGCTTTCGGCGGACCCGACCGGGAGCGCAATCCCTTCCTCGAAAAGCCCGAGCGGATCGCCTCGATCCTGCGCTACTGGCAGCACCACCCTGCGCTGTCCTATCTCTTTTCGGGGCAGTATGTCGGTCCGGGCAGCCAGGCGCCGCGGGTGGACGAAGGGCCCTCGCACGGACTCTACGAGCTCGAGGTCGCCTGCGAGGGGCTGGAAAGGCAGAGCTACCGGCCCGACGGCGAGCGGATCGACCAGTTCCTGAAGAACCTGCTGACGGATTCCTCCGGCAACACGCACCGGGCGGAGATCTGTTTCGACAAGTTCCACAACTACGCCCAGCCGAACGGCTTGCTCGGCATCGTCGAGCTCCGGGCCTTCGAGACCTACGGCGAGGTGGAGACGATGTCCCGGGTGGCCCTGCTGGTCCGCAGCATTTTCGCGCGGCTTTTCAAAGAGCCCTTCCGGGCGCCGCTTCGACGCTTCGGGCCGGCTCTTCACGACCGTTATTTTCTGCCCTCTTTCCTCTGGGAAGATTGCCTCGCGATTTGCGCCGACCTGAAGGCGCACGGCCTCGCCTTCGATCCGGACTGGTTGCGGCCGGTGCTTGATTTCCGCTGTCCGGAAGTCGGGCGGATCGATCTGGGGGAGGGTGCCGTGGTGGTTCGGCGGGCCTTCGAATCCTGGCCGCTGATGGCGGAAGAAAGCCGGGGTGCGGCGACCGTGCGGGTGGTCGACAATTCGACCGATCGGCTGGAGCTGCGGCTTTCGGATCGGGCGCTGCTGGAGAAAGGCCGTCTGCTGGTCAACCGGGTCGAGCTACCCTTCGAAGAGGTGGGCGGCGAATGGATCGGTGGCCTCCGCTACAAGTGCGCCAGCGCCTATCCCGCGCTGCACCCGCACGTCCCCATCCAGGCACCGCTTGAGTTCGAGTGGGTCGACCGCCGGAGCGGGACGACGACCCATGCCGCCCGCTACCATTACTGGCACCCCACCATGCCGGTCTACGAGGGGCGGCCGCGGGACGCGGAGGAAGCGGCCAAGCGCCGCGCCGCCCGTTGGCTCGGCGCGGACGAATTGGTCGGACGGAGACCCGATATCCGCGCGGCCAAGCGGGCGCCGGAGTACCGCCACACGCTGGACCTGCGGCGGCAGGGTTGACGCGGCGGAAAACGGCTGGGGGCGCCTAGGTTCTCCGCTTGCTTTCGTGGCCGGGGTCTCGGGCTCCCTGCTTCCGCTCTCAGGAAAGGGCTTTCCCGCCGGTAGCGCTTTCAATCGCCTCCTCGGCGCGCGATTCGTGGCTGCGCTCCTCGAGGGTCTCGGGTGAATCCCGGTCTTCGACGGTGAAGCCGATCTTCACCCCGACCTGCCAGTGGTCGACTTTTCCATCGACGATATGGCCGCGGATTTCGCCCACTTCGAGCCAGCGCATGTTGCGGATGGATTTCGAGGCGACGGAGAGCGCGTTGTCGACGGCGGATTCGATCGACTCTTTGGAGGAGCCGACGAGTTCGATCTTTTTATAAACGTGGTCTGACATGATGGTGCTAGGTTGGGATTCGTTTTGTTTAGTCCGGTGATTCTTGACCAAGTGATTCTGTATCGAAAAACCGTTCCAAGCAACGTTAAAGCGACGCCATATCGAAGCGGTAGAGCGAATCAGTAAGTCCTTACCGACTCATACCGACGGCCGGGCGCGACCGCTCTCCTGTTAGAGAGTCCAAGGCCGTTCGAGCTCAGGGGGCGGCAACTTGGTTCAGGCCCTTGGAGAAGATGCCGCCGGTGGCGAGTTTCTTGAGCTTCTCGTCGGCGGCCTTTTCCTCTGCGATAGAAGCCTTCAGCAGGTCGGCGATATCATCCTCGTTCAGGATTTCCGCGAAGGTTGCGACGCTTCCGTAGCTGGCGATCTCGTAGTGTTCGATACGCTGCGCCGAAACGATGATCGCGGCGTCGCGCACGGCCGGGTCGGCCAGTTCGGCCAGCAGCTCCTCCGCCTCGCGGACGAGGCCCTTGGTCGCTTCGCAGGTTTCGCCCAAGGGCGAGATATTCAGCTTCGCGCAGATCTCTTCGAGACGGGATACCTGCGCGTCGGTTTCGGCCAAGTGTTCGGCGAAGGCGGTTTTGAGGTCCTTGTTATCCGCCGAAGACTGGAAGATCTTGAGGATTTTCATGTTTCTCCGTTCCGCGTCGTAGAGATCGCGGACTTGGGAGAGGAGTAGGTCGTGTAGGGTGCGGATCATGGTACTTTTCCTTTCGTTGGTTTTGGTTCAGGGTGCTGTTGTTCTAGCGCGAAAGGCTTTCAAGCGCCTCGGCTTTTCGAGACGTTTCGGGTGCGTCGCGGGCCACATCGGCCGACGGGAGGATGCCGACATCGAGGTCGCGCACCTTTCGGGCGGCCTCCATGAGGGGCGTGTCGGACGCTTTCGTGTAAAATCGGAGCGTACTGTGCTGGGGTGTGGTCGGCCACGAAAAGTGGGTCGCATCGCCTGTGCCAATTCCGATTGAAATTCGTAAGCAATTGCCGCTTGGCGTTTTGTGAAATACAAGGCTTTCCGGGGCGGCCATGTCTACATGCATTTTGCACGCCTGCGAGGGACCTTTGAATCGATTCGCAACCCTTCCGCCGCCGAGGGCCCGGCCCGAGCTAGAGTAGGGGGGAAACCAGGTGAACGATGTCCGTGACGAACTTCGAGGGCATGAAGTCCTTCTTTTTGACGGCCTCCTTGAAGGGGATGCAGTCTCGGATGATCCGGTCCGCCCAGTCTTGCAGTTGCGCGATGTCGGGCGCGCTGTAGTGGAGCAGGGCGATCTCGAAGTTCACGAAGAGCGAACGGATGTCGATGTTGGCGGAGCCGACGAGGCCGACCTTGCCGTCGGCGAGGATCAGCTTTCCATGCATCATGCGGGGGGTGTAGAGCAGAATCTCGACGCCGGCCTCGTCAAGCTGTTGCAGGTAGTGCAGCCGGGCGATGTCGGTGATGGGATGGTTCGACTTCAGGGGCATGACGAGCTGGATCTGCCGGCCGGTATGGGCCTTCACGATGAGCGAGCGGAGGAGGACCTCGTCGGGAATGAAGTAGGGCGTAACGATGGTCAGGCGCCGTTTGAACTCTTGGATCATGCGGAGCAGCTGCTCCCAGAGTGGATCGGTGTCGATATCGGGTCCGCTCGCGATGACCTCGATCGTGCTGTTGCCGGCCTCTTCGGGCACATAGCCGAGCAGGTCCTTGAACTCCTCCGGCGACTGCTTCGCGGCGAAGGCCCAGTCGGCGATGAAGGTGCGGTTCAACTCGGCCACGGCGGGACCCTGGGTGACCACGCTGAAGTCGACGAAGCGGTCCGGATCCGGTTTCTCTCCCATGAAACGGGGATCGATGTTTTGGCCGCCGGTGATCGCCCGGTAGTTGTCGAAGATGGCGATCTTGCGGTGATTGCGCAGGTTCGAGGAGGTGTGGGTCTGGATCGGCAGGACGGGGATGAACATGGCGACTTCCCCGCCGGCCTTGCGGATCTCGTAGCGGGCGCGGCGGGTCTGGTTCCAGCTCCCGAGAGAGTCCAGAAGGACCCGCACGGCGACGCCCTCGCCGGCCCGCTTGACGAGGAGTCCGACCACGCGGCGGCCGACCTCGTCGTTGCTCAGGATGTAGGTCGCGATGTGGATGGTGTGCTCGGCTTCTTCGATTTCGCGGCAAAGGCGGCGGAAGGCGGTCGTGCCATCGGGGAGGAGCTCGAAGTGATTGCCGGCCGTCACGCCGTCTCCGGAGAGCGCGTCTTCCGGCTTTCGGTCCGGCGTCCTCTGGTCGCAAATCAGTTGTCGCGCGGCGTCGGTGACTTCCTTTTTGATCCGGGCGGACTTCCGGCTCTTGCGACCGCCGAACATGAAGTAGAGCGGGGCGCCGATGAGGGGGAAAAAGAGGACGAGGAAGAACCAGGCGAAAAAGTTCCCCGGATTCCGCTTTTCCGAGATCATCTTGCTGAGGATGAGGAGCGCTAAAAGGAAGCCGACGACGGCGGTGACGTTGGTCAAGACGAAGGTGATTCCGGCACCCAGCCAGTCGGTCAATGGTCCGAGGGACCTCAGCGCGAGAGCATCGAACATTTCTTCGAAACTAGGGTTTCGGCGCGTAGGGTAAAGCAGAAGCGGAAGCTTTCGGGGGCTGTGTGCTTCGAGCTCCATTCCGCGGTTTGAATCGCCGCAAAGAGGCGCGAAAGCCTCGAAACGAAGGTCCATGGCACTCATGTGCGGAATCCGCGCCCGGCCGCCCATCAATTGCGGCGATGAATTTTCGAATCGCCGCCTTTGGAACGGCTTTCCTTATTCCGGGGTTGTCCTCGGGCGCGAATTACCGGAGATTAGGGAAACAACCTGAAACGAAAAAATGAGCGATTCCCAAAGACCCGAACACGGACAAACCCAGCAATTGAACCTGCAGCAAGTCGCACAGCAATTCATGGCCGGCGTGCAGCGTCATTTCGACATGCTGGCCTTCAACCTCGCCTCCCGCGAGACGGTGCGGGAGGAGGCCTACGACAAGCGCTCGAACGCTCCCCGCATCATGCCGGCGGCCCCGCGGCATCAGAACTTCGAGCAGATGCAGGCCTATGCGCGCGACCTTCTGGTTCGCCAAGTCCTGGGCGACTCGCTCAATCTGGCGGTGACGGCGCTGAACAACGCGCATTTCTTCCTCGCCCTGATCAAGGCCACCGACGCGAAGCCCGAGGTCAATCCCGAGGCCCAGCGGGCGGCGCAGGAGGCGCAGAAGGCCTTCGTGGCGGCTCAGTTGGACGAGAAGTTCAACCGCTTGGAGAAGGAGTACGGTATCATGTGCGAGATGGAAGACACCATCACCTCGATCGGCTTCGCGATGCAAGCGCTCGTGCGCCAGGGAGGACTGGTCAAGAAGCCGCAGTTGGACGAGTCAGGAGAGCTGGCCTTCGACCTGAAGGCGGTCGAGCTGGAAGAGCCCACCGGCTTGGACGGAAAGCCGAAGGCGCGCGTGGTCGACCGGCGCAAGGTCTTCCAGGAGGGTGACTCGCTGGTCTTCAACGACGTGGAGCTGCAGCTGGTGTTGGTCTCGATCGCCTCCTTCGCGGATGCGCTGTTCAAGTCGGTGGCCAACTATGCGCGGGACCTTCAGGAGAGGGGCTGAGCCGGCCCGAAACGGTGAAGCCTTCCGTCCGTCGCCCGTTCCCGCCGTGAGCACCTTACGTCTCCTGACGCTGAACATCGCGCATGGCCGCGGGCTGTCCGCCTACCAGGGGTTCCACAGCGCGAAGGGCATCGAGCGGAACCTTCGGAGGATCGTTTATTTGCTGCGTAAGACCGGGCCCGACATCGTCGCGCTCCAAGAGGTCGACGAGGACTCCCACTGGAACCGCAACATCCACCTCCTCCAAATGATCCAGGAGGGAGCGGAATTTCCTCACGCCTACCTCGGCGTCCACAACCGTCGGAGCGGAAACCTGCCTTTGGCCTACGGCAACGGCCTTCTTTCGCAGTTTCCGATCGAACACGCCGAGCACGAGGCCTTCGGCACCGCCTCTCTGGGGGAAAAGGGTTTCGTCTATGCCGAGCTCGGCCTGCCGGACGGCCACTTGCCGGTCGTGAACCTGCACCTCGATTTTCGTTCGCGCCGGCGCCGCATCCGGCAGGTGGAACGCTTGATCGATTATCTCGAAGCGCGTAAGCGCGAGAAGCCGGAAGAAAGGTACTTCTCTCCGATCGTTTGCGGCGACTTCAACAGTCGCTCGAAGAAGCCGGCCGACGCGGTCCGGCATCTCTTCGAATACCTGCAGGGGCAATGCGCCTACCAACTGTTGCCAACCAAAGGAAAGACCTTTCCCTCCCTGCTGCCGACCCATGGACTGGACTTCTTTTTCATCCCGCCGACCTACGAGATCCGCCGCTGCGAGGTGCTGCGCAGCTACGTGAGCGACCATCGTCCGGTGCTGGTCGATCTCGAGCTGACGACTTGAAGGCGCTTATTTCTTTTTCCGGAAGTTCATCCGGTCGATCGAATCCAGCATCGCCAGCGGGATGCTTTCAAGGTTGATGCCGATGTAGTTGGCCTCGTAACGCCGCCCGCTGCTCGTCTCGATCACCCGGTCGGGAGCGGTCAGCCGCATCGAGTGGACGGGCTCGTTGCCGTCGAAGCACTCCACCGCAACAAAGTCGCCCGGTAGGCTTTGATTCCCCGGCATCCTTGGGTAGAGTAAGGGTATGGCTCTGCAAGCAAGCGCGGAGGCCGTTGGCAATTCCAAGCGGCCCTTCCTGAAGTCTGCGGGCGGACTGCTCGTCGCGGTCGGCCTGTTCCATCTCGTGTTTTCGTTGATCGGCCTTTGGGCGCTCTTCCTCGGGGGCGGCTCCGATCTGACGGAGCGGGCCGGAATCGCCGGGGTGTTGGATTCTTTTCCGCCGGGCCTCTGGCTGAAACTAGGCTACGGCTATTTCCTCCTGCAAATTCTTCTGGGCTGGTTGTTCGGGCTGTCGACGATGGCCGCGGGCCGCGCTTGCGCGCAAGCGCGGCGGCGCGGCTTCGTCCTTTGGATGACCGTTTTGAACTGGTTCTTTTTTCCGGCCGGGACGACCGTGGGGCTGGTGGTTTGGACCGGCTTGAGACGGCCGTCCGTGGCCGACTCCTTCGATTCCTGAGCCGAAGGCGTTCGCGGCAGGCGCGGGTGTGATTCGGAAAGCCGACCCGAAATCAAGCGATGGCTGGGAACCCGGTCGAGCCTTGGAGCTTGCGGAGCATCCTACGAGGCGGTTCCTTGTGGGAAGTTCGATCGACCATCCCCCGCTATTCCATGAAGTTCATCCCGCAAAAACCGAGCTTGTTCGGCGAAAGCCTGGAGAGCCTGACCGAGCGCACGGTAGAAGCCGGCTTCAAGCCCTTTCGCGCCAAGCAGGTGATGGAGTGGCTCTACAAGAAGCGCGTCGAAAGCTGGGATGAGATGACCAACCTGCCGAAGGACTTTCGCGCCTGGCTGGATGGGAATTTCATCCTCTACCCGGCGCGTCCCTTGATCGACAAGCGCTCGAACGACGTCACGCAGAAGCTGCTGATGGAGTTGGAAGATCGCTCGCTGATCGAGACGGTCCTCATCCGCGCGCCGCAGACCGGCGTGGGGCTTGAAAAATCCCGGAAAACCGTCTGCGTCTCCATCCAAGTGGGCTGCGCCTACGGCTGTAAGTTTTGCGCCTCGGGGCTGGCCGGATTTCGCCGCAACCTCGTGGCCGCCGAGGTGGTCGCCCAACTGATGCAGATCTGCCGTCTGGAGGACGCCCACACGGAGCGCGCGCGGGAGGAGATCGCCTCCTTCGACAATATCGTGTTCATGGGGATGGGAGAGCCGTTGGCGAACTACGACACCCTGGTGCGGACGATTCGGATCCTCAATGCGGACTGGGGTCTCAATTTCGGGGCGCGGCGGATCACCGTCTCGACCTCCGGCCTGGCCCCTCAGATTTTGAAACTGGCCGAGGAAGGGCTTTCCATCCGGCTGGCGATCTCCCTCCACGGAGCGACCAACGAGGTGCGCGAGCAGATCATGCCCATCAACAAGCGCTACCCCCTGGAGGTTCTGATTCCCGCGGCCAAGGCTTTCCAAGAAAAGCACGGGAGGATGCTGACCCTCGAATACATCCTGATCGACGGGATCAACGACAGCCTCGAACAGGCCCGGGAGTTGGTGAAAATCGCCCGCGAACTGCACGCGCACGTCAACTGCATTCCCTACAACAAGGTCGAAGGCCTGCCCTGGGCGCGCCCGAGTCTTCGCCGGCAGGACGCTTTCGTCGACGTGCTGAGAAAGGCCGGCGTCTCCGTCACCATACGGCGCGAGAAGGGCCACGACATCAACGCCGCCTGCGGCCAGTTGCGGCTGAAGACGGAGAAGGAAATGGCCGAGCGGGAAGCGGTGCCGGGCAGCCCCTTCGCCTGAGTCCGTTCGTTCGAGCCAACAAGCGCTTCGAATTAGGCAAATGGGTGAAAGCCTTTATCGCTTGTCAGGAAATCACTTAGAAAAGTTCTGAAAGAGCTGTAAAAAGGCGTCCCGGGAGGCTGCCGTGCGTTTCCTAAGTGGAATTTCCGGTCGCTCGGTGCTTTGCTATCCTCCATGGAAGGGCAGACCGTTCGTTACACTTTTGATTTCGGGAACCGCAAGGTTGTCTTCGACGCCGACACCCAGCAGCACCAGGTGACGAACGGGGCGCGCTACCCGGAGTGGACGCGGCTGGACTACAAGCAGTGCGCCTGCTGCCCGCTCACCAAGGACGACTGCGCCCACTGCCCGGTGGCGACCCGGATCAGCGATTTGCTGGAGGCGTTCGCGGCCGACAAGTCGACCGAACGGGTGAAGGTGACGGTCGAAACCGCCGAGCGGAACTACTACGACGACTGCGACCTGCAGGTCGGATTGAACTCGCTGATGGGACTGCTGATGGCGACCAGCACCTGCCCGATCCTAGAGCGACTGGGGGCGATGGCGAGTTTTCACATCCCCTTCTGCACGACTAGGGAGACCCTGCACCGGACGGTGGGCAGCTACCTGATCCAGCAGTACTTCAAACAGCTCCGCGGCGAAAAGCCCGACTGGGAGCTGAAGGAGCTGAAGAAGCTCTACACCGAACTGGAAGGGCTGAACCGGGATTTCTCCAAACGGATCGAGGAAAGCATCCGGAGCGACGCGCTCTCGAATGCGGTCATCATGTTCTTCGCGACATCGGTGGTGGTCGCCTCCTCGCTCGACAAGCAGTTGCAGCGCCACGAGAAGTACCTGACGAACAGCGGCTGAGGTTTCGCCGTCAAGCGGGCTCGGACGATCCCTTATCCGCGCCAGGCCGAGGTCAACCGCGTCCTCCCCAAAAACAAGGTCTACGCCCACGCCCGGGCGAGAAACGCCCTTCAGCGCAAATTCATCGATCAGCTGGAGAAGATCGTTTGGCGCTACAAGCTCGCGCCCGAGACCGTCAATCTCCCCGAAACCAAGACCATCCGCGAGATCCAGGTCTTCGATCTCCACCTCAAGGGTAGAGAGCTGCATGAGGATGTGCTCCGCGCCATCGACCGCACCATCCGCCACCCCATCGCTTTCCAGCTCCGCAGCGGCCCCGACATCCGCTTCGCCATGGCCTACAAGCGTGCAAGCGAGGCCGCACCCGACAAGTGGGTGGTCGAAAGCTATTTCCAGTCCGACTGGCAAGCCGCAGACGATTCCGCGCTTCCGCCCCTTCCCCCTGTCCTCGATCTCGCCGCCCTCTACGAGCGCCTCATCGGCGCCCACCTCCCGCTCCCGGCCCGCAAGGGCGAGAGCCTTCAGCAGCATGTCGCCCGCCTCGAACGAATCCAGCAGGCACAGCGGGAAATCCAGCAACTGGAGGCGAAGATTGCGAAGGAGAAACAGTTCAACCGCAAGGTTGAGTTGAACCGGGAGCTAAGGGGAATGGCACTTAGTTAAGCCCCACTCTCGGGGTTATTTGGGGTCGAAAAACTTGAGAAAAAGAGTGCGGAAAACCCAGCCACAGGCGATGATTTGGTGTGAAAAAAACAACTCCATTTCTGACCGGG
>Ga0208623_100413_pt1 | contig 30305 bp, 25 predicted proteins | sample HotLakConsUCCL28_FD_184737 | JGI IMG/M metagenome (GOLD analysis project Ga0208623, IMG submission 184737) | Hypersaline microbial mat communities from Hot Lake, Washington, USA - Hot Lake Consortium UCC-L28 (SPAdes) (version 2) ...
CCCGCCCATTTGGGGCGCAACGCGGGGGTGGGGTCTCTCCAGTCGGGCTACGCCCTCCCTGCGAGACCCCACCCCCGCGTTCTCATCCTGATTGACGCTGGATTCTCACCTTGTTTGTCGCGCGGCACGGACCGACGAACCATCGTTGAAGGCATCCGGTTGAACCGACGCGTCCTGTCGGCACCGTCGATCGCGCCGCTCATCGCAGAGGAGCGGGTACCGGGGCGAGAGGTCCAAACCTATGATGAAATCCTTGATTTTGCCAGACAGACAGGCAGTTCCATTTTCCACCCCGTGGGCACATGCAAGATGGGGCGCGATCCGATGGCGGTCGTTGATCCTCAGTTACGCGTCCACGGGATTGCGGGACTGCGCGTTGCCGATGCGTCCATCATGCCGACGCTGATCTCTGGCAACACCAATGCCCCGGCGATCATGATCGGCGAAAAAGCGGCGGATCTTATCCTCAATGCCACGGGCTAGTCAGTTCGGGCCAAATGCAGTTCTGCCTCAATCTGTGTGGCGCAGTGGCAGTATTCGGGCTCTGAGGAGTTCTGCTCTGGTGATGTGCAGATCGTTGTATTCGTTGAGAACGGCCCAGAAGGTATCATTTGTAACTTCAAGGCGACGTTTCAGGTCGCCGTCGATAATAACGGGCCCGTTTTGCGCGTCATACCAATCGCGCAACACGGGCAGTTGCGCAAACAGATCACCGCAGGCTTGACGTCCTGTGCCTTCAAAGCAGCCAGATTTCAGGTGGGTGTTGAGAATTGTAAGAGGGCGGGGACCTGTCAGCTCGATCAGCACACCGTGACGCAGTGATCCCCGCCCTGAGACATCGAGTGCTCTGATAAAGCCGCAGCAGCCCGGCCCCGCTCACGGGGCGTTTCCATGCTCAATCCACCCAAAACCGGACGGTCGGCCAAGCTGAGATGCTGCGAGTGCAGTCGGCAGGTCGCAGCATCATTCCGGACGGTCACGCAGGGTGCGGCATGTGTGGGGTGATCGACAGGCAGGGCGGAGAGCGGCCGAATGCAGGTGCGGCGGAAGGGTCTGAAGGTTTGGCCGAAGCGACCATTCTAGGCCTCCGTCGGACGTGTTCTGCTCCCTTTATCAACGACCGCCGAGTCAACCGTCCACGATGCTTCCGCGGGCGGATGCATAGCGTACGGTGCGGGCCAGCCTAGCGGCTGTGACCGGCTTGGAGAGTATCGCTGCGAATTCTGGCACCGGTGCGTCGCCCAGCGTGTCGGACCGGGCGGTGACCAGCACCACCGGGACCGGCGGCGAAAGTGTGCCGGCATGGCGGGCCAGCATCCGGCCGTCCATGCCCTCCATGTGCAGATCCGTTACCAGCGCCGACCAACGCCCGGGCGCCTCCGATAGTATTGCGGCCGCCTCCTCGGGGTCTGAGATGGCCACCGCTACCGCCCCGGCCGCTTCCAGCATGTCGGCCAGAACTTCGGCCACATCCGCCAGATCGTCCACCACGAGCACGTGCAGATCGCGCAGCAGCTGGCCTGGGACGATGGCGGCCAGCTGAGCCGTGTTGTTCCGCGCCCCTTGGCCAGGGTCGGGCTGCGCCGCGGCCGGCCAGGCTACAGTCATCGTGGTTCCCCGGCTAGGACTACTGTCCACCCAAAGCGCCGCGCGGTTGGTCTGCAGGATGGTAGAGACGATCGGCAACCCCAGCCCGATGCCCGCCTTGCCCTTGGTGCTGAAATTGGCCCAGAACATCCGTGCACGCACCTCGTCCGAGACGCCTGTGCCGGTGTCGTTGATGGTGAAAAACGCCATGGGCACCCCGGCGGACGGTGGGGAGCCGGCATCGGGGGCGCGAGGCGGCGGGGAGGTCCCAGGCGGCAAGGTGTGTAACGTCACAGTTGCCGGTCGGCCTGGCGCGCCCGAATCGCAAGCATTAATAGCAAGGTTTACTACCACTTGGGCGAACTCGGTCGGGTTGGCCCACACCGGCGATCTCGCCTCAGACAATTCGACCCGCACGCCATTCCGTTCAATCCGCCGCTGGCCCAGCAGGTCCACCGCGTTCCGCAGCAGCTTGCCCAGATCCTGGGCCTCGCGCGGCAGCTCCGCGTGGGTCAGCCCGCCCAGTCCGGCGATCAGGTCGCGTGCCATATCGACGGAGCGGCGGATGCGCTCCAGCCCGTTCAGCAGTCCGGCGTGTCCGGCAGCTTGCATCTCCAGCATCTCAACCGTACCGGCGACCACCGCGATCAGGTTGTTAAGGTCATGCGCCACGCCCCCGGCGACCTGTGCCACCGTGTGGCGCTGCTGCGCGCGCTGCAGTTCCTCGCGCAGATGAGCCTGCTCCTCCTGGGCCTGCGCCCGTGCAGTCATCTCGGCGGTGACGTCGAAGCTCACGCCCGCCAAGGCCGTCGGTGCGCCATCCGCATCGCGCGCGCTAATGCCAGCATGCACCTGCTGCCAGATCCATTCCTCGCCACGGAACCTTCTGCGGTAGGTCAGGATCTGTTGTTCCACCGCGCCTGCCTCCAGCGCGGCCACCGCAGCCCGGACCTGCGCCACGTCCTCAGGATGAACCGTCAGGATCCATTCGTCACTGGGCATGTCGCGTTCGCTGGGCCTGTGACTGGCGAACGCGGCCCAGTGGGCGTCGAACTCTGACCGACGTGCGATAATGTCGCGCCGCCAAGTATAGCCCCGCGCGGCCTCCAGCACCGTTCTCAATTTCTGTTCGGTGCGCTTAAGATCGTCGATATCGACAAGAATGCCTTCCCAAATCACCGACCCGTCGTCCAGTTCGCGCGGGACAGATTCGGCGCGGATCCACCGCGTTTCGCCGTTTGCTACGATTCGGGCCTCGCCGGAAAATGGCTGGCGTCTGGCGAAGGCTTCGGCGTTGATCTTCAGCCAGTGCGGGCGATCCTCGGGATGCACGCGCGAAAAAACGGCCATCGGGTCGCCCGCGGCCTCCTCGGGTGTCAGCTCCAGCATATGCAGGAACTGCTTGCTGACGAAGGCGAACTCTGCCAGCTCCGCACCCGGCCGCAGCACCATTGTGTAGGCACCGGCGGGCATGTTCTCGGTTAGTGCGAAGGCCGTCTGCTTATTCTCGCGACGCTCCGCCTCCACTGCCGCTTCGGCCATCCGCGTTGGCGTCAGATCCTGAAATGTGACGATCACCAAATCGCCCTGAAGCGCAAAACCGAGCAGTACGTCGCGCGGCCGACCCGCCTTGTCGAAGATCTGGTACTCCCCCGGCGGCGCAATCATGCCCGTCGCCTGCCGCATCGCGATCTGGTCCCACCAACGGGCCATAACCTCACGGCGATAGTCGGGGTCCGGATAGGCCTGCTTCGCCCAAGCGGTCACACTCGGGATATCTGCCAGCGTGTAACCAAAGGTGGCGGTGAAACTTGGATTGACGAAGCGCGCCCTAGACCCCTCGCCCAACTCGTGTACCACCATAGGCACAGGTAGCGCACCGAGTAGCGCCCAAATATCCACATCTTGGTCAACGGAACCTTCTGGGCTGGCGATTGGCAGGGGCGTCTGTCCTAAAGGCGGTTGGGTCACGACCTAGTCTTTCATTTGCGTGTACAATATTATTAAATCGTACGCCGGTGAAGGGAAATGGCGAAACTCTCTTTGGATAACTCTCCGAAACATTCTTAATGAAATGAGGGGCAGCGCGAAGAAACGCGGACGCAAGTCCTCTTGCCTGTGCCCGAGCAAGGTAACACCGGAACCCTCGCCGAGACGGCGCAGCGGTGTAGTATCTGGTCAAGAACCGCACGGTGCAGAAGCCCCGTGCGCAAATGCTGTAGCACAATTCCAACCGCATGGCGGGGCCGTGAAACCATCGGCGCTCCACCCGATCGTTCGCTGCGACAAGAACGAATGGCCGCTTCAGAGAAAGTTGCACAACGGCATCTTCAACGGCTCGGCCGAACGGTTTGGGCCGAGATCGCCCGAAACCGGCGGGTTTCTCCGCCGGGTTCGAGAGGGAGATCCCGTTCCTCAGAACGGAATCTCGTCGTCGCGGTCGACCAGCTCGGGGTTTTCGGTCTCGGCCGACTTCGGGCGGCTCGAGGCAAGTCTACCTTCTCGGCGATGATCTCGCAGCCGTAGCGGTCGTTGCCCATGCTGTCGATCCACTTGCTGTAGTGGATGCGGCCGTGGACGAGGACCTTCATGCCCTTTTCGCAATGCTCCGCGACCGTCTTGCCAAGACCGTTGAAGCAGGTGATGCGGTGCCATTCGGTGTCCATGACCCGGTAGCCGTTCTCGTCGCGCAGGACGCGACCTTCCGAGAGGCGGGGACGCGAGGTGGCGAGGCTGAAGTTGGTGATGTTGGTGCCGCCCTGGGTGGTGCGGGCTTCGGGTTTTGGCCAATGTTGCCGGCGAGGATGACGATGTTTTGCATGGGTAACTTCCGTCTGTGTCCTGTCTTCGGGACCGTCCCGAAGGCAACCCTGGAAAAAGCCCGTCGGGTGACGCGTGCACGGTGGACAGCATGGACACCGGAAACCCCCAGAGGACCGGGGTGGCGCGGGCAGCCCCAAAGGGGCAACACGGCCCGGTCTGACGCGGGGTTGCGCGCAGGAGCCCGAACGGGATTAGGGGATTGTCAGTCGAAGGGATGGCCCAGAAGCCAGAGATGCGCGGGGAGCCCATGCCAGACCCTGTCATCCTGCCAATCGGGACAGCCTTACCCCCAGTTCAGCACCTCCCTGGCGGCGAAAACGGCGATTATTAGCCTTTGCCATCCCTGCCCTTGCCTTCCGGGAGTTGCCAATGTCGAAATGAAGCCCATCAGCGACATTCGGATAGGCCGCAGCATCGTTGTCGGCCCAAACCGACCGGTCAGCCCTTCACATAAGGATTCGCCAAAGCGGTCGCTCAGGGTAAGCGTTCTCTGCGGATCACCGGGTTTTCAGCTTGACGTCTTGAAGTTCCAGGGCAGCACGTCGTCGATGCGGTTCTGGGGATGACCGTTTGCGATGGCGGTCAGGGTTGCCTTGAGATATTTTCCGACTGCGCAACACTTCTGGCGACAGGAACGCCCAAGAGGGTATCAGAACAAGAACTGCCCCCAAGCGTTTTTCTAATGTGGTGCTTTATGTGGGGTAAATTCACCAGAGGCAAATTTTTATTAATGAAATCAATGGTTATTGGCGGACAGTGAGGGATTCGAACCCTCGAGACGGTTCCCCGCCTACACACTTTCCAGGCGTGCGCCTTCGACCACTCGGCCAACTGTCCAGCGTGCGCGTCTTAGCGCGGTGCCATTGGGGGCGCAAGTCCAGTTTTGGTTTATGGCAGCGCGGCGTGGCGGTTCACGTCTTTATATAGCAGGTAACGAAACGGTTCCGGGCCGCCCGCATAGCAGGCTTGTGGGCAGAAGGCGCGTAGCCACATGAAATCGCCTGCTTCGACCTCGACCCATTGCTGGTTTAGATGGTAGACTCCTTTTCCTTGCAACACATACAGCCCGTGTTCCATCACATGTGTTTCGTCGAACGGAATGACTGCGCCCGGTTGTAGCGTCACGATGGTGATGTGCATGTCGTAGCGCAGGTCGGCCGGGTCCATGAAGCGGGTGGTCGCCCAACCGCCATTGGTGTCGGGCATCTCGGATGGGGCGATGTCTTGTTCCTGCGTGAAGAAGGCATTTGGCGTGGGCAGGCCATCGACCGCAATGTAGCGTTTCCGAATCCAGTGGAAGACAGCGCCATCGGGGGCGGTCACGGTCCATGCGGCCCCGGCGGGAAGGTAGCCGAACCCGCCAGAGGTCAGGCTGTGGGCTGTGCCGTCCAGCAAGATCTCGACTGAACCTTCGACCACGAAGATCGCGCCTTCGGCATTAGGATCGGTTTCGGGCCGGTCGCTGCCGCCGCCCGCGCCCAACTCGACAATGTATTGCGAGAACGTCTCGGCAAAGCCGCTGAGCGGGCGGGCCAGAACCCAGAAACGCGCTTTGTCCCAGAAGGGCAGGGCGCTCGTCACGATATCGGACAGCACCCCGCGCGGGATGACCGCAAAGGCTTCGGTGAACATCGCGCGGTCTGTCACAAGCTGCGACTGCGGGGGCAGGCCACCACGGGGCACGAAATAGCGGGCGAGGGCTTTGGGCTGGGTCATGGGCGGGCCTTTGGTCTGCTACAGACCCACCCTAGCCGTGCTGCGCCCTGCCGACTAGCGCGGAAAGCCGACAGGTGCTTTCGGCATTTCCTGGCAATCAACCCGCCGGGCGCAGGCGTATCAGCTTGCCGTCATCGCCATCTGTCAGGACATAGATGAAACCGTCCTGCGGTCCCACTGCCACGTCGCGGATGCGCCAGTTGCGGTCCTCCAGCAGGCGGGCGACGGGGGTGATCTGGCCATTGTCTTCGTCGAACAGGGCAAGGTAGCGATGCAGCAGATTGCCGATCAGCAGATGCCCTTGCCAGTCTGGAAAGGCGTCGCCGTCATAAAACGCCATGCCAGAGGGCGGGTTGTGATTGTCGCGCCCCGCGGGCCAGTGAAACACCGGGGCCACGAACCCGTCACCCGGTTGGTGGGGCGGGGCGAATTCGTCGCCGCCGCGATAGGTCACACCATGCGAGGCCAAGGGCCAGCCGAAATTGCCGCTGCGCTCAATGATATTTACCTCGTCGCCGCCGGCCTCTCCATGTTCGGCAACCCATATCGCGCCGGTATCGGGATGAACCGTCATGCCCTGAATGTTGCGGTGGCCATAGGACCAGATCGCGCCCGCCGCGCCTTGCTGCGCGACAAAGGGGTTGTCGGCGGGGATGTCACCGTCCAGCGTCAGACGAATGACCGAGCCATTCTCGCTGCTCAGGTCTTGGGCGATGTGGTCGGGCCCGAAATTCTTGAAGCCCCGGTCGCCAAAGCCCGCGAAAACATGGTCATCGGCAAAGGCAATGCGCGAGCCAAAATGTGCGCCGCTGTCAATGCCGGGGTGGACCGCGTGCAGCACTTGCAGATCGCGCAGGGCCATGCCGTCCAGCCGCGCGCGGCCCAGATGCGTGGTGGTGCCATCTTCTGCCGCGCCGGTCCATGTCATGTATAGCCAGCCGCTATCGGTGAAGTCGGGCGCGGGGGCAATGTCCAGAAGCCCGCCTTGGCCGTTGACCACAACATCTGGCGCGCCCGACAATTCTACTAATCCATCGGGGTGCCACAGCATCACATCGCCGCCGCGCAGGGTTAGCACGATACGGTCGGTGCCGGGCAGAAAGGCCAGCGCCCAAGGGCGGTCAAGGTTGTCTTGCAAGACCTCGACTGTGTAGTCCTGCCCGAATGCTGGGCTGACAAACGCAAGGCTGGTGGCGAAGAGCGGGGCAAGATGGCGGGTCATGGCGTCTCCTTCTTTGTGACAAGACAAAAGCCGGAACGGATGAATTTCAACTCACGATCGCGCGGGATGGCCCGTTTTGCTTGACTCTGGTCGCACAGAAGCCTATCCGCCACGCAATACCCGGAAGCGTTAGCCTTCCGGTCCTATGCCTATGGCAAGGATCGCCATCCACCAGCGCGTTGCGCCCGTGGGTGCAAAACCGGTTTGAATGGCCCTTTGGGGCGGGAGAGATGCGCATGTTCGAGAACCTGTCAGACCGGCTGTCCGGTGTCTTTGACCGGCTGACGAAACAGGGTGCCTTGTCCGAAGATGACGTTCGCGCTGCCCTGCGCGAGGTGCGCGTGGCGCTTCTGGAGGCGGATGTTTCGCTGCCCGTGACGCGTGATTTCGTCAAGCGGGTGCAGAAAAAGGCCACCGGCGCATCTGTCACCAAGTCGATCACGCCGGGCCAGCAGGTCGTCAAGATCGTGCATGACGAGTTGATCGCAATGCTGGAAGGCGAGGGCGATCCGGGTGCATTGAAAATCGACAACCCACCTGCGCCGGTGTTGATGGTGGGTTTGCAGGGGTCGGGGAAAACCACGACCACCGCCAAGCTTGCCCGCCGCCTGAAAGATCGTGAGGGCAAGCGCGTTCTGATGGCATCGCTTGACACCAACCGCCCGGCGGCCATGGAGCAGTTGGCGATCCTCGGCACTCAAATCGGGGTCGACACGCTGCCCATCGTCAAGGGCCAGTCGGCGGTTGATATTGCCAAACGCGCCAAGCAACAGGCCACTTTGGGCGGCTATGACGTGTATCTGCTGGATACCGCAGGCCGGTTGCATATTGACGAAACCCTGATGGATGAAGTGCTGGCCGTCCGCAACGCTGTCAGTCCGCGCGAAACACTGCTGGTTGTCGATGGCCTGACCGGGCAGGATGCCGTCAACGTGGCCGCTGAATTCGATGGCAAGGTTGGCGTAACCGGCGTGGTCCTGACCCGCATGGATGGCGACGGGCGCGGCGGCGCGGCTTTGTCGATGCGCGCTGTGACCGGCAAGCCCATTCGCTTCGTGGGCTTGGGCGAAAAGACCGATGCGCTGGAAACCTTTGACCCCAAGCGTGTCGCAGGCCGAATCTTGGGCATGGGCGACATCGTTGCGCTGGTGGAAAAAGCGCAGGAAGTGCTGGAGGTCGAACAGGCCGAACGCATGATGAAGCGTTTTCAGAAAGGTCTGTTCAACATGAACGACCTGAAGATGCAGCTTGACCAGATGTTGAAGATGGGTGGCATGCAGGGCGTGATGGGCATGATGCCGGGCATGGGCAAAATGTCCAAGCAGGTCGAGGCCGCAGGCTTTGACGACGGCATGTTGCGCCAGCAGATCGCGCTTATCAATTCGATGACCAAGAAAGAACGCGCCAACCCAGCGCTGTTGCAGGCCAGCCGCAAAAAGCGCATTGCCAAGGGTGCCGGTCTGGAAGTGTCGGATCTGAACAAACTGCTGAAACAGCATCGTCAGATGGCCGACATGATGAAGACGATGGGCAAGAAAGGGATGCTGAAACAGGCCATGGCTGGCATGTTAGGCAAGGGCAAAGGGGCCGATGCCATGCCCGACCCCGGCCAGTTGGACCCCAAATTGGTGCAAATGGCCGAACGCCAGATGATGGGCGGTGGCGGTGGTCTGCCCGGTGGCCTGTCGGGCATGTTCAAGAAGAAATGACCCACGTCGAAACGGGCCTGGCCCGATGTCTTTCAGGGATGACCGACCATGAGTGATGACAGCGCCCGCGCCGCCGAAGTTTTGGCCAACCACCGCGACAGCATCGACCGGCTGGACGCGATCCTCGTTTACACATTGGGCGAGCGGTTCAAGCACACCCAAGCCGTGGGCCGCCTGAAAGCGCAACATGATCTTCCCCCGTCCGACCCTGCGCGCGAAGAGCGCCAGATCGAACGGCTGGAATGGTTGGCGAAAGAAGCCGACCTCGACCCGGAATTCGCCAAGAAATTCCTGAACTTCGTGATTTCGGAAGTCATCCGGCACCACGAGAATTTACAACGCTAAACCGGCGGGCCACATGCCCGCCCCGCCAGTCTTGAAGGAGAAACTGACATGGCAACGAAGATCCGTCTGGCCCGTGGTGGGTCCAAGAAGCGCCCGCATTACGCGATTGTGGCATCCGATTCGCGCATGCCGCGTGATGGCCGCTTTCTGGAAAAGCTGGGCACCTACAACCCGCTGCTGCCCAAAGACAGCGAAGACCGCGTAAAAATGGACATGGAGCGCGTGCAGCATTGGCTGGACCATGGCGCTCAGCCGACCGACCGTATCGCGCGTTTCCTAGAGGCTGCTGGCGTTCGTGAAAAGGCGACCCGCGCCAACATGAAGAAAGCCCAGCCCGGCAAGAAGGCGCTGGAACGCGCCAAGGAAAAGGCCGCCAAGGCCGAAACCGCTGGCGAAGCTGCCGAATAACGGCACATGCCGCGACCGGGCAGCTTGTCTGCCCGGTCATCATGATGAACTTTATGCTATTGGCCGCTATCGATTGGGTTTAGACTCTCTCGCGTGCAGTTTGCCGGGTATTGGTTCATGAAAATCTTGATTGTCGGAGAAAACGCGTCTGCTCGCAAAGGTGGGGAAGCTATCCTTCCGCTGAAATACGCCGTTATGATGCAAGAGCGCGGACATGATGTCGTTCTTGTCACGCATGCCCGCAACCGCGAAGAGATAACTACTGATTATCCGACACTTGCTCCCGTCACTTCTTATATAGAGGATGCGCCAAGCCATCGTTGGCTTTGGGCCATCGGGGAACGGTTGCCATCCGGGTTGCAGGACCAGGTGATCGGCGGGCTGATCCATATCCTGACCGCACTCGACATGCGCAAACTGGTGCGCGTGGCGTTGTCGCAGGACAGGTTCGACGTGGTGCATCAGCCGATCCCGGTATCGCCTATGGCCCCGTCGCCGTTGCATGGGTTAAACGTGCCGCTGGTCATTGGCCCGATGAATGGTGGCATGTCCTATCCCCCCGGCTATGGTGACCGTGAAGGTATCATTGTGCGAGTGTTTCTGAAGCTGGGACGACTGACGATGCGGTTTGCCAACCGTCTGTGGGCGGGAAAGCGGCAGGCCGCTGTGCTGCTGGTGGCCAATGAGCGGACCCGGCGCGCGTTGCCGTTGGACCATGACCGAATCATCACGATGACCGAAAACGCGGTGGACCTGCGTGTCTGGAAGCTGCCCGCAGAGCAACCCGACGCTGGCCAGCGCCACGGGTTTCGGCTAACATTCATGGGGCGGATGATCCCTCTCAAGGGATTGGACCTGACCTTGCAGGCCATGCTGATCGTTCGGGCCAGCCGTCCCGATCTGAATATCACGCTGGATATTCTGGGCGACGGCCCGGAACGCGCATGGATCGAACAGCGTGCAATTCCGGGGGTTTATGTCCACGGCTTGTTGACGCAGGCAGAATGCGCGGCACGGCTGGCGGGGGCGGATGCGCTGATCCTGAATTCCCTGCGCGAATGCGGTGGTGCAGTGATCTTGGAGGCAATGGCGCTGGGAGTCCCGGTCATTGCGTCGGATTGGGGCGGACCGGCTGAATATGTCACGCCCGAAACCGGCTTGCTGGTCCACCCATCGCCGCCCCAAACCTTTCCGAAGCGGCTGGCCTCTGCGATCCTGCAACTTGCCGACAATCCCGATTTGGCACAGCGTATGGGCGCGGCGGGTGTCGCGCGCGTGGATGCGCATTTCGATTGGGAAGATCAGGCAGACCGCATGGAAGAGATTTACAACTCGGTCCGGGCTTGACTTGCAATCGCTTGCGGAATTTGAACAAGGCTGGGGCGCAATCAGTGCACGGGGCAGCATCATGACACGGCCATCAGGGTCACAACGCAACAAGTCGGAACGGGTCTGCGTGGGCGCGGTCGCCGGGGCCTATGGGGTGCGCGGCGAGGTTCGGCTGAAAAGCTTTTGCGCCGAAGCCGAGGCGATCGGCAGTTACGGGCCGCTTTGGTCCGAGGACGGAACGCGCAGCTTTGACATCACCTTGGGCGCGGCGGTGGCGCAGGGGTTCGCCGCGCGTCTGAGCGGTGTGCAGTCCCGTGAGCAGGCCGATGCGCTGCGCGGTCTGCGGCTGTTCGTGGATCGCGCCCGCCTGCCCAGCTTGCCGGATGATGAATTCTACCACGCCGACCTGATTGGGCTAGAAGTGTTCGACACTGGTGGTACGTTGCTTGGCCGGGTCAAGGCGGTGCTGAACCACGGCGCCAGCGACCTTCTGGAGCTTGTCAGCCCCGGTCGCAAGGGCGCGGTCCTGCTGCCGTTCACACAGGCAATTGTGCCAACCGTGGACCTAGCAGCAGGGCGCATCATTGCCGACCCGCCCGAAGGGTTGCTGGAATGAGCGCATCGCCGCCACGCCGCGCGGCGGGCCGCCTTGCGGTGACGCCGTCTTTGGCGCCGCGCGATCTTGCGCGCCCGCGCCCCCCTGCAATGGCGTGGCAGGCGCGTATTATTACCCTGTTTCCCGAAGCCTTTCCCGGCATTCTTGGTCTGTCTTTGACCGGGCGCGCCCTGAAAGAAGGCCGCTGGGGGCTGGAGACGATCGACCTGCGCCCCTTCGGCATCGGCAAACACCGCAATGTCGACGACACGCCTGCCGGGGGTGGTGCGGGCATGGTGCTGCGCGCCGATGTGCTGGACCGCGCCATAGACACCGCGCAGCGCGGTGCACCCGAAGACCGGAAGGATTGGCCGCTGGTCTATCTGTCGCCGCGCGGGCGGCCCTTTACCCAAGCCATGGCGCGGGATTGGTCGCGCGCAAAGGGTGTCACGATGCTTTGTGGCCGGTTCGAGGGGGTCGATCAGCGCGTGCTGGACCATCACCGCGTTGCGGAAGTGTCCTTGGGCGATTTCGTCCTGACCGGTGGCGAATTGGCCGCCCAAGCGATGATCGACGCCACGGTGCGGCTGTTGCCGGATGTGTTGGGCAACGCGGCCTCGACCGAGGAAGAAAGCTTCAGCGCGGGGTTGCTGGAGCATCCGCAATACACCAAGCCTGCCGAGTGGAATGGGCTTGGTATTCCGCCGGTGCTGCTGTCGGGCAACCATGCAGAGATTGACCGCTGGCGGCAGGAACAGGCGGAAGCAATCACCCGCGCACGGCGCCCGGATTTATGGGCGGCGTGGACGGATGGCAAGCCGAATTAGGGGGGCTTTGCCCCCGCCGCGCGTGCCGCGCGACTCCCCCAGGATATTTAGGCAAGGATGAACGGGGTTAGTGAAAATCCCGACTGGGAAACAACTTGCGCGCCTGTTCGCGGGGATGGCGCGCGCCGGATGTGCCATGTGCCATGCTTGGAACGGCGCGGCGCACCTCGTCGCCGCGATCATCATTGGCGGGCAGCGGGGCCGGGCCGCCAAGCTGGCCCAGCATGGGGGAGATGTCGTCGATCTGTTCGGCGATGACATGGATGACCTGTCCGTCGCGCTGCACCCGCCCCGTGACCTGTAGCAGGCGCCCGCCGATCACGGCGCGGCGGAAGCGGTCATACATGGTTTTCCAGACCACGACATTGGCGCAGCCGGTTTCATCTTCCAGTGTGAGGAACACCACGCCGGATGCCGTGCCGGGGCGCTGCCGGGTGATGACCAGCCCCGCGATGGTGACGCGGCGGGGGGCGCTTGGCAGCTTGTCATGCGGCAGGCTGTGCGGCAGATGCGGGCGCAGCAGTTCCAGCGGATGGGCGCGCAAGGACAGGCGCAGCGAGAGGTAATCCTCGACCACCGCCTCGCCCAAGCTCATGTCGGGCAGGATCACAGAGGGTTCTGCGCCGCCTTCGCCATCCATGCCGAACAAGGGCAGCGGCGCTGGGGCGCGCAAGGCCCGCACTTGCCAGAGAGCCGTGCGGCGGGGCAGCCCAAGGGCGGCGAAGGCATCGCCTTCGGCCAGCCGTTCCAGCGTGTCGGGGGGCACGCCCGCGCGGCGCCACAGGCTTTCGGCATCTGGGTAACCATTGCCGCGCGCGGCGACGATCCAGTCGGCATCTTCCTGCCCCACGCCTTTGATTTGGCGAAAGCCCAAGCGTAGGGCCAATATGCCATCGGCACGCCGTTCAAGCGTGCAATCCCAGTCGGAATGGTTGATCGAGACGGGACGCACCTCAACCCCATGTTCGCGCGCGTCGCGCACCAGTTGGGCGGGGGCGTAAAAGCCCATTGGCTGGCTGTTCAGCAGCGCGCAGGTGAACACCGCCGGATGGTGGCATTTCAGCCAGGCCGAGATATAGACCAGCCGCGCGAAGCTGGCGGCGTGGCTTTCGGGAAAGCCGTAGCTGCCGAAGCCTTCGATCTGGGCAAAGCAGCGCGCCGCGAAATCGGGGTCATAGCCGCGCGAAAGCATGCCGCTGATGAAGCGGTCGCGGAAGCCCCCGATTGTGCCCATGCGTTTGAAGGTCGCAAGCGCGCGGCGCAGTTGGTCGGCCTCGGACGGGGTGAACCCGGCCGCGACCACGGCGATTTGCATGGCCTGTTCCTGAAAAAGTGGCACGCCGTAAGTGTGGCCGAGCACCTCCATCATGGCGGGGCCAAGGTCTTCGACGGGTTCCTTCCCTTGGCGGCGGTTGATGAACGGATGCACCATGCCGCCCTGAATGGGGCCGGGGCGGACAATGGCGACCTCGCAGACTAGATCGTAAAACGCGCGCGGGCGCATGCGGGGCAGAAAGTTCAACTGCGCGCGGCTTTCGACCTGAAACACGCCGATGGCGTCGGCCCGGCAAAGCATGTCATAGACGGCCGGGTCTTCGGGCGGGACATTGGCAAGATCCAGCCGCTGGCCACGGTGTTGCGCCAGCAGGCCAAAGGATTTGCGGATCGCGGTCAGCATGCCCAAGGCCAGCACATCGACCTTCAGCAGCCCCAGCGTGTCGATATCGTCCTTGTCCCATTCGATGATGGTGCGGTCCTCCATCGCCGCGTTTTCAATCGGGCACAGGTCATCCAGCCGTCCACGGGTTATGACAAAGCCGCCGACATGCTGAGACAGGTGGCGCGGAAAGCCGATGATTTCGGTAATCAGCGCAAGCGCCTGCCCCATGCGGCGGTCATCCGGGTCCAGCCCGGCCTCGCGCAGGCGCTCCGCATCGGGGGGCGCGGCGGACCAGCCCCATAGCTGGCCCGACAGCCGCCCGATCACATCGGCGCTCAGGCCCATGACCTTGCCCACCTCGCGGATGGCCGCACGGGTGCGAAAATGGATGACGGTGGCGGTCAGGCCCGCGCGGTCCCGCCCGTAGCGCTCGTAAATCCACTGGATGACCTCTTCGCGGCGTTCATGTTCGAAATCCACGTCAATGTCGGGCGGCTCGCCGCGTTCCTTGCTGATGAACCGCTCGAAAATAAGCGTGATCGATTCGGGGGGCACTTCGGTCACGCCCAGCAGGTAGCACACGACCGAATTGGCGGCAGACCCGCGCCCTTGGCATAGAATGCCGCGCGAGCGAGCAAAGTCGACAATGTCATGCACGGTCAGGAAATAGGGCGCGTAGTCCAGATCGGCGATCAGGCGCAATTCGCGGGTCGTGCGTTCGACAATCTTGGGCGGCGCGCCTGCGGGGTAGCGTTTGCGCAGCCCTTCGCCCGCCAGCCTTTCCAGCCGGGCTTGGGCGGGTTCACCGTTTTGCGCTTCGTCGGGGTATTGGTAGCGTAACTCGTCCAAGCCAAAGGCGCAGGCATCGGCAATCTGGATGGTGCGGCGGATGGCGGCGGGGTGCGCGCGGAACATGCGCGCCATTTCCGCGCTGCCTTTCAGCCGGTGTTCGGCGTGGGGCAGGCGATGCTGGCCGATACTGTCTATGGTCAGGCCAAGGCGCAGACAGGTCAGCACATCGGCCAAGGGGCGGCGCTGGGCCGTGTGCATGATGGCGTCGCCCAAGGCGACCAAGGGCAGGCCGGTGGCCTGCGCCCATGCGCCAAGCTGTGCCAGCCGCGCCGGGTCGCGCCCGTCATAGCGGGGTGCGGCGCCAAGGTAGCACTGGCCGGGGAAGTGGCTGAGCATGGCGCGCAGGTCATCGGGCAAGGGCGCTTGCAACGGGTCGGGCGGCAGCGCGATCAGGATCATGCCGTGGCAGCCTGCATATAGGTCGGCGCGCGCAATGTGGCATTGGCCTTTGGGCGCGCGGCGTTTGCCAAGGGTCAGCAGGCGCGTCAGCCGCGACCATGCGGGCAGGTCGGTGGGCAGGGCCAGCCACTCGGTGGCGCTGTCGGTCAGCACCAAACGCGCACCGGGGATAAGCCGGGGCATGGGGCGGTCGGGCAAGACCGCGGGCATTGCATCGGGCGCGGTGGTCTGGCGGCTGGACGGGTCTGTCTGGCGCTGGGCGCGCACACCTGCCGCATGGGCCAGCCCTTCGGCCCGCAGCCGCGCCAGTTCCTTCAGCGCCGCATAGGCACGCACCACGCCCGCGACCGAATTGCGGTCGGTGATGGCGATGGCGTGCAACCCTAGCTCAGCCGCGCGCGTGACCAGTTCCTCGGGGTGGGACGCGCCCCTCAGGAAGCTGAAATTCGTTGTCACGCAAAGCTCTGCATAAGCGTGGTCTGACATGGTGGGCCTTGAGTTTGTTCTTGGTTTGTTCATATATCTGTAATTAGCTTCAAGTCGAGTCCCGAGGCCAATGTGCAAACCCCTTGCGTTTGGGCGCGCATGTGCCTATATCCACACCCAACAGCGGCGTGTCGAAAGATACCCACCGGAATTTTCAACGGGCCGCACGGCCCGTTTTTTGTTTTCTGAACCCCAGGGAGGGGTCATGAGCGACCTGATCGCGAAAACTACGCTCGACCAGCGGCTGGCAGCCATCGTGGCCCCGGTCATAGAAGGTCTGGGCTTTGAGTTGGTGCGCCTGCGCGTCATGTCGGGCAAAAGCCGGACGCTTCAGATCATGGCGGATCGGGCCGATGGCGGCATAGAGGTGCAGGATTGTGCCGATATCTCGACTGCCGTGTCGGCGGTGCTGGATGTCGAAGACCCGTTGGAAGATGCCTATACGCTGGAAGTGTCCAGCCCCGGCATTGACCGCCCGCTGACCCGCCTGAAAGACTTCGATGCCTGGAACGGCTACGAAGCGCGGGTTGAAACCACCGAACTGATCGACGGTCGCCGCCGCTTTCGCGGCATTTTGGCCGGGGTCGAGGGTGACGAAGTGTTGATCGAGCTGGAAGAGGGTGGCGAACCTGTCACCATCGGCCTGCAATTCGACTGGTTGTCAGACGCAAAGCTGGTCCTGACAGATGACCTGATCGCGGAAATGTTGCGCGCCCGCAAAGCCAGCGGCGCGATAGACGAATCGCAATTCGACGAGATTGAAACCGACGCGCCGGAAACCGCGCGCCCCGAGGAGAGCTGAGCATGGCCATCACATCTGCAAACCAGTTGGAACTGCTGCAAACCGCCGAAGCTGTGGCGCGCGAAAAGATGATCGACGCCGAGTTGGTGATCGAAGCGATGGAAGACAGCCTCGCCCGTGCCGCAAAGTCGCGCTACGGGGCCGATATGGACATCCGCGTGGCCATCGACCGCAAGACTGGCGTGGCCACCTTTACCCGCGTGCGCACCGTGGTCGAAGATGACCTGCTGGAAAACCACCACGCCGAACTGACCGTCAAGCAGGCCGCGCCCTATCTGGATGATCCCAAGATCGGGGATGAGATCATCGACGAGGTGCCCCCCGTCGAACTGGGCCGCATTGCCGCGCAATCGGCCAAGCAGGTGATCTTGCAGCGCGTCCGCGAAGCTGAGCGTGACCGCCAGTATGAGGAATTCAAGGACCGCGCCCACACCATCATCAACGGTGTGGTCAAGCGCGAGGAATATGGCAACATCATCGTTGATGTGGGCGCGGGCGAAGCGATCCTGCGCCGCAACGAGAAGATTGGCCGCGAAAGCTACCGCAACGGCGACCGCATCCGCTGCTATGTGAAAGACGTGCGCCGCGAAGCGCGCGGGCCGCAGATATTCCTGTCGCGCACCGCGCCCGAATTCATGGCCGAACTGTTCAAGATGGAAGTGCCGGAAATTTATGATGGCATCATCGAGATCAAGGCCGTCGCCCGTGATCCCGGTTCGCGCGCCAAAATTGGCGTCATCTCCTATGATTCGGGGATTGACCCGGTCGGCGCTTGCGTTGGTATGCGCGGCAGCCGCGTGCAGGCCGTGGTGAACGAGCTTCAGGGTGAGAAGATCGACATCATCCCCTGGACCGAAGATCAGGCCACGTTCCTTGTGAACGCGCTGCAGCCAGCAGAAGTCAGCAAAGTCGTGATCGACGAGGAAGCCGGCAAGATTGAGGTCGTGGTGCCCGACGAACAGCTGTCGCTGGCAATTGGTCGTCGCGGTCAGAACGTGCGTCTGGCTAGCCAGTTGACCGCGCTGGACATCGACATCCTGACCGAATCGGACGAATCAGCCCGCCGTCAGGCAGAATTTGCGGCCCGCACCAAACTGTTCATGGATGAATTGGACATTGACGAAATGATGGCTCAGCTTCTGGTCGCGGAAGAATTCACCGCGCTGGAAGAGGTCGCCTATGTCGAGTTGGACGAATTGCTGGCGATTGACGGCTTTGACGAGGAAACCGCCGAGGAGTTGCAGACCCGCGCCCGCGAGCGTCTGGAAGCAGTCGCCGCCGCCGCGCTAGCCAATGCCCGCGAATTGGGTGCCGAAGACAGCCTGATCGAATTCGACGGCCTGACCCCGCAGATGGTAGAGGCCTTGGTGAAAGACGGCATCAAGACGCTGGAAGATTTTGCCACCTGCGCCGACTGGGAATTGGCGGGTGGCTGGACCACCGTCAATGGCGAGCGTGTGAAGGACGAAGGGCTTCTGGAACCTTTCGACATGAGCCTTGAAGAAGCACAAACCTTGGTCATGACCGCACGGGTTCTGCTGGGTTGGGTTGACCCGACCGAGATGGAGACTGCGGCTGACGAAGACGAGGCCGAGGAGGCCTTGGACGACGAGGTTCAGGAAGAAACGCGCTAGGATCAACCAGATGGCACGCGGCGGGCGCAAGGAAGAACGCGACGGGCCCGAGCGGCGCTGCATCGCCACCGGGGACAGCCAGCCTGCGCGCGGGCTGATCCGCTTCGTGGTCGGGCCAGACGGGCAGATCGTGCCGGATGTGGCTGGTAAACTGCCGGGGCGCGGCATTTGGGTCAGCGCCGATCGTGCGGCGCTGGACCTTGCGGTGAAGAAGAAGCTCTTCGCGCGTGCGGCGCGGCAAGCGGTTGTTGTGCCAGAGGGCTTGGCTGATCTGGTTACAACGCTTGTTCGGCAGCGGGTGATCGACCTGCTGTCCTTGGCGCGCAAAAGCGGGCAAGCGATCGCCGGATATGAAAAATGCCGCGAGTTGGCCATGGCCGATGAGATGGCGGTGCTGATCCAAGCTGCCGACGGATCGCCCCGCGGCAAGACGAAACTGCGCCCCCCAGAGGGCGAGAAGACCTATATCGACTGGTTGTCGGCTCAGGAATTGGGTTTGGCATTCGGCCGTGAACATGTGATACATGCCGCGCTTCGTGCTGGCGGATTGCGGCGACCTGTTGTAGAGGAAGCCGCAAGACTGGCAGGACTGCGCACAGATATCGGTGGATATGCCACCGGAGAGGACAAGACGGACGCATGAGCGATACAGACGGTAAGAAGACACTCGGACTGGGCGGACAAGGCGGTCAGGTGAAGCAAAGCTTCAGCCATGGGCGCACGAAATCGGTCGTGGTCGAGAAGAAGCGCAAGCGCGTTGTCGTGCCGAAGGCGGCAGGGCAGCCCGGCGCTGGTGCAGGCAAACCGTCCGGCACGCCGAAATCGGACCCGTCGCGTCGCCCCGCCGGGATTTCCGAAGCCGAGATGGAGCGCCGCCTGAAGGCGCTTGCCGCCGCCAAGGCGCGTGAGACCGAAGAAGCTGCCGCCCGACTGGCAGAGGAAAAGGCCCGCGAGGAAGAACGCCAGCGCCGCCGCGACGAGGCCGAGGCTCGCGAACGCGAAGAGCGTGAACGCGAAGAGGCCCTGCGCGCCAAGGAAGAAGAAGACGCCCGCGCCAAGGCCGAAGCCGAAGAGCGCAAAGCTCGCAAGGCTGCGCCTGCGCCGGAGCCTGCGGCCCCTGCTGCGCCCGAGGCGCCATTGTCCGAACGTGCCCGCCCATCAGGTGGAGACGCTCGTAAACCGGCGAAGCGCGATGATGAGCGTGGCGGGCGCCCGGCGAAACCGCGTGAAGACGGCGGCCGCCGCTCTGGCAAGCTCACCTTGAACGATGCTTTGACTGGTGGCGGTGGACGGCAACGCTCCATGGCTGCGATGAAGCGCAAGCAGGAAAAGGCCCGCCAAAAGGCAATGGGTCAGACCCAGTCGCGCGAAAAGGTTGTGCGTGAAGTGCAACTGCCCGAAACCATTGTGGTGCAGGAATTGGCCAACCGTATGGCCGAGCGCGCCGCCGATGTGGTCAAGTCTTTGATGAAAATGGGCGTCATGGCCACCATGAACCAATCCATCGACGCTGACACCGCCGAACTGGTGATCGAGGAATTCGGTCACAAGATGGTCCGCGTGTCCGATGCCGATGTGGAACAGGTGATTGAACAGGTCGCGGATAACCCCGAAGACCTGCAATCGCGTCCGCCGATCATCACGATCATGGGGCATGTCGACCACGGCAAGACCTCGCTTCTGGATGCGATCCGCAAGACCAACGTGGTCTCGGGCGAGGCCGGTGGCATCACCCAGCATATCGGTGCCTATCAGGTTACGACCGAAAGTGGCGCGGTTTTGTCCTTCCTAGACACGCCGGGCCACGCTGCCTTTACCAGCATGCGCGCGCGCGGTGCGAATGTGACCGATGTCGTCGTGTTGGTCGTGGCTGCCGATGATTCGGTCATGCCGCAGACCATCGAGGCGATCAATCACGCCCGCGCCGCCAAGGTGCCGATGATCGTGGCGATCAACAAATGTGACCGCCCCGCCGCCGACCCCAACAAAGTCCGCACCCAACTTTTGCAGCATGAAGTTGTTGTTGAAGCCATGTCTGGCGACGTGCAGGATGTCGAAGTTTCGGCCGTGACGGGTGCAGGTCTGGACGAATTGCTGGAAGCCATCGCGCTTCAGGCCGAAATCCTGGAACTGAAGGCCAATCCCGACCGTTCTGCTATGGGTGCCGTGATCGAAGCGCAGCTTGATGTGGGCCGTGGTCCCGTGGCGACTGTCCTTGTGCAGAACGGCACGCTGCGCCAAGGTGATATCTTCGTTGTGGGCGAGCAATGGGGCAAGGTCCGGGCGTTGCAAAACGATCAGGGCGCACGCGTCAAGGAAGCTGGCCCCTCTGTCCCAGTAGAGGTGTTGGGCCTGAACGGAACACCCGAAGCCGGTGACGTGCTGAACGTGGTCGAAACCGAAGCCCAAGCGCGCGAAATTGCCGAATACCGCCAGCAAGCGGCCAAGGACAAGCGCGCCGCCGCTGGTGCTGCCACCACGCTGGAACAGCTTATGGCCAAGGCCAAGGAAGACAAGGACGTGGCCGAGCTGCCCGTGCTGGTCAAGGCCGACGTGCAGGGTTCTGCCGAGGCGATCGTTCAGGCACTGGAAAAGATCGGCAACGAGGAAGTGCGCGTGCGTGTGCTGCATTACGGTGTCGGCGCGATCACTGATTCGGATGTGGGTCTTGCCGAAGCCTCGGGCGCGCCCATAATCGGCTTCAACGTTCGTGCCAATGCGACTGCGCGGGGCTCAGCCCAGCAGAAGGGTGTCGAGATTCGTTATTACTCGATCATCTATGATCTGATCGACGACATCAAAGCGGCGGCCTCTGGCCTGCTATCGGCGGAAGTGCGCGAAAACTTCATTGGCTATGCCGAGATTCGCGAAGTGTTCAAGGTCACGGGTGTGGGCAAGGTTGCCGGCTGTCTTGTGACCGAAGGCGTTGCCCGTCGCTCTGCCGGGGTGCGCCTGCTGCGCGACAACGTGGTCATCCACGAAGGCACGCTGAAAACCCTCAAGCGCTTCAAAGACGAGGTGAAGGAAGTGCAATCGGGTCAGGAATGCGGGATGGCGTTCGAGAATTACGATGATATCCGACCCAAGGATGTCATCGAAATCTTTGAGCGCGAAGAGATCGAACGCAACCTGACCTAAGCGCAATGAATTCGAAAAAAGGGGCACCGTTAGGTGCCCCTTTTTTTATGGCCGATCCGAAATGGAGTATGCGCCTGGATCGTTGACCAGCATCAACGCCACCCGGTGCAATGTTGCGTTCAAGCGGTCAATTTCTGTCCCTGAATGGCCGCAATGGGCAAGGGCGCAACACCAGTGTTGGCGTCCTCGCCGCCCAGACGGCCTATCAGCGGCGTTTGCATGGCGTCAGGACCGGGGGCGTTCCTTTTTCGGATCGTAATGCGCAAACGGGACAATCCGCGCGGGCAGCCGTTTCTGGTGCCCATCCAGCTTTCCGATTTCCACCTCTGTCCCAATCTCGGCACAGGCCACATCCACCCGTGCCAGCGCGATGGTTTTACCCAGCAGGGGCGAGCGCATGGCGGACGTCACCTCGCCCACCTGCGCGCGCCCGATATGGACGCAGTCGCCATGGCCAACCTCAGTGTTACTGTCAATATCCAGCCCCACCAGCTTGCGGGCCGGGTGTTCCTTGCGGCGGATCAGCGCGTCGCGGCCGATAAAGTCGTCAGTCTTGGATTTCAGAGGCACGGTGAACCCTATGCCAGCTTCGAACGGGTCGGTCTGGTCGCTGAAATCATAGCCTGCGAAGATCAGCCCGGCTTCGATCCGAACCATATCCAGAGCCTCCAGCCCGAAAGGGGTCAGCCCGTGGTCCCGCCCCGCGTCCCAGATCGCATCGAACACGGCGGCGCAGTCGCGCGGGTGGCACATAACCTCGTAACCCAGCTCGCCCGTGTAGCCGGTGCGTGACACGACAATCGGCACACCATCGGCGCCGTGCAACCGTGCGGGCGTAAAGCGGAACCAGTCCAACTGGTCAAATGTCGGGCGGTGCGGCGCGGTCCAGACCATCTTGCGCAGCAGGTCACGGCTTTCCGGCCCCTGCACCGCGACATTGTGCAACTGGTCCGTCGAGGACCGCACCAGAACGTTCAGCCCCGCTTTTTCGGCCTGTTCGCGGATCCACTCGCCGCCGTAATCGCTGCCGCCGATCCAGCGGAAATTGTCGCGCCCCAGCCGAAACAGCGTTCCATCGTCGATCATGCCGCCATGCGGGTAGCACATCGCAGTATAAACCACCGCGCCTTCGGCCATGGTTTTCACGTTGCGGGTGAAGATGTATTGGCAGAGCGCCTCGGCATCGGGACCGGTAATCTCGAACTTGCGCAGCGGCGACAGATCCATGATGACGGATTTTTGTCGACACGCCCAGTATTCCTGAATGGTGCCCGCCGTGGCAAACGAACTGGCCAGCCAATAGCCGTTATATTCCACGAAATTGCCAGTGAATTTCGCGAAAGACGCATGGAAGCCGGTTTCTTTGGTCATCTTTGGCTCCGAATCTGGGGTGGCGCGAATTGCAATGGCGCGCTTGAAAGGTTCCGTGCCGCTATAGGTGCGCACATGAATGTCGGTCGGGTTCCAGCCATTGGCGGCGGTGGTGTCGTCCGGGCAGGCAGAACTGACGCAGACCAGATCGGTCAGCGCGCGCAGCAGAACATAGTCACCGGGGCGCGACCAAGGCTCGTCCGTATACAGCACGCCGTGGTCGTCCAACCCGGTGTTGAAGAAGAAGTTAATTGCCATCCAGCCGGGGCGCGGATCGGCCCCGAACCCGGCCAGCGCGCCGTTGAAATTATCGGTGCAGTTTACATGGCCGGGATAGCCGATATCGTCATAATACTTCGCTGCGCAGGCCATTGCGAAAGCGTCGTGCCGCCCGCAGGTGTCTTGTATGACCTCGACCAGCGGGGTCATGTCCTGATCGTAGTATTTCGCGTGCAAGCCCGGCATGGGGTAGGCATGGCCCATCAGCGTGCGAGTGGTTGTCACGTCCAGCGGGCGTTGCAGGCCACGGTCCAGCTTGCGCGCATCGAAACACTGGAAATCGGTGCATTGGCGGCCATCGACATCAAGGATTTGGATGAAGTCACCCGCCTTGACGAAATAAGCTTCTGCGGTGGCGGAGTGCACGCGGATATCGGCCAGCGGATCTGCCAGCGGGTCGGGCAGGTCGAACCCGGCGCGCGGGCGCAGTTTGGCGCGGGTAATCAGAATTGCCAGCGGGGTCAGCGTGTCTTGCGCATGCGGCGACATCGCATTTCCCGGTGCGGCAATCAGCAGATGCGCGTCACGCGTGGCGGTAAACTCTTCCGATGCACCGGCTTTGGTGGTGCTATCGAACAGGCGCAGGCTGCGGGCATGGGCAAGATCTGCGCCCAACTGCTCCAGCTTGCGCCGAACACGGTGCAGCGATGGCGCGTCCGAGGACAGAACCGTACGTATTCCCTCTGCCCGCGCATTTGCGGGGGCACCAAGCGCGCCAATGTCGCACTGCCCGTCCGCACCAACGGCCAGCAACTCCGCGGCTTGTCCGCCTTCCATGTTGCGGATATTGACCCGGTCACTTTGGTGAAGCTGCACAAGGATCGCGCCACCACCCTCAACCTGGTAGCGTTCCACCCCGGCGGGCAAGGTCAGTCCTTGCGGCAGACGCACCGCGCTGGGCCGTGGCGCGCCGGGCGTGACCATGGGGTAGCTGTCAAGCGGCATGGCCGCGCCCTCCATGAAAAGAAAGGAATATTTATTTCCCGTGAAGAATAATTGGAAACACCCTGTCAGGCAAGACAATTCTGGAAACCGCACGCATGCCATTGCGCAGGCAAGTCCTTATCGACTATCGCAAGAGGCGCGACCACGCGGATAATCGCCGATGAGTTTTGCCTTGATGATGCTACTCGCTTGCTTGATTGACCTTGCTATCGGCTGGCCTGATGGGCTGTATCGTCGGGTGGGGCACCCTGTTACATGGCTGGGGCGCGCAGTTGTGTTCATGGAGCGGCGCTGGAACCGGGGCAGACGTGCGGCGCGGCTTGGCCTCGGTGCGCTGACAGTTGCACTGGTTGTCGGCGGCGCCTTACTTCTTGGGTTCGTAATACAGACGCTTTTGCCGCAGGGTTGGCTGGGCGTTGCGATCGGGGGGCTGCTGGCATGGCCTATGGTTGCATTACGGTCGATGCAGGAGCATGTTCGCGCGGTCGAAGTTCCGCTTGTGCAGGGTCATTTGCCAGCCGCGCGACATGCCGTGTCGATGATCGTGGGTCGTGATGTCTCGCAGGCGGATGACTCCGCGATCAGCCGCGCCGCTTTGGAGAGCTTGGCTGAAAATAGCGCCGACGGGATCGTGGCGCCCGTGTTCTGGGGCGTGGTTGCGGGTTTGCCGGGGATCATGGCGTACAAAGCCATCAACACGCTGGATTCGATGATCGGCCATCGCAATGACCGGTATGAGGCGTTTGGCAAAGTGGCCGCTCGTCTGGACGATGTGGCGAACCTTGTCCCGGCGCGGCTGACCGGGCTGATCTTCGCGCTTGTCGGCGGGCGGCCCGTGCACGCCTTGCGCGTCATGTGGCGCGACGCGCGCGCGCATCGCTCGCCCAATGCCGGTTGGCCAGAGGCCGCCATGGCCGCCAGTCTGGGCCTGCGCCTGTCCGGCCCGCGCCAATATGGCGACACCGTTACATCAGAGCCATGGCTGAACGCCGCGGGCGCCGACGCCACACCCGCCAGCCTGACCCGCGGGCTGGTGCTGTATCGGCGCATGTTGGGGCTGATGCTGGCGGCGCTGACCATCATTGGGGGGATTGCTTATGCGTGACCATGGCGGCGATCTGGCCCGCGCGCAGGCGGTCTATGGAGTGGGGGACTGGCTAGACCTGTCCACGGGTATAAACCCCGTTGCCTACCCCATGCCGCCCCTGTCGCTGGCGGCGCTGACACGTCTGCCAGAGGCCAGCGCCCTGACCGCGCTGGAACAGGCCGCACAAGCCTGCTACGGCACGACCGCCCCCGTGGTTCCGCTGGCAGGCGCGCAAGCTGCCATCCAGCTTGTGCCACGATTACGCACCCCCGGTGTCGCGCGGGTTCTGGGACCGACCTATAACGAACATGCCGCGGCCTTGACCGCGCAGGGCTGGCAGGTCGAGCAAGTGCAATCGCCCGATGAACTGGCAGGTGCCGATCTGGCCGTGATCGTGAACCCCAATAACCCCGATGGGCGAGTTTTGCCGCCTGACGCGCTTCTCGCCCTGCGTGATCGTGTCGGCCTGTTGGTGGTGGATGAAAGTTTTGTCGATGTGATGCCCCAAGCCTCGATTGCCCCGCTCATGACACTGGCAGAAGACCGGATGATCCTGCTGCGCTCTTTCGGGAAGTTCTACGGGCTGGCGGGGCTGCGCTTGGGCTTTGCCATTGCAGGCGAGAGCCATGCACGGGTGTTGCGCGATCTGGCTGGCCCTTGGGCGGTTAGCGGCCCGGCGCTTGTGGCGGGGCAAGCCGCACTGGCAGATCGTGACTGGCGGGATGCCACCCGCACCCGCCTGTCGCAGGACGCCGCGCGTATGGATTCCTTGGCGCTCCAGGCGGGTTGGGGCTTGGTTGGGGGAACATCCCTGTTTCGCACCTATCACACGCCCGATGCCGCAGCGGCGCAAGCGCAACTGGCGCGCGGTCATATCTGGTCGCGGATCTTTCCATATTCCGACCATTGGGTGCGGCTGGGGTTGCCTGCGCCTGATGCTTGGGGTCAGTTGGAACAGGCAATTCTGACCGGGACGGGATCATGAATTTCTTCAGTGACACAAGCAATCTGGACATGATCGACGCCGCTTCAGTCGCTGTGTTCCTGGCCGTTTGGCTGTGGCTTGGATGGCGGATCGGGCACCCGTCTGCGGCCAAGCCTTCGGTCACTGTTCTGATGCAAGAATACCGGCTGCAATGGATGCAGATGATGGCGGCGCGCGATCCGCGCATTTTCGACGCGCAAATCATGATGAGCCTGCGGCAGAGCACGTCTTTCTTCGCCTCTACCTGTTTGCTTGCGATGGGGGGGCTTCTGGCGCTGATCGGCAATGTCGACCCGCTGCAAGGTGTGGCGACGCGCTTGACCAATATGGAAAGCGCGAGTGCGGTGCTTCAGGTCAAGCTGTTTCTGCCCCTGTTCATGCTGGGCAATGCGTTTCTCAAATTCGTGTGGTCGAATCGTGTTTTCGGTTATTGCTCTGTTATCATGGGGGCTGTCCCGAATGACCCCGCCGACCCGCAAACCCTGCCCATGGCGCTGAAAGCCGGGCAGTTGAATGCCCGTGCTGCGCTGAATTTCAACGCAGGGCTGCGGTCGATGTATTTCGCGCTTTGTGCGCTGGCATGGGTCGCGGGGGCGTGGTTATTGCTGGTGGGCGTTGTGGTCACGGCTTGGGTTGTCTGGAGCCGGGAATTCGCCTCTGCCTCGCGCGAGATTATCATGGCGCGCAAGGAAAACGGTGAAGAGCCGTGAGCGATACGCCAAAACCATACTGAATGGTGGGTGATGAGAGACTCGAATTCTAGCTATTGTCACAAAAAACAGTAATTTACGGACACTTTTATAGCGTAAACTTGCAGCAAAAACGATCACACTTTGTATCGTCTCTTTTTGCTATGATCTTCCACAGGTTTCGCCGGCGCGGTGGATGCGCCTGATCATCCCAAATCCAATGCTCTTAGCCATTGGTCGTGAACATGACCGGTCGCCGCCCATAAGCCGCTTCCAGACAATCGGCGTATAGCTTGGCCTGTTGCTGTCCGGTGCGGCTGACCTTGCGGGTGCGCTTCGCCTCGACCAGCGCCAGAGGTTTGCCGTCATCCCCCCACAGCACATAATCGACGAATCCCTCCCCCGTCTGGTTGGGCATGCCTTTGACCGGAAATTCGCGATTGCGCGGCGGCGAGTTCGGCTTCAACGGCTTTCACGCCTTGCTCAGTGCTGCGCCTTGAGGCTGCTGCCTCGTCGGCGCGCTTGCGGGCTGCCTTTACTTCCTCCTGGATTTTCTGGATCTGGGCGACAGTGCTGGCGCCTATGGTCATGGAGTCTTCCAGCTTGGCCTTATCGCAGGCACGGGCAGAATCAGGGCGCGCGGTGCGCGCGACCCAGAAACAGACATGGAACAACGCGCTCACCGTGGCGGCGGCATCCTGTATGCTCGGCGCGCGGCGATCATCATGGGCCGCGCGATGCCCATGGTCTTTGATGAAGCGGGCCTTTGCAACGATGGCAGGGCCGGTCTGCGCCGCAAGGCTGGGATCGGCGATCAGCGCTGCCAATTCGCGCTGGTAGGTTTCAGCTTCCGGAGCAGTCTGGGCACCCAAACCATCCTTATCACTAATCCACGGGTTTTCTGGCGCTTTAGACTGGGCCTTGCCGATTGAACGCGCACCGCTGACAGTTTTTTCGGTTGCATCAAATGCACGTAGAAGGCACCGGCGTGGCGGTCACATTCCACAAGCATCAATGGCGAACTCGCACCATGCTTGGGGCGGTTCCGCCGCATTAGGGTCGCTGAATATGAGGCCAGCGGAATACCTTGGGCGAGTCAGGGCAATTTCGGTGAATACTTGATCCTGCAGACCAACGCGAAAGACAGGCTGATATTCCATTACGCCTTCCGTCAGCAGCAGCGTTTCTCCCAAGGCGATTGACGGAATTTGCTCACGATAGGTTGCGTTCAGGCTAGCGTCATCCAAGGCGCCCATCGCACCGCCGGACGCGGCATAACTCCAGACCACGCGGAATGCGTCCTGATCTTCATCCCACCCGACCAGCGTCATGCGCAAATCGACCTCGCTGGTCGTTTCGTTCATCCGCAGCATGAATGCGTGAATACCATCCAGATATTGTGGCGTCAGGATTGTGCCCGAGGCGCGTGAAACCAGATCGCTGGCGGTGTAGACCGATTTTTGCAATGTTGTCTGATGTCGCAGCGCCTCCGTGAATGTGAACGAAGCGGTCAACGCCCAAGCGATAACGGGCAACACAAGCACCGTCTCGACACTGACGGAACCATCCTGGCGAGCACAGTGGCTATGAAAGTTGGACCACCAACGCCGCAATGGCTGTTTGAAGCGATGCATGCTCATTCGTTTACGAAGCCTGTTGTGGCGCGCAACGCAAACAGTCCAGCGTCATCAAGTGGCAACCGCAGCCCGAGAGTGGTGGTCGGAAAAATCGGACGCACGAGGTAACAGGCGCGCAAATACATGATGCTTTCGCCAGCTCCGAGGGTGAAGGGGGTCGCGGGCGTGATGTCTTCTGCAAGGTTGATGCAGGCGCTGTCATCGGTGGGGAACGTCCAAGATTGGGTGTCGATCCTGCGCATCTCGAGCAGAAGATTCGTCTCGCAATCAGGTAACGCAATCGCAAACCCGCAAATTCTGCTGCGCAAGTGATCATGTGAACTCCCAGCCGGCAACCTGTTCAAGCGAACATCCCGCACCGCAAGGTTGATTGCGCGGTCGAGGCCCACACGCTGCAACGACACGTATCCGGCCTCTGCGCCCATCATCAAGAAGGACATGAAGACCGGGAACAGGATCGCAAATTCCACAGTCGCAGAGCCGTCAGAGCTGCGGAGAAAGGGCCAGAGCTTTGCTAAGCGTTTGATGCAGCGTATCATTGCGTCAACCGAAGTGACCGAATGGATGCGGCAATCGACCGGAAGGCGTAACGAAGTTCCAGGCCCTCGGCATTGAAGAAATTCGTCGGATCTGACGCGCAACGCCGCATCTCATTTTGCCCTTGCGCGTTTGTTTCGAAGGCGATCGTGTAAATCACGATGTCATTGTCCTTGGCGGCTGCGCAGGCCGCATCGAAGTCGCTGGAATTCTCATTTTGCGTGCTGATGCGCTGACGATAAGCGTCGTCCAAAGCTGAAATATGCGTAGCGTTCAGTTGATCTTGCTCAGCTTCGGTCGGGTAGACACCGTCACGTCCAAAGATGCTGCTCTGAGGGCGCCGCGGCCTGACCTGCTCGGTAATCATGCCATCGGTCATCAAGACCACGACCTTTAGGGTGTCGCCGTCATCCCACTCCGCGGGGCGGTTGGCGTATTGTGGTGCGATGGTGCCGTTATTGGCCAGCGCCTCGTTCAGCCACCGGCTGGAAGGGTCCAGCAGCGCAGCCCCCCAGCGCATGCCGTAATGTGTTCCGGTGCCATCATGCATGCGCAGGTTGGTCAAATAATCATGCAGCTCAGATTCAGAGCTGGAATGATACAGGATCGAATTCGACTCGTTCGGACACCACCCCCAATCGACACCTGCCGCACCAGGCCAATACATGAAATGTGGGGATTGGGGCATTGATCCAGCATCTGGCAATCCAGTGCTATCGAAGACATTGCGCGGCAGGTCTGGGCAATGAGAGAAATTGTGCCACGCCGACCCACCGAGCAAAGCAAAGACATCTTGTCCGGGGTTGACGCTTCCAGCATAGGGCACGATCGAAATGGTGGTCGCATCCGGCGCGCTTGGGTTTAGCACCGTGGAAACGAACTCGCGAGCGGCTGCTCGCAAACGCGTAATCCGTGGCGTGCCAGTGGTATCGTTCCACCGCATGGATCCGGAAATATCGAGAACCAACACGATCTCGATTTGAGTGACCTCTTCTGTTGCTTCAGCGACTTCAACACTCGAGAGGCTGTCGACCCCGGACCACGAGAAACGCGCGAAAGTTGGTGATGCCCTGAGGGGCGGCATATCATGGCGGTGTCGAGTCGCCGTCAATTCTCTGCTGAGAAAGGGATATGCCACATGTCAGAGACTACCATCACCCAACTGACCGATCCATCGGGTTTTTCATCCGACCCATTTACCGACATCTTGCGCGATGGCGCGCGCAAGCTGATCGAACAGGCG
>Ga0208623_100414_pt1 | contig 30280 bp, 42 predicted proteins | sample HotLakConsUCCL28_FD_184737 | JGI IMG/M metagenome (GOLD analysis project Ga0208623, IMG submission 184737) | Hypersaline microbial mat communities from Hot Lake, Washington, USA - Hot Lake Consortium UCC-L28 (SPAdes) (version 2) ...
CAGCGCGACAAAGATGCCGACATCAGCGATCTGTTGCCCTTCAACTTCAAAAAAATCAGCGCCAACTGAGCAAAACGGGGCTTTCAAGCCCCCAAACCCGCATACGTGCAGTGAAATTCGCGCTTACGCTCATGGCTGCAACACCCCTTTTCGGCGCAGGCAAGCTCCGCACGATTGTCATGGGCGCCGCACGGACAAAGGCCGTAACCGATCCGCTGACAGCAACATTGGCCCGCTGCAATGCCTTGGGGTTGGGGCAGATCGGAATAGTCTTTCCCGATATCCCTTCAGTGGCACTGCCGCCCGGCGTTGTTGCAGAACTCCCGCTGCGTAGGTTTCACATCACGAATCCATGCGGTTATGCGGGTGGCATGAGCAAGCCCAAGCCGCCTGCTACCGCAGGACGAACTGGTCTGACGACAACGCCGACGCCGCCCCAACAGTCTTGTATGACCCGCGCCGATGCGTCGAACATTCTGCAAACTGCGCGAATAACCATTGTCGGTCCGCCTGATCTACATGCTTTATGAAGCATACCCGGCCAACATGGCGACAATTTGACCGATAGCAGCTTAAGCCCGCGGCTCGACACAGCCCTTATCGTATCCGCGCAGCGCGTCTCGTGCACAAGGTGTTTGACCACTACCGCCGAGCGCGTCCGTGGCAAGCCTTAGGGAAGCATTCGCAATGTCGCATCCGCGCGCCGCGTGCTGAGCCCTGCCAATATAATGTCGCAATAGGTCTAGTTGATAGGCAATGCCTATCTAAACATGGATCATAAATATTGAATTCTGAATGATTAGCGGATGCAATGGCCTTTGTAATCGGACAAGGCACCGCCATGACACTCGCCACGCCCCACCCCACCGAAACAGAGATTTCTGCGATTATAGAGGCGCATCTGCCGCTTGAAGGTCCACTTTTGCCGATGCTGCACGCATTGCAGGAGGCCTTCGGCCATGTGCCAGCCGCAGCGCACGCCCCGATTTGCGATGCTCTGAACATCACCAAGGCAGAGTTGCACGGCGTTATCAGCTTCTACCATGATTTCCGAGACGCACCCGCCGGGCGGCATGTGGTCAAGATTTGTCGTGCGGAAGCGTGTCAGGCGATGGGCGGCGCGGCCTTGGCAGAAAACCTGCTGGCGCAGCTAGGGCTGGATTGGCACGGCACCACCCGAAACGGCGCGGTCACGATAGAACCCGTCTATTGCCTGGGCCTATGTGCCTGCGCGCCCGCCGCGATGGTCGATGACCGGGTCGTGGGGCGGGTCGATGCCGCGAAACTCGACAAGCTGCTGGCGGAGGCGGGCGCATGAAAATTTACGTCCCTATGGACAGCGCCGCCAAGGCGCTTGGCGCGGAAGATGTTGTTGCTGCGCTGCGCGCAGCGGCACCCGACGCGCAGATCATCCGCACCGGCACGCGTGGCATGATCTGGCTGGAACCGCTGGTCGAGGTCGAGATTGACGGGGTGCGCCACGGATATGGCCCTGCGGATGCGGGCGATGTGGCAGGCATTCTGGACGGCAGCAGCCCCAAGGCGCTTGGCCCGGTCGAAGATCTGGAGTGGATGAAGCGCCAGACCCGGCTGACCTTCGCGCGCGTGGGCGTCATCGACCCGCTGTCGCTGGCCGATTACGAGGCCCATGGCGGGCTTGCGGGCCTGCGCCGCGCGCTGGCGATGACCGGCCAGCAGATCTTGGATGAGGTGAAAACATCCGGCCTGCGCGGGCGCGGGGGCGCGGGTTTTCCCACCGGCATAAAGTGGCAGACCGTGCATGACGCGGACGGCCCCCAGAAATACATCGTTTGCAACGCCGATGAGGGTGACAGTGGCACCTTCGCTGACCGTATGGTTATGGAAGGCGATCCGTTCACCCTGATCGAGGGCATGGCCATCGCGGGCTTGGGCGTGAGCGCGACGCGCGGCTATGTCTATCTGCGCTCGGAATATCCCGATGCGATTGCCGTCATGCGCCAAGCGGTCGGGATTGCGCGCAAGGCGGGCGTCTTGGGGCCGGATGTGCTGGGATCGGGCCGCGCCTTTGACATGGAAATCCGCGTTGGTGCGGGCGCTTATGTCTGCGGCGAGGAAACCTCGCTGCTGAACAGTCTGGAAGGCAAGCGCGGCGTGGTGCGCGCAAAGCCCCCCCTGCCCGCGCTGGAAGGCTTTCTTGGCCGCCCGACCGTGGTCAACAACGTGATCTCGCTGGCGACCGTGCCGGTGATCTTTGAACGCGGCGCGCAGTTTTATGCCGATTTCGGGCTGGGTCGGTCGCGCGGCACCGTCACCTTGCAGATTGCCGGGAATGTCGCGCGCGGCGGGCTGTTTGAAACGGCGTTTGGCATTTCGCTGGACGAGGTGGTGAACAATCTTGGCGGCGGCACGGCAACCGGCCACCCGGTGAAAGCGGTGCAGGTCGGCGGGCCTCTAGGATCTTATCTGCCAGTGTCAAAATTCGGCGCACAACTGGGCTACGAGGAACTGGATTCCGAGGGCGGCTTGCTGGGTCATGCCGGTCTGGTCGTGTTCGACGATCGCACCGACATGCTGGGCATGGCGCGGTTTGCCATGGAGTTCTGCGCCGTGGAATCCTGCGGCAAATGCACGCCCTGCCGCATAGGTGCTGTGCGCGGGGTCGAAACCATTGACCGCATCGCGCAGGGCGACCCCGCCGCCATTCCGCTGCTGACCGACCTGTGCGCGACCATGAAAGATGGATCGCTCTGCGCGCTGGGGGGCTTCACCCCCCTTCCCGTCATGTCCGCGCTAAACCACTTCCCCGACGATTTCGCCCGCGCGAAGGAGGCCGCTGAATGAAAGATTTCATCATCCCCCCGATGGACTGGAAAGACGAGCGCGACATGGGCACCCCTGCCAAGCAGGGCGCGCCGGTCACGCTGTCGATTGACGGGTTCGAGGTTACCGTGGCCGAAGGCACATCGGTCATGCGCGCGGCGGCAGAAGCCGGCATTCAGGTGCCGAAGCTGTGCGCCACAGACAGCCTGGAGGCGTTCGGGTCGTGCCGCTTGTGCGTGGTTGAGATTGAAGGGCGTCGCGGGACACCCGCATCCTGCACCACGCCGGTCGCGCCCGGTATGGTGGTGCGCACGCAATCCGACAGTGTGCGCAAAATCCGCAAGGGCGTGATGGAGCTGTATATCAGCGACCACCCGCTGGATTGCCTGACCTGTTCAGCCAATGGCGATTGCGAATTGCAGGATATGGCCGGGGCCGTAGGCCTGCGCGATGTGCGCTACACCGTCCCCGAAGGCGGCATGGCCACGCATTTCGCGCCCCGCAATACATCGGGCGAGGCCAATCCCGAATGGCGCCCCAAGGACGACAGCAACCCGTATTTCAGCTACGACCCTGCCAAGTGCATCGTCTGCAATCGCTGCGTGCGCGCCTGCGAGGAAGTGCAGGGCACCTTCGCCCTGACCATCGAAGGGCGGGGCTTTGACAGCCGGGTGTCCTTTGGGGCCAAGACCGATGATGCGCTGGCATCGGATTGCGTATCGTGTGGCGCTTGCGTGCAGGCCTGCCCGACCGCGACGCTGCAAGAAAAATCCGTGATCGAAATGGGCACGCCCGACCGCTCTGTCGTGACCACCTGCGCCTATTGCGGCGTGGGCTGTTCTTTCAAGGCTGAGATGCAGGGCGACCAGCTTGTGCGCATGGTGCCCTACAAGCACGGCAAGGCGAACCGCGGCCATAGCTGCGTGAAGGGCCGCTTTGCCTATGGCTATGCCAGCCACAAGGACCGGATTCTGAACCCAATGATCCGTGACCGGATTTCAGACCCATGGCGTGAAGTGCCATGGGATGAAGCGCTGGGATTCGCCGCCAAGAAGATGCGCGGCATTCAGGCCGAGTATGGGCAGAAATCCATCGGGGTCATTACCTCCAGCCGCTGCACAAATGAAGAAACCTACCTTGTGCAGAAACTGGCCCGCGCGGTGTTCGGCAACAACAACACCGACACTTGCGCGCGCGTGTGCCATTCGCCCACGGGCTATGGCTTGGGCCAGACCTTTGGCACAAGCGCTGGCACGCAAGACTTCGACAGCGTCGAGCATACCGATGTCGTCATCGTCATCGGCGCGAACCCGACCGATGGGCACCCGGTTTTTGCCAGCCGCCTGAAGAAGCGTCTGCGCGCGGGCGCCAAGCTGATCGTGATCGACCCGCGCCGGATTGATCTGGTGAAATCGGCGCATGTGAAAGCCTCGCATCACCTGCCCCTGCGTCCCGGCACCAATGTGGCCGTGGTCACGGCACTGGCGCATGTCATCGTCACCGAAGGGCTGATGGACGAGGCGTTCATCCGCGAGCGCTGCGACTGGGACGAGTTCCAGGATTACGCCGCGTTCGTCAGTGATCCGCGCCACGCGCCCGAAGCAACCGAGATGCTAACCGGAGTGCCCGCCGCTGACTTGCGCGAGGCAGCAAAGCTGTTTGCCACCGGCGGCAATGGCGCGATCTACTACGGGCTGGGCGTGACCGAGCATAGCCAGGGCTCCACCACCGTCATGTCGATTGCGAACCTTGCCATGCTGACCGGCAATATGGGCCGACCCGGTGTGGGTGTGAACCCGTTGCGCGGGCAGAACAATGTGCAGGGCGCCTGTGACATGGGGTCGTTCCCGCATGAATTGCCGGGGTATCGCCATGTCAAGAATGACGACGTGCGCGATCTGTTCAAGTCGGTTTGGGGTGTGGAAATCGACCCGGAACCGGGCCTGCGCATTCCCAACATGCTGGATGCCGCCGTGGATGGCACATTCAAGGGGCTGTATTGCCAAGGCGAGGACATTCTGCAATCCGACCCCGACACCAAGCATGTCGCGGCGGGGCTTGCGGCGATGGACTGCGTGATCGTCCACGACCTGTTCCTGAACGAGACCGCGAATTACGCGCATGTCTTCCTGCCGGGGAGCACATTCCTTGAAAAGGACGGCACCTTCACCAATGCCGAACGCCGCATCAACCGCGTGCGCGAGGTGATGAAGCCGCGCAATGGCTATGCAGACTGGGAGATTACCCAGATGCTGGCGAACAAGATGGGCGCGAACTGGTCCTACATGCACCCCAGCCAGATCATGGACGAAATCGCGCTGACCACCCCCTCTTTCGCCGGGGTGAGCTACACGGTGCTGGAAGAAAAGGGGTCCGTGCAATGGCCCTGCAATGACGCGCACCCGGACGGCACGCCACTGATGCATGTCGACGGTTTCGTGCGCGGCAAGGGGCGGTTCATCGTGACAGAATATGTCGCCACCGATGAAAAGACCGGCCCGCGCTTCCCGCTGCTGCTGACCACGGGGCGCATTCTGTCGCAATACAATGTCGGCGCGCAGACGCGGCGGACAGAAAACGTGGTCTGGCACGAGCAAGACTTGCTGGAAATTCACCCGCATGATGCCGAAAATCGGGGGCTGAATGACGGCGATTACGTGAAGCTCGCCTCTCGGTCAGGCGAGACGACCCTGCGTGCCAAGATCACCGACCGCGTCAGCCCCGGTGTGGTGTATACCACCTTCCACCACCCCGACACGCAGGCCAATGTCATCACCACCGATTATTCCGACTGGGCCACGAACTGTCCGGAATACAAGGTCACGGCGGTGCAGGTCAGCCCCTCGAACGGGCCAAGCGCGTGGCAGGAAGATTATGCCGCACAAGCTGCGCAGGCACGCCGCATTCTTCCGGCGGCAGAGTGATGGCCGCGCGCGTCCATATCAGCCAGCCCGGCCTGTCGGTCCAGCCCGACCGGGCTGTGGCAGTGCATCGCACATTACCCGAAGAAGTCGCGGTGGCGATGGTGTTCGACGGGTCGAGCGCTGCGGTGATGATGGCCACGCCCGCCGATGTGCAGGATTTGGCACTGGGTTTTGCGCTGTCCGAAGGCATTGTCAGCGCGCCTGACCAGTTGGACGGGTTTGAATTGGCAGAGCACCCAAACGGGCTGGAAGCGCGCTTCTGGCTGCGCGAAGACCGGGCAGACGCCTTGGCAGAACGCCGCCGTTTCATGGCCGGTCCGGTCGGGTGCGGGCTGTGCGGGATAGACAGCCTGGACGCCGCCGCGCGCGACCTGCCGCCCGTGGGCGACGGGCCACGCTTTACCCGTGCCGAGGTTGCCCGCGCCACCGACATGCTGCGCGACCAGCAACCCTTGCACGACCAGACCCGCGCGACCCATGCCGCCGGGTTCTTGCTGCCGGGCGCAGGCATCGTGCTGGTGCGCGAGGATGTTGGCCGACATAACGCGCTCGACAAACTGATCGGGGCGCTGGCGCGGCAAGGGATTGACCCTGCCACGGGTGCCGTGGTGATGACCAGTCGGCTGTCGGTTGAACTGGTGCAGAAATGCGCGATAGCCGGCATCTCCACCCTGATCGCCGTATCGGCCCCTACCGCCCATGCGTTGCGGCTGGCCCAAGGCGCAGGCATGACACTGGCAGCCTTTGCCCGTGGCGGGGCGTTCGACCTGTATTCCCACCCTCACCGCGTTATTGAAAAGGTCTCCGATGTCGCCTGAAAAGATGGTCCGTATGGCCAACCAGATCGCCACCTTCTTCAAGACACAGCCGAAAGAGGACGCGCCCACGCGTGTCGCGGCCCATATCACGGATTACTGGGAACCACGGATGCGCAAACAGTTGCGCGATTATGTCGAGGAGGGGGGCGAGGGTCTTGATGAGATCGTCGTCAAGGCCGCGCGTCTTACCTAGCCGCAGGGCGCGTGGGGTTTCTGCGGTCTGGCCGGGTCTGTATTTCCGATCACGCTGCGGCATTGCCCAAGCCCCGGACATCTGCGACACAGGGACGGTTTGAGCGGGTCAAGCTTTCTCTGGCACGGCTTGGGTGCCGCCAATGTCTTCCGGTGCAACCGCAACGGATTTGACAACCGCGTAACAGGTCTGTCCTTCGGCCAGCCCCATTGCCGTGACGGACCGTCGCGTGATCCGCGCCAAGATACGCCCGGCTTTCGTGTCCAGTGCCACCAGCGCACCGGGACCGTCACCAGAGCGGATTGCGGCCACCGTTCCGGCGAGCATATTGAGCGCCGACAAGCCTTCGGGCCGCGCGCGTGACAGAATCACATCATGCGCAGCAATACGAATGCGGAGCACCGTACCGCAAGCCGCCCGCACGCGCGGCAGGAACAAGGGCAAACCGCCCGCATCCAGTTCGCTCAAACCATCTTCGTGGTGCTGCGAAATTCGCGCCGTCAGAACCGCGCCCATCTCTCGCGTGCCGCCGGGGCGCACGGCAGGATCGCCCAAAACCTCTGCTGCCGGGCCTTGGGTCACGACACGGCCCGCATCCAGCACGACAATGCTGGTCGCCAGCCGCGCCACTTCCGACGCCGAATGGCTGACATAGAGGATCGGGACCGACACCTCGTCGCGCAAGCGTTCAAAATACGGCAGGATCTCTGCCTTGCGCGCCTCATCCAGCGCAGCCAAAGGTTCATCTGCGAGGATCAGACGCGGCGCGGACAACAGCGCCCGACCAATGGCGACACGCTGTTTTTCGCCCCCAGAGAGCGCGGTCGGGCGGCGATCCAACAGCGCGCCAAGGCCCAACATGTCGACCACGCGCGGCAGGTCTTCGCGCGGGGCACCCTTTGGGGCGAACCATGCGCCATAGGCAAGGTTCTGACGCACGGTCAGGTGCGGAAACAGACGCCCTTCCTGAAACACATAGCCCAAGCGACGTTTGTGGGGGCGCAGACGTATACCCTTTGCGGTGTCCAAAAGCACCCAATCATCGGCCACGATCCGCCCCTGATCGGGCATCAGCAACCCCGCCACGGCGTTGACAAGTGTTGTCTTGCCCGAGCCGGAGCGCCCGAACAGCACAGTCACACCTGCCGGGGCTTTGAAGGCAGTGTCCAGCGTAAAGCCCTTGAAGCTGTGTTTGACCGCAACCTCCAGCATTACGCGCCTCCGACCCGTGCCGCGACACGACGAGCCAACAATTCGGACAACAGGAGCGCCCCCATGGCCACGACGACCGACACGATCACCAGTTTCATCGCGGCGCCCTCGCCTCCCGGCACTTGCAGAAACGCGTAGATGGCCGAAGGGATGGTGCGGGTCTGGCCGGGGATGTTCGACACGAAGGTGATCGTTGCCCCGAATTCCCCCATCGCCTTGGCGAAAGCAAGGATCGTGCCCGCAATGATGCCGGGCAGTGCCATAGGCAATGTGACTGTCAGAAAAACCCATACGGGCGGTGCGCCAAGCGTGGCGCTGGCCTGTTCCAGTTTGGGGTCAATCGCTTCTATCGACAGACGGATTGCGCGAACCATCAACGGAAAGGCCATGACCGCAGCAGCAACGGCCGCGCCGGTCCACCGAAAGGCCAGCACGATGCCCCAATCGGCCAAGATGCCACCAACCGGGCCTTGGGTGCCCAAGGTCAGCAGCAACACATAGCCCGTGACCACGGGCGGCAAAATGAGTGGCAGATGAACAATCCCATTCACAAGCTGTTTGCCGGGGAAGGACCAACGCGCCAAAGCATAGGCCACAGCTATGCCCAACGGCAGGCTGACAAGCGTGGCCCAGAAGGACACACGCAGCGACAGCGCCACCGCCTGCCATTCGGCTGGGCCAAGCCAATCTGTCATCGGTTATTCTGCCACAAACCCGAAACCCTGTCGTTCGAACGCGGCCCGTGCCTCTGGTCCACGCAGGTAGTCCATGAACGCGGCTTCGGCAGCGGTATCGCGATTGGCAAGGTCAGCGGCGGGGTAGATGATGGGAGGGTGCGTATCTGTCGGGAAGGTGCCAACCACGGTCACGTTCTCTGACGCAACGGCATCGGTTGCATAGACAATGCCGAAAGGCGCTTCGCCTGTTGCAACAAAGGCTAACGCAGCGCGCACATTGTCGGCTTGCGCGACCTGTGTTTTGACCGTGTCCCACAGCCCAAGACTGTCCAGCGCGGCTTTACCATAGATGCCTGCCGGGACAGCATCGACCAAGGCCATCGCCAGACGCCCCGTGCCCAGCAGGCCCGCAAGGTCCATCTCTGGCCCGATCTGAATATCGGGTGCCTCTGTGCCCGTAGCGATCAGCACAAGACTGCTGTTCAGAAGGTCAAACCGGGTGCCGGGTTCCAGCAGGCCACCATTTTCCAGAACATCCATCCAGCCGGGATTGGCGGAAATGAAGATGTCCGCCGGTGCGCCTTGTTGGATCTGACGCGCCAGCACGGATGACCCGGCCAGCGACAGCGCAAGGTCATGCTGAGTGGCGGCCTCGAAGCCGGCCTCAATCTCTGCCATGGCATTTGCCATGCTGGCCGCGGCAAAGACGTGAACATCATTAGCCATCGCAGGGGCCGCAAGGGCGGCAACCACCGCAAAGGCCGTGGCGGCAGGCCTGACGGGCGACAAGATCATGCGGGACGTTTCTTTCTGGATATGTTCAATGAAACATATCGCAAAAGCCAATCCAGCAAGCAAGCGTTATTTTCCGTCAGACGTATCGCGCAGCAAGGCTTGCAGCGCCGACACTTGCGCCGCACCGGCTTCGGCCACGAGTGCTTCCAACGCACGATACTGCGCTAGAACCTCGACCCCGGTTTCGGTCAGATACGCACCGCCGCCCTTCGCCCCACCCCGCGAAGATGCAACAAGCGGCTCTTGAAACGCGGTGTTCATTGTCTCGACCAGCATCCAAGCGCGCTTGTAGCTCATCGACATGCTGCGCCCTGCGGCTGCAATGGACCCCGTGTCGCGAATATGCTCCAACAAATCCGCTTTGCCGGGGCCAAGCATGACCAAATCACCAAAGACAATCCGAAGACGAAGGCTTGGCGCGGTCATGTCGGCGTTACAAGTCTGAGTCATCGAACCCCTTTCTCGCCCCGCCGCGCGAGGTTCAAGCGCCGGGTCGCAGTGCGAAATAGAACCGCGCCGCGTCCAGAAATGACCGTTTGCGCAGCTCGGTCAAGGCCTCTGCTTCTTCATCGGTGCCCCATTGCGTGATCTGCCACTCCTCATCCACGCGCGAAATGGCCCATAACGCTTCTGGAGTATCGAAGCGATCAATGACCGCCAGCGCGATCAGCAATGACCCCGACATGGCCACCAGATCGTGAAAACAAGTCAACTCGAACGCGGTCAGCCGGGCCACATCGGATCGCAAGCCCTCCAATAACGCCGCCGGCTGGGGCACATGCACGACGCCCGTGCGCACAATAGGCTGCACCCCGTAACGATGCGCCGTCCAGTCCACGATCGGGTCCCACGCCTCGGCTTCCCGCGTAACCAGCCTGTCGGGCGCTTCTGCACGGTAACAGACAAGGTCACTATCACCGTAATCAGTAATTAGCCCGGCAACTTCACCCATCTGCCCGCGCACCTTGTCGATGGCCGCATTGGCCGCGCGTGTGGCAGGCATACTGGCAGGGTTGATCGCCTCGCCCTGCGCGCGCCATTCCTCTGCGATCACGTCAGCAAAGGCGCGGGTCGGCACCACAAGCGGTGCTTTTGCGGGCGTCTTTACACGGCGCCCGTCCAGTTCGATGGCAAATCCATCTTCGGCCTCTGCCACTGTGACATCCGCCCAGAAGCGCTTCTTGACCCAACCGCTCATACCGTGGCCTCGTCCCATATCATGCGCAACGCGCCTTCCAATTCCGTGAAATCGTCGATCACGCGGGGACCAAGCCGCGCGCGTGGGTGATACCCCCATGACACCCCCACGCCAAGCAAACCGGCCGCTTGGGCCATCTGCATGTCGAACTCTGTGTCCCCCACCATGACGGCATGCTCTGGTGCAACGCCGGTTGCGTCAAGACAGGCATGCAACATTGACGGATGCGGCTTCGACGGGTGATTATCGGCCACCTGCACAGTCTGAAACAGCCCATCCCAGCCATGTGAAGTGATGATATGCTCGATTCCCCGACGTGACTTTCCGGTGGCGATGCCAAGCACCACATCGGGCCGCGCCGCAAGTTGCGTCAGCACCTCAGAGGCACCGGGATAAAGCTGCGATGGCGCGTCCCCCCGCAATGCGTGGAACCTGTCTTTGTAGGCGACAACAAGAGCGGCATGGTCCGCCGCGCTCAGATCCGGCGCCAGCCGCAACATGACCTCCGGCAAAGACAAGCCCACCACGCCAAGGCAGGCCGCACGATCCGGCATGGGGAGTGCAAGCGCGCTGAACGCACCTTCCATGGCAAGCAGAATATGCGCCTGACTGTCGACCAACGTGCCATCGACATCAAAGACGACCAACTGCATCAAGCGTCCTCGAACGGGTCTGCGGGGGCATCGCGTTCCGTCCAGCCGAACAGCGCCCATGTCTGCGCCATGTGTTCAGGCAAGCGCGCGGTCACGTTCAACATACCGCCGGTGACAGGGTGCTCCAACACCAGTGACCGCGCGTGCAGATGCAGCTTCCGGCTGACCTCTCCACCGATCCCGGCACCCCAGCCGTCGCCAAGGTTCTCCTGCGCCGAGCCACCATACTTGCCGTCCCCCATAATCGGATGGCCCATCTCGGCCATATGCGCGCGCAATTGGTGCGTGCGGCCCGTGATGGGGGACAAAGCCATCCACGCGGCCCGGCTACCCAGCCGCTCGATCACCGCGAAATCGGTCTGCGCGCGTTTTGCGCCCTCGGTGCTGTCCACGTCGTTGGGGTGAACACAGCGCATCTTTTCGGCCCCACGCCCGCCGGTTTTCAGCAGGCCATAGCGCACCGTTCCCATCAAGGGTTGCGGCACGCCGGCAACAAGCGCCCAATATATCTTGCGTGTGTTGCGATGGCGGAAGCTCTCGGACAGGCGGCGCGCCACGCGCGGGGTGCGCGCCAAAAGCAGCACGCCCGACGTGTCCTTGTCCAAACGGTGCACCAACATCGGTCGCTCTTTGTAATCGAACATCAACGCATCCGCCAAACCGTCAACATGCCGCTTGCCCTGCCCGCTGCCACCTTGGCTGGGCAACCCCGGCGGCTTGTTCAACGCAATCACATGCTGGTCACGAAAGATCACGCAGGACCGGATCATCTCTGCATCGGCATCGGATATACCGGACTTCAGCACGGGCGGCGCTGCGGGCGCATCCGGCAAAGGCGGCACGCGTACCGATTGCCCGGCCTCAATACGGGTATTCGCCTTCACCCGTCCACCATCTACGCGGATTTCTCCTTTGCGGCAGGCTTTCTCGATCAGCCCCTGCGTGATCTGCGGGAACTGACGTTTCAGCCAGCGGTCCAGCCGTTGGCCGCCATCCTCTGGCCCGACCTGCCGTGTGTCTACCCTGCTCATCGCGTTCCCCTGAAAACCGTTCGTGTCATGCGCGCAGCCGCCCCCGAATGTCAACGCCCCCGTCATCTTGCTCCAAATACTCCGCCGGGGGTGAGCCAGCCTGCCAAGGCTGGCGAGGGGGCGGCGCACGCCCCCTGCCCGTTCAACCACCTTGCCGCTTGGCCCGCAATTTGGCGAACCACGCCACCCGCTTGCCCAAATCGCGCTCAAATCCGCGTTCGGGCGGCGCATAGAGCACCGGGCGCGTCACCCCATCGGGAAAGTAGTTCTGCCCCGAAAACCCGTCCTCAGCATCGTGGTCATAGGCATAACCCGCCCCATAGCCCTGTTCTTTCATCAACCCGGTGGGTGCGTTCAGGATGTGTTTGGGCGGTGGTTCCGACCCGGTCTGCTTTGCCAGCTTTTTCGCGCCCTTCCAGGCCACATAGCCCGCGTTCGACTTGGGCGCGAGCGCGAGGTAGATTACCGCCTGCGCCAGCGCCAAATCGCCCTCGGGGCTGCCAAGGCGCTCATAAGTGTTCCACGCGTCCAGACAAACAGCCTGCGCTTGCGGGTCGGCAAGGCCAATATCCTCGACCGCCATGCGCACCATCCGGCGCGCCAGATAGCGTGGGTCTTCGCCGCCCTCTATCATCCGGGCCAGCCAGTAAACCGCCGCGTCCGGGTCGGACCCACGTACCGATTTGTGCAAGGCAGAAATCAGGTTGTAATGCGCGTCGCCCGATTTGTCATATTGCGCCGCGCGCCGCATCAATCGCTGCGACAGCGCCTTGCGGTCCAGCTTGCCCGTGACCTGCCAGCCCATAACCTGTTCAATCAGGTTCAGCCCTGCGCGCCCATCGCCATCGGCCATTTCCAAAAGCGCCTCGCGCGCGGGGCCATCCAGTGGCAGGGCGCGACCCAGTTCCTGCTCGGCCCGTTGCGCCAGCAATTCCAGATCGGTCAGCGTCAGCCGCTCCAGAACGATCACCTGCGCGCGCGACATTAAAGCGGCGTTCAATTCGAACGACGGGTTCTCGGTTGTGGCACCGACCAGCGTGATCGTGCCATCTTCCATATGCGGTAGGAAACTGTCCTGCTGCGCGCGGTTGAAGCGGTGGATTTCATCCACGAACAGCATCGTCCCGCGCCCGGTCTGGCGGCGCAGCTTGGCGGCATCGAACACTTTGCGCAGTTCCGGCACGCCAGAGAAAATCGCGCTGATCTGGACGAATTCTTGCTGCGTGTGGTCGGCCAGCAACCGCGCAATGGTCGTCTTGCCCACGCCGGGCGGACCCCAGAAGATGAGGCTGGCCAACTGGCCACTGGCCAGCATCGCGCCAAGCGGGCCATCCGGGCCAATGGCCTTCGCCTGCCCGATCACCTCTGCCAGCGCGCGCGGGCGCAGCCGGTCGGCCAACGGGCGCGGCCCATGTTTGGGCGCACCGGGTGCAGCAGTATCGAACAGGTCAGCCATAGCCTAACCTAGCGCGCCGGGGCCGTGCATTACAGCCGAAACCGTAACGACACCTGACGCCCGTCGCGAATCAACTCGATAACCCAAGTCCGAGTTTGAGCGCGCGACAGGCGCACGACATCCTCGGTGCCGCCCACGCGCGCGCCGTTGATTGCCAGCAAAACATCGCCGGGACGCAGGCCGATGCGGGCAGCCAGATCGCGCGCTTGCGTGACCAAGACGCCCCCGGCATCGGGCGACAGGCCGAACTCTGCGATCACAGCCGGGTTGATGCGCATAACCTCCAGCCCGGACAGCGCCGAACGCCCCTCTATCCTGCGCGCGTCGCGTGGCGGGGTTTCGGGCGGCGAGATCAGATCGACTTTGACCTCGCGGGTTTGTCCATCTCGGAGAGTTTCCAGCACCGATTGCGCCCCAAGTCCTTTGGCGGCTAACCGGAACATCATCTCGGGGGCAGAGTTGACCTCTCCCCCATCGACCGACAAAATCACGTCTCCGCGCTGCAATCCGGCTTCGGCCAAGGGGCTGTCGGGGTGCAGGTCCAGAAGGACCACACCCGCCGGAATGCTCTGTTCGAACGCTTCGGCCAAAGCCGCGTCAACCGCTTGCGCCGTCACACCAGCCCATGGACGTTGGAACCGCGCGCGCCCCTCACGCGCCTGTGCCACGACCTGCGCCACAAGATTGGCGGGAATTGCAAAACCAATCCCGTTCGACCCACCAGAGCGGGTGATGATCGCGGTGTTCACGCCGACCAACTCACCCGCCATATTCACCAGCGCGCCGCCGGAATTGCCGGGGTTGATGGGCGCATCGGTTTGCAGGAAATAGCCGCGCCCAGACCCCACGGCGATGCCCGAGCGTGCAAGGCCAGCGATGATGCCGCTGGACACGGTCTGCCCCACCCCGAAAGGGTTGCCGATGGCAAGAACCAGGTCGCCCACCTCTGCCATGTCAGAATCAGCCAGCGCTAACGCGGGCAGGTCGCTCGCGCCTTGCAATTGCAACACCGCCAGATCGCTTTCCTCATCCGTCAGAACCACTTCGGCGGCGAATTCGCGCCGGTCATTCAGCACCACGCGAATTTCAGTGGCTTGACCAACGACATGATAATTCGACACGATCAGCCCATCCGCGCCCACGATCACACCCGACCCCAGCGAGTTCTGCACGCGCGGCGTGGCCTGCCCGAAATTACGGAACAGGTCACCAAAAAAGGGATCATCTGCAAAGGGATTACGGCGTTCCGCCACGACGCGTTGCGCGTAAATATTAACCACCGCAGACGCAGATTGCTTGACGAGCGGCGCATAGGACAGCTGAATTTGTTCCATCGACTGCGGCACAGTCTGAGCGTGCAAGAGAGGCAGACCTGACAGGGACAAGGCGAGGCACAGGGCGAGGATCCGAAGCACGGGCATTCTCCTTTAACACGGCAAACCCAATATGGGGCAGCACCGCCAAAAGCAAAAGGCCCGCACGCAAACTGCGCACGGGCCTTTGAAAGGCTTGCAACGCGCGCTTAATCTTGCGCGGCGGCGGCTTCTTCGCGGGCCAGATCGGCAGCGCCCTTGGCCGCCGGGTCACGTTCGACGAATTCGATGATCGCCATCGGCGCCATATCACCGTAACGGAAACCGGCCTTCAGAATACGGACATAGCCGCCCTGACGGTCCTTGTAGCGCGGGCCAAGAATGTCGAACAGTTTCTTGACGTCCTTGTCCTGCTTGAGTTGCGCTGCAGCCAAACGGCGCGCGTGCAGATCACCGCGCTTTGCGAGCGTGATGAGCTTTTCCACGATCGGGCGCAGTTCTTTCGCCTTGGGCAGGGTGGTCTTGATTTGTTCGTGTTCGATCAGCGAACCGCACATGTTCGAGAACAGCGCTTTGCGGTGTTCAGCGGTTCGGTTCAGCCGGCGGTAGCCACGGGCGTGACGCATGTCATATCTCCTTAACGTCGTGTTTTGCTTTGTCTGGCCATGGCTGCGTGACCACGGCTCTCCTTGGGGCACAGGCCCGGTCGTCTGGGATGGGCACTCTACGCGCCCATCCCGCAAAAGATCAGAATTGATCCTCAAAACGTTTGGCCAACTCGTCGATATTCTCCGGCGGCCATTCTTCCACATCCATACCCAGATGCAGCCCCATGCCAGACAGCACTTCCTTGATCTCGTTCAAGGATTTGCGGCCAAAGTTCGGGGTACGCAGCATTTCCGCTTCGGTTTTCTGGATAAGATCGCCAATATAAACGATATTGTCGTTCTTCAGGCAGTTTGCTGAACGCACCGACAGTTCCAACTCGTCAACCTTCTTCAGCAGAAGCGGGTTGAACTCCAGGCCATCATCGTCGTCTTTTGACCCTGCCGATTCCGGCTCGTCAAAGTTCACGAAAATCTGCAACTGGTCCTGCAGGATACGCGCGGCATAGGCGATGGCGTCTTCCGGGCGGACAGAGCCGTCGGTATCGATCTTCATAGTCAGTTTATCGTAGTCCAGAACCTGCCCCTCACGGGTCGGCTGCACATCATAGCTGACACGCTTGACCGGCGAGAAAATCGCGTCGATCGGGATGAGACCGATGGGCGCATCTTCCGGGCGGTTTTTGTCGGCGCTGACATATCCTTTGCCGGTATTCACCGTCAATTCCATGTAAACAGAGGCGCCATCATCGATATGGCAGATCACCAGTTCTTTATTCAGAACTTCGATCCCTGCGCTGGTTTCGATATCGCCTGCGGTGACAACACCCGGCCCCTGAGCCGAGATCGAGACGCGCTTTGGACCTTCGACATCCATGCGAAGCGCGACGCTTTTCAGGTTCAGAACGATGTCTGTCACGTCTTCGCGCACGCCCGGCACCGAGGAAAACTCGTGCAGCACGTTGTCGATCTGAACGGACGTGATCGCAGCACCCTGCAATGACGCCATCAGAACACGGCGAAGCGCGTTTCCAAGCGTCAGGCCAAAGCCGCGCTCCAGAGGTTCGGCTACAATAGTTGCCTTCCGTGTGCTGTCCGCACCCGATTTTACGTCTAGCTGTGCCGGCTTGATAAGTTCTTGCCAGTTTTTATGGATCATGTGTCGCCTCCATTCTTGTCGCGGGGCCATGCCCAAGCCCGTGCGACGCCCGAGGATCTAAAAGACAGAAACCAGACCCCACCGAAAGCAGGGCCTGGCAAAAACCGGACCGGCCTTAGACGCGACGGCGCTTCGGCGGGCGGCAACCGTTATGCGCCATCGGCGTCACATCGCGGATAGAGGTGATGTTGAAGCCAGCGGCGGCCAGCGCACGCAGCGCCGATTCGCGGCCAGAGCCAGGGCCCTGCACTTCGACATCCAACGTTTTCACGCCATGCTCTTGCGCTTTCTTGCCCGCATCTTCTGCGGCGAGCTGAGCTGCATAAGGGGTCGACTTGCGCGAACCCTTGAAGCCCATCGTTCCGGCGGAAGACCACGAAATCGCGTTGCCCTGCACGTCGGAAATCAGGATCTTGGTGTTGTTGAAGCTGGAGTTCACATGAGCGACACCAGCAGCGATATTCTTGCGAACCTTGCGCTTAACGCGCGTTTTATCACGAGCCATTGACTGAGCCTTCCCTTACTTCTTCTTGCCGGCAATAGCTTTTGCCGGGCCCTTGCGCGTGCGCGCATTGGTGTGTGTGCGCTGACCGCGCACGGGAAGGTTGCGACGATGGCGCAGACCGCGATACGACCCGATATCCATCATGCGCTTGACGTTCATGGACACCTCGCGGCGCAGATCGCCTTCGACGGTGTAATTCGCGTCAATATGCTCGCGCAGGGCCAGCACTTCAGCATCGGAGAGTTCGTTCACACGGCGGGTCAGATCAATGCCAACAGCGGCACAGATATCCGAAGCAGCCTTGGGGCCGATGCCATGAACATAGGTCAACGCGATGACAACGCGCTTTCCTGTAGGGATGTTTACGCCAGCAATACGTGCCACGCGGTAGTTCCTTTCGTTGCGGTTCCGTAATCCCAGAACCTTTTTTCACAACACGGGGCGCGAAGCCCCCCGCGTGCATTTCAACACGAAAAGCGCCTGTGGCAGACAGACTGCCGCGCAGGCGCGATTCTCATCTCAGGCGTGTCGGGTATGTGCTTTTCCAGCCAAGGTCAAGGCCCGATCACAGCGGAACTGTGACGGTCGCATTCATCAGTCGTTTGACGACAGATTGCCAATACACGAAATAGGCGAGCCCAAGGGTCAGGATCGTCAGCACTAGCCAAATGATAGCATGGCCCAGGATATCCGCAAAGCCCACTTCTACGGAAAGACGCGCCACAGCGTTACCTTGCGAATCCAGAACATAGGTTTTGTTGATCGGCGCTTTCAAAAAGTAATAGGGCAGAACGAACAGAGCCAGCCCGAATGTCACCAACACCAAAACCAACCAGATCAGAAATTGGCCCAGACCTTCGGCAAGGCCGAAATCACAGCGCAGACGCTGGCCGACACCAATCGTCATGCGTCGAGTATCGCTGCGATCTGGCGCTCAACCGCGTCCACGCTGGCCATGCCGTCCACTTGGCTCAACTGGTCCTTGGCGTAATAATAGCCCAGCAACGGCGCGGTTTGCTTGTAATAGGCGCGTAGCCGGTCCTCGAACACTTCCGGTGTATCGTCGCGGCGGACGGGCTGACCGGCAGCCTGCGCATCCTTGGCCCGCTTTACGATTCGATCGACCAGTGCCGCGTCATCAACAACCAGTTCGATCACCGCATGCAGCCCCGTGCCATGACGGGCCAACAGGTCGCCCAAAGCATCCGCTTGCCCCAGTGTCCGCGGAAAGCCATCGAAGATGAACCCGCCAGCAGAGCCCTGCTCCAGTTTCTCTTCGATCAGCCCGATCACGATCTCATCGGTGACAAGTTCGCCTTTGTCCATCACCTCTGCAACGCGGTTGCCCATCTCTGTGCCGGATGTTTTGGCCGCACGCAGCATGTCGCCCGTGGACAATTGCACCATGCCTCGCGACGCGACCAGTATCTGAGCCTGCGTGCCTTTGCCAGCGCCGGGCGGCCCGATCAGAATAACATTCATCGCCGCGCCGGAGCCTTGGGTTTCGTGCTGCGCTTGCGCGACTTGCCGCGCAGTTGCGACTTTTCAAGCAGACCTTCGTATTGATGCGCGATCAGAGCCGATTGCACACGATTGATCGTGTCCATCGTGACAGAGACGATAATCAAAACAGAGGTGCCGCCAAAATAGAACGGAATTGCCAGTTGACCGCGCAATATTTCCGGCAGCAAGCAAACGGCCGCGAGATAGATCGACCCAACCGTAACCAACCGGGTGACAACGTAATCAAGGTATTCTTCGGTTCGCTTACCGGGCCGAATACCGGGAACAAAGCCGTTCTGGTTCTTAAGGTTGTCTGCGACCTCGTCCGTCTTGAATGCCACATTCTGTGTGTAAAAGAACGTGAAGAAGACAATCATTGCCGTGAAGAACAGCAGATACGCAGGCTGACCGGGACCAAAATAGGCCAGGATCGTCGCCATGATTTCGGATTGTGAATTGCCCGAAAAGGTCGCCAGTGTGGTCGGCAGCAACAGCAACGACGAGGCGAAAATTGCCGGGATCACGTTGGCAGGGTTCACCTTGATGGGCAGGTGCGACGATCCACCGTCAAACACTTTCATGCCAACCTGACGGCGCGGATACTGGATGGATATCTTGCGGATCGCGCGCTCCATGAACACAACGAAGGCGATCACGCCCACGATCATGATTATCACACCGATGATAACCGCAGGCGAAATCTCACCCGAACGCCCCTGCGCCAAGAAGTTGGCCAAAGCTGCCGGAATTTCCGCAATGATGCCGACGAAGATGATTAGCGAAATACCGTTGCCGATCCCGCGTTCGGTGATCTGCTCACCAAGCCACATCAGGAACATCGTGCCGCCAACCAGCGTGATGACCACCGCCGCGCGGAAGAACCAGCCCGGATCGGTCGCCAGATCGCCCGCTTCCAACGAAACGGCCAGACCATAGGACTGCCCCAGAGCCAACATAACAGTGAGGTAACGGGTGTATTGGTTCAGCTTGCGCCGCCCCATTTCACCTTCTTTTTTCAACGCTTTCCACGGTTCATACATTGCACCGACAAGCTGCACGATAATCGCGGCAGAAATGTAGGGCATGATGCCAAGCGCGAAGATACCCATGCGGCTGATCGCGCCGCCGGTGAACATATTGAGCATGCCGCCGATGCCTGACGCGGCTTCGTCCATGAATTCGCGCAGTGCAAGGCCGTCAATGCCGGGCACGGGAATATATGTACCAATACGGTAAACGATCAGCAGGCCAAGCGCGAAGAAAATGCGTTTGCGAAGGTCGGTTGCCTTTGCCAGCGCACCCCAGCTTGTGTTTGCCGCGAGTTGGTCAGCACCAGATGCCATCTGCGTCTCTCTCTGTCATGTCAGCGCCGCCAGACCGGGGTGCGGTCGGCGGCGCGAAAACCCTGTAGGGGGAGATGTAAGGGGCTATGCATCCCCTCACAACCTTTATTCAGCGGCCGCAGCCTCGTTTTTCGGCGCAGGCGCGACGATTTGAACAGACCCGCCAGCTTTTTCGACCGCTTCCACAGCCGATTTCGACGCACCGGTCACGGCAAGAGTCACTTTGGAGGTGATCTCACCCTTTGCCAGAACGCGGACGCCATCCAGCTTGCGACGGACCAGACCGGATGCAAGCAGCGCATCCTCGGTAATGGTCGCGGAGGCGTCCAGCTTCCCGTCGGTGATGAATTTCTCGATCAGACCAAGATTGACGACGGCAAAGCGCGCACGATTGGGCTTGTTGAAGCCACGCTTCGGCAAGCGCATATAGAGCGGCATCTGGCCGCCTTCGTAGCCGTTGATCGCCACACCCGAGCGGGATTTTTGACCCTTGATACCACGGCCACCCATCTTGCCCTTACCAGAGCCGGGGCCACGGCCGACACGCATACGCTTCTTGGTTGCGCCCGGATTGTCGTGAAGTTCATTCAGTTTCATGTCGCTTCTCCTATGCCGGAAAGCCCTGCCAGCGACGGATCAGGGCCACACGGCCTAATAAAGTGCAGGGTGCGCTGAAACACGCACCCTACAAAAATGTTAGCCACGTTCTTCGATGATCGTGACCAAGTGCGGGATCGACTCCACCATACCGCGGATGGAAGGCGTATCTTCCAGTTCACGAGTGCGGTGCATCTTGTTCAGACCCAAACCGACCAGCGTCGCACGCTGAACGGCAGGGCGGCGGATCGGTGAACCAATTTGCTTGACGACGATGGTTTTAGCCATGTTCCTGACCCTTCCTTACGCGTCTACGGTTTCGGTCTCGGCCTCAGGCTTGCGCAGAATGTCTGCTACCTTCTTGCCGCGACGCTGTGCCACCTGACGGGGGCTAGCCGAGTTCTTCAGCGCATCGAATGTTGCGCGGATCATGTTGTAAGGGTTCTGGCTGCCGAGTGACTTGGCCACAACATCTTGCAGTCCCAGCATCTCGAACACGGCGCGCATCGGACCACCGGCAATGATACCGGTCCCCGGCACGGCCTGACGCATGACAATCTTGCCTGCGCCATGGCGGCCCTCGATGTCATGGTGCAATGTGCGACCGTCTTTCAACGGCACACGGACCATCTGACGCTTGGCCTGCTCTGTTGCCTTGCGGATGGCTTCGGGCACTTCTTTCGCCTTGCCCTTGCCAAAGCCAACGCGACCGCGCTGATCGCCGACCACCACAAGGGCTGCAAAGCCAAAACGCTTGCCGCCTTTCACGGTTTTCGACACGCGGTTGATCGCAACCAGACGATCGGCGAATTCCGGGGTTTCCTCGCGTTGATCGCGACGGTCCCGGCGGTTTTCTCTTTCTGCCATAATCGTCTCCTCAGAACTTCAGGCCGCCTTCACGAGCGGCGTCGGCGAGTGCCTTGACCTTCCCGTGAAAGATGAAGCCGCCGCGGTCGAAATAGCATTCCTCGACGCCGGCGGCTTTCGCACGCTCGGCAATCGCGGTGCCAATCTTGGCAGCTGCGTCCTTGTTGTTGACACCCACGATGCCGAAATCCTTTTCCAGCGTCGAGGCCGAAGCCAATGTTACACCGCGCACATCGTCGATCAGCTGAACGCTGATGTTCTTGTTGGAGCGGTGAACGGATAGGCGCGGACGCCCATTGGCCGTTTTCTTCAATTTGTTCCGAACGCGCAGGCGGCGTTTTTGGAACAGCTTTTGCTTTGTGTTCGCCATCTTTCGCGCCCTTACTTCTTCTTGCCTTCCTTACGGAAGATATACTCATCCTTATAGCGAATGCCTTTGCCCTTATAGGGTTCGGGCGAGCGCCACTTGCGGATATTCGCAGCCACTTCGCCGACCTGCTGTTGATCGATACCTTCGACAACAACTTCGGTCTGCTTGGGAGAGGATACGGTGATGCCGGCGGGAACCTCGAAGATCACTTCGTGGCTGTAGCCCAGCGACAGTTTCAGATCCTTGCCCTGCATCGCGGCACGATACCCAACGCCGACCAGTTCCAGCTCTTTCTTGAAGCCGGTGGTCACGCCAGTCGCAAGGTTCGCCACCATAGAGCGGGTCATACCCCACTGCTGGCGGGCGCGCTTGGACAAACCGCGCGGTTTGACGGATACGGTGTTGCCGTCGAGCACGATATCCACGTCATCACCCGCAGTGAAGCTGCGGGTGCCCTTGGGGCCCTTGACCTCGATGGTCTGGCCCGAGACCTGAGCGCTCACACCCGAAGGCAATTCGACAGGCTTTTTGCCAATACGAGACATCTCAGCCCTCCTCAGAACACACGGCAGAGCACTTCGCCACCAACATTGGCGGCGCGGGCTGCTGCATCGGACATCACGCCCTTGGGCGTAGAGACTACCGAAATACCAAGGCCGTTGCGAACCTGTGGAATTTCACGAACACCGGAATAGACGCGGCGACCAGGAGTCGAAATACGCTTCAATTCGCGGATGGCAGGTGCGCCATCGGCATATTTCAGCGAAATCTCAATCTCTGGGTGGCCGGCCGTAGACGTGCTGTGCTCATAGCCGCGAATATAACCTTCGCTTTGCAGCACATCCAACACCCAGGCACGCAGCTTCGACGCGGGCGTGCGCACCGTCGATTTGCCACGCATTTGAGCGTTGCGGATGCGGGTCAGCATATCGCCGAGCGGATCGTTCATGGACATGATCCTGTCTCCTTACCAGCTCGACTTGACCATGCCGGGGATTTGACCTTTCGAGGCCAGATCCCGCAGCGCGATCCGCGACAGTTTCAGTTTGCGATAGTAAGCCTTCGGGCGACCGGTCAGCTGGCAACGATTGTGCAGGCGGGTTTCCGAAGAATTCCGCGGCAGTTGTGCCAGTTTCAGGTTCGCCTTGAAGCGCTCTTCCATCGGGCGTTCGGCATCGGCGGCGATTGCTTTCAGCTCAGAGCGCTTGGAAGCATATTTTGCCACCAGCTTCTGACGCTTCTTTTCGCGCTCGACCATTGCTTTTTTAGCCATTGGTTCTCTCCCTCTCGCGTCAGCTTGTGAAGGGCATGTTGAAAGCTTTCAACAGCGCCTTGGCTTCCGCGTCGGTTTTCGCGGTGGTGCAGATGATGATATCCATGCCCCACATCTCGTCGATCTGATCGAAATTGATCTCGGGGAACACGATATGTTCCTTGATGCCCATGGCGTAGTTGCCATTGCCATCGAACGACGTGCCTTTGACGCCGCGGAAGTCGCGGACGCGCGGCAGCGCGATGGTGATAAGACGATCCAGGAATTCATACATCCGCGCACCGCGCAGCGTGACCTTCACACCCAGCGGCATTTCCTCACGAACGCGGAAACCTGCGATCGAGTTGCGTGCCTTGGTGATGACGGCCTTCTGGCCAGCAATAGCGGTCAGATCAGCCTGCGCCGACTTGATTTTTTTGGTGTCCTTGACGGCTTCGCCAATACCCATGTTCAGCACGATCTTGTCGAGCTTCGGGAGCATCATGGCGTTCTTGTAGCCGAATTCTTCCATCAGCGCCGGGCGGATCGAGTCGTTGTAGACCGCTCTCAGGCGCGGGGTGTAGTTGGCTTGATCCAGCATCAGATCGCCTCCCCGGTTGTCTTGGCAAAGCGCACTTTCTTGCCGTCCTCCTCGCGGAAGCCGACACGAGTCGGTTTGCCGTTCGCGTCAACAATGGCCAGGTTCGACAGGTCGATCGGCATTGCCTGAGGCAGGCGCCCGCCCTGGCTGGTCTGGCTTTGCTTGGTGTGACGAATGGAGATGTTCAGCCCGTCGACAACAGCCTTGTTGGCCTTTGGCATAACGGTCGAAATCTCACCCTGCTTGCCCTTGTCTTTACCGGTCAAAACGACGACCTTGTCGCCTTTTTTCAACTTGGCAGCCATTACAACACCTCCGGAGCGAGCGAGATGATCTTCATGAAGCTTTTCGCCCGCAATTCGCGCACCACCGGCCCGAAGATACGGGTGCCGACAGGTTCGCCTGCGTTGTTGAGGATCACGGCCGCATTGCGGTCGAAGCGAATGGACGTGCCGTCCTCGCGACGGACTTCCTTTGCGGTCCGAACGACGACGGCTTTGCGCACGTCACCCTTCTTCACACGGCCCCGCGGAATGGCTTCCTTGACCGACACCACGATGATGTCGCCCACGGACGCATAGCGCCGCTTGGAGCCGCCGAGGACCTTGATGCACTGAACTCGGCGTGCGCCAGAGTTGTCAGCAACATCCAGATTGGTTTGCATCTGGATCATTTGGTTTCTCCCGACCTTTGGGCATCATGCCCAGGGTTTCGATAAGTCTGGATGGAACGGGTCTTATGCCGAAGCTTCGACCAGAACCTCCCAGCGCTTGGACTTCGAGACGGGGGCACATTCGATGATACGAACGGTGTCACCCACCTTGAATTGATTGAGCGGATCATGCGCACGATACTTTTTCGTGCTCCGAACCACTTTTTTCATAACGGGGTGCGTAAAGCGGCGCTCGATCAGAACCGTAACGGTCTGATCATTCTTGTCGCTCGTCACCTTGCCTTGCAGGATGCGTTTGGGCATAGGGCCAGCTCCTTAATTCGCCGCCGCTTCAGCGGCTTTTTCGTTGAGGATGGTCGAAACGCGTGCAGCGTCCCGGCGAACCTGGCGAATACGAGCCGTGTTTTCCAGCTGGTTGGTCGCCTTTTGGAAGCGCAGGTTGAATGCTTCCTTTTTCAGCGCGACGAGTTCGTCACGCAGCTGATCCGGTGTCTTGGATCGCAGATCTTCGGCTTTCATGGCCATTCCTTTAGTCAACAATCACCGGAAGGCCCCTTGGGTAAGGGTCACCCTGATTCCCGGCGGAGGTGGATGAGCGTGCCGTATAGGCGCGATGCGCCCGCTTGGCAAGTGCTCCTTGGAAAGAAGATATCCCGGCTTGGGCAAAGCCGGGATATCCGATTGCTGTGCAAGGTGCGTGCCTGACACGCACGAAACGCTTTACCAGTCTTCGCGCTGAACGACGCGGGTCTTGATCGGCAGCTTCATCGCGGCCAGACGCAGCGCCTCGCGTGCGATGGCATCGTTGACGCCGTCAATCTCGAACATCACGCGGCCCGGCTTGACCTTGGCGGCCCAGAAATCGACCGAACCTTTACCCTTACCCATACGAACTTCGGTGGGCTTGGATGTGACGGGCACATCCGGGAAAATGCGAATCCAGACGCGACCCTGACGCTTCATGTGGCGCGTCATGGCACGACGCGCGGCCTCGATCTGGCGCGCGGTGATGCGCTCAGGCTCCAGCGCTTTCAGACCGTAGCCGCCGAAGTTCAGGTCAAACCCGCCCTTTGCCTCGCCCTTGATCCGGCCCTTGTGCTGCTTGCGGAACTTCGTCCGTTTCGGTTGTAGCATTGCTCTACTCCTTCACTCGGATCAGCGACGCGGGCGCGATGCGCCGCCGCTGTCCTGAAGTTCCTGATGCCGACGATCGCGGGCTTGCGGATCATGTTCCATGATCTCGCCCTTGAAGATCCACACCTTCACACCGATGATCCCATAAGCCGTCAGGCCCTCGGAATGTGCGTAGTCGATATCCGCGCGCAGCGTGTGCAGCGGAACGCGACCTTCACGATACCATTCGGTCCGTGCAATCTCTGCACCGCCCAGACGGCCCGCAAGGTTTACACGGATGCCCAAAGCCCCCATGCGCATCGCGTTCTGCACCGCGCGCTTCATGGCACGACGGAAGCTGACACGACGTTCCAGCTGTTGCGTGATCGACTCGGCCACCAACTGCGCGTCAAGCTCCGGCTTACGGATCTCGACAATGTTCAGGTGGAGGTCAGATGCCGTGAAGTTTGCCAGTTTCTTGCGCAGCGTTTCGATATCGGCGCCTTTTTTGCCGATAATAACGCCCGGACGTGCCGTGTGAATCGTGACGCGGCACTTCTTGTGCGGGCGCTCGATAATCACGCGGCTGATGCCAGCCTGCTTGCACTCATCATGGATGAAGTCACGGATTTTAAGGTCTTCCAGCAACAGGTTGCCGTAATCCTTGCTTTCCGCGAACCAGCGGCTGTCCCAGGTGCGGTTGACCTGAAGGCGCATGCCAATCGGATTTACCTTGTGACCCATTATGCTTGCTCCTCGGCCTGGCGAACCTTGATGGTCAGTTCGGAAAACGGCTTCATGATCTTGCCGAAACGACCGCGTGCGCGCGGCCGGCCCCGCTTCATGACCAAGTTCTTGCCGACCCATGCTTCAGCCACAACCAGCGCGTCTACATCCAGACCGTGGTTGTTTTCAGCATTCGCAATGGCCGATTGCAGGCATTTCTTGACGTCGCCAGCAATGCGCTTCTTGGAGAAAGTCAGATCGGTCAGAGCCCGATCAACCTTCTTGCCGCGGATCATGGCAGCGACGAGGTTCAGCTTCTGCGGCGAAGTGCGCAGCATGCGGGTCTTCGCCATTGCTTCATTCTCGGCCACGCGGCGCGGATTTGTCTCTTTACCCATGGCTTATTTCCGTTTCGCTTTTTTGTCGGCCGCATGCCCGTAATAGGTGCGCGTCGGCGAATATTCACCGAACTTCTGCCCAATCATGTCTTCGGTCACGTTGACGGGAACGTGCTTTTTCCCGTTATAAACGCCGAACGTCAGGCCCACGAACTGGGGCAGAATGGTCGAACGGCGCGACCAGATCTTGATGACTTCATTGCGACCCGACTCGCGTGCTTTTTCCGCTTTTTTCAAAACGTAAGCATCGACGAAAGGGCCCTTCCAAACTGAACGTGCCATGGATTAGCGACCCTTCTTCTTCGCGTGGCGAGACCGCAGAATATACTTGTCGGTCTGCTTGTTGGAGCGCGTCTTGCGCCCCTTGGTGTCTTTACCCCAAGGCGTAACCGGCGTCCGGCCACCCGAGGTACGACCCTCACCACCACCATGGGGGTGATCGATCGGGTTCATGGCAACACCGCGCACAGACGGGCGTTTGCCTTGATGGCGGGTGCGACCAGCCTTACCGAAATTCTGGTTGGAATGGTCGGGGTTAGACACAGCACCAATGGTCGCGAAGCATTCCTGACGCACCAGACGCAGCTCGCCCGAGGACAGACGGATCTGAGCATAACCACCGTCACGACCAACGAACTGGGCATAAGTGCCCGCAGAACGTGCGATCTGACCGCCCTTGCCCGGCTTCATTTCGATGTTGTGAACAATCGTCCCGATCGGCATGCCGGAAAACGGCATTGCATTGCCGGGCTTGATGTCAGCTTTAGCGCTGGCGATGACCTTGTCACCGAGGGCCAAGCGCTGCGGTGCCAGGATATATGCCTGCTCGCCGTCTTCATACTTGATCAGCGCGATGAAGGCCGTGCGGTTCGGGTCGTATTCGATCCGTTCAACCGTGGCCGAAACATCCAGTTTGTTACGCTTGAAATCGACAATGCGATACAAACGCTTCGCGCCACCGCCGATGCGGCGTGCGGTAATCCGTCCGGTGTTGTTCCGACCACCCGATTTGGTCAGACCCTGCGTGAGGGCCTTGACCGGGCGACCTTTCCAAAGCTCCGAACGGTCGATCAGAACCAGCCCACGCTGGCCCGGCGTCGTCGGTTTATACGACTTGAGTGCCATGCTTTCTGTCTTCCGTTAGCTCTGGACCAATTGGTCCGGTTTCGTCAATCGGCGCAATGCGCCAAATAACCAGCGGCCCCGAGAACGTCGGGGCCGCTGAGTCGCGCTTCACATATCAAAGCCCGGTTGTCACGTCGATAGCATTTCCTTCCTCGAGCGTGACATAGGCTTTCTTAACGTCTTTGCGGCGGCCTTTGACCCCACGGAACGTCTTGGTTTTGCCTTTGGTAATAGCGGTGTTCACCGCCTTTACCTTCACGCCGAAGATTGCTTCGACCGCGTCTTTGATCTGCGGCTTGTTCGAGTCGATAGACACCTCGAAAACCACAGCATTGGCTTCTGACGCCATGGTTGCTTTCTCGGTGATGATCGGCTTGCGAATCACGTCGTAATGTTCTGCCTTCACGCTCATGCCAGTCGAGCCTCCAGTGCTTCCAACCCGGCACGGGTGATGACCAGCGTATCACGGCGCAGAATGTCATAAACATTCGCCCCGATCGACGGCAGCACATCGACACCATCCAGGTTGCGTGCGGCGCGAGCGAAGTTGTCACCCACCTCCGCACCGTCAATGATGAGGGCCTTTTTCCAACCCAACTCCTTGGCGGCCTTTGCCAGAATTGCGGTCTTGGCTTCGGCCATATCGGTCGTGTCCAGAACCATCAGCTTGCCAGCGCCCATCTTAGCGGACAGCGCCATGCGCAGACCCAGAGCACGCACCTTCTTGGGAAGGTCATGCGCGTGGCTGCGCGGGGTCGGGCCCTTGTAAACACCACCCTTGCGAAAGATCGGCGCGTTCCGGTCCCCGTGGCGTGCGCCACCGGTGCCTTTTTGGCGATAGATCTTCTTGGTGGAATAGCTGGTTTCCGAACGGGTTTTCACCTTGTGGGTGCCAGCTTGGGCTTTCGCCCGCTGCCAGCGCACCACACGGTGCAGGATGTCGGCGCGCGGCTCGAGGCCAAAAATGGCCTCGTTAAGCTCGACTTCGCCGGCTTTGCCCGCTTGCAGGTTAACGATGTCGAGTTTCATATCACTCGCCTTCCTTCTTATCGGCGTCAATGGATGCCTCAGCCTCTTTCAAAGCAGCTTCCTGCTCTGCGGCCTCGGCTTCCAAAGCGGCCTTGCGGGCTGCTTCTTCCTCTGCGGCGGCAGCAGCAGCGGCTTCTTCAGCAACCTTGCGCGCAGCATCGGCAGCCGATTTCAGCGCAGCGGGCATGATCGCATTATCGGGGAAGGGTTTCTTCACCGCGTCTTTGATCGTGACCCAACCACCCTTGGACCCAGGAACAGCACCCTTGACCATGATCAAGCCACGTTCGCTATCGGTGCGAACGACCTGAAGGTTCTGGGTGGTCACGCGGGCAGCACCCATGTGACCGGCCATTTTCTTGCCCTTGAACACTTTACCAGGGTCCTGACACTGGCCCGTGGACCCGTGCGAACGGTGACTGATCGAAACGCCGTGCGACGCGCGCAGACCACCAAAGTTGTGGCGCTTCATCGCACCCGCGAAACCCTTACCAATCGAGGTGCCCGCAATATCCACGAACTGGCCTTCGAAGTAATGGTCGGCAGTGATTTCCTCGCCGACCTCGATCATGCAATCGGGGCTGACGCGGAACTCTGCAAGTTTGCGCTTGGGCGCAACGCTTGCCTTGGCGAAATGGCCGCGCATCGGGGCCGCGACACGCTTGGCTTTCGCCGTGCCCGCACCCAACTGAACTGCCGTGTAACCATCCCGGTCTGCCGTCCGCTGTGCAACGACCTGCAACCCGTCTAGTTGAAGGACCGTCACGGGAACTTGCCGCCCGTCCTCCATAAACAGCCGGGTCATGCCCAGCTTCTTTGCGATAACTCCAGAGCGCATTGTCCGGGCTCCTTAAACTTTGATCTCGACATCGACACCAGCGGCGAGGTCGAGCTTCATCAGCGCGTCCACGGTCTGCGGGGTCGGGTCGACAATGTCGAGCAGGCGTTTGTGCGTGCGGATTTCCCACTGGTCGCGCGATTTCTTGTCGACATGCGGACCACGCAGAACCGTGAATTTCTCAATCTTGTTCGGCAGCGGAATCGGGCCGCGCACCTGAGCGCCCGTACGCTTGGCCGTGTTCACGATTTCCTGCGTGCTGGCATCGAGCACGCGATAATCGAAGGCCTTGAGCCGGATGCGAATATTCTGACCTTGCATCTTCTTCCCCTCGGAAGGTGAGGTGCGTGGTAACCACGCACCCTACCATTCACGTTACTCGATGATTTTCGACACGACGCCTGCGCCGACGGTGCGGCCGCCTTCACGGATGGCGAAGCGCAGCTTCTCTTCCATGGCGATGGGCGCGATCAGCTCGACCTCGAATTTCAGGTTGTCGCCGGG
>Ga0208623_100418_pt1 | contig 29898 bp, 27 predicted proteins | sample HotLakConsUCCL28_FD_184737 | JGI IMG/M metagenome (GOLD analysis project Ga0208623, IMG submission 184737) | Hypersaline microbial mat communities from Hot Lake, Washington, USA - Hot Lake Consortium UCC-L28 (SPAdes) (version 2) ...
TCCTCAAACGATTGGGCTTTGCCGTGATCACGTTGTTCAGCGTGCTCACCATCGTCTTTTTCATCGTCCGAATCCTGCCCGGAGACCCGGCACAGGTCATTCTCGGCGATCAGGCCAGCCAGGCCGCAGTCGAATCCCTGCGCGCACGCCTCGGGCTCGATCAGCCGCTCTACATCCAGTATGTCGAGTTCATGGGTGGCGTGTTCACCGGTGACTGGGGCCGGTCCATGGTCTCGGGTCGCCCGGTCATCGAGGAGATTCTCAACGTCCTGCCGGCGACGATCGAACTCACGGTCGCAGCGCTGATCCTCGGCGCGGCCGTCGGCATCCCGCTGGGCGTCTGGTCCGCCATCCGCCGCAACAGCGTGCCGGATTACGCGATCCGCCTGGCCTCGCTGCTCGGCCTGTCCTTCCCCGCCTTCGTCTCGGCGATCCTGCTGCTGCTCGCCTTCGCCATCACCCTGCGCTGGTTCCCGGTGATGAGCACCGGGCGCGGCGATACATTCGGCGCGCGGCTCAACGATCTGGCGCTTCCGGCGATCAATCTCGGCCTGATCATGGCCGCCTACATCACCCGCGTCTCGCGCTCGGCCATGCTGGAAGTGCTGGGGCAGGATTACGTGCGCACGGCCAAGGCCAAGGGTCTTGCCTTTGGCACGATCATCTGGCGCCACTGCCTGCGCAACACGATGATACCGGTCGTGACCGTGGTGGGTCTGTATCTCGGCATCCTGATCGGGAATTCCGTGCTCACCGAAATCGTCTTCAACCGGCCCGGCCTCGGCAGGCTCATCGTCGGCGCACTGAACCAGCGCGACTACACCATGCTGCAGGGCATGATGGTGATCTACACGCTGATCGTCGTGGTGGTGAACCTGTTGACCGACCTGACCTACGGCCTGATTGACCCGAGGATCAAATACAAATGAGCCCAGCCAACTCGACCGCCTCGGCAAATGCCCCGCGCAACTACTTCCGGACGACCGTCGCCGCTGCCGGCGCCGGCCTCCTGAAGGCCTTCAACACCAACAAGACCTCCTGGATCGGGCTGGGACTGTTCGTCTTCGTCTGCCTGCTGGCGCTGCTGGCCCCGGTGATCGCACCGCATGACCCGCTGGATCAGGACGTCTTCAACCGGTTGAAGGGCCCGAGTGCGGATTACCTCTTTGGAACCGATTCCTTCGGTCGCGACATCCTCTCCCGAATCATGTGGGGGGCACGGATCTCGCTCACCATCGGCATCGTCGCGATCGGTATCGCCATGGTCATCGGCACCACAATCGGCCTGGTGGCCGGCTATTACGGCGGCAAGATCGACATCATCGTGATGCAGGCCAATGACGTGCTGCTCGCCTTTCCGTCCCTGATTCTCGGCCTGATCGTGGTGGCCATGCTCGGACCCAGCGTCGGGAACCTGATCATCGCCATCGCGCTGACCGCGATTCCACCCTTCGCCCGCATCGCCCGCGCGCCGACCATCGCCATCAAGGAGCGCGAATTCATCGAGGCCGGGCGCGCACTGGGCTATTCGGATCTGCGGCTGATGTTCGGCCATGTCCTGCCCAACATTCTGCCGGAAGTGCTGGTGATGGGCTCGCTCTGGCTCGCCACGGCGATCCGCGTCGAGGCCTCGCTGGCCTTCATCGGCCTCGGCGTCAGCCCGCCCACGGCGACGTGGGGCGGCATGATCCGGGAAGGCTTCGAGAACATCCTCGACAGTTTCTACCTGGTCCTGTTTCCCTCGATCGCGATCCTCGTGGTCGTCTTCGCCCTCAACCTGCTCGGCGACGGGCTTCGTGACGCCATTGATCCGCGCCTGAAGGGAGAGCAGTGATGCAGCCCGTCATCAGCCTGCGCAATCTCACCACCTCCTTCCGTGTGGACGGGGAATGGGTGCCCGTGGTGAAAGACGTCAGTTTCGACATCGCCGAGCGCGAGACCGTGGCCGTCGTCGGCGAGAGCGGGTCCGGAAAGAGCGTCACCGCCCTCTCGATCATGCGGCTGGTGCCGGAGAATACCGGGCGCATCGAGGGGGACATCCTGCTCGAGGGGCAGAGCCTGCCGGCCTTGTCCGAAGAGCGCATGCGCGACGTGCGCGGCGGGCGCATCGGCATGATCTTCCAGGAGCCGATGACAAGCCTCAACCCGGTCCTCACCGTGGGCGCGCAGGTCTCGGAAGTGCTGATCCGCCATCGCGGCCTCGATCAGGCCGCGGCCCGGGCCGAGACGCTGCGGCTGTTCGACCTGGTGCGGATTCCCGATGCGAGCCGGCGTCTAGGCGAGTTTCCCCATACCTTCTCCGGCGGCATGCGCCAGCGCGTGATGATCGCCATGGCACTGGCCTGCCAGCCGAAGCTGCTGATCGCCGACGAGCCGACCACGGCGCTCGACGTCACCATCCAGGCCCAGATCCTCGAGCTCATCCGCGAGTTGCAGAAGGAAATCGGCATGTCGGTGATGTTCATCACCCACGATATGGGCGTCGTGGCCGAGATCGCCGATCGCGTCGTGGTCATGCTCAAGGGCGACATGGTCGAATCGGGGGATGTCAGGAAGATCTTCGCCAATCCGCGCCATCCCTACAGCCGCAAGCTGCTCGGCTCCGTGCCCCAGCTCGGGACGCTGGCCGAAACGCAATTGCCCCGGCGCTTTCCCGCCTTCCGCGACAGCGAGGACGACATCGCGGCGCCCGCGGCAACGGATGACGATATCGTGCTCGCCGGGGAAGCCGACGAGCCGGATCAGCGCGCTGAGCCGATCCTGCAAGTCGAGAATCTGGTCACGCGCTTCACAGTCAGCGGCGGGCTTCTGGGGCGCGCGGTCGGCGAGGTGCATGCGGTTTCCGACGTTTCCTTCGACCTGCGCGCAGGCGAAACCCTGGCGCTCGTGGGCGAATCCGGTTGCGGCAAGTCGACGACGGGACGCTCCATCCTGCGCCTGATCGAGCCGCGCAGCGGGTCGATCCGGTTCGAGGGCCGGGAGCTGATGGAGGCCAGCCCGGCGCAGATGCGCGAGGCGCGCAAGCGCATGCAGATGATCTTCCAGGATCCGTTCGGCTCGCTCAACCCGCGCAAGACCGTTGGCGCGGCGATCCGCGAGCCGATCACCGTGCACGGGCTCGCGAAAGGCGCCGATGCGGATGCGCGGGTCGAGCAATTGCTGGAGCAGGTCGGACTGCTGCCGGAGCACGCGCTGCGCTTTCCGCATGAATTCTCTGGCGGACAGCGTCAGCGCCTGTGCATCGCCCGCTCGCTCGCGGTGGAGCCGCGCCTGATCGTGGCGGATGAGAGCGTCTCCGCGCTCGATGTCTCGATCAAGGCGCAGGTGATCAACCTGATGCTGGACCTGCAGCGCGAACTCGGTCTCGCCTTCCTCTTCATCAGCCACGACATCGCGATCGTCGAACGCGTCAGCCATCGCATCGCGGTGATGTATCTGGGCGAGATCGTCGAGATGGGGCCGCGCCAGGCGGTTCTCGGCAATCCCCGCCACCCCTACACGCAGAAACTGATCGCAGCCGCGCCGATCCCGGATCCGGAGCGGCGCCGGGAGCGGCGGGGCCTGATGACGGAGGAGATCAAGAGCCCTGTGCGTCCCATCGGCCATACCACCCCTGCACGCCCTCTGATGGAAGTTGCATCGGGCCATTTCGTGCGCGCGCATGATTGAGGGCGCCGCGGGTGCCCGGTGGACGCGCACAGCGACGGTCAACGCGACCCGCTCTGCTCCACCAGGATAGGCATACGCGCGGCCCGCCCGATCGCGTTGATGACCGTCAGGGTGGCATATCCCTGCTCATCCGGTTGCCATTGTCGTAGCCGGTCGCGTGAGATGCCGGGCAGCGGCCTTCCGTTGGCAAGCCAGCGAAACGGTGCGCCCGCCCTGCAACTTTAGCACCAGCGGTACCTGCTTCGCTGGACCGGAGGTTTGTTCGATCCGGGCGCCTTGCGGGGGAAACACGATTTCTCGCGCGGGCTCCGATGCACTCCCTGTCACTGCCGACCGTTTTCTCCCCAAAAGTGCTGTTTGAAAATTCCCCAGTTCTGAGGGCCGGGGTGCCGTGATCCGGGGGCATGCCCCCGGATCACGGCTTCGGCCGGGACATGCCACCTTTGGTCTGCTCATCGAAGTGGGGGTGGGGGTGGGGGGTGGTCACACTGGGAGAGATCGTCGTGATCCACGATTTGAAACGACAAGGGCTGAGCAACAGAACAATGCATCAAAATCGAGTCAGAACCCCTTTCCAATGCCGATTGACAGGCTCTGCCGCCGGTTGCCCGGCTTTGTTCGTCGGCTTCACGGCTACTATGCCGGAGTCAGACTTATCTGGATCGTGCATCAACGGCTACGGCTCCTCACCTTCCCGTTGCGGACCATCCACGCAGTATTCTTGGGATGCGTAAAATGGCCAGTTATCGGTCCTTCTTCGGCGATATGCTGTGCCGCCACTTTCTCAAACGTCGCTGTGCGGTTTGTGCCCAGACGCCGGAATGTGCCGGAGGCGGACATCGTCGTCGCGAAAGCCTCGTCGCAGCCCGTGGCGCTCGACCCAAGCTACAATGCGTTGAGTATGGCCGGTCTCACCGAGCTCGCGACACGTCTTCGCTGACCGCCTGCGGTCGCGAGCATGACGGCGGATCCGGCTTTTCCGGCGAGCGTGTCATCGTCCCAATCGGCGAGGTGCGCCGCTTCATACCAGCTTTTCTACCGGTCAGCCGGGCAGCAGCCTTGTTAGACGCATTGCCCGGCCCATTGAGGAAGCTGAAGCCCTGCCGCGGATATCGATCAGCACATGGGTATGTCGAGCAGCGCATGGGTTCGTGTCGTGTAACCGCCGCGCGAGAAGCCAATGGCAGTGATTCGTATTCCTTTTCCCATCCGCATGTCGACGGCACGCGATGCAGCTGCCCCCGATCTGGTCCGTCCCGGGAGAGAATTCATTGGAAAGCCGATACCGAATGCCCGGTAAGCGCCTTTTCGAATCCCGACGGGTCTTCATATTGCAGCCAATGACCGGCACCTGCGACGATTGAAAAACCGGCACCGGGGGCAACACGCGCCAGAAGATCGCGGCGCTCATGCAAGTACCCTTTGGCAGTGGCATCCCGCTCTCCCCAGATGAAGGCGAGAGGCTGGGTGAGGTGGGGCAGGTTGCAGGCAAGCGTCGGGCCCAGCGAGATCGGACGGGAGAGGCCCCGTGTGCGTGCAGCGTTGTGTGCCTGGATCCAGATTGCCGTATCATCGACCCTGGCAGGATCCGCGATCATCAGGATTTCGAGGTTCCGGCGATGCGCCTGAAACAGGGCGGGTGGTGTGAGATCGCGCCAGCGCACCATTTCCTCCATTGGCGGGCGCGTAAGCGCCAGCCCGCCTGCCCCCGCAAAGACCACGCGCTTGATCTCGTCACCCGCCAACCGGGCAATCTGTCCGGCAACCACGCCGCCGAAGGAGAATCCGCAAAGCGTGACAGGCGTCGAGCCGGCGATCTCCTTCAATCCGGCCAGCAGCGGGCGTGCATAATCATCGAGCCCGGCTTCACGCGGCAACGCTTCGGAATCACCATAAGACGGCATGTCCGGTGCGATGACCCGAAAGCTTCGCGAGAGCCTATCGATATTGCGCAACCAGTGCAGCCAGCTGCCGTGCCCGCCATGCAGGAGAACCAGCGGTGCGCCGCTTCCCCATTCCCGCCAGACGGTCCGCTTGCCGTCACAAACCGTGGCGAGCAGCCGGGCGCGCGAATCGAGTGCCCTCACCTGTTCGGGAACGGCTTCGATCGCTTCAATCATCGGGATGACCGGCACCACCGAGCTCCGCCCCGACGCCCTTCGGCAACGGTATCTCGAAGACGTTGATGGTCATGGAGATCAGCGTGTAATAGCCGAGCAGTCCGACGAGATCGATCACGACATCGCGCCCCAGCACCCGCTCGGCCCGGGCATAGGTCTCATCGCTCACTAGCCGCTTGGTATGGAGCTCTAGAGCGAAAGCGTAGACGACCTCCGCGTCATCGTTATCGAAACGCGGCAGCCGGCCAAAACGAAGGTCTTCCACGACATCCGGCGACAGGCCTGCCGCCAGCGCGATGGGTTTGTGGGAGAACCACTCGTATTCCGAGCGCCAAACCCGGGCGGTTACCAGAATGGCGAGCTCCGACAGCCGTGGTTCGAGCGCGGTGTGGTAGCGGCAATATTCGCCCAGAGCCTGCGCCAGACCGGCGAACTCCGCACAGTGCAGCCAGACCGCCAGCGGCCCGCGCACGCCACCGCGCGGTCCGGAGGCGATGGCTTCGAAGACCTGCCTCTGCTGCGGATCAAGTTTATTTGGGTCGGGGGCTTCCAGCCGCATGGCGGTTCTCCTTGCCCGGTTTCAGGGGATAGCAGATGGATGTGACGACGCATCTAGGCTGCGCAGTGCACCAATCACCTCCGGCGGAAGCAGGAGGCCCTCGCGCAAGTGTTTCTCACGCAGGCTGCGCTCCATATCGCCCGGTGCGAGGACCGGCCCCATTCCCGGACGGGGTTCCGCCGCACGCACCCAATCAGTGAAACGCACGACTTCCGCGTGGAAATCGTTGGTGGGGTCGAGGCGGGCGGGATCAAGGAAGATCGAGAGCATGCCGTTGGAGACAGTCTTCTTCTCCGGCCCGCAAACGCCGCCACCCGTCAGAGCGCCGCCGAGCAGTTCCATCATGAAGGCGAGCCCGGATCCCTTGTGCAGCCCCATGGCAACAAGCGCCCCCGCCGAATTCGCGGCCGCGCTCGGCCGGGACGCATCGATACCCCGCCCGTAGAAATCTACGGGATCGCTGGAAAGTGTCCCCTGATCGGCAATGATACAATCGTCGGGAAGCACCTTGCCTCCCTTGAACGCATTGAGCACCTTGCCTTCGGCCACCAGCGATGTGGCAAAGTCGAGTATCAGCGGCGGCGCTTCGCCGGCACCCGGAATCCCGACGGCGAAAGGTGCCGTCGAGAAGCGTTTTTCACGCGCACCGAACGGCGCGACGAGCACGCTACCGCTGACGTTCACGCAATGGATCGAGACGAGCCCTTCGTCCGCAGCACGTTCGGCCCATTCGCCGATCCGTCCGATATGACCGGATCGGCGCAGCGCAGTGATCGCCACGCCATGTTCGCGGGCTCGCGTCACGCCGAGATCGACGATGCGTCGGCCCAACGTCTGGCCCATACCGTGACCGCCATCGGCGACGACGAAGACGTCACCGTCATTGACGAGTTCGAGATCGCGCCCGAGGCGCAGGGTGCCTTCCTTGATCCAGGCGAGATATTTGGGCACCCGCACGACGCCATGGCTGTCATGGCCGGTGAGATTGGCGCCGACGAGCGATATTGCGATATCGCGCGCCTCATCTTCCTGTGCGCCCTTTGCGCGAAATAGCCCCGCGACGAGCGCCGTCAGCGCCCCGGCTTCGATGCGTTCCATGATCAGCCCCGCCTCAGCGTCCACGGAAGACGGGTTTGCGCTTCTCCATGAAGGCGCGCCGGCCCTCGGCATAATCCTCGCTGTCGAAGCAATCCTTGTCGAGCCTCTCGCAGCGATCGAGATCGGGAAGCGCGTCGATCCGGTTGAGCTCGGCGATAATTTCCTTCACGGAGCGGATCGTCAAAGGCGCGTTCTGTGCGATGTTCTCGCAAATCTCGCCGACCTTCGCCTCCAATTCGCCATCCTCGAAGAGGTGGTTGACGAGCCCGATCCGATGCGCCTCCTCGCCGCTGTAGTGACGCGCGGTATAGAAGATCTCTTTGGCCTGGGCCGTACCGACGACATCGATCAGCTTCTTGATATGCTTGGCAGCGTAGCCAAGGCCGAGCTTCGCAGCCGGCACGCCGAACTTCGCGCTTCTCGCCGCGACGCGCATGTCGCAATTGAGCGCCACACCGACTCCACCGCCGATACAATACCCCCGGATCATCGCGATCGTGGGCTTGGAACAGTGATACATGCGCATCTGCGCCGCATCGGCGGCAATGCCGTATTCGCGTGCGGCATCGGCAGAATTCCGGTTCTTCTCAAATTCCGAAATGTCGGCGCCAGCGACGAAAGCCTTGTCTCCGGTGCCGGTGAGGACGATGACCCTGATATCGTCGTCTGCCTCAAGCTCGTCGAGAATTCCCGGAATGGCCTGCCACATCGAGGCGCTGACCGCGTTGCGCCGTTCAGGATTGTTGAAAATCATCCATCCGACGGCCGCATCCTTGCGCATCAGCATCTTGTCGGTCATGTCGCTTACTCCTGTCTCGTGATCCGCTTGCGTGTCATATGACGTTGTTTTTTTCCAGCGCGGCGATCTGGCTGGCATCGAAGCCGAATTCGCGCAGGATGTCCTCGTTGTGCTGGCCGGGATCCGGCGTCGGAGTCGTCGCTGCGGGCTGGCTGCGGCTGAACTTAACCCCCTGGCCCAGAAGCGACTGCTTGCCGAGCCGCGGATGCGTCGTATCGAAGGTCAGACCGAGATGCTGCACCTGCGGATCGGCGAAGACTTCGTCCATTCTGTAGATCGGCCCGCAGGGCACACCGGCTTCGTTAAGGCGATCGATCCAATCCCCACTGGTACGCAGCTTCGTCGCTTTCTCGATGCGGGCATTGAGCGCGTCGCGGTTCCTTGAACGCTGTGCATTGTCGCAATAATCCGGATCGCTTGCCATATCCGGATCTTCGAGCGCCAAGGCCAGCCGCTCGAAGATAACCCCGCCCGCAGCGGCAATGTTGATATGGCCGTCCTTGGTCGCGAAGACGCCGGTGGGCGCACTGGTCGGGTGGTTATTGCCGGCCTGGGGCGCCACCTCGCCGTCGAGGAGCCAGCGCGCGGCCTGGAAATCCATCATCGTGACCTGCGCCTGCAGCAGTGAGGACTGCACCCATTGGCCTTTTCCGGAACGCTCGCGCTCAATCAGCGCGATGAATATCCCCAGTGCCGCATAGAGGCCGGCACACAAATCAGCGATCGGAATCCCTGTGCGCACCGGGCCCTGCCCTGGCAGGCCTGTCACCGACATGATGCCGCCCATGCCCTGGGCGATCTGATCGAAGCCCGGGCGGGTGCGATAAGGACCGGTCTCGCCAAAGCCCGAAATGCTGACATAGACAAGCCGCGGGTTGATCACGCTCAGGGTCTCGTAATCAATTCCCAACCGGTATTTCACGTCCGGACGATAGTTTTCCAGAACGACATCGGCCTTCTCTACGAGCTTCTTGAAGACGGCGAGCCCGTCCGAATTCTTCAGGTCGAGCGTGAGACTGCGCTTGTTGCGATGCAGATTCTGGAAATCCGGCCCATCCTTGGCTCCGCCGAGGCTCTGATCCGCATCACCCTCCGGGCGCTGCTCGATCTTGATCACCCGCGCCCCCCAGTCGGCGAGCTGGCGCACCGCCGTTGGGCCGGTGCGCACCCGTGACAGGTCGAGCACGGTCAGGTGGGAGAGCGGCCCGGCCTGCGGGTTGGCATTGTCGTCCATCAGCTTCGTTCCTCCGTTGGGTCCGTCTCCGAGATCATACGGTCTCGGCTGTTTTCGATATGTGCCCGCATAGCCCGGGCGGCAGCATCGGGATCCTGATCGGCAATAGCCGCATAGACGGAACGGTGCTCTTCCTGGACCAGGAGGTGACGGGCCCGTTTCTGCAATCTGGACAGTTCGCGCGCCAAACGGATGCCGGCGCGCATTTGCCGATCCACGAGTTCCAGTGCCGCGACGAAGTTGTGATTTGTCGATGCATGGGCGACTGCGTAGTGGAATGCCGAGTCTCCTTCGGCGCCGATATCGCCGGCATCCAATGCGCTCTCGAGATTATGCAGGGCTTCGCGTATCGCACGTAATCCGGCCTTTGACCGGGACCGTGCGGCGACCCGTGCCGCCTCGCTTTCCACGCCTATGCGCAATTCGTAACAGCGCATGATGTCCGCGACATCTCCGACCGGGGCGAATTTCGCAAACTCATTTGCTGGTTTGCGCATGACGAAAGTTCCGGCACCTCGCCTCGATGATACCATTCCATCACTGCGCAGCCGCGCCAGCGCTTCGCGCACGATCGGTCTGGAAACGTCGAGACTCGCGGCGAATACGCTTTCGGAGGGCAGGCGCTCACCGAGTGGATATTGTCCAGAGATGATCTTCTGCAGAATGATCTCGTAGACCTGGTCGGCGAGCCGATCGCGCTTTATCGTCAGGGGCTGGTTCACGGCATCCTCGCTCGAATTCCTCGTATCATGGCGCGGTCACCCTTCCATATGCACGCCATAACGCACGCACTGCCGGCGTTATCATTACCAGCAAGGCGAGCAGGAAGAACACCATGGCGACCGGTCGCTGCAGGAAATACTCGATATTCCCTTGGCTGAGCATCAGTGAACGCCCGATCGCATTCTCGCCGATCGGAGCAAGTACCAGCGCCAGGATCAGCGGGGCTGCGGGAAAACCGAATTTGCGCATGGCGTAGCCGAGCACACCGAAGACGATCATCTGCCAGATCTCGAAGGTCTGGAAATTCAGCGTATAGGCACCGACGAAGCAGAACGCGATGATCACGCCGTTGAGGACACCGTCCGATGCATAGACGAGGCGCATAAGCAGCGGAATTGCGACGATATTGGTAATGAGCAGGAGCGTCATGCTGATGTAGAGGCTGGCGATGACGGTCCAGGCGACATCGGGCGAGCGCATGAACAGAAGCGGTCCCGGTTGAAGACCGTACATCACCAGTGCGCCGAGAAGAATCGCGGTCCCCCCCGAGCCGGGAATACCGAGTGACATCAGAGGGATCAACGACGCGTTCGCCGATGCGTTGTCGGAGGTCTCGGATGCGATAACCCCCTCCATTGCCCCCTTGCCGAAGCGCTCCGGCTCCCGCGAGACACTCCGCTCGGCCGAATAAGCCAGGAAGGAGCCCAGCGTACCTCCGGCACCAGGAAGGATTCCGACGAGGGTTCCTACGCTGAAGGCCCGCATCATGGCCCCGGAATAGCGGCGCATGTCGCTCAATGACGGGATCATGTCGAGCAGTTTCAGGTCAGCCGATTGATGCTTGAGCTTGATGCTGTTCTCCAGCCTTATCAGCACCTCGGCGATGCCGAACAGGCCGATGACGACAGCCACGAAATTAAGGCCGCCGCGCAAATCGCGAAACAACGCAAATCGGATTTCGCCAGCTGCGATCTCGGGTCCGATCATTCCAAGAAGCCCACCCAGGAAAGCCATGGCGAGGCCCTTCCAGATCGATCGCCCCGCGAGTCCGACGACTGTCGACAGGCCGAAGAGAACCAGAGCGAAAATCTCCGGTGGACCGAAACGCGTCGCCACACGCGCAATATACGGGGCGGCAACGGTCAGCACGATAACGGCCAGCATGCCGCCGATGAAGCTCGACACGGCGGAAATCCCCATCGCCTGGGCACCCTTGCCCTGCTGCATCAGGGGATATCCATCAAAAGTTGTTGCAACCGCATTCGAATCGCCCGGCGTATTGATCAGGATGGCCGGAATGCGCCCGCCGAACATGACTCCCGAATACACCGCGACCAGCATCACCAGTGCGGTTGAAGGGTCCATTCCGAAGGTAATCGGCAAGAGCAGCGCCAGCGCCGTGGACGGCCCGATACCGGGCATGGCACCAAGCAGGGTACCCACGAAGGCGCCAAGCAGCGCGAAGAACAGATTCTCGGGCGACAGGGCAAAACCAAAGCCCGTGGCGAGATTGGCCAGGATGTCCACGTGCTGCTTCCTCTTCCTGCTTGTTCGTCGCGTTCTTCAGTTCTCGAAGAAGTACATCTCGGGGAACTGGACACCCAGCCAGAGCCCGAAGATCGCGAAAATGAAGATTGATACGCCGACACTGACGGCGAGACTGACCAGAACGCCGTTCTTTTCGACGAAGGCGGCCACCAGAAACATCAACAGAGCCAGTGAGGGAATCAGCCCGATCACGGGTGTCGCCAGGGCCGCAGCCGCCATGAGCCCAATCGTCACGGCAATCCGCCTCATACCGTGACCATCGAACTCCACCCGCGGGCCGCCGCGCAGTTCGGTGGCGAGAGCGGCCAGGCACGAGATCAGATACCCGCCAGCGAGCCAGCGCGGCAGGAAACCGGCCCCGGGGCCGAACGAGGCCCAGTAATCGTATTGCAGGCTCCAGATCAGGAATGTGAGCCCGAGGGCGATCAGGAAGGCGAGGAATCCGAAGGTCGTGGCTCTCGTATTCATGGGCGCACCCTATCGTCCGGGTTCGTCGACGGCGATCGACGCATCGAGAACGCAGATGCCCTCACCGGCGGGTCGCAGGGCGATCGGGTTCAGGTCCATCCCTGCGATCAATGCTGATTCAGCGCTTGCGAGCCGCGAAAGGCGCGCGAGCGCCAGGGCGAGCGCTTCGAGATCCGCCTGCGGGCGCCCGCGAAAACCCGATGCGAGGCGCACGAGTGCCGGCACTTCCGCAATCATCTCATGCGCGGTATCCCGGTCGAACGGCGCGACGCGCCAAGTGACCAGCCGCAGTGCCTCCGCATCGACACCGCCAAGCCCGAGCATCAGGACCGGGCCGAAGACCGGATCGCGCGACATGCCCACGATCACCTCGATCAACGGAGCGACCATCTCCTGCACGAGGATGCGTGCATCGGCGAGCTGCGCCGCTCCCGCCTGCCCGAGCAGGTCGTCGCAGGCGCGCCCGAGTGCGTCCTCATCGGCGAGCCCGAGTTTCACGCCGCCGATCTCAGTCTTGTGGGCCAGACCGGGAACAAGCAGCTTTGCCGCGACCGGAAACCCGATCATGCGGGCGGCATCGATTGCTTCCTCACGCGTCGTGCATGCCTGCTCGCCCGTGGCCGTGATACCGGCTGCGGCAATTACCTGCTTGCTGGCATGTTCGTCGAGCACACCGGCGGAGGCCGTCCGGGCCAAAGCGCGCAGGACGCCGCTCGCCTCACCGGGAGCCGTCTCGTCACCTGTCTCGCTCCCCATGCCGACGAGCCGGCGCGGCCCACCGCGCGCGAGGGCGGCATAGGCGATCGCGGCGATGCGCGGGGAGGTGAAGACGGGTACGCCGCCATCGGCGAGGCGCGCCACGCCTTCATCGTTGATGCGTCCGGTCCAGGTCACCGAAAACGGACAAGCGAGTTCTCCGGCTACCGTGACGAGGCGATCGGCGAATTCCGCGCTGCCATGTGTCAGCGCCGATACCGCTCCGACGGCGGGATCGCCTGCGACGGCGCGCATGATCACGGGCATGTGCTCGCCATGCATGAAGCCGGTAATGTCCGCCGGGTTGTGGGACGAGCCGCGACCGCCGAGCAGGTTTGCGATCACATCGCGGGTCTGCGGCGCGAAATCGGGAATCGTGGCGCCCGCATGGGCGATCAGATCAGCGCCCAGCCCCGCCGCACCACCGGAATGCGATACCACGCCTACACCGTCGGCAGAGCTGCCCCCCCCTGCGAGATCAGCGGATCGACCACTCAGCGCGAAGAACCCGGCGATCTCGCACAATTCGTCGAAATCGGCCGCACGCACGATCCCGGCCTGGCGGAAGAAGGCGTCATAGACGTCATCGTCGCCGGTCAGAGCCGCGGTATGCAGGGAGGCCGCCTTCGCGCCGACTTCGGAGCGCCCGAGCTTGAGGGCGACGATCCGTTTGCCCCGTGCATGCGCGGCATCGACGGCCGCCTTGAAGCGCGAGCCGTCGCGCACGGTTTCGAGCACGAGCATGATGGCGCGGATTTCCGGATCGTCCGCATAGGCTGCGACGAGGTCTGCGATCTGGATATCGACTTCATTGCCCGTCGAGGCTATGGCCTGCACACCGATGCCGCGCTCGCGGCATTTTGCGATTGCCGGCCCGAATGCGATCGCTCCGCTTTGTGATGCGAGCGCGACGCCGCCAGGGCGCAGCATGCCCGGCGTGACGCTGCTCGGCGCGCAGGTCCAGATATTGTCTGCGACATTCGCAAGACCCAGACAATTCGGGCCCATTACGCGCATGTCGGGGTAGGCCTGGCAGGCTTGTTCCAGTTCTTGTTCCAGGGAAGTGCCGGACTCACCGAGTTCCGCAAAACCGGCAGAGATGATGACGACGCCTCCCACACCCTTGCGACCGCAGGCCCGGACCGTTTCCGGCACCCGCGCTGCGGGGATGACGATCGCTGCGAGATCCACCGCGTGCGGGATCGCCTCGATATCCGGGTAGCAGGTCAGGCCGTGGACGCTGTCGCGCGACGGGTTGACCGGATACAGCGCCCCGCGAAATCCCATCTTCTGGAGATTGACCACGAGGCGACCACCATACTGCAGCCGCTCGGTCGCACCGATCACGGCAATTGAACGGGGCGAGAAGAGCGGGCGCAATCCGGCACGTATCGCCGCTGGATCGAGTGATTCAGCGGGCCGCGTCCATGTTCCTGCTTGCGGCGAAGCCGTCATGCGGGTCTTCCTTCCTTCTGATCAGCCTTTGAGGCCCGCTCGGCTTGCGCCAGAATACGCAGGGCGCGCTCATAAACCGGTATGTCGATCATCGCCCCATCGAGCGCCACGGAGGCAGAACCCGAACTGATTGCGGACTCGAAAGCCTGCCGTGCCCGGCGCGCCCATTCCGTTTCCGCCTCCGTAGGCGAGAAGGCCCGGTTGAGCACGGGGATCTGTGCGGGATGGATACAGGTGGCACCGACGAAGCCCATTCGCCGCGATCGGGCCGCGATTTCCGCAAGGCCATCGAGATCCCGGAAATTGGCCATGGATGCGGCGAGACCCATCGGTCGCAGACCGGCGGCTCGGTTCGCCATGACGGCGGTGAGCTTGGCCTGCAGCATGCCGGAGCCTTCGTCCGCCGGATCGATGCCGAGTTCGGCCGCGAGATCCTCGGTGCCGAGATTGACGCCGACGAGGCGCGGCTCGGCCTGCGCGATCTCGTCGATGCGAAAGAAGGCCTGTGCCGTCTCGACCAACGCGACGAGTCGGATCCGACTCGGAGGAAGGTCCCGCTCGATTTCCAGTTCGGTGACGATCTCGGCAATCGCCCGGATGTGATCGGGGGAGTTGATCTTGGGGCAGACGATCGCGCTGACGCCGCTGCGCACCGCAGCCTCGAGATCGCGGATCGCAAGGCGCCATGGCGCGTTGATGCGCACGAGAATGTCCGGCGGCGCGTCGGCCAGCGCGGCGATCCTGTCCGGCAGGATCTCACGCGCCTGTGCCTTTGCCGACGGCGCCACGCTGTCTTCGAGATCGAGGATGATTCCATCGGCGCCGGAAGTCGGGGCCTTGTCGACGAACTTGTCGACATTGGTCGGCACGTAGAGCAGCGAACGCCATCCCGCTGCGGCTGCGCCGGCGGAAATTTCGGAAACGGCCATGATCAAATCCCGGTTCTGAGAAGGACAGCGCCTGGTCACCGGGCGGGAGATGCTTCCTCCCGCCCGGGATCGGCGGGTATCAGTCGAGCAATCCGGCTTCGGTCAGGGTTTCTCGATAGATTGCTTCGCTCTCCTCGATGAACGCAGCGAAATCGTCACCAAAGAGATCGCCGCGCTGGACATTGTAGAGGTCGACGTACTCTTCCTGCCAGCGATTGGTCTCGGTCAGTTCGCGGAAGGCCTCGATCCAGTAGTCGCGGGCTTCGTCGGGCATGTTCGGCGGGCCGATGATCGCACGCGGGAGGGTTACGACGACGTCGTAACCGGCCTCTGGCAAGGTCGGCACGCCACTGAGATCTTCCATGCCCTCCATGGCGCTGATTGCAACTGCACGAAACTCTCCCGCCTGGATGAAGTCGAAAGCGGTGTTGAAGTTCGCAGAAATGATGTCGAGTTGATTACCCATCAGTGCAGCTGACAGATCGCCATCGCCATCATAGGGAATATAGTTGAATTCCACCCCGGCTTCCGAACCGAGTTGTAGAGCGACCAGGTGGCCTTGTCCGCCGACCCCTGTGCCGCCGAAATTGAGTGTGCGTTCAGATGCCGCCTCGACGACGTCGTCAATCGTCTCCATGTCGCTGTTGACGTTGACCAGGATGACAGCGGGATCCTGCGCGAGAAGTGCAATCGGCGTAAAATCGGAGGGCTGGAGCTCGGTCCCACCACGCAATGGCGTGGTGATGAAGGTGGAGGTCGCTGCCGAAACGTAATGGCCGTCCCCATCTTGCTGATGCAGGTATTCCATCGCCCGTGCGCCGCTGCCGCCGGGGAGGTTGCGGACCTGAATGTTGGCGGAGGTAATGCCTTCCTCGATGAGCATCTGAGAGGTGGTGCGCATCATGATGTCATGGCCGCCTCCCGGACCGTACATCGCGATGAACTCTACTGTGCGCTCGGGTTGCCACTCCGCCGTAGCGGGTGCGGTCGACAGCGTGAATGCCAGTGCCGATGCGGCCATGATGCCGATCGTGCGTGCCTGTGCGTCGAAATTTCTCATGGTGTTTTCTCCTCCCGGGATCATGTTGCCCAAATGTCAAATAACGTTACAACTTTGGTTGATGTCAATGATGCTCCAAAGAGGAATGCAAGCATTAAAAATACGCGATATTGCGCAGCAATATCGACATGGCCCCATAACGCGGCTCAAATACCGAAGAGCATCAGCCTCTTTTTGCTGCGATGCATCACAATACAATGGGTTAGAATGATTATTTGCAAGTCAGCATTGGCAAAATGACCGTATGCCGCAGTGTCAGACCCATAATATCGACCACTGCATTATCTTGCGAGGATCATATCCGCCGTCATGGTGTCGTTCGACGTTATCGGAGCCAACCGATCGCGCGCTATCGAATGCCTCTTGGCGGACGACCGGCTTCGTGGAGCGGATAATTATTGCCGATCCGGTTCTGCGGCGTCAGGATCTGGTGCGCACGGATCGTCCAGGTTGCGCCAACCCTGCCCGAGCAGAACCAGCGCCGTGCGCAATAGCGCATCGAGCCGACAGGTAACGAAGTCGGCGCGACGAAGGGCATCCAACCTCCGCACGAGACAGGGCACGGCCCCGGAGCGCTCAAGGACCTCACGCAGAAGCAAATGCCCCCGCATCCCCGGTGAGACACTCCGGGCGGCTCTCAACGGAAAGACTGCGGTTGGAGGAAGTCGTAAACAGGGATAGCGTTTCACCCATGACGTGGCACGGTGCTCGTGCGGGCTTTCTGTAGCACGCTGATTTTACGACGAAATCCGCGCCGCGCCAGCCTTTGTCAGCCGCCATCGCTGATTATTTTGGTTTTAATCAAGGGAAATGCTATTTTTGAAATTGCTCTTATAAAAATAGCAATTTCAAAAAGCGGAATAAAGAGTGTGTCCGAGGCGTAGAGAGCGTCAAAATATGGTTGGTGCTGTGCATGTCGGCATGGTTACTAAAAGATTTACGAAATACTATCGTGTGAAGCTCAAATTTCTTACAAAAAATATATCGACGCAAACGGTATTCTTTATCTTCTCGCATAATGGTTAATGATGTAATTGTTAAATGCTCTCAAAACGCGCGTCTTTGTCGAATGGATATTCAAATCTTGTTGCTAGTGTCACCTTCAACGATGGAGGTGACAATGAAGTCGGGATACATGTTTTTGGGTGCGATGCTGGTAGCTGGCCTGATCGGCTTTAGCCAGACCCCTGCCAACGCTTTTCCTTGGTCCTCGTCGATGCGCGCCATCGACAATTCGGCACAGTTCATCAATGGAACACGCCCTGTACTTGGTCCTTTCGGCCATACGGTGATGTGTACGCGCAATCCGGAACTTTGTGTAGCGCCGGAAAACGCCGACAGAAAGATCGCGCTTAACACGCTGAACAAGGCACTGATCGAACACGTCAACCTTGAGACCAACCAAAGGATCAACTATCGCCGTGACCCGGTCGACACGGGCATTGCGGACCGCTGGCGCGTCGCGGTTACGCAAGGAGATTGCGAGGACATCGCTCTAGCAAAACGCCAGCGCCTGATCGAACTCGGTTTTCCCGCTGGCGCCATGCGTCTCGCGGTCGGCCATATCGAAACCGGCGAAGGTCATGCGGTTCTCGTGCTTCGCACTGAAGCCGGCGACGTCATTCTCGACAACCGCCAGGATGATATCGTCGCCTGGAGTGACCATGACATGCGTTGGTCGATGATTCAGTCAGCGCAGAATCCGCGGCGCTGGCTTGCCATTTGATTGCGGCTCTCTCAGCTTGTTGACATGAAAACGCCTGATCCGCGATGGATCGGGCGCTTCTTGGACGATGCAAGAAACGCTCTCAATCTTTTGCTGCATTCTCCTGATCAAGTTCATTATCGTTCGGCTGTCTGCCGGCGATCCGTGAGAATGCCGGGATCGGCAGAGGATGGCTAATGGGCTTCATCGAGGGCACTTTCATGCATAAAAAGAGAGGAACTCCCTTCGCGTGCAGGTTGACACGGGATTGTTGCACAACGGCATGTTCGTTGTGTTTGGCTGCTATTGTCGTGATCGGCCTCGGTGATGCTGCGGCAGAGGCGCGCGGACAGGATTTTTCGGCAAGCCATATCGAGCTTGCAAATGAGCGGCGCCCGGGTCTTGACGCGGATGCACGCCGGCGAGGCATCGATCGGGCCTTCCCCGAAACCGAGCGCGACAGGCAAAGACCGGGCTACCGACCCGGTTACAGGCCTGGTGCCTTTGAGCGCCACGCGCCCCGTGATTGTCCACAAGACCGGCGCTCCGGTTCACGGCGCTGTCGGTAGATTGGCGTGATCACGCCGCGTGGGATGCTTTGCTCTTTCGTCGGGTCGCGGCGCAACCCTGAGCGATCGGTTCTTCTTGGAGTATCGCAAATCGGTGGAGCCGGAGTTCTGTTGTCTGGCTTTGATACAACCCTGAGCGATCGAGACCACATGTTATCACAAGTCGACGCCGCAAGAATCCGTGCCGCAAAAACTTTGGGCAAACCAATATTTAGTCGGGCAGATTCTCTTCCATCTCAAAAATACCTCTATGCTGATAGATGATGACGCCCCTCAGATGGCACGCGCAATTCTCTTGCACATGATCAAACAGTAATAATTTTCATGTAATTCGGAATCATTCTCAAGATGTAAAACATGATTTAAGTAATTGCCCACCGCCCTTGCCATCGGGCAAGAAGCCTGAATCCATGGCGGCATGGATCGTGGTGATTTGCAGCGGCTTTCAAAGGACGAACTGATCGACCTTGTGCTTCGTTTACAGCGGCCGGAGAAGACGTCGCGGACGTCGTCGAAGCCGCCCTCCACGGATCGCAAGGAGCGACGCGACAAGGCGAAGCCCGGCGGTTCGAAGCCGGGACACGAAGGTCACAGCCGTTCCCTGAGCGAGGATTTTGATCGTGTCGTCGATCACCATCCCGACCAATGCCCTTGCTGCCGAGCCAGCTTGTCGAGCGATCTTCCCGCTGAAACCGTCAGCGAGTTTGAGACGATTGATCTTCCCGCAATCCGCCCCGTTGTCGAACGGCACCGCCGGCTTTCGGTGCAGTGCCCTTCCTGTGGGACGCTGGTGGTTGCTCCAGTGCCGGCGGCAGCGAAGGGCACGCCTTTCGGGCCGCGCATTCATGCAGTGGCAACCTATCTGAAGACGTTCCAGGCCTTGTCCTACGAACGCCTGCAAGGAGCCTTCGCCGATCTCTTCGAGTTGACGATCAGCCAGGGCGGCCTGATGAACATGCTTCGGCGTTCGCAGGCGGCCTTCGCGCCCGAGCGCGACGCGGCCATCGCCGCCCTGCACCGGGCCCAAAGCGTGGCCTCCGAGGAGACCGGTGTTCGCATCGAAGGCAGCAACGCATACCAATGGGTGTTTCGCTCAAGCGAAGCGGTTGTCCATCGCGCCGCCACAACCCGCGGCGCCGTGGTGGTGCGGGATTTGATGGACGGCCATCGTCCGCAGGTCTGGTGTTCCGACCGCTATTCGGCGCAACAAGGACATGGCGAGGCCCATCAAACCTGTCTTGCCCACCTCGCCCGGGATGTCGCCTATGCTGATGAAACGAGTAACGACATGCTGCCATCGCGGCTTCGCTTCTGGCTGAGGCGAACCTTCGCCCTGGCCGACGGGATCGAGACTTTCGCGAGCTCGACGATCGGGGCCAAGCGTCGGGCCCTGGAGCGGAGTCTTGCCGATATTCTTGCTGCGCCGACCGAATGCGAACTGGCGCGCGACCTGCAGATGAAGTTCCGGCGCGCCCGTGATCAGCTTCTGGTCTTTGCCGCCTACCCCGGACTGGTGGAGCCAACCAACAACGCCTGCGAACGCGCCCTCAGACCCGCCGTCATCCAGCGAAAAGTCACCAACGGCTATCGCGCCATGTGGGTCGCCAATGGTGAAGCGGACGTGCGTACCGTCGTCGACACCGCTCGCCTCCGCACCGGCGCACGCCCGTTCCAGACCATCCTCAACGCTGTCGCTACCTGAAACCCCAAAAAGCCCAAAACATGGCGTGGGTAATTACTGATTTAACGCTTGATTTATAAAATATATTTTATGATCGAAATTTCTAAATATAATGATATTTCCAACAAGAAAACCGGCTGTTTACCGATCCTATTAAGAAAAAAACTTTCAGCTTCAGGGCCCTTCAGCAATCGGCGAACAATTTCGACGTCAATCCAAGCCTACTGATGATGTGTTCAACTTGGTCCTTCAAATCAGATCGAAGAAGGTAGCCGTATTCAAGACGGTGGATTCGGTCGCGCCGATGATCTGCACGCCAAGAGGAAGGCCTTGGGCCCATTCTCCCGTCGGGGCGACGAGTGCGGGCAGCCCGACGACACTTGCGGGACTCGACCATGCGATCAGGTCGAAATACGGCCTGCGACCGAAATCTGCATCGATTGTCCTTTGATAGGGATCTGGGCTGATGTCGTGCGGGATCGCCGCGGAAACCGCGGGCGGGCAAAGAACACAATCCACGTCGGTGAAGAAGCGGCGCCAGGCATCAGCCAAGTCATTCCTGCGCCTCTCCCGAGATTGTGCCTCCCCGATATCGGCTGCTATGGCGCGTACCCGCATGGCCTCGTGGGACCGGTCGGCAGGGTTGAGCAATGGCGCCGCAGCGGCGAGTGCTGCGCGCGTGTCTGCGGATAGCCCGAGCGACAGGATGGTATGAACATCCATCGAGAACACCTCGATCGCCTCGCTTAGGTTGATCGGTGGCGGCGCCTTGACTATCTCGACCCCTTTTGTCGCGAGCCACTCTCCTGCCGCAATAACCGCGGCTGCGACTTCGGTATCTACGGGGCAGGCCGGGTCATCCGCCCAGATAGCTACCCGCAAATGCTTTTTCAGCGATGGGGTGATGGGTGCGTCTGCGAGCACGTTAAACGCTATCATGATATCGCGCGCGGAGCGAGCGAAGGGACCACCGGTGGAGAACGGCGTCGGCATATGGCTGCCCGGCGGTGGAGGAACATGCCCATGCATTGGAATTGCGCTATAGCTAGGCTTGAAACCGAAAACGCCGCAACAGTGAGCCGGCCAGCGGATCGATCCGCATAAGTCGGAGCCCAGATCGAACGCCGCCATTCCAGTGGCAACGGCGACGGCCGAGCCCGCGGAGGAGCCACCCGGTGCACGTTCAGGATCGTGGGGATTGCGGGTCATGCCATAGACGGGGTTGAATCCTTGCAAGTCACCGAGCATCTCCGAGACATTCGTTTTACCGAGAATTACCGCGCCTGCCTCGCGCAGCCTTGCAACTGCCGAGGCATCTCTCTGCGGGATGCGCGCAGCATATTGCGGGGAACCGGCGCTGTTGACGAGACCGGCGACGTCGAAGGCGTCTTTCACGGTAACGACGAGACCTTCCAGGGTACGCGGCTGCCCGGCGGCGAGACGCGCATCCGAGACGGCGGCCGCTCGTCTTGCGCCCTCGACATCCATTCTGACGATGGCGTTGAGGGTAGGATTTTGGTTGGCAATCCGATTGAGGGTCGCCTCCAGCAGGTCACGCGCATGGACGGTGCCGTCGCGCAGCTTTGCGCGCTGCTGCGTCGCATCAGCATCAAGGAGCTTGTCCAGCCATGACGCGTCGCCAATCACGTCTGCTCCCGCACGGCGAGTTCGAGAAGGTCGGGCAGGGCGCGCTCGAGTCCGAGCAGACCACCGCATCGGCAGATATGGGCGACAGCGGCTTCCCGGATGGCGTTGGTCGGGTCCTCGTGTTCCGCGTCGAGGGCATGAAGCAGGGAAACCAAGAGCCCGTTCATGCAATAGCCGCACTGGGCGATATGGTGTCGACGCAGTGTTTCGATCACCTGTGCGGCGCGGACACCATCCATGGCTTCGGCCGTGATGATCGTCGTTCCCTCCAGTCTCGCAAGCGGGATCAGGCAGGCGTTTACCGGTGCACCCTCGACCAGGACGACACAGGCACCGCATCGGCCTACGCCGCAGCCTGGCTTGGCCGCCACGAGATCGAAATCCTCGCGCAGGATATCGATCAACGGCCGCCAGGGATCACCTTCAGCCTGCGCCAGACATCCGTTCAGTGTGAACGCGACCTTCACGGTTTTTCCTCCAGGGCTTCGATCAGGGCTTTTCGGTCGAGGGGGAGGATGTCAACGGGCCGCCCTGTTGCGGCGAAAACGGCATTCGCGATTGCCGGTGCGACCGCATTAACGCCGATTTCCCCCACGCCGCGCGGGCCCAGAGCATCGAGGGGAATATTCTCGACGGCATCGACCTCTACCTCCGCAGCATCCGCCGAGGTCGGAGGCAGATAGCCGTCGAAATTCAAGGCCGAGAAAAATCCCTCCTTCGCCTCCAGGCGCTCCGTTGCCAAGAAACCGATCGCCAAGGCGACACCGCCCTCACACTGGGCTCGTAGTCCCTCCCGGCTCAGGACGGGTCCCGTCACGGGTATCACCCGGACGGACAGAACACGAATCGCACCCGTGAGACGGTCGATCCGGATCCGCGCCTCGGCGCCGCAGGCCGTGAAGGCGGCATGGACAGCCCCCGTCCCCGTCGCGGTCTCGAAAGCGGGCGTTTCTGCTTCGATACAGGGAGCAGCCTGCGCCAAGGCCGACAGGGACAGAATGGGCTGATCCGGCTGCCCAGATGCATAAATCCCTCCCGGTCCAAGGCTGAGCGTATCGGCAAGACGGCCCGTTCGTTCGGCTGCGCTCGCGAGAAGCGCCTTGCGAAACGACGGCGCCGCAGCCGAAAATGCCCGCCATACGACCCCCACCCCGCGGCTTGCCGCGATCGGTCCGGTATCGGGCGTGCGCGCAGTATCCCCGAGCGTGACGACCACGTCGGTCTCGCCCACGCCGAGCAGCCGCGCGACGGCAACGCGCGTGACCTCCCAAAGTCCTTGTCCGAGTTCGCTGAGGCCCAGCGACGCTTCGATCTTCCCGGCCGGATCCAACCGCAAGGCGACGCGCGCATGATTCGGGCCGCCACGGGCGAAGCCTTCCCCCTTTTCGACAAGGGCGATCCCGCTCGCTTCCACGAACCGTCGACCCTGCACCGTCGGTGCCGGCGTGCGCATCCGCGCGAGCGCCCAGCCCGCATATACGGGTGCCACGAGCGCCTGTCCGAGCTGGCCCGGTGCATCATCGGGTCGCAGATTCTGCGAACGAAAAGCCAGCGGATCTTTCCCGCAGGCGCGGGCAAGCCGGTCGATCTGCTGCTCCAGCGCGATCTGCACCTGGAGCGCCCCGAAGCCGCGCACGGCGCCGCATATTCCGGTATTCGTATAGACGAGGCGACCGGTTGCCTGGACAGCGGCGAAGCTATAAGGGCCTTGCACGTTCTCATGCGCGGTATCGAGGACCTCTGGTCCGTGCTGCGCATAGGCGCCCGTATCGGCGACAAGGTCGACCTCGTGGGCCGAAAGCCTGCCGTCTGCCCCGCAGCCGGTGCGCATGCGTACGATGAACGGATGGCGCTTTATCCCGTAGCGAAACGAATCCTCACGGGAGTAGCGCAGCCTGACCGGGCGCCCGGAGATCATCGCGAGGAGGGCAGCCAGCGGCTGGGAGTGCAGTTGGTCCTTGCCCCCGAAAGAGCCACCCGCCGGGCTCGCAATCACGCGAACCCGGTCCGGATCCAGCGCCAGCATCGCGGAGAGCTCGAGGCGCTCGGCTTCGGCCCAGTGGCCGGGCGCGTAGACCGCGACGCCATCCTTGCCATCGGGGATGGCCAGCGCGCTCTCCGTCTCGATGAATGCAGGCACCTGGTGCGGCGTTCGGTATACATGCGCGACGACATGGGTGCTGGCGGCGAAGGCGGCCTCCAGATCGCCTCGCGCATAGTGGGTTTCGTGGACGACGTTGCCCCCGGCATGGATAGCGGGCGCGGTCGGGGCTAGCGCCTCCTCGGCCGTCGCGACGACAGGCAACAACTCCCAGTCGACCCGAATCGCATCGCGTGCCGCCTCGGCGGCGGCGCGCGTCTCGGCTGCCACCGCCGCAACTGGATCGCCTGCCGTTCTGACGGTGTCGTCGCACAGGATCGGCTGATCGGCGATCCGAAGCCCGAAGCGGAGACGGCCTGGCACGTCACCCGCCGTGAGGACGCAAAGGACGCCGGGCATGGCGCGTGCCCGGTCAACGTCGATCGACCGGATCCGGGCATGAGGATGGGGGGAGCGCAGGACGGCTGCATGTGCGAGACCCGGCACGCGCATATCGGAGAGATAGCGAAAGTCGAGCGGAAAAGGCGCGCGAACCGTCATGGCCTGTTCTCGCGAAGGCAGTCGGCAAGAAGATTGGCGGCGATGCGCGCGCGTAGCCGCGCCCTCTCGTCAGTTTCCACGCCGAGGATCTCATGCTCGATTACCTCGCGCAGGCGCCCGCCGAGCGCATCCGGCGTATCGGCTGCCAGTGCCGTTTCGCTGGAGGGAAGGCGCCGGGGAGGCTCGGCGCCGCCACCCACTGCGAGTGCAACGTCATGCAGCTTGCCGTCATTGATGCGTGCGGTTGCAGCGACGGTGATGAGCGAGGGAGAAAACGATTCACGCAGGCCCGCCTTCTCCGCAAAAGTCAGGGCGAATGGCGCCAGCGGGATGCAGACCGCCTCGATCAGGCCCCGTCGCTGTGGCGCCTCAATCGAGACCTTGGCCCCGGCGCACAGCAGTTTCGCCCGATATGCAAGGAGGACCGGGACAAGGTCCCCGGCCCCCCAGGCGACATTCCCGCCGATCGTTGCGAGCCGGCGCAAGGGCGCGCTGCCGATCTCACCAGCCATCTGCGACAGGGCCGGGAGGACTTGGCGAACGATCTCGCTTTCACGCAGTTGCTGCATGGTAACGAGCGCTCCAATGCGCAGATGAGCGTCTTCCTTTGTGATTCCGCGAAGTTCGGATAGGGTAGAGATGTCCAGTACGCGAGCCGGCGGGGGTGTGTCGGCGCCCCTCGACATCGCGAGTGTCAGGCCGGCACCCGGAATGACGCCTTCCGCAACCTCAGCATGTGCGTGCGCCAGAGTGAGGGCCCGGGTGATCATGGCAGATCCCAGGCCCCGACGTGAATTTCGGTCGCAGCCGGATCGTCGTCCATCAGCGGTCCGATCACCTCGACTTTCCGTTGTCCGGCCTCGAACACTGCGCGGCAGGGCAGGTCAAGGGTGAGATTGTCCGGGTGCGGCCCGATAATGGCTCCGAGCCGCTTCTCGGAGAGCGCATATACGACCCGGCCGATCCCCGCCCAGTAGGTCGTTCCCGCACACATCGCGCAGGGTTCCGCCGATACGTACATCGTCGTCTGTGCAAGCGCCTCCGCGTCGTAGGCTGCACAGGCGCGCCGCGCCAGAACAGTTTCGGCATGTCCGACACGTCCCTCCTGATCGAAGGCATTTTCCTGTTCCATCAATACCCTGCCCGAGGCATCGACGAGAATCGCTCCGAACGGATGCTTGCCGTTGGCACGCGCACGCCTGGCGATATCGATTGCCTTCGACAGATAGAAGAGATGGTCGAGTTCCGCGGAGATGCTCATCAGATTACTCTCGGGTGATGCGGTCCGCCGGTGCGGACCAAGGGAACAGAAGGCGCTCGACGGTAACCACCGTGAAGAACAGGCACACACCGATGATCGCCAGCAGGATGACTGCGCCGAACGCGAGCGGGACGTTGAAAAAGGCGGTCGACTGGGTGATCAGGTAGCCAAGGCCAGCATTTGCGGTGACAAACTCGGCCACGACGGCCCCGATCACACTCAACGAAATCGCAACGCGAAGGCCCGAGAAGACGAAAGGCACAGCATGTGGCAGCCGAAAAAGCCACAGGTCCTGCAGAAACGAAGCGCGGATCGACCGGGACAAGTCCACGATCTCCCGTGGCGTTGCGAGAAGCCCTGTAACGGTCGACACGAGGAGCGGAAAAAACGCGATCAGGAAGGTCACCGTGGTCCGGGACAACTGGCCGGTTCCGAGGGCGACGACGAGGATCGGCGCAATCGCAACCACCGGTGTAGACTGCGTCACGAGAAGGAGCGGGTACAAGGCTCGCGCCACTTTCGGCGAAGATGCAATGGCGATAGCGAAGGGGATGGAGACGATGATCGACAGGCCAAAGCCGAGAAGGACCGTCCTCAACGTCGCCCAAACGTTTGGCAGGATGTGGGGTCCGATCGTCGCCATTTCGGTGATGATCCGGGTTGGAGCCGGCAGGAGGTAGGCGGGTACCGAAAAGAGGCGAACGGCCACCTCCCATACCAGGATGAGGCCGATGAACGTTCCCGCCGGAATGAGGACGTTCTGGGCCGTGGCAAGCGCACGCTGCGCACTAGAGGGTGGGGCGATGAGGCGCGCCCGTTGCGGATTGTCCATAGATCACCGACCTTATGCGCTGGGTCAGGGCGGCAAAACCTGGCTCGCCCATGGTTTCGAGAGTGCGGGGCCGTGGCAGATCGACGTCGAGAACGTCGCTTATCCGACCGGGGCGCGGGCTCATCACCACAACCCGGTCCGCGAGCAGGACCGCTTCGGGAATCGAGTGCGTGACAAACACGATGGTTTTCTTGCGCTGTGTCCAGATGCGCAGGAGTTCGAAGCACATCTCCTCGCGGGTCAGCGCGTCGAGCGCGCCGAATGGCTCGTCCATCAGCAGGATGTCCGGATCCTGGATAAGCGCGCGGCAGATTGCCGCCCGCTGTTGCATCCCGCCTGAGAGTTCGCCGGGAGACTTGCGGGCAAACTGCCGGAGGCCGACTGTTTCAAGCAGCGCCTCTGCCGCCTTGCGGTCCTGGTGCGAGACCCGTCCGTTGCGCACGCGAAGCGGTAAGAGCACGTTGTTCTCGATCGTCAGCCATTCGAGAAGGGTCGGTTTCTGGAAGACCAGTCCGACCAGATCCCGTTGTTCGGCGACCGGAAATCCGTTGACGGAAATGTGCCCCAATGTAGGCTCTTCCAGGCCGGCGAGCAGCCGCAGCGCAGTCGACTTGCCACATCCGGACGGACCGACAATGGCGAGAAACTCGCCGCGGGCGACGGTGAGGTCCAGGCCGTCGAGGGCCAGGACCTCCGATCCGTCACGTGAGAGGAAGGCTTGCGAAACGTCCTCGAAGTGGACTGCCTTCGAAACATTGGACACAACCGTCACCCGGGCATCAGGGAAGGAAGTCACGGGTGACGAATTCCTCAGCATCGAAGGCTGTCACATCAAAGTCCTGCGCTTCGGCGACAACCGCCCAGGTTTCGGCAAGTTGCTCGGGATCGAACGCGCCCGTCGGGTTCGCCCGCGCGACATCGCTTTCGAAGGTGAGGAAGTTGTGCACTTCGATCGCCTGGCCATCACCCTCCGGGTTGAGGCCCGGCACCATGGCCATCATCGATTCCACCGCCGCTTCCGGGTTCTCGCGGGCAAATTCGAGCGAGCGGATCGTTGCGGCAACGAAGCGGGCGGTTAGATCAGGCTCGTCGGCGAGTGTTCTCTCGGCGGCGATCAGCGCGTTGCCGTAGATCTGCAGCGCTTCAGCGAATTGAAGCACGCGAACCTCTTTGTTTGCTTCTCCGGCCATCACCTCAAAGCGCGGGAGGTTGGTCAAAAATCCGGTCACCGCATCCGCCTGCCCGCTGACGAGCAGCGGACCCATCGTTGCCGGCTCCGAGTTGATGAGGTCGACCTGATCCATATCGACATCGTTGCGCGCCATCACGAGAGGCAGATAGACGCGCACTGCGCTGCCTGGGGCACCAGCGAGGCTTCGGCCTTCCAGATCCTTGAAGGTCTCTATGCCGGAATCAGCCAGAACAAAGATCGAGTGCGGGGGACGTGTGTAGATCGAAGCGATCGCCTTGACCGGCGTCTCACCGCGGACCCGTCCGGCCATTACGGCCGCGATATCGGCAATACCGAATTTTGCCACGCCCGAGGCGATCTTCGTGACGGTATCCGAGGAGCCGAAACCGCGCTCGATGGACAGGCTTATCCCGGCCTCGTCGTAGAAGCCCTCCGCCACCCCGGCATAGAAAGCGGCGTAGCTGCCATCGGGAACCCAATCCAGAATAAGCGTGGCTTCGTCCTGCGCGTATGCCGCAGAGGCGGCGAATAACACGCTCGCGAGTGAGGGAATGACGACACGGCGGGTTATGCGCCGGACAAGTGACGAAATCTGCATGGCTCGATACCTCCCTCCAAGACTGACCCTTTGCGGTCGGATATTCGAACGCAAGATCAGACTAGGCAGCTTTGAGCATTGCCGTCCATAACTGATTTCGGCACAATTCGTTGCCGTTTTGCGTATGCTGATTCCCTGATCGACAGCGTGACCCGCGAGGACGCAGATGCCTCTTTTTTCGCCACAACTCAGGTACTTCGAATATGTCGCCAGGTTCGGATCCATTCAGGAAGCCGCGCGGCGCATGCATGTCGCTGCATCTGCGGTGAACCGCCAAATCCTCAAGCTCGAAGAGGAACTGGGAACCGATTTGTTCGAGCGGTCGCCGCGCGGGATGCGCCTGACGGTGGCGGGGCAGGCACTCGTCGTGGATGCCAGGCGCTGGCTCGCGGAGGCTGAGCGCACGCGTGGAACAATCGACGCGGTTCGCGGCCTGCGCGCCGGTCACGTTAGAATCGCGACGATGGAATGTCTCGCGCAGGAATTCCTCCCCCCGATACTTGCCGCGTTCCGTTCGCGCCATCCTGCGGTCTCCTTTGAGATACACGTCCACGGAACTGCCCATTGCATGGCGGAACTCGATGCCGGCGAGGTCGATCTTGCGCTCGCTTTCGATCCTCCGACGAGTACCGCGCGGCGAGAAGTCTGGTCGCGAAGCTGGCCCCTTGGGGCAGTCGTGCGGGTCGGTCACCCGCTGGCAGCACTTGGTGCCGTGCGTCCAATCGATTGCGCGCCATTCGACATCGTGTTGCCGAGCGGAGCGCTTGCGCTTGCCGAAAAACTCGGTCCGATCGTCGCGCGCATGGGGGAAGCGCGCCCGCCGCTACTCGTCTCGAATTCCGTCGCCGCCATAAAGGGCATGCTGCTCGAATGTGACGCGATCGGATTCCTGACGCCCATCGACGTCCTCAACGAGCGCAGGGACAATCGCCTGGCGTTTCTTTCCTTGGACATGCGCGAAGGACTGACTGACAGGCTGGTACTCGCACGCAGCCGGGGGGGCGGATCGTCACCGGCTGCGGATGCTGTCGCCCAAGATGTGGCGGGGCGCTTGGAGGAATTGCGCGCATGAGGAAATCACCTGGTATGAATAATTTACAAAAGTCAAGCTTAGTACTACAGTTGCGTATTCCTTTGCATTCTGATTCTGTATCCGAATCATGGAGGTTCGGGCATGGGTATTTCGGACTGGTCGGGAACATCGGTGAACTGGGCGGCGGCGTTGGCGGCTTTCAAGCAAGCGCTGGCGCCGATTTTTCCGCGTGTGGAAACATGGCGATCGGCAGGGGCCTTCATTGATGGTGTGCTGTCCGGTGTCGAACGCAAGACGGGCTGGATGCTGGCGGAGCAGGCG
>Ga0208623_100421_pt1 | contig 29774 bp, 24 predicted proteins | sample HotLakConsUCCL28_FD_184737 | JGI IMG/M metagenome (GOLD analysis project Ga0208623, IMG submission 184737) | Hypersaline microbial mat communities from Hot Lake, Washington, USA - Hot Lake Consortium UCC-L28 (SPAdes) (version 2) ...
TGTGACGTATAATTTATCATATGCAAGGTTATTTGCAATAATGTACAAAAACCCTGCATTAAAACCTACAAAAACCTTCTCCAAAACAAAGATTATTTTAGGTTTATGTTAATCTGAGTAAGCCCTAATTAAAAAATAATTGGTTTTAAAGTGTAATTGGTACAGAATGATTTAACAAAGCTTATAATTTATTAATAAGATAAGCGAAAATCTGATTCTAAAAATTAATATTTAATTTATCAGTCCCCCAAAAAAAACGTGCAATCTGTTTAGATTAATATAACTTATAAAAACTAACCCTATCCCCATACTTCTTATCCACAATGGCGAGGTGCTCGCCGACAATAAATCCCAGCATTAGTGGGTTTTCTGATAATCCTTCAAGTTTTAGTTTACTTGAAGATTTGTATCTGCCGGAATCGTATTTTAGAAAATAAATGATATTTTCAGCCCTGTTTACAAAAAACAGGTTTTTGTTTTCATCTATTAATAACGAATTTATTCTGTTCCGAGTTATTGGTTGTGCATCAGTCGCTAATTCTGAAAATAATCGATAATTGCCATTACTATCAAATGCCCTCAATCCCTCTATAGTTAGATAATGAGACATTTCGAAATTAGTATCATATACAAATATATGAGGTAATGCCGTATAGGCACCTGCAAATGTAGCCTGACGATTCATGCTGAATTGAACGAAATTTAATGACATAGGCATTTCACCAAGTTCAAGTATTCTTGGCATTAATTTTTTTATCGTATTAGAATAGTCATTATGTGAAAAGATCGTCAATAAATATTCTGAAAGAGGAGTATAGTTTAATATTGCTAAATAATCCTTACTAACTGAAACATGTGGATAAAATGCAATAAAAGTGATATCTGGTATAACTGTCAAAACATTAAAGTCAGCATCCAGAATTTGCACTCTCAGATTTCCATTGTCGGCAACGAAATACCGATCATTGTGTCTGAAGATTCCAGAAGGTTGCTGAAAGTCAACCGGTCCTCGGCCATATTGACCAATATTACCGATATGTTCGAACTGTTGATTTAACATGAAAATAGTATTTTGTCTGGAATCTACAACATAGTACGTACTATCAGCAAAATACACCGCGCTGATATCTGCAAAGAATAAGCCTGATTCTTGAAGATTATCACTTGATAGCGTGAACACGGGAGAAAGTGTAATTTCGTTTGCTTTGCCTACATCAATAACTGTTTCAGACACATTTCCTTTAATCTCAGAAATGGCGTTTTTAATTTTTTGCTGAAGGGGATCAATTTCTTTGCTTTCGCAAGAAATCAAGAGTAAAAGTGCAAATAGAAAACAAAGTAAGCCGATATTTTTATTCATGTAAGAATTACCCCAGTTTTTATAATGAGTTGAGCCAGAATAAAAAAAACCAAGTAGAAGTCAAATAAAAATTAATTTTTAGTTAAAACACATCTCCATTAATCTCATAAACCGATAACCGTGTGTCTTTACAAAAGTGATTTTATCCAGGTTATTGTATAACAACAAAGAGATTACTATGTTTTATTTTCAGTAAAAAAGTCATCACCGATATCCAACAAAAATACAGCCAACTGCTTTCTGATTTATATCACAAATTATCACAATAAAAGCCATGGATAATTTCGGTTTAAAACAGCGTTAATCTGACATATTGCTGTCATTATTCTCCACTCTTGAAATGTAAGTCCTTTTCTTGTCAACAAGCGCTAAGATAAATTTGATGTAAAATGAGTAAAAAAAGTATCATATAAAACTATAAAATGATGCTTACGCTTAAGAATTACAGCAACAATACCATTCAATCATACCTCAACGGGGTCAGCATGCGCCGGAATGCCAGGGTAAATTGCTTAGCTTAAGTATGCGTTTGAAAGGGGTCAGTATGCTCCGGAATTCCAACTCAATCGTGAATAACCCGGTTTCTAAAAAGCGTACTTAACACTAAAGAATAGTTCAGAACATCTACCGGAACGGGACGCAGGCGTGGGATGGTCAGGGTTTCATCTAAGCTGAGGGAGGTTTTTAAATCGGCATTTGGGATACAGAGTAACTTTGTGCAGGCTTAGTAATATATCAGATCGTCAGGATTTTGTCGATTATCAAAGATGGTGTATACTCTAATGAAAGATTTTTCCCATTCAATTTTGTAAATTACAGAATTGTGTTTTGATAAGACTGCACGTCTGAACCGGACTTTATCTTTCGGTTCAGCATAGGCTTCCGGGAATTTGGTGACGATCCGTTCGAAGTCTTTTATCCTGATTATAAACGTATTGACTTCTTTTTCTGTCCATTCTTTTCTGAGGTAAAGAATAATTCATTCGAACTGAAATCTGGATTCTTTTGACCAGAGAATATCAAATTCTTTCCTCATATCCTGACCAGAATTCTTTACTTGTCAACACTTCTCCTTTTTCATGGTTTTCTATTCCACGTTTGATGGATTCTATTTCTTCACTGCTTAATTTTTTATACCAATTTTCTGAATCAGTATTTGAATCTTTAATGGATTTTAAAGTCTTAAGCAATGAATGATCATTGGTCTTTGTGATCCATTCAATAATTTCGTTTTTGAGGGTCTGCATATTCTTCACAATCTAATTTATTTGGTCTGATTAAGATACGCGATTGTCTGTATAAACATGTGTCAATATGAATAAAAAAGTAATTATAACAAAGTACAAACGCATGCTTGCGTCTCAACTTTCACAGTTAGTTTTGAAGCGCGGACAGCATACCGAAGACCGAGGACGGAGGACCGAAGAACCCCAAATCCATTTTGAAACACGGATTGGCACGGATTAACTGATTTCGCGGATTTATCTGAGCCCAGAAATCTCAAATCAAAAACCTTCCGTCTCCGGTCGTCCGTCTTTCGTCCCACACAGCACTCAATATTCAACACCGGGGCATTGAAGTGCGAAAGTTGAGCTTACGCTTAAGAATTACAGCAACAATACCATTCAATCATACCTCAACGGGGGTCAGCATGAGCCGGAATTCCAACCCAATCGTGAATAATCCGGTTTCTAAAAAGCGTACTTAACACTGAATGAAGGCTGAAAACCCAAATCCAGAACATCCACCGGAACGGGACGCAGGCGTGGAATGGTCCGGGTTTCATCTAAGCTGAAGGCGTAGTCCCGGTACCAGACATAGTCGCGGTTGAGCAGGTTGAAGATGGAAAAATAGACATCAAGCTCTTACTGTTCCCCCTGAACCTGCTCTTATGTTTGAGGGATGTATATATATAACCTTCGTAAGCATCCAGACGATATTATCGGTGGTGGTGTGCTCTGGTCTTATTTATGTTCGATTATACCCTCGCTACTTAGTTCCACGAAACTACTTCTTTGCAAGGCATTTTTAATAATCAAGGCGTTGTTTCTGAATAAGTCAAATAATTGCCTGTTTTTCAGGTTTCCAGTTGTAATCAGGAATAACTTTGCTGGCTTTCCCAAAGCCATATATGAGTGGTAAAAGTCAAAATCTTTGGTTACTACGATATGGTTTTTAAGATCAGCAAATTTGGTAATTTCCATGTCTGATGTTTCATCTCCATGTGGGAGTTCATCTACATGGATAGATTCTATCCCAAGTTGATGCAGTATTTCGCAAAGCTTTACCGGAAGTTGGGCATCCACAATCAGCTTCATCCCGAAATCTTAGTGTAGCTTGAATACTTTGATATTTTTCTTGCGTAGGCTAAACATGCCAGGATATCTTCTTCTTCCAGCTTTGGATAATCTTCTAATATCTCAGCATGGGTTGATCCGGCAGACAAAAGATCGAGAATCAAATCCACTGTGTATCGTTTATTCCTGATTGTAGGTTTCCCGTGACAAATTTCCGGGTTAACAGTAATTCTTTTTATAAGTTGATTTTCCATAGGTTCAATTTACGTAATATTCAAACAATGGGCTTCCCCTGACAGAGCATTTTACCACTACTATTTTTCTTATTCATGCTGTTTATACGCAAGTATTGTGTATGTAGCTCGAACACTAATGAACCTAAGTTGAGGAAATCTTAGTAAATATCAAAGCTTGAACATCAGCTTACGCTTAATAATTCTAACAACAATACCATTCAATCATACCTCAACGGGGGTCAGCATGCTCCGGAATTTCAACCTATTCGTGAATAACCCGGTTTCTAAAAAGTGAAGGCAATTTGGAATGAAGGCTGAAAACCCAAATCCAGAACATCCACCGGAACGGGACGCAGGCGTGGAATGGTCCGGGTTTCATCAAAGCTGAAGGAGTAGTCCCTGTACCAGACATTGTCGCGGTTTAACAAGTTGAAAATGGAAAAACTCACTTCAAGCTGTGAATCTCCTTTGAATGTATGCTGAACCTTCAGTGTGGTATCAAGCCGGTAATAGGCATCCAATCGCTCTTTGGTATCGGTTCCAAACGTGGAGAGTGCGTTTGGTGCTCCACTCATCATAGTCCAGGACAGATACAACTGAACATGGTTTCCAAACCGGGTTTCAAGAACAGCGTTATAGCTGTGCGTGCGGTCCCAGTCTGCAAAAAATGTTTTTCCTTCAAGCAGAGATGGATTTTGAAACGTCATTTCAGATAGGGTATAGCTTTGCGTGAGGGTAAAACGATTGACCCGGTTTCTCAGGATGACCTCAATCCCTTTGGCATCCCCGCTGTTTCCGAAAAACCAGGGTGTACCGGAAAAAGAATTTTCGAGCGATTGGGTGTTCAGTTCGTGTAATCTGAGATCCGTATATGATTTTTTATAAGCTTCAACTTTCAGATATAATGAAGGAGCAGGAGTGATTTCCACACCGGCACTGTATTGGCTTGAGGATGCGGGCGGCTGTTCTGCCGTAGAGAGAATCCAGACATCGGCCGTGGTGGCATTTTTAAGCGACACCCGGTGCAAAAACTGATGATTTACAGCATAACCGCCAAAAAGGGCGATTTGGGATGATGGTGAGATTCGCATCTGAACGCGCGGAGCGTATAGAAAGCTTTTATCCGGACTGTAGTAATATGTACGAATACCAGTGCTTAGTTCAAAAAAACGAATCGGGTTCCATTCGGTTTGCACATACAGGTCTGCAAGATGAGCATCGGTTTCGGAAGAATAGGAGGGACGATCGAAAGAAGACTCATTATATTCACCCTCATAATATTTCCATGTTCCCCCGAGTGTTGCACTAAACTGAGATTGATAGTATTCAATATTTTGGTTCAGTTTAAATTCGTTCATCGAGCTCCGGTTTCTGAACGGATAAGTAAAGATGGTTACGGTTTCATTTCCGCCCCCGATTGAAATCCGGCTATAGACAAAATCGTCTTTCTTAAAGTCTGTTTCGTATGAACTGAAACCGGCTGTAGTGGAGCTGTAAAACCGGTTAAAAAACGCCTGTTCATACGTAATACTCATCAGGGCATTCCCCCAGAGATTGGATGTTTCCACTTCCTCAAAAACAAACTCGCCACCGGAACCGATTGAGCGGGTTCTGCGGTCCGCTTTTTGAGTTGTGCGGTCTCCACCGAAATATCCGCTTAGTATAAACCGTCCGGCGTTGGCTGTTTCGTGGTACATTTTACCGTGCAGATCAATGAATTGAGCCGATGCTGCTCCGGGCTGCAGAACCAGATCTGTGAAATCAGGATCATCCGACGCTATGCGTTTGGGACGATCAATATCAAGTCCCCATTGAATCAGATCAGCATTGTTAAACCAGGCTATTTGATCCATATACGATGCACGGGCTGATAACAACCAGCTGCTCCTGTTGCCCAAAGGCCCTTCAAAAGTTCCGTTTACACTGGTATTGCTAACTCCGACACGGTTTCGGAATTCACTTCTGGAACCTGTTCTGGTGATCAGGTTTAAGGTGCCGCCCGTAGGCGTTTCGATATTCGCCGGAATTACACCAAAATGGTACCCGGAAGATTGAATAGCTTCGGCATTAAAACTGTCTAACAGTCCAAAAAGATGGCTTTGGTTAAAAATGCTCATCCCGTCCAGCAAAACCAGAAAGCCGTCCGGCGTGCTTCCTCTTACATTGATGCCATTACTGAGCGCTGTGCCCTTTGAGACCGAAGGATGAGATTGCAGTGCCCGAATGGAATTGGATTCACCCAGCGGACTGAACTGTCCGGCATCGATCATTCCTGCGAGCAGGGTATCGGATGGATTGTATCCGGAGAAACCGGTAATAATAATCTCATTCCCGATTACGGTTTCAGGTTCAAGGCGAATCGTGAGATCATCAATCCGGTTTGTATGTGATAAATCAATTTGGATGACCCGTTTTTTATAGCCGATGTATGAAACAGAAAGCGGAAAAGTCGCGACTTCAAAACGATTCCGGATTGCAAATCGCCCGGATGCATTGGATGTCACTCCCCGAAACCTTTCATTTTCAATCCAGGTGATGGTGGCAAAAGGGAGCCGTTCACCGGTGGATGCATCCAGAATATGTCCGTTTATGGTTGAAAAACGTAACTCGTGATCATCTTTTGGCGAACGTGTCAGCAGAACCTGTTTTCGGTCATGGTTCACACTCAGATTGATATCATAGTTGGATAGAACAGCCTTCAGGTTTTCAAAGATCTGATCCTGAGAGGATTCAAGTGTAATTTTGATATCCGCTACCTGAGATTCACGATAGAGGAAGTAATAGTTCGTTTCAGCCTCTATGGTTTGGATAACCTCAATGAGGGGGGTATTTTGAAACGAAAAATTGGCATAGGTTGAAACAGGCCATAAAAATAGCAACAGCAAAGTCAAACAGACCATTTTTGAAAAACCGGCACCAAAAAATAATTGTCTTTTTTGCAGCACTTATGGTTCCATTCTGAATTGATACGTTGCCTCACCGGTTTGTTCAAACCTGCCACCCAAAACCGCTCCAAGATCCCCGAGACTTTGCTCCGCACTTTCGAGTGAAATGGAACCACCAAGTGTAACCTGTTTGATTTCTTCCGGAGCCTCTATGGTGATGTTAAAGTGGAATTCCAGCTCAGAGAGTATCGACTCTGTAAGCCTGTCCCGAAAAGTTAACCTGTCATCTGTCCAACCTGTAATTTCATCCGGATCAAATGAAAACGGATCCAGCAATCGGTTCTCTTGATCGATGACAGCAGCTTGACCGGACGTGAGATTAACGGACTGTTGTTTATCAAAGGACTCAAAAAGCACGGAACCCTCAATCAGATAAACAGCCGATTGCTGATTGCGGTCATTCAGATTAAACCGAGTGCCGGTTACCACAACCCGTCCGGGCCCTGACTCTACCGTAAATATTCTTTCTGTTGAGGTTTCAACATCAAAAAGCGCTTCACCGCTGAGCGCATAATTGTGAGAATTATCGGTTACAGAAAGTGCGAATAGCCTGGAATTCGGGCGCAGAGTTACACTGCTTCCATCGGCCAATTCAATAATACTGACAGAGCTGCCCGACTCAGCAATAAGTTGTGGTGCAGGATCAAGCGTTTGTTGCAGATACAGGATGGATGAAAATGCAATCAGAATAACAGCCGCAGCGACCAAATACCATTTTTTTGCAGAAGATAAGATGTGAATATCCGCACTTTTTCTCCGTTCAGATCCGGAAATCGATTTTTGAATTTTATCCCATGTATGTTCCTGGCCGCTTACCTGAATTTTTGATTCTTTTTTATCGGCATGAGCCCGTGTTTTTAACAGTACATTCAGGAACGGATTCTTTATTTCAGACGGAGTGATGTCCTCTGAGAGAATGTTCCCATACTGTCTGGCCATGATCAGATCAGGATCGTTTTCTGGTATGTTGTTTTCTTTACTCATAGTTAACTAATCGTCGAACTCTACGAAAACCGCAATCCGGATTCCGGTATTTGAATCTGAATAATATTCACCTTTTGCTTCAACCTCTTCAGCCTGGCTGAGGGCCTCTGCAACTTCTTCAAGCGATTGATATTCACCATCTTCATCGATAATGGTTTGATCGGTAATTTTTATCACTTCTCCGCTTTCGATCGTGAACGTGTTATCAGCCAAATCAACAGAAATCACTTCCTCATCAAACTCGCTTAAATCCAGTTCGAAATCCACTTCTTCCACGAAGCGTTTTCCGGTGTTAAAATCAACAATAAACTCACCCTCAGCGAGAATCGGGAAACCAGTTTCAACTGCGGTGGCTACATCCTGAAACGAATCAAAATCATCATTATAATCAATCTCACTGCTCTCTGTAATAAAAAACTCATCACCATTTAGCAGAGAAAATGAAAGCTGATCCAGATTTACAGAGGCGATAACATCTTCAAAATCATTTGATTCCAGCTCAAATTCCACTCTAATTGCAACCCAGAGGTTAACGTTCACATCAGGTTGAATATATTCCCCTTTAGCTATCACCCGGACCGCTTGGTTAACGGCTGTGGCAACTTCTACAAGAGAGTTGAAATCATCTTTTTTAATCTCTGTTTGATCATTAATCAGAATGCGTTGACCGTTTGAAATCGTAAAAATTTGTTCCTGCAGATTTACTTCCGAAACTTGGCCTTCGAAATCATCCTCATCAAACACCTCGCCGTTTGCCAATCTGAGTCTGAACGTATCTAACAATTCCCGGAATTTAAGCAGGGCTGTACCATCACCATTCAGTACGATTGTTCCATTGACGGTTTTCGTTTCAGGGTTATTTCCGTTTGCTGTTTGCCGGATGGTGGATTCATAACTGAGCGCACCGGTGACCCCATTCCGAAAATTCCGGCTACTAATTACAATGGGTTTATTAATTTGAATATTTAGATAGTTGATGTCAAGTCGGTACTCTCTCTGTACCTGGGTGCCATCAGTGCTTATCCGGGTAAAAACCCCTTCACCTGAATGATACCCGTCGATGGTCAGGATATCCGAATCGGTAGATAGCCCGTCCATAAAAAGGCGATCGGTTCTGGTAAAAAAGGAATCTTTGGTATCCGCTTGAATTTCACCGGAAAGCGTTGCGCTGAACTCAACCGCTTCAATTTCATGTTGTTGCTCATTCGGATTTTCGATGATATTCTGATTACGGTCATAGAAAGTATAGTTGAGTGTATATGACGTTGAAGACGTAAATAATTCATCAGCTACTTCGCGTGAAAAAACGGCTGAGTGAACACCAGTGTCTGAATTAAAATCATAGGTGTAATTTTCCAGATTCCTGAAACTTTGAGTTGACAGGGGCGTGGGTCCGGCAACAAGATTTGATTCGGTTGGAATGGCGAAAGCTTCAGAAAAATTGGATAAAAGCCCATTCTGGTTTTCAGAAACGGATTCCCCGATAATTTGTCCGGCAATCAAAGATTCTTCCGCAGTAAGCTCCGTTGTGCTTTCCTCATAGCCGTCGATAGAACAACTCAAAAAGAGAAGAACAAAAGAGGTAATGATTGATATTTTTATAAAAGTTGCTTTCATAAACTCCGGTTTAATGCATCTGCTGGAAATTAGTTTCTACAAGTAATACAGCCAACGGCATACAAAACCCCCAATCTCAAATTAAAAATTGTACTGACTTAAAAACGCTTCACCATACACTTTTTTCAGTGCCGCACGCATATCCTTAAATGCGAGGGCCATGTGGTTTTCCACGGTTTTAACGCTTACACCCATGCTTTCAGCGGTTTCTTTGTAGGTGAACTGTTTCATAAAACAAAGTTCAAAAACCAGGGCTCTTTTTTCCGGCATTCCGGAAATGATAGAATTGATATGATGCAGGAGAACCGCATAGTCGATGTCACTATCGGGATTTGTTTCGCTTTGGTCATTTACATGAGGGATTTCATCCGCAAATTTTGATTGATACTCCACATGATTAAGCATCCGGGTGTAAGCAATCTTAAAAAGGTACGCCCGCAGTGACTTGGTTTCATCAATTCCGTTTCGTTTTTCCCAAATCATGATAAATGCTTTTTGAATAAGGTCTTCGGCTTCATCATGACTCATGCCCCGGCTCACCATAAACCGGTAAAGACCAGGATAATGTCTATCAAAGAAAATTCTGAACGCATTTTGATCACCCTGCCGAATAGAAATAGAAAGCTCATAATCATCTATATCATTTTCTTTTGAAAATGCCAGAATCAATAAAACGGATTCTATTGAAGGGATGTATATCAAGGGTTTAAAACGATTAAATGTACCGGAATTCAAACCATTTGAACGTACGATACAACGAATGGTTCAGCCGGATGGATGGCAAAGTGAATCCCAAATATAACCATCTGAGGTCAAAACCTCTTCTTGAATAATATGTGTTATGTGATTGATGATTGGAGATGCGGTTTTTGAGTTATAGAGATGCCATTGCCGGGGAGTATAGTCAGTCAGACAGAGAAATACGGATTCTCACGATTCACGCTTACAAGCAGCAAAACCCTTATATCTCTGATACCGGCCAATCACTCTGACATCAGCAGCGTCCCGAAAAGTCAACACGAAAGTGATAGTTGATTTGGTTGGCAGTGTCGATAACCCATCCGAAAGGGGAGACGACTGTCTGTTTATATATTGGGGCGTAAACTGTTTAAGACCACTTTCAGAAACTGATCCAGCTACGTATTATGTAAATGATTTGGAAAACGTAGCTATTTTAAATATTATCTGTCGTCTCTATTGCTTTTTTTAAAGGTATATTGTTTCCCATCTGACATGTTTTAGGATTAGAATATCGATGATGCCGGTGCAATAAAAATATGAATAATATGAAGAGTTGCAAACTGATTAAATGTGTTAGTATTCGTAGTATAAAATTGTATAAAGAACGACTTGCGCAACCCTAACCAAGTTCAAAATCCTTAAGCCTTTCTGGATTAGACTTTTGTTTTATTTTTTGTAGAGATAAAAACTATCGATTTGCTTTTTCATCCTCATAATACGAAATAGTAGCACTGAATAACACAAAATTCTACGCAGAAGTAGGATTGAATACCGGCTTTTTTAATCCCCGATGGAAATTCTTTATCCGCGCCGGTGCCAATGCGGGTGTTGCAGCCAGCTGAACCTTTTCCAGTCAGAATCGCACTTAACTAAATACAGTCAGGGATAGAAATGAGCCTCAAACATATATAATGACATGTATAATCAGCAAAAAACAAGAACACGGTGATAATCCGGAAACCAGGAAGGTGATGCACATAAAGTAAATTCAGAATTCAGAATGGGTGATTCTATGTAGAGATAGAATTTTAAGCCTAAGTGTTAGGTCTTTTTTGTACTTGATTGTAGGTCAACCCCATATAATTTTGACTTATATATATCCTAACATAACAAATTAAAATTATGAAGTACTCAATATATATACTATTCATTGTAATCGGGTTGATGCTCTCGCAGTCGGCTCAAACGCTCAAGGCTCAACAAACGCAAAACCGCTCTATTAGCGATTTTCTGGATGAAAATGGCAGAATTCATAATCCGAATGGATATGAAGGCACCCTGGATGCAAGCGGTTTCAGTTTTGCTGAGGACGAAGATGGCGCACCGGTTTTCCAGCAAGAGCCGGGATTATTAAGTGACGATCGTAAATGGCACGCTCTTGGAAGCGGGGTTTCCGGCGGTGATGTTTGGGCATTGGCGGTATCCGGGGACAACCTGTTTGTAGGAGGATCATTCACGGAAGCAGGAGGTGAACCCGCAAACTACATCGCCCGATATGATATGTCGAACGGCAACTGGCACACGCTGGGAAGCGGCGTGAATAGTTGGGTCAGGGCGCTGGCAGTATCCGGAGACAATCTGTATGTAGGGGGGGCTTTCATAAGCGCCGGCGGTTTAGAGGGAGTTAACCACATTGCCCGCTGGAATATAACCAATGAAAGCTGGCACGGCCTTAAAAGCGGGCTTGACGGCGATGTCTTTGCATTAGAGATATCCGGCGACAACCTGTTTGTTGGAGGAGATTTTACTACCGCTGGGGGTGTAAACAGACTAAACATTGCCCGTTGGAATATAACCAATGAAAGTTGGCATGCCCTCGGAAGTGGGGTGAGTGACGCTAGTTTTGCTTTGGCGGTATCCGGCGACAACCTGTACGTGGGCGGGGAGTTCACCGGCGCGGGTGGACTATCTGGTACGGGGTACATTGCCCGCTGGAATATAACAAACGAAAGCTGGCATGCTCTTGGAGGCGGAGTGAATAGCGATGTTAATGCATTGGCGGTATCAGGTGACAACCTGTTTGTGGGAGGGCAGTTCTTCGATAGTGGTACACAAAACTTCATTGCCCGCTGGAACATAACGGATGAAAGTTGGCACGGCCTCTTTATTGGGGTGGCAGGCTCGGTCAGTGCGTTGGTGGTATCCGGAGATAATCTCTATGTGGGTGGGGCTTTCACAGACGCTTTTATAATTAATGCCTTTCGCATCGCCCGCTGGAATATAACGAACGAAAGCTGGCACGAGGTTGGAAGCAGCATTAGCGACAATGGACTGAACGACGAAGTCTTTGCGCTGGCGGTATTCGGTGACAATCTGATTGTTGGGGGGCAATTCTCCAATGCAGGAAGTGAACCTGCTTCCCGCATTGCCCGAAGAGGTTCGGATATATTAACAGTTGCGTCGCTTCCCGGCCCCAACGAAGGCTGGAGGATGCTGGGAGCACCGGCTGCTGAAATTCCCTATTCCAATTTACTAAAGGGTTTCTGGACGCAGGGTTTCCCCGGAGCCAGTGTGGAGCATGGGGTATCCAATGTATATTGGTATGACGAAACCACCCGTCAGTTCAACCCGCCTGCAAATATATCGAATATTATCGGAAGTAGTACCGATATGGGGTTCGACAATGCCGGTCGGGGGATAGTAACTTATATATATGAGGATGATTACAATGATGGCAGTTCCATCTCATGGCCGAAATCCATTAGTACTTTCGGAACGCTAAACTCCGGCGATGTATCTGTGCCCCTAACATACACCGATCCTGATGATATCGACAAAGGTTGGCAAATCGTCAGCAATCCATATTCGTTTAGCATAGACTGGAGCGATGTGGTTGCCGGGAATTCGGGGGATTTACATGCGCAAGCTTATGTTTGGGACGCGAATAAAGCGGGCGGCACAGATTATATCGATACCGGAACGGGTGGCGGCCATGATGGTACAATCGCCCCGTTCCAGGCCTTTTGGGTCAGAACAGATGCAGCGGGTGTGGATCTGACATTCACCGAAGCTCACGAAGCCGCCGGTGATGGCGATTTGTTTGAAGCGCCCGAATTACCACTCGCAACTCTGAGCCTTCAATCCGGTGAGCGCCATTCAGAAATCACCCTGGCCTTCGACGATGACCGCAGCGCGGAGCCCGAACGCCACAACGCCGTTCGCCTGGCCAGTTTGAATCCGGACTACCACCAGTTCATCCTTCCGCAGGAAAATGGATTACCATTGCGATTACTCTATCTGCCGGAATCGGCAAATTATGACAAAGAAATTCCACTGGAATTGTCCACCGTACATTCAGGTTCTATGACGATATCCGCATCGGAGCTCATCCTTCCGGAAGGAATAGACATCACCTTTACGGACCTAAAAACCGGCGACAGTTTTCCGTTAGATGAATCATTCGCATACAATTTTACTCACGAAAGCGAAGCGAAAGGCAGGGAAGAAACAACCGGCGCGCTCCAACTTCCTTCAGGCGTGAGCGGGCCCTCAGCCGGGAAATCAGACGACCCCGCCCGTTTTATGCTTACGGTAAGCCAAACATCAACCTCAGCAAGCCCGGATGACCAGCTGCCACAGGAGTTTGCATTATCACAAAATTATCCGAATCCGTTCAATCCCACCACCCAAATCACCTATGATTTGCCGGAAGCATCCAACGTTCGGCTGGAAGTGTATAACGTGATGGGTCAGCGTGTAGCGACATTGGTAAACAGTCAGCAAAACGCCGGAATACAAACCGTAACATTCAACGCAACCAACCTGGCGAGTGGGATGTACATTTATCGATTAAGAGCCGGCAGTTTTGTACAAACGCGACAGATGATGTTGGTGAAATAAATTCAGAATTCAGAAGTATAGAATTCTGAATTGGGACCTGCTGTTGGTTGAATCGAAATTTCCCTTCAAGATACAGCGGTGTTTATCATATCAAATGTACTTGCAACAGCGATAAGTAACTACGGTTATTTTATTAGATTGATTAGGGGTTCTGTATGCAGTTGACTGTAATATGAGTAAAGGTGGTTAATTTGAGTTCCATCATATTCAGATTAACCATTTTAACTTAGCTATTGAAAGCAACCTCATTGTTTTTAAAAGTATTAAGTTAGTGTCATATTTCGTTCACTAAAGCTGCAATTGATATGTTTGAAAAAAATACACAAAAACAAACCGCTGGGAAATTATCCGGTCTCCCATTAATTATAATCCTTATCACATGCACCATATTTCCTGAATCAACAGTTTTTGCTCAATGGGAAACGCAGAGCCCATCTCCTACCTTTCTTGATATCCGTGGAACTGCCGCTCCAACAGCAAATCGTATTTTTTTAAGTACAAATGACAGCCCTTCAGATGAATCAGGTGCCTTGTTCGAATCTTCAGATGGTGGTGAGACCTGGCAGCAGCGTGATGTTCCTTTCAATCTTAACAGCGCTCTGAACGGCATTTTTTTTCTGAATGAAAATCTTGGCTGGACGTTTGGAAATTCAAATTACAGAACAACAGACGGCGGTACAACCTGGAGTGAAATCCCTTTTCTTGGTTCTACCTATTTTATGGAGTTTTACACTCCTGATTTCGGTCTTGCAACCGGCAATTTCGGCGCGCAAATCAGTCTTGATGGGGGTGAAAACTGGCAGGCATCACCGGAAGATATCCGGCAGATTTCGATATCACCGGAGGGATTACTTCTTGGCGCATCTGAAAATGGGATTTATGTAAGTAATGATGGTGGGATGTCATTCACTCAACAGTTTACTGAGGCGGCTCAATCCGTTGCTTTTTTAAGTGAAGATGTGGCTGTTGGAATAACAGAAAATGGCTTTGTGCGTTCCACTGATGGCGGACAAAACTGGGCGGTAATCACGTCTTCTGAAGGTAAAACCAGGCTGCATGTCATTACTGAAAATATTGTACTTGCATGGGGACGTACCGGAACTCCGGGTAATGTTGAAAATAGGTTATTTCGCTCTGAGGATGCCGGTCAAAGTTGGCAAGATTTGGGGGAGCCGGTACCTGAGGGTATCCATTCTATTGGTACAGCAGATGCTCAGAACATCACCATAGCAGCTAATAACGGAAATATGTATCATTCAGGTAATGGCGGGCAAACCTGGTCGCTGAGCTATACCACAATAGGCCATCAACCAAACTTATTCAATAGCAGTAAGCCTGTGTTTCCAACACCTGAAACCGGCTACTTTGGCTATGGTTCAGGCCTGGTTTTAAACACCACCGATGGGGGTGCAAGTTGGCAACAAATTTCGAGCGGAACCGGAAGAGGTCTCAACGCAATTGACCGTTTTCCCGATGGAACTCTCATAACCGTTGGAGAAACAGGTACGGTTCTTATGAGTGATGGACAATCAAAATGGCTTCCCACAGAACATTTCACATTTCAGGATTTAACAGCTGTGCAGGTCATAAACCAAAACGAGGTGATTGCGGTTGATGAAAATGGACTGCTGTATGTTAGTAGCAACAGTGGACAAAACTGGCAGGCTTCCGGTACAGCTCCAGAAGGCCTCGATGAAGCTACTGACATCCATTTCAACAGTCTGGAAGTTGGCTGGATTACCGGCGATGGTGATATGAATGCTACGTTACACCACACTACTGATGGAGGCCAGAGTTGGACACCCATTTCTGGTTTTGGTGGTTCCTATAAGGCTGTAGATCAAAAGGGTGATAATGTCTGGGTGGCTTCTGTTCACGGTCGTTACTATCGCAGTACTGATAGCGGAGAAACATGGGAGCAACAGGAGCTTCCGGGTGATCCGTTTGTAATAAATGAGATGGAGTTTTTTGATGAAAATACAGGGTATGCCATCGGTTGGGGTGGATATGCTGCCCGTAGTACTGATGGTGGGCAAACCTGGGATGTTTTGAATACGCCCGACTCCGATGAACAATTTGTAGATATGTTTCTGCTTGGCTCTGATGAACTTTGGCTTAGCACGAATACAAATCGCACATACTACAGCAATACCGGCGGACTAAACTGGGCGATTCTGGACATTGGTTCACCTGGTTTCGGAACTTTTAAAGGTATTATCGCTGACAGCCCAAGTGAAGCATGGGTTGTTGGAGGGCAGGGATATATTCACTATTTCAATGGTAATCCGCCACCTCCGGAAAACCTTAAACCTGAAGTATCATTTACGTATGAAGTATCCGGACTCACCGTTAATTTTACGGATGAAAGTACAGATGTTGACGGCAGCATTGTATCCTGGAGTTGGGATTTTGGTGATGGAAATACTTCAGAGGAGCAGAATCCATCACACACCTTTGCTGAAGCAGATACCTATATTGTGGAACTGACGGTCACGGATAATGAAGGAGCTTCGGATAGTGGCATTGCCATTATTCCTGTTCAGCCAAACCCCGGCGGAACGTTTGGAGATTTTACCGAAGTTACCCCAATCGATGATGTTTTTGTTACACCGGCTAATGAAGATTTTTGGGTCGTTTCCACAGCACCTGCCGATTTTGATGGTGATGGTCTGCTTGATATTGCCGTGCTTGGCTACTATGTGGTGTATAACGAAAGTGTAGATTACCGCCTCATGCTTTTACGAAATAACGGTCCGGAAGCTGTTGAGGATAATCAATGGGATTTTACCTATATAGATGTGCCTGTTGAGAATCTGGATGCCGGTGCCTCCGATTTGGCCTGGGGTGATTATGATAACGACGGCGATCCGGATTTACTGCTGGCCAGTGAACTGAAAACAATACTGCTTCGGAATGATGACGGGGTGTTAACACCTACTTCTATTTCACTTCCCGGCTATCTTGAGGATAATTCACAGGCCGAATTTGATTTGGACTCAGTAAGTTGGGCCGATTATGACAATGACGGCGATCTTGATTTGCTCATCCCATCCGTTTATTCTACCGAAGATAATGAATACCGAACAGCGCTCATGCGTAATGATGGTCCTGATACCGAGGGTAACTTCATCTTTACAGAAATCGATGCTGGATTAGCGCCAACCAAACATGCCCAAAGTATTTGGGCTGATTATGATAATGATGGAGATCTGGATTTACTACTCGCTAATTTCGTTCCAAATACAGACGAGGGATTCATTCATCTTTATACCAACCAAGGAGATGGTTCTTTCACGCAAGAGGACATGCTTGATGGTTTGGTTATTCAGCGCGGAATGATGCAGTGGGGAGATGCCAATGCTGACGGTTTTCTCGATATTCTGATAGCGGGCAACGTCCGTGAAGTTGATGGAAGTTATTCTGATGTTCTCCGAATTTATGAGGGCGATTCCGATGGCAACTACACACACAGATCTCCTATTGAATGCACATCCTGCGAAGATTGGTTAGACCTTTCCGCTGCGAGTTGGGCTGATTATGACTCCAATGGAACCATGGATATTCTGTTGGCAGGAAGTTATAACAGCGGTTCACAGATTGAAGGACGGGCCAAAATTTACATAAATGAAGGTGGAAATTTTGTGGATGCCGAAAATGACCTGCCTGCTCCAAGAGCAAGCGGAAACAGGGGAGGAACATTTTCCTGGTTCGATTTGGATAACGATGGTGATCTGGATTACTTCATAGCAGGTCAATACTTTGTGCCCGGCGGAAATGGTCTTATTGAATCACAGATGCATGTTTATCGCAATGATGTACCGGTACAAAACAGCGCTCCAACGAATCCAACAAACCTTAACGCGGACATAATCGGATCTGAAAGCGTTATACTGAGTTGGGATGGCAGCACGGATGATAGTACACCCGAAGCAGCCTTAACGTATGAATTGGAAGTGTACAGAAATGGGTTGCCTGTTCCGGAAAGCCGGCGTCTTCAGCAACCCGGAAAGTTGCGCAGCACCGGTGAGTGGCATCTGAACGGCCTGCCCGAAGGAGAGTACCAATGGTCAATCCGTGCGATTGATGCTTCCTATATAAGTAGTTCTGCCGCAACCGGCGCATTCAGTCTGGGTTCAACTTCATCTGAAAATCCCGATGAGTTGCCTCACGTTTTTTCTCTCGATCAAAACTACCCGAACCCATTCAACCCAACGACCCAAATCAGCTATTCGCTACCACAATCAGAAGTGGTTCGTTTAGAGGTCTATAACGTGATGGGTCAGCGTGTGGCAGCGCTTGTCAATATGCAACAAACCGCTGGTCGGCATAGCGTATCATTTGACGCTTCTAATTTGGCAAGTGGAGTCTATTTATATCGAATCTCAGCCGGCAATTTTACAGAAACCCGGAAAATGCTGCTGGTGAAATAGGGGAGCATTCAAAATTCAGATTTGGGGATAGAACGCAGATGACACAGATTAGGTGGATTAACGCGGATTATTTTTTTATCTGCGCTGATTTGTTTAATCTGTCATATCAGCGTTCTATCCTATCTGTATTCTGAATTTACTACTCGCTCAGGGTCGTAAATATTTGCTGATTTCCATAAACGGTTCCATCAACATTTGTTCCGAAAGCCCTCACATAATAGGTTGTGGAGGGTGTTAGATTCGTTATTTCTGAAACAAACCCGGTTTGTCCTGTTCCGTCAAATGAACACGAATTATCGATTGTAGGATTCTCGGAAATACTCCAGCAAACACCTCTTCTTGTTATGGGTTTTCCGAATCTGTTAGTGAAAACACCACCTGATTGAGCAGAAGTTGCTTGAATAGCACTAACCTGAGTGGTAGTCAAATCAGGAAACGGAATGTACGCCTCACTTTCAGAATCATAAGGATTTTCCAATTCAGGGGTCGTAATCTTGATACATTGACTGAAAATAGCAGCAGAAAAAATAAATAAAAGTGATGCAGTTAAAATGCGTTTCATATTACCAAGGATTTTGGGGGACTTAAAAAGTTACGTTCAATTGTACAACACCGGGGGCAACTCCGGCTTGAAACCGGCTACCGGATCTTTGAGTGCTACCTTTGGAAGGCGTGGTTAGATACAGGTCAATTAGTTGCGCAGCGTAAATAGCACCAAACAATCCCAAACTGATATAGGACATATCTTGAAATTTCTTTTCCTCATCCTGAAGCCGAAAAACTTCTGACCGGAAGAAAGTAGCCGAATCCGTATTTAAGGCTGCGTTGTAACTATTAACAGCACTATTTTTTTTACTTTCTGTATCCAAAAACCGTAAATACGATTCTACATACATGCCGGCAGCAATTAAACTACCCGCAAGATATAAATACCCACGGCTTCGCTTCATATAGAGATGTCCGGCACCGGGCATTAAAGCTGCATAACCCATTGCTCTTCCCTTGGAGTATGAAGGCTGTGTTTCATCGGAATCGAATGAAAAAGTCAAAGCATTTTCAGTCTGTATATCAACAGAAGAGACCGTTTTGGTTAAGTCAAATAAGTCGGGATTGATAAATTGGCTGTTATCTGAAGTGCTGAAATTAAGGTTTTCACTGAAATGAAAATTTTGATTCCTGAATTCTGAATTGGGATGAATAACGTCAGAAAATTGCGCCTTATCGTGTAAAGAATAGCTGTTTTGAGCACATAGAAGAGTTGGAAACAGGCATAATATGAAAATTAAACATAAGGTACTTTTAATCATGTTACCGGGGTTAGTGAAGATGAATTTTTAAAGCGCCAAACGATAGGGTTTTCTTTTTAGAATTTCAATCAAATAATCACTTGTAACTAACTTTTTAATGATAGCTTTATTTTTTTTAAAGAGTTTTTCAATTGCACACCCAAGATATTCACCTGATTCGTTGATTTGGTTTTTTGATTCCATGATTTTATTCTTGCGATAAGGCAGAAGACGGGCAATCAGCCAGCCGGTTGATGCAAAGTCTTTTGCTATTTTATTATTTTTTTCTCGCTATATAAAATCCGTAACTATAATAATCCTTGAATTTATGATATAATTTGATTTCAGCTTTATTGTCTTCAACTACTTTTCTTGCAAGTTCTGAGTTATTGTTGCGTTTCAGAAAATTCTCAAATCTTGCTTGCATTGGCTTGTAATAGGTCTCAATCCAACTGTCTTGACCTAAATAAAAATATCCTGTAAGTGAATAACCATTGTTTTCCAATTGTTTGATTTTGTTAGAAGCAGTGTCCACTTCCGGGTATTCCGCTTTCCAAAATTCTTCAATCTCTTTTGGTCGAGATTGGGATATCCAAGTGATTTCACTGACCACCAAGTAACCACCGACTTTCAAATAATCCTTCCATTTTTTCAGTCCGTTTTCAAAACCAATATTATAAATCGCACCCTCTGACCATATTACGTCATATTCATTTTTCCCAAACGGTAAATCATCCATAAACATTTCAAGCGTAACAATTTTATCTGACAATCCTAATTTATAAGATTTTTCATTGAGTTCATTCAAAAATTCAGGAAATAAGTCAACCGCTGTTATTTGTCCGTTTAGGTTTTTGGCAAGTAAAATGGTCTGTCCTCCTGAACCACAGCCGATGTCAGCCAGTTTCAAATTTTTGTCCGTCGGTAAATTCAATAAATCAAGCGCTCTTAGCGTATCCTTTTCGCTTCCAGGTCCTTGTCTTTCCGAATGTTTATGTAAGTCAATTATCAGTTCTAATTCAGTCATTGATTTCGTTTTTTTAACGGTTCTCAGCTATACGCAGGCAGGGATTTTAACCACTGAACTACATACGAAGAATTGAGCTTTAAATTTACCACTTTCCTGTCCTACGAAGCACAAAAACCCTGCTTGCGTATAGGTGATGTTATGCCTTCGCCCTTCTTTTTCTGACGTCTGTTTTGTTTTCAAGTCGTTTTTTCACCATTATTGTTTAATATTTGAAAAGCATTCACCATTTTTATTTTTCCAATTCGTAAATTTTATACCAATAGAAAAACGCTTCGGGGTTGGATTTTTTAAGTTTGTTCAACTTGTTATTGAGTGGTTCATCAATTTGCCAATCTTTTAGTTGAAGTGGATTTTCAAACTTAGCAATCGTTTTTGCATTGAGATGTATCAACGTGGAAAGATAAGCCGCTTTTGAAGCGTGGGCAATTGCTTTTCAATGTGATAACTTTCAGTAAAAATAAAACGACTTATTCGCCTAATGCCGTTTTGCAATTCTTCAAAATTGCCTTTCCCATCTGTTCCTCTGCTTACAATACAAAGAGCTGTTTGGTAAATATCTTCCAATACTTCGTTTTCGTTTATTCCTTCAGAGTTGCGATAATCAATTTCGGTTTTTGCAAAACGATAAAACGTAGTTTTAATGGTGTCTAAGTCGGTTACCATATCAAATAAATTTCCGATGTCGTAAAGTTGCTTTATGATTTCCATACTCATACTGTCGTCTTTTTAAAATATGGAATACCTGTGGTGTTGGGTGCAAAAGCCGTGAGTTTATCGCCCAAAATATCTTCCAAACTTGGCACATTTACGCTCAATGGTTTATCAATGATTGGCACAAAGTCCGATTGAATCGGTAATGAAATGAGGTTTACATAATTAACTTCTTCATAAAGGATGTCTAACAAAACATATTCTTCGTCTTTATTGGTTTTGTGCAAAGGTGTATAGAAAAACTTGTAATGCTCTTTTTTAATTTTTGAAGTTGTGCTTCGGTATTGTAGCCTTTTCCTTAAAAAGCCTTGTTCTTTTATGATTGCATCTAAAACGCTTTCCAAATCTTTGATTTCATTCGGCAGAATAATGTCAATATCAATTGAAAGTCGTTTGGTTGAATTGAAATGCAACATTAAAGCCGTTCCGCCTTTGAACACAAAGGACAACTTTTTTTTAGCCAAGCCCTCCAAAAGCAACAACGCACGGATAGCTTTTTCAGCAAGGATTTTGTCTGCATTACGGTGTTGTTTTGAAACTTGGCCAAGCCACTCGCTTGATATTTCGTTTAAGTTTATCATACTATAAAACGGCAGTTAAATTTCATTGCTGCCATAAATTTGTAGTTGTTTCTACAAATTGGTTCAGTTCTTCTTTTTTTCGTCTCCTGTCGGCATAGCGAAGCATTTTGCTTTGGTTAATGGTGTATTTAGTAAATGCTTCTTTAAAAATAGTCCGCTTTTCAGCACCTTGTTGAGCCAAAAAAATTACATCATCACAAAAAATATCCACCAATATTTTTTCTAAAGTGGCTGTTTCTATATCATTTATGTTTTGCGTTGGTGCTTCCGAAATAAGTGGTTTTATAACAATAACTTCTTTTTGGTTTACAATATATTTTTCTAAAATATCTTTAGTTGGTTCAATAAAAACTGATTTTTTTATTTCTCTCAAAAAGTAGAAAGCCGAATTGGTTATTTCTTTATCTGCCTCCACCAATAAAAAAAACCTGTTTGGTTGGTGTTGCATAAATTCGTTTAGAAGAGAAGTGTTCCAAACGCAAAACTTGGCAAAAGGAAATTCTGCTTTCAGCTTTTTAAAAATAGATTTTGTTAACGATGAAATTTCGGGGATATATTTTCTGTCTTCGCCAAGTCTAAATTTTCCTCTGCCTATGCGTTGCAATACGCCCTTTTGAACCAAAGTGTAAACACGCCAATTTATAGTTGTTCGTTTTATGTCTTTTTCAAATTTTTCGTAAAAATCAACAATATCCTTCGTTTCAAAAACAGCTTTGTTTTTGAAACGGTTTTTAATGCGGTCGGTATGTAGTTTGTCCTTTACGATGACTTTTAAAATTTTATGCAAAGATACAAAAAATAACTATGAAACGGCAGCAATTAAGAAAAAATGCCAAAATTTAGATTTGGCTAATCTCAGGAAACCACTCTCTTGATTTGTTAAAATGTTGAAATTTTATTTTTCATCTTTCTGTTCGTTTATTGCCGGTCGTGTTGTCTTTTATGGTGAGGCACAACGGTCAAGTATAAGAGCAGTAGCGGATTTCAAGACGATTACCTGTCCGCCACCACCAGAGTTTATTAAATGCAAAGACCTTGATTTTACCACTTCACCCGCTATTGCTCTTATACAATGTTGGAGCCAGCGTGCTTTTATTTCCACCATTCAAAATTGTCCGATATGATGATTTCATTCTTTTGAATATGATGTGTCGTTTTCATTGGAATTGTTCTGAAATCAAGGTTATACTTTTTAGCTAATCCCCTTATTTCGTCAGTATCATCATAAGTAAGCATAAACTTCCCTTTAAGTTGAGCAGTTAAAGCAAACAAGGCATCATGGTCAATTTCAAAATGAGTATAAAGTCGTCTACCCGCAACGGTGTAAGGTGGGTCGATGAATGAATACGCATTATTGTCATTCTTAATTTTGTCTAATTCTGCAAATGCATCACCTTCGACAAATTTCATTTTAGCCTTTACATGTCCAACTGCCAAGATTCTGTCTCTTAAGGTCTTTGGATACCAACGGGATTTGATTCCCTTACCGTTCTCACCATTTTTAATTAGCCCTGAACCTTTGGTAATTATACCTCCATGAAAGATTCTATTTTTAAGTATCGTGCTAAAAGCTTGTTCCTTGGTTGTTTTATGTTCCTTTTTAAGTATTGAGTTTGCATTTTCGGGGTTTAGATCAAACGAATAGATTTTATCTGCCAACCAATTATGGTCGCCATTAATTATCACTTCCCAAACAGCAGCTACTTCATGGTCAAGTTCAACCATTACAATACTTTCGGCTAAACTCTCAAACGCTGCGGTAAGACTTACAATTCCACCACCTGCAAATGGCTCAATTAATGTTTTGGAGTCTTTTGATTGCTTAAGCCATTTTCTCACGACAGGAATTAACCAAGTCTTTCCACCTGGATATCTGAATGGACTTCTCTGTGGAACGGAAGCCACATTTACAACCTTTGGAGTTGCCTTTTTCTGTTTCGTTTCAAACATTGATAATTGTCTGTTCATGATTAACTGCTTATGATGTCTGTCAATGACGGTGTATCAGGCGGGTTCTTGTCCAAATGCTCGTCAAGACGGTTTTGTAAAATATTGATGAAGTCCGAAATATCTCCGGGTTCGGGAGTAGTGACCCTTAAAAGTGCAGGCTCAAATTCAGTATAAATTGTTTCAGTTAATACAAGATTATTTTGCTTTTGTTCTTTATCAAAGACAAGGTCGTATAGAAGCCAAGCAATGTCAGCTTTTGATTTAGTAGTTGTTGGCAGTGATGGAAGAGTTTCAAAAAATGATTTCTGTAACGCTACTGTTTGTTTCCTTTTCCAAGATTGAAATATTCCACCCTTGTAAAGCATTTGCGGAATAAGTCGCTTTCGTGACGATGATAGATAATCGGGTTTGGGATAGTTATATCCTTTAGGCCACTCAAAATCTTTCGAAGGTTTTTTGATATACTCTTCAAATGGGTTTCTAAGATTTCCTGAAATATATACTCCCTGAACTTCGAGTGAAGCAAAGTCTATTAGTTGACCTTTATCGTTGTATTGAACGAGTACAAAATCTATATTTCCTGCTGATTGTCCGTTTTTGTCAACAAGTTTGATTTCAGACAGAGAAGTCCAATTCGCTTTTGTTCCAAACGCAAATTCAGCGGCTTTTTCGACAATAACCCAATCTTCTCTAAATCTGGTTGGACAGGTTATTACTGAAATTCCATTGTGCCAAACACTGCATACCCCAAGTGGATTGTTTGCTTTATCCTTCGTACAGTTTGGGACTCGGTTGTTAAAAGGACAAAGTTTTTGCTTTCGATAGCGTTGTGCCTTTGGGCTTTCATTCTCAATCGGAAAGCCGAAAACTTCACCAAGTGGACTTTTATGTTCTGCTTTTTTTGCCATGTTCAAAGATATGAAATTCTGTCGGCCGTTAGAAGTGTTGTTGTTGATTTTTATATTGGCCACAACGATCAGCTATGAAACGTAGGGGAATTTGAAACACAGCCCTTTCGGTTTGCTCATTAGCCAAGCCAAATATTTTTATAATTTACTTTACTTTTTTCATTATCCAAATTTTGGATTGGCGGACTTTCTAAAAGCTCTGAACTTCCGAATACCACCAAACCCCTATGTTTTTTAGCCATTGTTGTATTTTAGTAGCCGCCCTTCCCCAATGTTTATTAGAACTACTTTGTCCTTCTTTTTTGTCAGGGAGGGAGAGGTTTTTATTTGATTTTCTTTCGTCATTTTCATGTTAGCACTTAGTCCGTTCGTTGGCCTTTTGCTCTTTGCCACCGCAGAGCCTGTCCCGCTTTGCGGGAAACGAGGAAGGCAATCCCGAAAATTCGGGACAGGTCGTGCAAAATTGGGTGGGACTTCCATACCCATGAGCCCATTGTGAGCCGTTAATGAGCCCTTTGAGCCAATTCCATTTATCCGCCAAATAACCGCTATATCTACCATGCAATCATTCTCCGTTAATTCAATTCGTGCGATTATTGGTCAATTACCGGCCAATTCGGCCAATTAGCGGCCAATTATCTGAGTTCATATTTTGTCCCTCTTCCTTTACCGCCTGTTTGTTTGAAAATTCCTTTTTCCACCAGCATTTGAAGGTCTTGTGTAGCTGTTGTTTTCCCAATATCATTTATTTGCTGATAAACCGAATTATTGATACTTCCATTCTTCTTCACATAAGCAACCGCTTCAATCTGCCTCTCATTCAACCCCAATCGCTTCAAATAGTCTTCAGAAAAAATGTCTTTCAGAAAAGTGATCTGCATGCCGCCTGCCACTTCTTCAATGGTCGGTTCGGGAAGTCCTGCTTTACGGCAGGCGTCCATCATCATGGAAATGCCCCTTCCCCAAGTTTCAATGTATCCGGCTTTAAAGAATACTTCTGCAATATTCTTATTGCGTGGATGGGATGGGTGTTTTCCTTTGAGCATTTCAATATTTAGTTCGTCTGGTAAGGTACCGGGATTCCAAAGGGATAACCCGTCATCATATACGCTTAGTTGAATGGTTGAGCCTTTGTAGTCTTTGTGAACTATGGCGTTAAGAATCGCTTCTCGCAATGCCGGTTCGGGATATTCCAGTTCTTCCACACGCTGCATACCTTCGTAATGAATCGGGAAAACCAAATACTTGTTTTTGAGGATTTCCATGACTTTATCAGCCATTTCAATCAGGTTGCCTTCAACCACATCCTGAAACTTCAGATCGGCATCCGATTCACCGAACCGTTCAATCTTAAAATAAGCAGATGTGAAATACTTTTTGGGGTCTTTGCCGAAAAGCAACAGGGCAGCATTTTTTAGCTTTCCATTGTCATTGATCAAATGCAGGTTGCTCAAAAGTGTTTTGGTGTCTTCCACAGCAGCGTCCGGGGCAATGCGTTTACTTCTAAGCGACTTTTTAAGGAAAAAATTTATAGCTTCCTCATCAATGTCCTTTAAGGTGGCGGATTCAACCGGAAGTTCATCCCATGTTTTCCCGATCCGTTTCAGGATAAACTCATTCAATGCCGGACCTTTTAATTCCTGTAGCGTACTTCCGGTTCGCACGTAATATTTACCTCTTACGGAAATCGGCACATCAAAACGGGGAACTATAATTTCAATATAATGTTTGCCTTTTTCCTCAAGCAGGTTGACTTCTGCATACACTCCCAGAATATCCCGGAACTTATTGGGCAGTTCTTCCAGTAGTTTGTTGTGATTGTCAATGCCTGTTACCTTGCCTTTATCATCAACACCGATATACAGTTTTCCACCGCTGGCATTGGCAAAGCCGCATATCCATTTCAGGTATTCGTCCCGCCAATTGGCTTTATATTCAATGTTGTGGGATTCGGGCATTGTCATTTTTTAATTTTTTGTCGCTCGTTAAAAGTACAAAAGTGCCTTGGCAGCTATTAACGGTTTGGCTATGCGTAGTGCGGGATTTCAAGGCACTTCACTGTCCATCTACCGAAATGTTTGTTAATACTCACTTGTTTTCAATTTAGCACCAAAACCCGCATTACGTATAGCTTTTGTTATGTGCTGGCTTTATTCATCTTTCGTTTTAAAATCGATTAAGTATTCTTTGAGAGGGATACTTTTAAGATTTCTAAATCCTGAACCAATTGTGATTTGATATTGATTATTAGGACTTAAATCTTCTATTTCAAGTGTTAATGATTTTCCGTCATCAGACCATCCACTTACATTTTTTATTCGCATGAGGGCATCTTCACCCAAAGGACCATAATCGAAATTCCTAAAGCGTTGATTCATGGGTTCAGAGAATATAATTGTGATTTCATTTATGTTTGGGTCAACACTTTGGTTATTGTTTTCAAAAGGCTCTATTGCAACTACTCTTGGTCTGCTATTCTCAAACGTTTCTTTATAGGTATTTAAGGTTTCATCAAAGTATCCCGCTTTTTCAACAAACTGAATCAAATCGATTTCATTATTGTAATCAAGCTCTATCATTTCCTTAATTGCCTTTGTTTTATTGGATGCATTATTATAATAGCTATCACAAATTGCGTAGCCTACATAGTAAGCCAAATCACGCATTTCAAATTCATTATCCGCACTGTTCCAAATCCAATTATATAAGTATGGTGAAAACATTTCGAGCGTATAAGCATCTTTAATTGCACTATCGTTTTCTCTGCCAAATTCAATTTGTGGGTTTGGTGAGTTGATATCTAATGCTTTCTCAGCTAAAAATTCTGCCACACCTTCTATGACTGTCTGAGCTAACAAACTATTTCCGATTGTCGATTTCTGCTGGGTGTGGACGTATTCGTGAATATTTAAAAAGACAATATTTTTACTTGGCTCTGAATCGAAGTAGCTCCTTAAATGAGATAGGTTTTCAGGAAATTCGTTCGTTGGTGTATTTTTATCTGCCAATGCTAATTCTGACCCAATAAGGACTAAGCTATCAACAGTTGTTCCATTTGTCCTTAACGCACCTATCGTAAAATAGATTTTTGCAGGCTTTGAATCAGGATAAATTTCATTGAATTTTCTGATGCCTTTTTCTAACTCAGGACTAAGTTGTTCTACTTTCAATGTATTTTCCCTAACTGAATTCCAAAATTTTGGGTAGCTATTAATTGCGTTTATATAGTCCTGTGATGTATAGTTTCTTGCCTGCCTGATTGCTTTTAAACCATCGGTTCCCTTTTGAAAGTAAAGGCTGTCAATCAATTCGTGTTGTAAAATTGAATCTTGAGTTGCTGTGATTTTGTCGAAGGCTGTCCAAAAGTTTGCTATATCGTTAATTACAATGTTACTTGATGGCTTTTCGGTTTCACAACCAACTAAAATGGCTACAAAAGTCAGTAAGGTCAAAAGTTTTTTCATTTTCTTAAATTCTATTTTTTGTTCAGCTTGCACATAACGTTTCGCGTATATGACTTGTGGCGGTTTTCGAAGTGCTTACCTGTCGGCTTGCAACAAACTTACTTAAAAGCACAAAGCTTGAATTTACCACTTTCCCCGCCATAAGTTATATACGCTGTTATGGGCTGGGCTTCCTGTTTTTGTCATAAGTCTGTTTCTCTTTTTACAACTACCATTTCATCAAATCCGTGTTTTATCAATAACTTTTTCAATGTTGTAATAAATCGTCTTAATTCTCTTTCTAGGATTGAGTCGTAATCAGGACTAAGTTTATTAAAGTCATTTGGTAGTAAGTTTGAAATAGCATAATTTATTCCCGTGATTATTGTCGGGAAGTCTATGAACACTAGGGTTTCATCTTTTATTTGAGTATCAATACTGATATTTCTCGGTCTGCCTGCATATTTGAAAGAAACATTTTTAGTGTCAATAGAGGATTTCAATCTCTCGAATTGAAGATTGACGTCATCATTGATTTTGTCAGGAACGATAATATTTAGTTTGCATTTATTGTATTTAATTTCATCAAGTTCATAGCCATTGTTTTCAATTAAATAGCGACAAATTGGAACAATAAGATTTTCTAAATACACGGAAGCCAATGTAGCCGAAGGAAAGAAGTTGATTTCATCATCTGAACTGGAAATGAAAAGGTTCTTTATTTGCTTAACAGCATTTTCAAAACTGCTGTCATTGCCATTTTCAAAAACCGCCAATGACAGTCCGCCAAAATCAGAAAGAAGCTTAATCTCTTTGTCAACTAGAAATGCACATTTAGAAGTTCCTAAACGACCTGTAAACAAACCCAATTCAAAAAGCACGTTATCTCTTGGTTGCAACATTACTTGACCCCTAAATTCGACTTTATCGTCATTTGTGCCTAATAAAATTCCAAAGTCAAATTGTAAAGTTGCTTTAAGCAAATCAGATAGAAAATTCTGATTAATCTTAAAAACCGAAGTGTCCCAAACTTTTTCGTTCCAAATAGTTACATCAAAGTCTTTTGATAGAATTACTTTCGCTTTCTCTGCTAATTCTAGTTCTTCGGACGAAGAACCTATGAAAAGTCTCTTTTTAATCATAAGCCAATCGTATTTCTAAGGTCGACAAATATTCCTTCAACTTCACTAAGTAACAACTTCAGATTCTCAAGTTTTTCTGAGTTATATCTAAATATATACTCTCTTCCATCTACAGATATAATGCTATCGGATTTGGTTTGATTTGTGTATCCCCCCTACCAACTACATATTTGTGGGCAGGTAAAAAGGCGATAGCTTATCCGTAAAAAAGATATGCATACACGAAAAGCAGAACACATGTTCGCGTTGGTACACGCATGGCGCGAAAGCGGC